>Ga0066636_10000006_pt1 | contig 97784 bp, 93 predicted proteins | sample CryGeyCG2014_080_2_FD_62736 | JGI IMG/M metagenome (GOLD analysis project Ga0066636, IMG submission 62736) | Groundwater microbial communities from aquifer - Crystal Geyser CG07_land_8/20/14_0.80 | ecosystem: Environmental > Aquatic > Deep subsurface > Groundwater | place: USA: Utah: Grand...
TATGTGCGCGATTATACCAAAACATATGCGTTAAAAAGCGTCACTTTCCGCCAATCTTGTATTTATGGTTCTCGGCAATTCGGAACGGAAGACCAAGGGTGGGTTGCTTGGTTTACAATATGTGCAGTCCTGGGGAATCCAATTACTATCTATGGTGATGGTAAACAGACGAGAGATGTGCTTTTTATCGGTGACCTACTAGACTGCTATTTAAGCGCCCTCAATCGCATAAATGAAATTTCAGGCGAAACTTATAATATAGGAGGCGGGCCGGAAAACGTGCTTTCCCCCCTTAGATTAGTGTCTATATTAGAACAAATCAGCGGCATAAAGATCAAATACAGCTTATCAGACTGGCGCCTGGGCGACCAAAAAGTATTTATCTGCGATATTAGAAAAGCGTTGAAAGATTTTAAATGGAAGCCTAAGATCAAAACCGAAGAGGGCATAAAAAGGCTTTTTGAATGGATTTCGGAAAATAAAAAATTACTAAGTACTATAAAAAAATAAAATGGCAACAGACAAAATAAAGATAGCAATCATAAGTTTTGGGCTTTGTGATATTAATATAACGTTAGCAAAGTACCTTTCGAAATATATAAAAGTGGACCTGTATATCGTAATGAACCAAAATATGAAAAAACACAGCATTATGAATTTTGATAACGTTAAGACAGAAGATGGTTTTTTGCCGGAAGAGATCTTAGACAAATCGATAGATGGCAAGGTGCGGAGGTATATAAGCGGCGCATTCAAGCATAGAGTATTCTTATATCCCGGCTCCGGCTTTAAGAAACCGGCGAATATTATCTCATTTTATAAATTCTCCAAGTTTTTAAAAGAGAAAAAATACAACGGCATTCATTTTAGCGGAAATGACATCTCGCAATTTTTTATTTCTGTATTTATGTGGAATGTCCCAAAAATTCACACGATCCATGACTATATCGGGCATGAAGGCGAAAGAAAATTTATTGCCGAATTGCTCAACAAGTATCTTGTCATAACAAAACGGCAAAAAATATTTCATTCCGGATTCTGCCTCACACAAATAAATGCCGCGTTGCTAAAAATGCGGAAAGCGAGCATCAATCATATCCCGTTCGGGTGTTTAGAAGTTTATAGAATGTGGAAGGATCCTTTAACTCAAGAAGACAGGAACAAAATCCTTTTTTTTGGCAGAATAGCGCCATATAAAGGTATAAAATATCTGATTATGGCAATCTCGATTATCAAAAAAGAATTTCCTGATTTAAAAGTGACTCTTGCGGGAGAATGCTGGTCGAATTTTGATATTAACGGCTTAAAAAATGACAGCACATATACTATTATAAAACGATATATTCCCGAAGAAATAGTTAAGTTAATACAAGAATCAAGCCTTGTTGTCTGTTCCCATACGGATGCTACTCAAAGCGCTGTTATTATGACGGCCTATGCTTTTAATAAACCTATAGTAGCCACGCGCGTAGGCGGTATCCCGGAAGTAGTCGATGATGGCATTACAGGCGTGCTAGTTCCGCCCAGGGATCATAAAAGTTTGGCGAAATCAATAATATACCTATTGAAAAATCCTGAAAAAAGAAAAATGATGACAGAAAATATTGAAAAAAAGAATAGCGAAGGTGAATTCAACTGGGATCATATCGCTAAAAGAACAGTCAAGGTGTATGAAAAAGCGATAAAAGTAAAATGAAAACTATTTTTGTTTTAGATAATGGCGGTATCGGGGGTGCAGAGAAATTAACAGTTTCCCTTGCCGAAAAGATCATAGAGCATGGACATCAAGCCGCTATTCTTATTTTAGAAAGAGATAAAAGCATAGTGGAATTTACTAACAATAAGGATATTAAGTTTTTCTTCGCCTTAAGAAGATTTAAGCTAGACTTATTGGCTTTTCTTGGAAAAATTAAAAAAATATTAAATGAATACGACCCTCAAATAGTTGTTACCAATGGGCTCTTTAGTTATGTTTTTATATCATTATCATTAAAGTCGCTCAAGTCAAAAACACCTGTATTATTGATATTCCATAGCATTTCACCGTTCTCTTTTAAATACAAAGTATTTGATCTTTTCTATACTATATTTTTAAATATTTTTAAAGGTAAGTGGATCATTTTATATTCTTCTCAAAAGCAAGCCCTTGTTAAAAGATTCTTGTTAAAAGAAAAAGATTTTGAGATAATTCCCGGAGGAGTAGATATATCTTTTTATAACCCTGCGACGCACCTCTGTAAATACCAAGATTTTGATAAAAAAGATATTTTTACTATAACCCACATCGCTAGCTTGAAACCGATAAAAAATCAAAAGGCACTTTTTAAGGGATTAAAAGTTTTTGAAGATAAGACAAAGGCGAATTGGCAATTGCTGATAGCCGGCGAAGGCGAGTGCGGCATTTTAGAGCGGTATAAAAAGATCTTAACGCAATTAGGGATCATTAATAGAGTAAAATTTTTAGGTGTAATTAATGATGTAAGAAAGGTCCTTTGCGTTTCTGATATATTTGTCTTAACCTCTATTACAGAGACTTTACCCCTTTCCGCGTTAGAGGCGCTTTCCATGGGTGTTCCGTGTATTTTGCCTCGTGTGGGTGGGTGTCCGCATATAATTGAAGAAGGAGTTAATGGATATTTGATCCGGCCGAACGACTATACGGGTCTGGGGAATTTGGTCGCAGATATTTATGCTGATACCGAACAGCTTCAAATATTAAAAGAACAATCCAGAAGAACTGCCGTGGAAAAATTCGATTTTAAAAATACCGTTCATAGCTTTATTAATCTTTGTGAAAAAGAGGCATTGAAATGACTTCAAACGAGTTTTATGGAGCATTAGGAGTGATAGGAGAAAAGACGGAAGGTGCATTAGGAGATATGTTAAGCATGAGCGGTATAAGGCCAACAGAGATATATTCCTATAAAAACGCAGCTTTTTTTATCTCCCGGAACCAGATTATTGAATATCCGCCTTCGTTCGATATTAATAACAAAAGCCTTATGTTATTCGGAAATTTTTTTTTAAAAGATGTACCTTTAGATAAATTCTTGAGTTCTCCCCATGAACATTTAAAGACGGTAATGACTGGAGATAATCTTGACGGGGTTCCTTTAAAATTTGTAAATGGTTCTTATGTAGGCATTCTTAGGCGCGAAAAAAGTTATGTCATCTTTAATGATTTTTTCGGGCTTCAACCCCTGTATTACTATCATAAAAACGGCTCATGCGTCATTTCCACCAGTTTAAAGGTATTAAATAAATATGTGAACGCCGAACCGGATATGGACACATTGAATGAATACCTCAGCCTCGGCACTGTTATTTCATATAGGACTATAAGAAAAAATATAAGATGCCTGCCGCCGGCATCTAAACTGGCTATAAATGAAAATGGAGAAATTAGAATAGAAAGTTATACAACATATGGGCCGGACCCTTTAGTCGAAGATACGCTTGAAAATATCGCAGAACACATAACGGCCGAATTTAAAACCGCTATAAAAAGAATATATTCTAATAAATTGAAATATTGCTTAAACCTAACCGGCGGGGCGGACACAAGACTTATTTTTTTTGAATGGCCCGACAGACATGGTTTGCTGACCGAAACAGCCGGGGCGCCCGACTCCTCAGATGTATTAAAGGCCATGGAATTAGTGGATACATGCGGAAATCCGGCCCTGCACGCTTTAGAAAATTTGGAAGAAGAAAAGTATTTAGACGGATTTAAGTCGTATTATGAATTGTGTGACAACCCTTTAAACGTGAGGCAGAATTTCAATCTGCATCATTTACAATGGAAAATTTCAAGATCTGCTGATATAAGAATATTCGGCGCCGGGGAACTATTAGGCGGAGAAAACCTGTATTTGAGCAGAAGCCCTTTGTATTTGTTAAGAGAAGGGATCCTGCCTTATCGTTATCATAGATTGGAGGAGGCTGACGGATTATCGGTCATAAAAGATGTCCTCAAAGCACAATATAAATTAGGTCTGAATAATTTGCTGAGAGAAGATCTTCGAAGAGGGGTTATTTCACATAATGAGTTAGACACAATGGAAAAATATCTCGGTTGCCCGAAATATAAAGAGACTTTTACGGAACGTTTCAGGACATATATTACAGCGTTGGGTAATTATCTTCCATTTATCGAGGTTTTAGAAAATGAATCTATTTTTGTTTCCCCGTATTTTGATAGAGAATTAGTGTCTGCTATTATAAAATATCATCCAAAATATAGAGAATTACGGAGACTTCAATTTTATATTCTTAAAAAATACTACGGTAAATGTCCCGTACCGTTGGATACGACACATTTACCATTAACTTTACCCTATTACTTTCATAAACTTTTTCGGGTTCCGAGATTTATTCTAAATGTGGGGTTTCATAAACGGGTTCCATTTATTCAAAAAGGCAATCCACCATTAGAAAGAATCGACCCTTATTTAATACCTGCCAATAAAGAGTTTAGAGATTATATTAAGGCAACGATTTTTGCTAACGATATTTTTGATAAAAAAAGTTTAGAAGCATTTTTTAGAAAAGTAGAAGCAACAAAAAAATTCAATTTTTTCACGCACCATAAAGAAATAACAAATCTTTATCTTTTATTCAGAATGACCTGTGCAATAAAATTGTAAACCATATCTGTTAAGCAGCAAAGAATATTTCTAATATATGATAGATAAAATTAATATTACCAAAACTTTAGATCGTTATATAAGCGAAATAATTTCTTTCCACCTTTTGTTATTCTATTATCTACGTAAACTAGGCCATATTAATATCGAAAGAAGGCCTGTTTTAGAAAAGATTTTGTTAATTAAATTGTGGGGAATGGGAAATGTTACAGCCCTGTTGCCTATCATAAAGAAATTTAAAGAACAATACGCAGACGCCGATCTGTTTTTTTTAACCTTTGATTTAAATAAGGGTCTCGCCGATAATCTGCCTTATATTAAGAAGACTTTCTATGTAACTTTTTCAACAGACATAAGGAAGATAATAAAGGAATTTTACAGGTATTTGATTATTCTTAGAAAGTTAGAAATTGATCTTTTAGTTAATTTTGAAGCAAGCAATCGTTTATCAGTCATATTTTCCTATTTATCTAAAGCAAAATATATAGTTGGTTTTAAAATACCCTGTTCTGTAACTAATCATTTTTACAGTAGTACAGTTGATACAAATTCATTTAATCATGTCTCAGAAGATTACCGTCGTTTGGCGCAAAAGGCCGGCGTTATGATGGGAAAATATGAATATATTAACCTTCGAGAATATATTTCACCTTCAAGAGAAGTTAAACAAATTTTAGAAAAATATGAATTAAAGGGTAAAATAGTAGCTATGCATGTTGGATCGAGCGACAATTTTAAAGGTAGGCGGTGGAGAAAAGAAAATTTTGCAAAGTTGGCCGACATGTTAATAGTAAAACACGGTTGTGCGGTAGCGCTCACAGGAACAAGAAGCGAAAAATCTCTTGTGGAAGATGCCATAGGATTGGCTAAGAATAAAATAGTAAATCTATGCGACGAACTTTCTGTTCAGGATTTAATTTATTTTTTATCATATTGTCATCTTTTTATATCTAATGATACCGGGCCATTACACATAGCCGCCTCGTTAGGTATCAATACCGTTGGTTTTTATGGCCCATCCAATCCCAGGACTTGTTGTAATTTAAATGATAATTCCATCTCATTCTATAAAGCGACTTCGTGCAGCCCATGCCTTACGAACTTAAATGCCAAAACAAGTTTTTGTAAAAATCATATATGCCTGGATAGCATCTCAGTAGAAGAAGTCTTTTTGAAAATTACAGAAAAGTTTTTTTGAAACTTTAGTTTGGAATCGAGACGAATTATGTTTAATCTTAAGCAGCTCTATTTTTTAGAAAGAGTAATTATGTCAAATATTGCTCGCCCAAAAGTTCCTTATAAATTGGCTTTTGCTTTAACCTATCATTGTAATTTAAGATGCAAAAGTTGTTTTATATGGTCAAGAGAGGCGAAAAACGAACTGACATATGAAGAGATTGAAAAATTTTTTGAAAAATCGAACAAATTTTCCTGGATTCATTTAACAGGCGGAGAAATGTTTTTGAGAGATGACTTGAACGACATAATAGATTTAATTTTTGATTATTGCAGATATTTATGCCTACTAAACATTGTGACAAACGGTCAATTGACAGAAAAAATAGTTTCTACTATCAAAAGAATGATTAAAAAGTGGAAAATCACACCAATTATAACTGTCAGCATTGATGGGCCGCCAGATATTAACAATATGATAAGAGGTTCTTCCGCTGCCTGGGATAATGCGGTAGCTACGTTTGTTGAATTGAAAAAGCTTAAATTGCAGCATGTTTATATAGGATATACCATTTCTCAATATAACGTTGGTAAAATATACGATATGTTTGATTCTGTTAAGCTAAAATTTCCAAGATTAACCTATAATGATATACATATTAATTTCGCGCATAATTCAGAGCATTATCTTAATAATAGTTCTTTATATTTTCCTCTGGAAAAACTGTTTGATGAAAACCTAGGGAAGGTATTGGAGAACCAGAAAGGGGTAAAGGCGATTTTGGAAAAACAATACCATAATAAGCTACGACAGTATGTAAAAAACAAACGGATGCCCTTGCGATGTCAGGCTATGCGTACTTACTGTTTCCTTGATCCATATGGAGATGTTTATCCGTGCAGCATATATAATCATAAAATTGTAAATATAAAAGAAATAGGATATGACCTAAGGAAATTGTGGGAACATGATTTAAGAACAGAAAAGGTAAGAAATGAAATTTTTAAGGGTCGTTGTCCGCATTGTTGGACCCCTTGCGAGGCTTATCCAGCGATATTAGGTTCTTTAAGACAAATAGCAGGTGATGCGATCAGCTCTGTAATTTTGAATAAATAAATTATATGGATAAGAAAAAAGTAATATTATTTATATTTATAGCGGCACTACTTATTAGGATATTTTTTGCATATTTAGGTTTTAGTTATCCAAAACCCGAGTTCCCCGGTTCAGATAGTATGAGATTTGATACTATTGCATTAAATTTGAGTTTAGGTAAAGGTTTCGTTGCTAATGGTGTGCCCGCAACGGATCGGGCACCATTTTATGTTTTCTTTCTGGCAGTTATATATTTTATCTTTGGCCATAATTATTTAGCGGTGATTTTTTTCCAATCTGTTATAAGCGCCCTAACGTGCGTAGTCGTTTTTGGTATAGCCAAAAAAATATTTTCCGTAGATATAGCGATTTTTTCTTCTATTTTGTGTGCGATCTTTCCGCCCCTAATAGGCATCAATAATTATATTATATCCGAACCGATTTATACCTTTTTATCTTGTGTCATGATTTACTATTTTTTACAGTTTTTAGAAAACCCGTGTTTTAAAAACTCATTGATCGCGGGATCTTCTTTTGGGATTGGGATGTTAAGCCGGCCTTTTTTAGTCTTCCTATTTATTCTAACGGTTTTTTCTATGTTTGTTTATAACATAAGAAACAAAGTTAAAAAAAGCATTTTTTTAATCCTTGTTTTTCTCTTTGTAGGCCTTTTCGTAACCGCGCCTTGGGCTATACGAAATTACGTGATTTCAAAGAGGTTTATTCCCATAACGATGTACGCAGGGTTTAACTTTTACGCAGCTACCGCTGTCGACGAAGTGACATATAGAAAAATAAACGCCGAGTGGAATCCTGGGCAAGGCGAGTGGGAATATGTGAAACTCGCGCTTTCAAGTATAGGTAACCATCCACTCGGGTATATTACGGTTTCATTAAGAAGGTTTTTTAATGCCGCAATCCACAGTTATACCGACGCTTTAGGGTTGGAAAAAATAGAAACGGCGGAACATGGTTATAAGTTTTTTATAAGGGGCGTTATTACATGGCCATTTTTGATCAGGGCCGTAATGATCTCTTGTTGCATGGTTATATATATCTTCGCACTTTTCGGTTTTTTTTCTAATAATTATGTAGTCGGCAGCTTCGCTAAACGCTATGTGCTATATTTTCTTTTTACCTATTTGTTTTTAATAACATTTATATCTCCAGCCACAACAAGATTTTATTCTCCTGCATATCCTTTGGTCCTCATTTTTAGCAGCCAAACGATATATAGGTTATTCTTACGCCGTATTATGTAAATATATGCTATGTATTTAAAAATGCAGATTAAAAATTTTTTGAATAAGCTTAATTTCTCTTTGGGAAATAAACCAAGAGTATTGCCGCATTCCAAAAATGTTAGAGATAGATTTATTCCGCATCCTTACAGAACAGTTCTAATTATCTCTTGCGATTTTGAGCTTATCTGGGCATGGAAATTTGCAAAAGAAATTAATTGTGACTTAGCCAAAGCTCGAATGCGCGCTGCGGAGGAAAGGGAGAACTTCTCCTTAGTCCTTGAGCTAAGCAAAGAATTTAATATTCCTATTACATGGGCAACGGTAGGACATCTCTTTCTTGAAAGCTGCACAAATGAGGGCGGGTTACCCCACAAGGATATGCCAAGATTAAGCTATTTTAAAAATAAATACTGGAAATTTGTAAAAGGTGATTGGTTTGATGGTGATCCTTGCTGCAATTGGCAAAACGCCCTAGAGTGGTATGCTCCAGATTTAATCAAAAAGATTATAGATTCCGGGATTAAACATGAAATCGCCTGTCACACATTTTCTCATATAGATTGCAGAAACAAGATTTGCCCGGAAGAAGTTTTTAGAAAGGAACTTCAAAAGTATAAAGAAGTAGCTTCTAAATATGGGATCCCTTTAAAATCCTTTGTTTTTCCGGGGAATCTTATAGGAAATGTTAAAGTGCTGAAAGAAGAAGGGTTTGCTTCTTATCGAGTGGATAAGGATATTTTGGGCTTTCCTCAACGGGATAAATATGGACTATGGGAAATCCCTACAACAGCGGAAATAGGGCCGTATCCCTATAATTGGGGCTTAGATTATTATATAAAACGATACAAAACGATACTAGAGAACGCGAGTGAATATGGAAGACTATGCCATTTTTGGTTTCATGTGTCTACCGACAGGGAATTTTTAAAAAAAAGTTTATTTGATTTATTTAATTTTATAGATAAAAAACGGGAGCATATTTATATAACTACAATCAAAGATTATGTTCAATTTCTGGAAAACGGCAACTTTCTAAAAAATCGTACTCAATTGTGAAAGTATTATTTATATATCCTAACATAGGGCAAACTAAGCAATATCACCACGGCATAGGAATCCTTTCGGCCATGCTGAAGGAGAAGGGGCATCAGGTCGATCTGGTAATTATGGAAACAGAAAAACTTTCTTTCTTGAAAGAGCGGATTATGCTGTCAAAACCCGATGCTATTTGTTTTAGTGTTGTTTCTAATTATTGGGCGTTCACTAAGCGAGCCTGCGATATGATAAAGTCAGAATTTGAAGTACCTATTTTTTGTGGAGGCATGCATTTTACTGTATGCCCGCAGTCAATAGAAGAGACTTCCCACATTGATGGCATATGCATAGGAGAGGGCGATCTTGCCTTATCTGAAGTAATAGAGTGCATGAAAGAAGGCAGGAATTACAAAGATGTCTACAATTTTTGGTTTAGAGATGGAGATAGGATCGTACAAAATCCCATCAGGCCTCTTATAGATAACTTAAACTCTCTACCATTTCCGGATAGGAAAATTTTCCCGGATGAGTATATATTGACCCATCCAACATTTCTTTTTTCAAGAGGGTGCCCCTATAATTGCAGCTATTGCTGCAATGATAGGCTGAAAAAATTGTATAAAGATAAAGGGGAGAAAATAAGATTTAGGGGGGTCGATAAAGCAATAGAGGAAATGAAATTATTTTTGCAGGATTACGAGAATCAGAAGATCAAATATGCAGGGTTTGATGACGATAGTTTTACAAAAAATAGAGAATGGCTGGGAGAATTCTGCGATAGTTATGCCAGCCACAAAAGTTTTCCGCCATTTGCCTGCAATACCAGGCCCGAGTTATTTGATGAAAGGGACGCAATGTTATTAAAAAAAGCGGGCTGTTTTAAGATAAATCTGGGAGTGGAAACCGGGGATGAGACATTGCGAAGGGATGTTTTGGATAGGCATATAACTAATGAACAGATTATAAAGTGTTTTAATACGGCCAAGAAATACAATATAAGAACATTTTCATTCAATATGATAGCTTTTCCCGGCGAAACAAAAAAAGCTTTTAATGAAACAATTAAGCTTAATAGGATAATAATGCCACATTTTATGCAACTCACCATGTTTTATCCCTATCCAGGGACGCGATTAGGAGATTTGGCTAGGGAAAAAGGATATGTTTCTAGCAGAACAGCTTTCAATTATTTTAACGATACAATAATGGAGCTCCCGGGTTTTTCGAGGAGAGAAATTTTGTGGTCAAGCGTATTCTTTAGGTTTAATGTTTATAAGTTCGCATTTCCTGTTAAAGCCGTATATTGCTTGATAACCGATATATTAAATTTCATCGAAAGCAGAAATTCTTTTTTAAAAAAGGGCATATCTATAGTACGCTTTTTATTGAGGAAATTGCGTTAATAGCAGAAAAAACGATCAGAGTGCTGCATTATATTTAACATATGAAACATTTTAATAAAGAGCATCGAGCGGTGGTTCTAGGCCTTTCTATAACGGGGCTCGGCGTAATAAGAAGCCTGGGTAAGGAAGGACTGAAAGTCCTTGGGTTTGACTATACCGATAAAAGGGACGTTGGATTTTATTCTAGATATGTAAAATCAAATATTTGTCCGCATCCAGCCTATCAACCTGAGAAATTAATAGAGTTTTTAGTCAAAAGGCTAAAAAAAGAAAGCAAAAAATCAATTTTATTCCCCACGTCCGATGAATTTGTTAAATTCATTTCAGATCATAGAGACTTGTTAGAACGATATTTTCTTTTTAATATCTCATCACAAGACGTTCTTGACAGCATAATGGATAAAAAGGCGCAGTATGAGCTGGCTAGAAGAGCAGAGACAGCAATACCCGAAACATATTACCCCGAGTCATTTGAAGAAATCCATGCTATTGAGAAACAGCTGGAATATCCTTTGATAATAAAAGCCCGTTATTCTTTTGGCTGGAGAGAGAAATTGGGAGGAGTTTTTAAAGGTTTCAAGGCTGATAACTTAAGTGAGCTCATAGAGCAGTATAAAAAAATTTGTGAGAAAAAAATACCGATAATCGTTCAAAAAATTATAATAGGGTCTAACATAAACCATTTCAAATTTTGCGTTTATATAGATAAAAGTAATAAATTTTTGATGAAGTTTACCCTGCGTAAAATAAGGCAGTATCCTGTCGAATTTGGAGTGGGGAGCTGCGTAGAAAGCATAAAGTATAAAGAACTGGAAGAGGTAGGTGTGAAATTTTTTAAGGGAATTGGCTACAAAGGCATCGGCTCCGCAGAGTTCAAATTGGATTTAGAAGACAACAAGTTAAAGCTGATAGAGCTGAATCCGAGATATTGGATGCAGAACGAACAAGCGGCTGTTTGCGGAGCTAATTTTGCCCTTGCGCAATATTTAGACCTCAGCGATCAAGGGGCAATCATGAGCGATGATTTTAAGATAGGTGTTAAGTGGATCGACCCAGTTCAGGATTTTAAATCCTTTATAGGGCAAAATCATCTAAGCGCTGTATCCCTATTTAGCTGGCTCGTTTTTCTTTTCAAATGCGGGATTTCTTCCGTATTTGATAAGCATGATTTAAAGCCATTTTTAAGATCTATGAACTTTGGTCTCAATTTGTTCAAACTCCCATATTTTTTATATAAAACCGTTAGCAAAACCGGAAAAGAGGTGTTATGAGTGCCCCAGAGATTAAAAAAAGAAACAATTTAGTTGTAGTTATAACAGGAGGAGCGAATGGTTTTGGTAGATTTTTAGCAGGAAGGTTTCTGGACAAAGAGTGTATTGTTAACATAATCGACATTGTTAAAAGTGAAAGGCCGGGCAATCAAAAATTCAATTCATATCATGCGGATATTTCTAACACAGAAGATGTTAAATCAATATTTAAAGATATCTACGAGCGATATGGAAAGATAGATGTTTTGATAAATAATGCGGCAAAAAGATACTTTTCATCCTTACAAAACGCGCATTTAGAAGATATTTTTGAGACTATAAAAATCAATATAACCGCGAATTACATTACTTCAATAGAGGCATTAAAATACATGAGAAAGAATAATTTTGGAAGGATTATAAACGTTTCTTCAAACTCAAGTTTCAGGGGGTATCAAGAAGGGAGCATTTATTGCGCCACAAAAGCCGCCCTTAATATTTTTACAGAAGCAGTAGCAAAAGAACTAAAAAACGGAGCTGGTATTACAATTACCGCAGTTTGTCCGAGCAGTATGGATTTAAAAATGTGGAGTAGTAAAAATGATCCTGAAGGTACGTGCGGGCAAATTAAACCCGAAAGAGTCTTTAAAGTAATTTATAAGATAATAAATAGTGGATTAAACGGAGAAATAATCCCTGTTATTTCTCTCCGGATATATCTCTCTCATTTTTTATACCAGGTAATGAAATTTTTAAAATGGGGTAGATATTTTTTAGAAGGAGTATTTCGTGATTGACATACTAGGTATTTTTTCATTTGATAGGAATGATGCAGATTTTAAAAATACGCTTACTAATAATACCCTAGATTTTTATAAGGCAGGATCCCGTATCGCAGAGAAATCTTTCTCTACAGGGCGCGTTTTTTATCTGGACTGGGCAGAAAAAGAATCTTTTTATATGCAAAACAATATAAGTGTTTTTATCTATGGCGTCATTTTTTCTAATAAAAAATATGGGGAGCTGAAAGGAATAAAGCCGAACTGTCTATCTCCCAAAAATATGCACGCATTTTATAATGAACATGGAGTAGAAATCACGAAATATATCAAGGGGGACTTTGTATTAATTATTTGTAATGATAATCGCAAGGAAATAATCATTATAAACAGCAGGTTAAATACCCTGCCGCTATTTTACTATTACAAGCAGGCGAAATTCATATTTTCATCATCGGTCAAGGCTATATTAGACCTACCCTTTGTAGATAAAAGATTAAATGAAAAGGCATTGGTGGAGCAGGCTATATTCCATTATCCTTTAGGAGGTGGCACTTATTTCAAAGATATTTATCAACTGCCGCCTTCATCCATATTGAAATTTCATAAAGACGGCGTAAGTATAGAAAAATATTGGTCATCAGATATTTTATTTAACAAAAATATTTTATCTGAAAATGAAAGCCTATCTGCATTATTAGATTTGATAAAAGACAATTTAAGGCTTTATACTTCGGATGCGGATAAATTTTTACTTTCTTTAACAGGCGGATTTGACGGCAGAATGAATTTAGCATCGATAGGAAGAAGCCCAAAAGATTTTTTGTGTTATTCATATGGGGTGCCCGGCAGCAGGCAGATAGAGATACCTAAGATTATTTCACAAAGATTAGGTTTAAATTATAAACCGATTTATTTAGATAAAGAATTTGAAGAAAAATATGAAGAATATGCCTTAAAGGTAATGGAATTTTCCGATGGAACAGCCCCTATCCTGCGAGCCAATTTTCCTTACGCATTTGAACTATTAAGCGATTTTTCAAAGATAAATATCACAGGCTTATTCGGGAGCGAAATCATAAAGCCTTTTTATAATGCCGCTGAACAAGTTAGCCAAGAAACAATCGATTTATTTAGAGGCGATGATTTCGATAAGGAGTTTGGAAAGGCACTGACAAATATCAAAAAAATAGGATTCATAAGACCGAACATTATCGATAAATATGCCAAAGAAATTAGGGAAGATTTTAAGAAGGAACATATCCAAAGATTAAAGCCCTTTGATAAAATCACCAAGTTTTATATTTTTCTCTTAGAAGAAGCAATAAGAAAATATTTTATGCAGGAAATAAGAATTGAAAGGTATTATGTGAATACGAGGGCTCCCTATTTTGATGATGATTTTTTAGAATTGATCTTTAGGACACCATTTGCCGGGATTTATAAAGGGCCATTGAAAAAAAATCCTCTTTCTCGCATAAAAGGTCAAGAATTCTATTCAAAGATTATCGGTGAGGTAAAACCAATACTAGGAGAAATAATCACAGATAGGGGTTATAAACCAAATGACCTCCTTTTGCCACTAGTCACCAGATTTTTTAATCTCGGATCGTTATATTTAAAAGAAAAAGTTAGAAGATGCTTGAAGAGAGAAAACACTTTTAAATCTTTGCAGTGGCCGGAAAATATGGTGAGGAAAAATATATATAAAATTGGAAAAGAAGATGATGTTTTTACGGATAAGTTAAAAAAAGATTTTGAAGCAGGTCTTAATTTAAAAAGTTACTCTAATTTTTTCTCTATATTTTCCTTGCGGCTATGGCTATGTCTTAACCTTTAACGGATATTTCTATGAAAATCCTTATAGTGGTGAATTACAGGCCCAGCGGCGGGCTTACGGAAGCAGTAAGAGAATTAGCTGAAAGTTTAAGAAAAGAAAGCTTTATCGTCGATATTGCTTCTACTTACGGAACGATAAAAGGAAGGATTAAGAATATTTTTAATATAATTAGAATCACGCGCCACTATGATTTTATCATTGCTTCGGGATGCGCTGATTATGGTTTTCTTCCCATATTGATAGGAGTGATTGCGGGAAGATTATATAAAAAGAACATTTTAGTAGATTTTCACGAAGGTTATCCACTCCCCTTTATGAATAAATTTGGAAAGGCTATTAAGTTATTTTTAGGCAATATTCCCGTAACTGTAGCTTCAGAATATCTGTTGAACGTCCTCAAGCGATACAAATTTAACGTTGTTTTAATCCCACACCAATTCCATTATGAGAATTTTCCTAAAAGAGAAAAAGCCTTTAGCTGGAATAAGAAATTTATTTGGGTAGGGATTTTTCAGTTCATGTATGACCCAGAAACAGCACTTAAAGCCTGCGAGTTAGTTCTTAACGAGAGAAACGATGCAGAATTTCATTTCTTTGGAAAGGGCCCTCTTTTAGAAAGAATGAAAAATAAATATGCTCACCCAAATATAAAGTTTAGAGGATTTGTTCCAAGAGATAGACTATTGAAAGAATATCAATATTTTTCTACTTTGATAAATACTTCTTTTGGAGATAACTTTCCCCTGAAGCTTATTGAAGCGTCTTTTAATGAATTACTAGTACTTTCTGCTAAATGCGGAGGACCTGCTACAATTTATAACGATGAAGAATGTTTGTTTTTTGAGAAGGAGGATTATAAGACACTAAGCAAACTGATTTTGGATATACTAAACAATCCTCATCCATATGATTTGTTTCGGATAAATATGCATAAGAAAGTAAGAGGTTTTACGTGGAATCGAGTAAAAGATAGGTGGTTAGCGCTAATATTGCCTAAAAAATATGAATAAGAATAAAAAGTTTTTTCTCATGACCAATGACGTAGAAGAGTTCTCTATAGAAAAGAATAGGTTAGATGACGAAACGGCTGATTTGGTATTTAGAAAAGGATTACCCTTACTTTTAGATCTATATGAAAAATATAATATTAAAGCCACTTTTTACTTTACAGGGACTTTCGTAGAAAAATTTGCTCATTCTGTAAAATTAGTTAAAGAAAAAGGGCATGAGATTGGTTGCCACGGCTATTCTCACGATCGATGCTTTGATATTTTGTCTTTAGGGGAACAAATAAAAGATCTAAAAAAAGCTAAAAATATCATAGAAAACGAAGTTGGTGAGATAGAAAGTTTTCGCGCCCCAGCGTTGCGGATAAATAAGTTTACAGTGAAAGCCCTAGAAGAATGTGGATTTAAAATAGATAGCTCTGTTTCTTCCCAGAGGTTCGACGGTCCTTTTACATCTGCGGCCAAAGAAAAATTAAAGTGGCTTTTTTCAAACAGGGGGCCTTATTATATCAGTTATCATACGCCGTTTAAAAGAGGTAGCTCTTCGGTTCTTGAAATTCCTATTTCGGCCCTTATAATAGGTTATATAGGTACGGTAATGCGTATTTTTCCGCTTGCAAATATGATATTGCGGAATATCTTAATATGCGAAAACAGCATGACAGGAATGCCTCTAGTTTTTTGTTTTCATCCTAATGAAGTCATAATCGAAAAGCGAGGAGCAAGGATTTTCAGGAGGCAAGCCAATATTATCAAATATTTGTTTTCGGATATTATAAGAAGCAGGTTAAAATTAAGGAACCTCGGGGATCGGGCACTATACCTTTTAGATAAAGAAATAGAGGTAATTAAAAATAAAAGATTTCGATTTATTACAATGAAAGAATACAGGAGATACTATGAGAATATTCATAGTGACAATGGATGACTTTTCGTATATAAATGAATTTATAAAAACTATTGTAGATAGAAAGCAAAAAGAGATCATAGGTCTAGCTGTTACAAAAAAGGGGAGATTTAGTGTTTCAAAAAGTGAATCAAAGATCGCCTATTTATTAAGTTTAATGCTCATTATGGGAATAAAAAACTCAACCCGGCAATTTTTTACAATTTTGTGGGCTAAAATAAAATGTGCGCTTTCACAAATATTTCCCTTTATTGCGTCCCCATCAATTTTAAACTATGCAAAAGATAAGGGGATCCCAATATATACGATAGGTACAGCTAATGATAATAAGTTGATAGAAATACTGCGAAGATTGAATCCGGATGTGATTGTGAATCAGAGTCAGGATGTTTTGGGCAAAGAATTTTTATCTATTCCAAAAATAGGCGTTTTAAATCGTCATAATTCCCTATTGCCAAAAAATAGAGGCAGATTGAGCCCTTTCTGGTGTATTTATAAGAGCGATAAAGAGACAGGGGTATCCATTCATTTTGTAACAGAGAAGATCGATGGCGGAGAAATTGTAGTTCAAAAGAAAGTGCCGATAGAAAAAGACGGAGATTTTATTTCAACTGTGAAAAAATGTTACCATATTGCCCCAGAAGCCATGATAGAAGCGTTAGACTTATTAGAAAGGGGAAGCTATTCGTTAATACAAAACAGTGATTTTGAGTCTACAGAAAATTCAATCCCTTCATTGAAGCAGGTTTTTTCATACAGATCGATGTTGTGGAAAAAAAGAAGAAAAAGAAAGTAATATAATGTTAGATTTTACATTAGGAGTCTACCAGAAATTGATTGAGACGTTGAAAATAAAAGAATACAACTTTTTTTCTTTAAGGGAATATTTTTCCGACCCAAACTCAACTAAAAAATTTATAATAATACGGCATGATGTAGAACGTAAAATTCAGAACGCAAAAAAAATGGCTGCGCTCGAAGCCAAATTAAATATACATAGCACCTATTATTTTAGATATCCTAATACATTCGATGCTAAAATCATTAAAGAAATTCAAGATCTTGGTCATGAGGTAGGATATCATTATGAAACATTAGCAAAAGCAGGAGGGGATTTCGCGTATGCTATAGAGCTGTTTAAAAAAGAGTTGGCAGAATTTAGAAAAAAAGTTTTTATTGAGACCATTTCTCCGCATGGTTCCCCTCTATCTAAATGGAACAATAAAAAAATATGGGAAAAATTCGATTTTAATAATTTTGGGATAATAGGCGACGCAGCCCTTTCGGTGAATTTTAGTGAGATTCTATATTTGACAGATACGGGGAGAGGATGGAACAGAGAAAAAGTCAATTTTAGAGATAAGAGTGATACGAAGTATACATTGAAAATAAACGATATATACGATATTATTAAGAAAATTAAAAACGGAGAAATGTCGCATAAGGCTATGATAAATATTCATCCGCATAGGTGGAATGATAATTTTTTTCAATGGTCAACGGAGCTAGTGTGGCAAAACACAAAAAATATAATCAAACAAATAATAATCCGGTATAAATAATATGCTAAACATTATTACTGAAATAAACAGGAAAAAATGGAGCGATTTTGTTATTAGCCATGCTTGCGGAAATATTTTTCAAACACCTCAAATATTTGATGTATATGCGAACCTTAGCAAATGGAAACCAGTTGTTCTGGCAGCCGTTGATGATGAAGATAATATCTCGGGTATTTTACTCGCTGTAGTCCAAAGAGAACTAAACGGAGCCTTTGCTAAGTTTACGTCACGGGCAATCATATGGGGAGGCCCTTTAGTGGCTGGGCCGGATAAAGACAGGGCAGCTGTTGTTTTATTGGAAGGGCTCGATAAAATTTTAAAAAAGGAAGTAATATATATTCAAGTTCGAAATTTATATGATGCGTCAGCAAGCGAGATTTATTTTAAAAACCACGGATACGAACACGAGGGCCATCTTAATTTTTTAATAGATCTAGAAATGGGCGAACAATGTTTATGGAAAAAAGTATACCCCGCAAGAAGAAATCAGATAAAAAGTGCGGAGAAAAAAGGCGTTACAGTGCGTACCGTTTCTTCTGAAATCGATATAGAAGAAAGTTATAATATTCTGAAGGAAGTATATAAACGAATAAATATTCCTTTTGCTAATAAAGAGTTGTTTGACGGAATTTATAAGTTGCTATTCCCAAAAGGAATGGCGAACGTCTTCTTAGCAACATACAATAATAAGATCATAGGCGTATTGTATTTGTTGATATACAAAGAATATCTATATACATGGTACGCCGGGAGCCTTTCTAATTATTATAACCAGCAGCCGAATGCTATTTTATATTGGGAGGCAATAAAATGGGGCTTTCAAAACGGCTACAAGGTATTTGATTTTGGCGGCGCAGGGAGCCCGCATAGGATATATGGCGTAAGGAGGTTCAAAGAAGAATTCGGCGGAAAACTGGTTAATTACGGAAGGTTTCAAAAAACATATAGGCCTTATGCTTTCGCAGCGATCAACGCAGGTTTAAAATTATGGCAAAAAATATGAAGGTGTTAATTGACGTAGGCCATCCTATAGGGATTCATATATTAAAAAATTTGGCCTGGATTTTGGAAAAGAAAAAATGGCAGATCCTTTTTACAGCGATAGGCAAAGACGTAAACATCCCTTTGCTTCAAAAATATGGTTTTAATTTTGAGATAGCAGGGAGACACTACAAAAATATTCTTGCAAAGGCAAAAGGCTTAATAGAGCGCGATTGGGAATTGTTGAGAATAGCTAAGAATTTTAAACCAGACTTATTTTTAAGTAATGGATCTGTGCATGCTGCACATGTGGCTTTCTTGTTGAGAAAACCTCATATAAGCTTCGAAGAAACAGGAAATCTAGATCAGGTATTATTGTATAAATATTTTGTAAATGCGATAGTAACTCCCAATTGTATCAACTTAAATTTAGGCAAGCGACATATAAAATATAACGGGTACGCAGAATTGGCATATCTTCATCCAAGTTATTTTAATCCGGATCCGGCCGTCTTAGATGAGTTAGGCTTGGGAAAAAAAGATACATTCGTGCTTGTTCGTTTTGTTTCTTGGGCTGCTACTCACGATATGGGACATAGCGGAATAGCGATAGATAACAAGAGAAAGGCAGTGAAGGAATTTTCAAAATATGCCCGCGTTTTTATTTCTTCCGAAATTGGCATGCCCTCCGATTTAGAACAATTTAGGCTGAGAATATCCCCGGAAAAATTGCATCATATTATTTACTATGCTGCTATGACATATGGAGAGGGTGCTGCCGTTGCTGTAGAATCGGCGGTTTTAGGCACGCCGTCTATATATTTATATACAAACGGAACGTATGCTACCCGGGATCTAGAAAGCAGGTATGGTGCTATTTTTAATTTTACGGAATCGTATCAAGACCAACTTCACTCCATCCAAAAGGGAGTAGAGTTATTGAGAAAACCTGATATAAAAGCAGAATGGCAGAAAAAGAGAGAACAAATCTTGAAAGACAAAATAGATGTCACTGCTTTCATGGTGTGGTTTGTTGAAAATTATCCCCATAGCTTAAAAGCTATGAAAACCGGGCGTTAACCCAAGTTTTAGGTAAGTAATGATGGAAAATGTAAATTTAAAGCAGTAAGAAAAGGAAAAATGGGAAGAATCAGGCAAAAAACGGCAGCCCTTCTTAAGTCCACACGTGAAAGGTCCAAATTCATTTTTTTAATGTTGCTTTTCTTTTTTATCCTTCGAATAATTGTGATCTTTTTTTTCAGCAAAGCCAACGGAGATTGTTATTTTTATAGTAATTATGCATTAACTCTTTTAGAAGGCACAAAGTGGTTATACTCCTCCGATTTTATAGGAAGCTACCGAGAACCCGGCTATCCCATTTTTTTAGCTTTTATTTATTTACTTTTTGGCAAAGAGAATTTTTTAGCTGTTTATATTCTTCAGTGTTTGCTTAGCACTGCGACCATATTTATAATTTACAGATTGGCAGCAGCAATATTCGACAAAAGAACGGCCTTCATAGCGTTTATATGGTCAGGATTTTATATCTATTACATATGGTCCGCATGCCGCATACTTAGAGAAACACTGGTAATCTTTTTATTTATATTACTTTTTTACCTCTTGTATAGATATTTAAATTTGCCTGATGAAAAAAGGAAGGCTATCTATCTTATATCTTCTGCTTCGATCTACTTTTTTTTAATTCACACAGATAGCCGGTATCTTTATTTGATCTTACCCATACCGATGATCTTTACTATATACTTATCTTTCAGAAAAGGAGTTAAAAATTTTCTTATTTTTCTTTGCTTAGTAATTATTTTATCCACTCCTTGGGCAATAAGAAACTATATTGTTTATAAAAATTTTGTACTTATATCTACTTTTCATTTTAAACCGAGCAATAATCTTTTTATGAGCTTCAAACACTGGAAATGGCTTTTTACTTTTAAGGATGAAAGGGAGATCCTTTCAAAGACTGTATTGAATGCAAATGAGCAAGATTATCCATTACAAAAAAAACAAGAATTGATAAAAACAGCCTTACAATTGCCCAAAACCGCTACTGCTGAGGCTTTCATTGTGGGGACCTTTAAAACTCTTGATGCCGAACTCTACCCTTTTTATTATAGTAGCCTCCAATTTAAATGGCTTAGTTTAAAAAAACTCTTGACGCCTGTTATGCTTCAGAAAGTTTTTATTGTTAACTCTTATTCTGGTACCGGCTTTTCTTTAATGAAATACAGGCAGTGGCCCCTAATCTACAATATTCTTAGCTTCGCGTGTTATGGAACAATGCTACCATTTGCGCTTGCCGGTGTGATTATGTTATTGCGTCAAAAAAACAAAGTAACTATTTTTTTCTTGCTGCCTTTAATTTTTCATATTTTTTTACATACAATTGGTTCCGGCCTTCCGAGATATAGATTTCCCGTAGACTCATTTTTAATCATCTTGGGGGCATATGGAATGAGTTTTACGTATAGCTTTTTTACTAGACACATTAAAAAGCAACCTTACAAAAATTATTATACTAAGCCTTCGGAGGGGAGATAAATGGAACTATCTATTATTATCCCGGCGTTAAACGAAGAAAAAACAGTAGCAATATGTGTTCAAAAAGCTTTGAAAAGTATCCAAGATTTGCATGTTGATGGAGAGGTGATAGTTGCCGACAATGGTTCAGAGGACAGTACGGCTGCAATTGCCAAAAATTTAGGCGCGAAAGTTATAAGTGTTTCCACGAAAGGTTACGGATTCGCCTGCATAGAAGGGCTAAAAGCGGCAAGTGGTAAATATCTTATTATGGCAGATGCGGATGATAGTTATAATTTTGAGGAAATCGAGCATTTTTTTGCTAAATTAAAAGAAGGTTATGAACTGGTGGTAGGCAACCGCTTTAAAGGAAAGATCGCAAAAGGGGCTATGCCGCTTATTCACAGATATTTCGGAACTCCGGCCTTAACATGGCTATTAAATTTATTCTTTCACATAAACATCGGAGATATTAATTGCGGAATGAGGGCAATGACAAAAAAAGCCTTTGAAGAGATGCTGCTAATGACGGGAGGAATGGAATTTGCCACGGAAATGTTAATAAAGGCTTCTCTAAGAAAGCTGAAAATAGGAGAAGTCCCATGTAACTTATATGCGGACAAAAGAGGAGCAAGCTCACATTTGAATACGTGGGTTGACGGATGGAAACATTTAAGATTTATGTTATTGTTTTCGCCAAGCTGGGTTTTTTTGTTTCCGGGTTTATTGTTAAGCTTTATAGGGTTATTAGGCATGATAATATTGACCTTAAGGGATCTAATTAGCCCTTCCATGATATGGTTTATTGATCAGAAGCATATAGTTTCCTGCATGCTGCTGCTTATTTGCGGTTATCAAATCGTGCAGTTTGGGATTAGTGCCCATCTTTTTTCATACTCGAAATACTTTGATTATAAAAATAGAGTAAGCAACTATATAATTAGCCATTTTAAATTGGAAAAGGGTATTATGATTGGATTACTTTTATTTTTTATCGGGGTTGGTATTTTTGGTTATTTGTTAATTTCTTGCTTCTCACACTTATTGCCTCATCTGAATAATTTTCTTAGGTTTGATTTAGCTATATTTGGCGTTACATTTGTTGTTTTTGGCATGCAGACGGCATTCGCATCATTTCTCTTAAGCACGTTTTTTATAAAAATAAAATAAAGATCTTTATTAATTTATAGACTTCAAAAAAGGCGATAGATCAGGAGCCTCAAAGCTATTAATACAAAAGAAACAGAATATACAAATCTAGTAGTTAAAAATCAGGGCCTGTGGTGGAAGCGTTTTTTTAATGTCCAAGCACCCTATGGATGGAATATTCGTCGTTTACAGCCGGGTTGGACCCTAGACATTGGTTGTGGAATTGGACGAAATTTAGGCCACTTAAAAAATAAAGCTATCGGTATTGACTATAACGCAGAATCGGTGAGAATCGCACACAACCGCGGTTTTGTTGCATTTACTCCGGAAGAATTTAAAAAGTCGTCATTCAATAAACCTCAATATTTTGAATCTATTCTGTTGGCCCATGTAGCCGAGCATATGCATCAGAAAGAGACCATAGCTCTATTGGAGGAGTATCTTTATCTTTTAAAACAGAACGGAAAACTTATTATTATAACACCTCAGGAAGCGGGCTATAGACAAGATCCAACACATGTTGAGTTTGTAGATTTTGCGAAACTTCGCAACTTAGCACAACAAGTTGGATTTACTGTTGTTAGGCAATATTCGTTTCCCTTACCGTGCTTATTCGGCCATTTTTTGTATTTTAATGAATTTATTTCCGTATCTATACGAACCTAAAGCCGTTCGCTTAGCGCTTCATTGTAAATAATGAAATTTTTATGGTAAAGGAACAGCAAATGCAATATAAAGAAGATAGTGTTATATTTAAAATATATAAAAGTAAGTTGGGAAGCAAAATAGTGAATTCCCATTTTTACTTCCTTAGAAAAGAATTAAGACATAACTATAGGGTACTAGATTTAGGATGTGGTTCAAGGTCAGCATTGCAGTTCTGTAATGTCCTGTATAGTATCGGCGTGGATCTGTTCGAACCCGAACTTTATGAAAGTAAAAAAAGAAAGTATACAACGCATACATTATAGCTGATATAACCAAGCTGGAGTTTAAACCGCACGCTTTTGATGCAGTTATTTTATGCGATGTGCTAGAACATTTAGATAAAAACAACGGAAGAGAGCTTTTTGCTAAGGCAGAACGATGGGCCAGCAAGAAGATCTTGCTTTCCTGCCCGAATGGTTATGTTCCCCAAAAGGAACTATATGGGAATGCTTATCAAGCTCACGTATTTGGTTGGGAAATAGATGAAATAACAAATATGGGATATAAAGCTTACGGAATGGCTGGTTTACGTTGGAAACCCTCAAAAATTTTGTTCTTCCCCCTGTTATTTTGGGCATTGATTTCAATTGTATTGCAAGGGTTGACATATCGTTTCCCAAGAATAGCCTGCGCCATTTTTTATGTAAAAGATATAGAGAAATCTACTAGCATAAGGGTTTAAAAGTGGACAATCTTCCTTTAGTTTCTATAATTATACCAGTAAAAAATGAAGAACGTATGTTAGATAAATGTCTTAAGTCTCTGCAAGGGGTCGAGTACCCTAAAGAACGATTAGAAATTATTGTTTCCGACGGTCATTCTACTGATAAGTCTAAAGAAATTGCTTTAAGATATGGAACCAAGATGGTAACAAATGACAAAGAAATCGTAGTTTCGGGGCGAAACCGCGGTTTTGAAATTTCAAAAGGAGATATAGTTGTTTTTACTGAGGCAGACTGTATTTTTGATAGTAAGTGGGTTAAAAATAGCATTAAATACTTCGCAGATAGCAATATCGGCGGGGTGGGAGGGCGCATACTTATGCCTAATGATAGCTCGAGTTTTGAAAAGGCTATAGATATCATTTTTAACGTTGCAGAGCTTTTTCATATGACATCACATAGGAAAAACGTCTCCTCCGTTATCAAGGTTGACGACATACCGGGCGGCAATGCTTTTTATAGACGGCAAGCCCTGGAGAAGGTAATGCCCGTTGATGAAAATTTATTGACCGCCGAAGATAGTTTAATGAATTTATGTATAAGGCGTTTAGGTTATCAGCTTGTGTTTGCGTCGGATGTAATGCTTTGGCATTACCACCGCAGTTCTTTCAAAAGATTTGCCCGCCAGACCTATCGTTATGCGATCGGCAGGCTGCAGGTCGGCAAGAAAGAAAGAGAACTGATCTCAATGTTTCATATACTTAGCGGCTTTAGCCTTCCCATTTTTTTGTTCGCAGGTTTTTTTTGTTATTTGTCAGGTTTTTGGAATATTTTCTCGAATATAATGTTGATCTTTATCGCGATAGCCATAGCGGCATCTTTTATAAAAATAAGATCGCTCGCCGTTTCACTTAATACGCCGATAGCGATATTTATTTTCTTTTCATCCTGGTCGATCGGTTTTTTAAAAGAGCTATTTTTTCCTTTAAAGGACGCTAAGGGGAAATAAATTTATGAAAGTTACCTATTTGATCCCACCGGTGTTAGATGGCACTAGGGATGTTGATAGATGTTTTGGTTGTAGTTATAATATTTACTTTCTTCCTCTTTTGCCGGTGCTATCTTCCGCTACAATTTTAAAAAACGAAGGTGTCACCGTTTCTATTATGGACTTTCCGGCGCAAAAAAAGAATAAAAAGGCGTTCGAGGCGTTTATAAAAAATGACGACTCTGATTTTTATATCTTGTATACGGTTTTTCTCTGCCAAGAAACAGACTTATTAGCCAGGGCCATGATACGCGAGATACGCCCGAGGGCGCGCTTTATCTTTGCGGGGCCACAGCCTACGTTTTCACCGGAAGTATTCCTGGACGGCGAGGATACTTTTGTAGCAAGAAGCGAGCCAGAATTCGTTATTAAGGATATTATTAAAGTGGCTGAAGCAAACCTTTCCTTAGACGGCGTTAAAGGGCTCTCTTATTATAAAGGGTCGCAAATAATTAATAATTCGCCAGCACCCCTTATAATAGATCTCGATCAGATCCCGATTTCCGACAGGCGGCTTCTTGAGCATAAGCCATATTCTAATCCTAAATTGTGCACCAAGCCGCACACTGCGATAATGACGTCACGAGGTTGTTTTGGCAGATGTTGGTTTTGTGTGCCTAATTCCCTTTCATACGCCAGAGAGCTGGAGTATAAAAAATATTATTGTAAGAAACCGCCTCCGTGTTTATATTCGGCAGAGAGAGTAATAGAAGAATTTTCAAATATTGCCAGGTTAGGTTTTAGATCGGTATCCATAATCGATGATGAATTTCTGTGGGACGATGAACGAACGCTTCAAATTTGCTATGGCATAAAGGGCTTAGGCCTTGAGTGGTCGTGTCTTGCCAGGCCGGACAAAATTAATGAAAAAGTAGCTAAGGCAATGGCAGACGCGGGGTGCGCATATGTTGATTTGGGAGCTGAGTCTTTCGATGAAGATGTTCTAAAATCAATGAGAAAAGACCTACTGCCCCAAGACACACAAAAGGCGGTGGAGATATTAAAAAAATTTCATATAAAGATAGAATTAAACGTACTGTTCGGAGGTACTCCGAAAGAAACAGAGGCCACTATGAAGGGGACTTTTAAGGCGCTCAAAAAATTGAATGTAGACTATGTTTTATTCAGCATAGCGAATCCATTTCCAGGCACCGATTTTTACTATGCAGCAAAAAAAGAAGGTTGGATGTGCTACGGAGATTATATCCCGGTAGATCCTTCAAAAAATGCTATTATAGGATACCCCCATCTTTCAAAAGAAAAGCTGGAACGTTTTATTTCCTATGCTTATTTAGCCTATTATCTTAATGTGCGTTATTTGTTAAAACAGCTGCTTAATGTGAAAAGTATAGGGGATTTAAGCAATAAATTTTTTACAGCCATTAAATTCTTTATAAAAAACTTCCATTCACATCTTGGCCATTAAGGATAAAACTCTATCAGCATAAATATATAGATAAATGACGATTTTTATAAATCTAACCTTTATCAATGCGTAACCCTATTCTATCAGGAGCTGATTCCTTTGCGGCAGATGAGAAAACGTGGTATACTTCTATGGCATATATGTCACTAGATTTGTTATAATATTTATTTATAATTAATGATCGCCTATGGAACCAAAAATACTTTTGATAAATGCTCCTGCCGAAAATATGGTAGAAAAACATTATGCGCATCCTCCTAATCCTAGGATAGGGCTAGGGTATCTAGCTTCGTTTCTTAAATTTAACAAAATTGAATGTGATGTTATAGACGCTAAATACGAACGTTTTGATTTTAAACATATATTAAAAAGGTTAAAAAAACAAAATTACGATATTGTAGGTTTTACTTCTATGACTAATGAAATAATAACCACGGCTAAATTAGCATCTCTAATAAAAAATGAGAAACCGCGTATAATAAATATTATAGGCGGCCCTCACGCTAGCGCCTTGCCGGTAGGCACGCTTAAAGAATTTGATTCATTTGATCTTGCCTGTTTTGGTGAGGGAGAGAAAGTCCTATATGAAACTGTTTGCGCCCTCAGGATGAGAAATTCTTTAGAAGGACTAAAAGGTCTAGCATACAGAGAAGGGAATGTTATAAAACAAAATAAACCCATGCCTTTTATAGAGGATCTTGATGAATTGCCGCCACCTGCATGGGAGCTGTTTTCGCCGGCTCGAGCATATCCGATTCTTGCTTCAAGAGGATGCATTGGCAGATGTAATTTTTGTATGAGGGCACTGGGGGATCAGATAAGATTTAGAACGCCCGAGCTTGTAGTAGAAGAAATGAAAGATACTTATGACAGGTATAAACCCGGTATTTTTGTCTTTTGTGACGAGACTTTTGGTATTGATAAAGATAGCACTTCGCGGTTATTAAAAGGTATAATAAACAATGGGTTGAATAAAAAAGTTAAATGGTATGCAGCGACAAGAGTGGATATTGTAAATAAGGAATTGCTCAAAGAAATGAAACAAGCAGGATGCGACAGGATAGACTTTGGTATCGAGAGCGGGAATGAAAACATTCTTAAAGAAACAAATAAGAATATAACAAAAGAAAAAGCACAAAAGGCCGTTTTTATGGCGAAGAAAGAAAATCTAGCAACGGGAAGTTATTTTATTTTGGGTCATCCAGGCGAGACCAAAAAAACGCTAGAAGAAACCATAAGCTTCGCGTTGAAACTGAATACAACTGCAGTATCTTTTGGAATGATGGTTCCGTATCCTGGGACAGAAATTGCGCGAATAGTTGAAAAAGGGGCTTTTGGATATAAGCTTCTTGCTAAAAACTGGGATGCTTATAACAAACAGACAAGTGCCGCCTTAGAGCTAGAGGGTGTTGATAGAAATATGCTTCAGAAATATCAATTAATGGGGTATTTAAAATTTTATTTGTTTAAACCCAACATATCAAAAATAAAACATTTATTCTCAAATTATAGTTTAAAGACGCTATTGTTTATGTTGCTATCAAGAATTTTTAAAATCGGTCGGGCTAATTAACGTATATTATGACTTATAGCTTTAATAAATCCAGCTTCGTACCGCTTAAAATTTAAAGATTAAGGAGATAACAGTGTTTTATTTTAGACTAAAAAGAGTTTTTGATTTTTCTCTAGCGTTGTTCGGGTTATTTATTTTCTTCCCATTTATGGCGATAATCCCGCTTTTGATATTTGCAATATATGGAAGGCCCGTGTTTTATTGTAAGACATCAGTAGGTCAATTTGGCAAAGTTTTTAAGATAATGAAATTTCGTTCGATGGATACGGTTTCGTCGCGCATAACAAAGATCGGGAAAATCCTGAGGCAAACAGCGATGGATGAGTTGCCGCAATTGATCAACATCATAAAAGGTGAGATGTCGTTTGTCGGCCCAAGGCCGTATAGCTTAAAAAAATACGGCTTAACCTTTGATTCCAGGACAAAAAAAATAGAAGTAAACAATTTGAATTCCGACAGTCTAAAATTTTTCCAGCGCTTATCCGTTATACCGGGGTTGACCGGTTTGGCTCAAATTCATACGCCTAAACATGCCCAAGATGAAGAAGTTTTAAAATTGGATTTGGAATATATTAAAAAAGAAAATCTTCTATTGGATTTATATCTTATTTTAATATCTATTTGGATTAGCATAACCCATAGTTGGGAGGAAATCCGCAGGAAAATATAATTTTATGAACAGCAATAATCGAAAAGTATTATCAATTTTGTTTATATCTTTTTAATAGTTTTTGAAGCTGATGGATTTTTTGGTTTTACCTTTATTCTTATTGAATATTCTAAAGGATATTATTTAAATGAAAAATAGTTCTAACGTGAAAATAATACATGTAGTTGGAGCCAGGCCTAACTTTATCAAGATATTACCCATAATGACAGAAATGCAGAAATACCCTAATGTTTTTAATCAACTTTTAGTTCACACAAACCAGCACTACGATTATGCTATGTCAGAACAGATTTTCGAGAATATTAGATTAAAAAAGCCAAATATCAATTTAAGAGTCAGGCCAGGAACGCATGCAGTACAAACGGCCAACATTATGATTGAATTTGAAAAAGTCTGTTTTAGAGAAAAACCCGACTTAATATTAGTGGTGGGAGATGTGAATTCTACATTGGCATGTAGTTTAGTAGCAGCAAAATTACAAATACCAATAGCGCATCTCGAAGCCGGCCTAAGAAGTTTTGATCGCAGCATGCCGGAAGAAATTAATAGAATAGTCACAGACTCATTATCCGATTTACTTTTTACTCCGTTTAAAGAAGCATCTGAAAATTTAAAAAAGGAAGGCATCCCCACGGAAAAAATTTATTTGGTAGGGGATATAATAGTTGATATGCTATTGAAATTTGTAGACAAATCTAACAAAAATATTATGTTAAATATTAAGGAAATAGATTATGCTCTATTAACACTACATAGGCCTAGTAATGTAGATAATAGGGATACGTTTATAAAAATAATTGAAACGCTACTTAAACTGGCCAAAAAAATACCTATCGTTTTTCCAGTTCACCCCAGAACCAGAAAACAAATTAAGTATTTTGGTTATGGGAAATATTTTATAGATTTACAATTGAAAGAAATTAATAAAATTCGGTTGGCAAAGTCGATAAACTTGGTAAACGCGCTTCCTTATGTAGAATTTATAAATTTAATGAAAAATGCGAAATTTGTCATAACTGATTCCGGCGGAATTCAGACGGAGACTACTTTTTTGAAAATACCTTGCTTGACGCTTAGAAACAACACAGAAAAGTCCATTACCGTAAAAAAAGGAACGAATATATTGGTGGGGACAGATAGTAGGAAAATACTTAGTGAAAGCCTAAAAATATTAAGCGGAAAATCTAAACAAAAAAAGATACCTGCCTTATGGGACGGCAAGACAGCAGAAAGGGTGGTAGAAATTATTAAAAAGAATTTTAGGCCCATTTGAAGATATCAACGCATAAGATTTTTTGACAAATTGGCATTGCCTAATAAGTTTTTTGAGTTTATAATGACTGGGTTATGTGTGTTTTCAACTCAAATTAAAATAAATTTGCTGAAAGCCGCTAAAGATTTAAACGGCGGAAATAAAATTAAGAAACTTGAAGAGATATTGGATAAGCTATTAAATTCAAAACAGAACCGAGTTTGAGTTTTATATAAAATTTAAACGAAAGAATCAAAATGGTTGAAGTCAAAAATTTAACCAAGATTTTTAATATAAAAAGCAATGTTAAAAAAAGAAACCTAAGAAATTTTTTCTTTAGCCATTCAATAAAATTCACGGCGGTTAATGATGTTACCTTTAACATAAGGAAAAACGAAATCTTTACCCTTCTCGGGCCAAACGGCTCTGGCAAGACCACCATAATTAAAATGCTTTGCGGGTTGCTAGAACCAACGGAAGGAGAAATATTTATAGAGGGTGGCTGTTTAAGCAGACATAAAAACGATGTAGGAGTTATGTTTAGGACATCTATGCTTTATAATAGGGTAACCGGGTATGAAAATTTGCGGTATTTTGCGAGGCTTTATGAAGTAAATGATTTTGACCAAAGGATAGAAGAGCTTTGCGATTTTTTAAATATCAGCGCCTGGCTTAATGAGTATGTCGAGCATTATTCTTCAGGAATGAGGACTAAATTAGCCCTTGCAAGGGCGCTAATACATGATCCCCGGATTCTTTATCTTGATGAACCTACTTTAGGCTTGGACCCAAATGCCGCCAGCGAAGTGAGGAGTTATATAAAGAATTTGAATAAAACGATTCTTCTCACCAGCCATTGTCTGGATGAAGTTGAAGAGCTTTCAAGTAGAATAGGTTTTTTAAACAAAGGTGAGCTTATTGCGATCGGAACCACGGAAGACCTTAAAAAAGTGGTTAAAGACAAACCAAGCCCAAATTTATTTGATGCATTTATGCATTTAGCAGGAAAAAAATGAAATTAGATAAAATAACCGCCATAGTACGAAAAGAAATGATGCTAAATTTGAGGTTTAAAAGCACATTTTTCGGGCGCGCATTTTTAGACCCGCTTAGATTCCTGTTATTATTTATAATAGTTTATTCCAGTTTTTTTTCTATCGGAACAAATAGCATGGCAGGAGTTGCGGCCAAGAAATTTCTTCCATTTTTAATAATAGGGGGCATTGCCCATTCTTTATATATAGCGGGATTAGGTTTTGATGTTAAATTCAAAATAGAAAAATACTGGGAGACGCTTCCAGGCATTCTCATCGCACCAGTTAGTCCGATCATTCTAATAATAGGCACAGGCATAGCCGAACTTTTAAGAGAGATACCATTTCTATTTATATACATTGTGGTAGGTTATTGTTTAGCGCCGATAAAATTTTTTGATATTTTTTTTATAAGTATGATCTTCTTGCTTTTATATATAGGAATTCTAGGATTAGGTCTAATAAAAGGCGTTTTTGAAATTTCGAAAGAAGGGCTTGGTCTTATACTTGATTATGTTTTTGCCGCTATCGGGCTCTTATCTTGTTTTTACTACCATATCTCTGTACTACCGACTATAATAAAACCGTTGGTTTTAATAAACCCCATTTATCATGCTGTGAGTTTAATCAGGGCCATATGGATGAATGAATTTAGTTTGCCTTCAGCGTTACCGTATCTTATCAGCATCATTTTGTTTGCAATTATTATGCCTATTATTGGCTGCGCTGTTTTTAAAGCGATTTTGAAAAAGTTCAGTATACAAGGGTATTAAAAATAGATTTATGACCGTGAAAAATTATGGAAAACATAAAAGTTTTTGATGTAATAATAATTGGAGGAGGACCTGCTGGATTGGCAGCTGGTTTATACGCTTCTAGGGCAAAGCTTGAGGTTGTGTCGTTTGAAAAATTAGTGTATGGAGGCCAGGTTGTTCTTACGGATAAGATAGAGAACTATCCTAGCGTAACCGAAGCATCGGGAAGCCGTTTAGCGTCAAACTTTTATAACCACGCTGTTAAATTCGGACTAAGCATTGTAACGTCGGGAATTTCTAAAATCGAGGAAAGGACCGAAAATGGCAGAAACATTTTTGCATTAACCGATGAATGCGGTAAAGTATATAATACGATTTCAATAATAGTAGCTACTGGTGCGCATTGGCGCAAACTAGGAGTCCCGGGTGAAAATAAGTTTCAGGGAAGGGGTGTTTCTTATTGTGCCACTTGCGATGGACCGCTATATAAAGATAAAAACGTAGTAGTAGTTGGAGGCGGGAATTCGGCTGTTGAAGGAGCTTTATTTTTAACTAAATTTGTGAAAAAATTGACGTTAATTCATAGGCGCAGTATGTTGCGCGCTGCAAAAATATTGCAGGAAGAGCTTTTTAAGAACAAAAAGGTCGACGTTAAGCTGGATACTGTCATTTCGGAGATAAAAGGCACGAAACGCGTGGAGAAAATTGTAATTAAAAACGGAAAAACAGGAGGCGTAGAAGAGCTGTATTGTGAAGGGGTCTTTGTCTTCATAGGGCAGGATCCAAATACGGATCTTGTTAAAGATCTGGTCAAGCTGAATGAGAACAATTTTATAATAACAGATGAAGAAATGCGTACCTCGAAAGAGGGGATATTTGCAGCCGGCGACGTGAGAAGAAAAGTGCTGCGCCAAGTAGTGACAGCAGCCTCCGATGGGGCTATAGCAGCTCATGTTGTCGAGCAATATGTTCGGAAATTAAAGGGCGAAGAATACAAATAGAATTGACATATAAGTTTTTTTATGGTAGTTTTATAGAAATAAAACGCCGAGGTAGCTCAGTTGGTAGAGCAGAGGACTGAAAATCCTTGTGTGGCCAGTTCAATTCTGGCCCTCGGCACCATATAGTAGGTTCCTCCTCTACGCTTGGAAAAGGAGCATTTGTCTAAAATGCTCCTTTTCCATTTGATTTTTATAGCCCCATACTATATTCGATTGAAAATTACAGCGCTGGCGTAGCTCAGCTGGTAAAGCAAAGCCTTCGTAAACCCATTTTCGTATTTTTCATAACTTATTGTTTTTAATACAGTTATCTTCGCTGTAAATGACTTATTGAGATTTTTTTATGTCAATATGCGTGTATGGGTGGTAGGGGTATTTAAAAGAAAAGTCTAACACCGCAGCCTACACACCATAGTTGCACCTTTTAAATTGACTTACTTCCACCACGGTAGTATTATAATCTTACAAACACAGAGATAATGGTATTATTTTTGTAAGCCCCATTTTTCATAACACTAAATATGCGCGCCGGTGCATATTCGATTTATATAGAAAATCATGAACATAGAAGTTATTAAATATTCACTAATTATTCCTACATTTAATCGTTATGCTAGTCTCAGAAAATGTCTGTCTTCTATTTTGCAGCTCAACGACAAATTGAGTGATGTCGAAATAATAGTAGTAGATGATGGATCTTCAGACGACACGGAAGAGATAGTGATATATTTTAAGGAGAAGTTTAACCAATTCGTATATTATAGTCAAAAGAACAAAGGTCCGGCAGCAGCTAGAAATAAAGGCGCAGAATTGTCCAAAGGGGAATATATAATTTTTATAGATGATGATTGCACCGTGACCGAGAATTGGCTTAGTTCGGTTAAGAAATTTTATTATGTGAATCCAGAAGCAAGTGGTGTGGGAGGGAAGATAATTAATATTGTAAAAAATGACTTCTCTGAATTTAGCCAAAGATTTGGAGATTTTTTGGTTTCATGCTCAAAAGAAAAAAACATGGAAGTTGAATATATTGTAAGCTGCAACTCTTCTTTCAAAAAGAATGATTTTTTAGAAATAAAAGGTTTTGATGAAAAATTTATATGGGCTGGGGCCGAAGACAGAGACTTGTGTTTGAAATTGAAAGAAAGAGGGCATAAGATATATTTTGATGATGATATAGTAGCTTATAATAACTGCGAGCTAAACTTGATCAAATTTTTTAAGCAGCACGTTACTTACGGTAAAAGTGCAGCACATTTTTATGGAAAAAATAAAAAATTAGCAGTTGGTAGTTTTAGTCAATACATAGGAATGGTAAGAAACGTTTGCATAGACAGGGATCCAATAAAGAGATCTATTTTTTTTATTATTTTTATTTTCTCGCAAGCCTGTGCCGCTATTGGATTTTTATACTACAATATTAATTACCATATATACAAAAGACCACATTTTGTCTTTATGCCAAAAATGGCCATAATTTGCGAGATTCTTAAAAATTTTGTATTAAAATTCAGCTTTTTAAGGTTGATCAAGCAAAAAATAGGGTTATCAATGACAACGGGCGAGGAATTGTTTTCCGAAGGTTATTTATCTAGATTGGCAAATAGAACTTATGACACTTATGCGAAAGTAATAAAAGAAGTTGCTGGTGCGAATTTTATACTCCGAGAGAAAAATATATTAGTAATAGGCCCGGGTTCGCACTTGGGGGTACCGCTTTTATTTGCAACTGCAGGGGCAAATAAAGTTGTGGCAATAGATAGATTTGGAGAAGTTAAATTTCAAAGAAAGGAAATTTCAATTTATGAAAAAATTGAAAATCAACTTCCCAAGGAAGCGCAAAACGATATGGAAATAATATTAAATGAGATGGGCACCAAAAATCTTGCAGATTTAAACTGCGGCCCCATTAACTATTTTCCAAACTTATGCATAGAAAATAAAGATATCTGCAGCAAATTACCAGAAAACTTTTTTAATTTAATAGTTTCCTATAATACACTTGAACATGTAAAAGATTTAGAAGGCGCTTTTTATAACATGAAGAAACTATTGAAAAGTGACGGTTTGTGTATCCATAGGATAGATGCTGGTACTCATTATGCTATAAGAAGATACACAAAAAACGATTTTTCGCATTTCGTATTTTCGGACACTCTCTTTAATGCTATGTTCTCAAACAAAGGAGCCCCAAATAGAAAAATATTAAAAGAATATACATTATTGGCAGAAAGGCATGGGTTTAAAGCTATTTCTTTGAAAATTGACGAATGCGCGAAAGTCGCCGACACTAGGGAAGTATATAATTTTTTCGATAGAAAATTTAGAAAATTTTCTTATGAGGATATATCTCCCATAAGATTTATAATTGTTATGGACAAAAAAGAGCGATAGCTTATTTATGGCCACTATCCATAAAAATTTTAAATTCCAGAATGTATATAACAGATTCAATTTATTTTATGCATATTTAACAAAAAAAAGCATAATTAAAGGACTCCCCAATATTTTTATTATAGAAACAACAAATGATTGTAATAAAAATTGTCTGGTTTGTGTCCATAAAAATATGACCAGGCCGGTAGGGTATATGGAGTTTGAGTTATTTAAAGAAATAATAGACCAAATATATTTATCAGAATTGGTTTTTCCTTTCTTTTTAGGGGAATCCTTATTGCATAAGGATATATATAAAATGATTTCTTATTGTAAACAGAAAAAATTGTTTTGTTCCCTATTTACAAATGGCACTCTTCTTAATGATGAGGAGTCGCGAAATATAATTAGTAGCGGCTTGGATCATTTGCAAATATCATTGAATGCTGTCGAAGAGCCGATATACAAAGATATCGACCCATCTTGCACTTTCAGATTTGAGCAGACAATAGAAAATATAGATAGGTTTCTGGCTATCAATAAAAGAGCAGTCTTAACAACCATTTCAATATTATCGATTGAAGCTAATAATAAAAAGTGGGAAGAGACTATTAGTTATTGGAAGAGGAAAGGAATTGATGTAAGGTTTAAGCCTTTTGTAGATTGGAATAGTAATGATGAATCAATCAAAAAATTTGGAAAACCTATCGAATGTAAAAGAAACCAGGTTTTCCCGTGTGACTGGCTTTGGCGGCAATTTCATATTTTATGGGATGGGAGAGTGGTCCCGTGCTGTTTTGATTATGATGGGGAATATATTTTAGGCGACGTAACTAATAATTCTATTAGAGAAATATGGAATAACGAAAAATATGCAGGGTTAAGGGGGGCCCATCTAAAAAATAATAAAAAAATTTCGCTTTGTGAAAAATGTCGACGTAGAAAAATTAGTATGATGGAAATTCCATTTTTAATATTAACAGGTGCCTTTACTGCCTTGAATTTGAGGTTATCATACGAAAAAAAACCGAATTTTTTAGGTAATAAAATCCATGGAACTGACAAAACGTATTGATTTAAACTTAGGCAATGCTTGCAATACAAAATGCATATTTTGTTATTATAAGGATAGTTTGAATTCTGGGCCCCAAACATATGAAGATATAAGAAAAAATGTAAACTATCTGAATCGATACAATGTTGACACCATTGATTTGACAGGAGGTGAGCCAACAATCAGGCCCGACTTTTTTGAAATACTTAAATATGTTAAAAGCACTTTAAAAATAAATAATGTTTCACTTATAACAAATGGGTTATTGCTAGCAAATGAAACTTTTGTAAAGAAGATGGCCGAATCGGGGATTAATGACGTATTGTTTTCTCTTCACGGGTACGATGAAAAAAGCCACGATAAACTTGTCGGCGTAGGCGGCGCCTTTAATAATATTATTATGGCAATGAAGAGCGTTGCCGCTTATAAAGTAGACATAAGGGTAAATACAGTAATTACAAACTATAATTATTTGTATATTAAAGATATCGGAAATGTATTATCCAAATTCAAAATACTTAATTGGAATTTAATACTATGCAATCCAATCTTGGATGCTAAAAATTTAGATAATAAATTAATAGTGAAATATTCGAAAGCTTCACCATATTTGAATGAAGTACTCGAGCAATTTAAAGACAAAATAAAATTTATTTTTATTAAGGATATTCCATATTGTTTTATGGAAGGACACGAAAAACATGTTATAAACCTTTTGCAGGCGAATTACTTACGCTTTGAATGGGATTTTTTTCTAAGGGCCAAAATAAGAAAAGGCAGTATGTTAATTAATATTTTAACACCACTAGGCTTTTTTCTTTTTATGGATGTGAGAAATATGTTTCGAAGAAATTTTAACGAAATCAAACACGATTCATTTATATATTTTCAAGAATTTGTAAATAAAGTAAAACCATTTAGATGCCGATTTTGCAAGTTTAACTTAATATGCCCAGGGATTTGGAGAAATTATTTTAAATTATATGGTGACTCAGAATTAAAACCCGTAAAAGGCATGGAAATTTTAATGCCATACCATTATATTAAAGACTATGTTAAACAAGTGTGAAATCTCAATTATTACGCCTATTTATAATAGCAGCGGAACGTTAAAGCAATATCTTGCCGCTATATTTAACTCGTCATATAAAAATTTCGAAGTTATTATAGTAGACGACTCTTCAAATAATGATCCTTCAGAAATTACAAAGGATTATTCAATTACATACCGCAGGCTTTTAAAAAGGAGTGGTTCTGCCTTTGCGAGAAATGCCGGCTCAGAAATTGCGCAAGGCGAGATATTGCTTTTTATAGATCCGGATATTATTATTTATCCTGATACCCTGCAAAAGGTAAAAGATGTGTTTTTAAACCATCCCGAAATTTCTGCATTAATTGGCTCTTATGATGATTTACCCGGTGCAAAAAATTTTACATCACAGTTTAAGTTTTTATATCACCATTATATTCACCAAAGGGAACCAGAATATGTAACCTCATTTTGGACCGGATGCGGAGCGATAAAAAAAGAAATATTTATGAAATTGGGAAAATTTGATACAAATTTTTTTAACAGGCTTAATTCTGTTAATGATATAGAGTTAGGATATAGAATATCGAAAGGACAGTATAAGATATATAATGCTAACCATATACAAGTCAAGCACTTACGGAAACTTAGTTTTTTTGAATGGTTTAAGACCGATATATTGGATAGGGCCTTGCCTTGGATGAAAATAATCTTAAAGAAAAAGGATTTAACACCAAAATTAAATATCAATTGGGTTGAATATATAAGTACCATTTTAGCAGGAACCGCTGTTTTATTTTTGTTTTTATCCCTTCGTAATATTTTATTTTTAAAAATAGCATCTATTTTTTGTGCTTCAATATTATTCTTAAATTATGGTGTGATAAAATTTTTTATTATCAAAAGAGGAATTTTCTTTGCAACGATTAGCATTTTTTATCTATATCTTTTTTATCTTTACTGTGGGATTTCAGTATTATTAGCAATAATATTATATTTTTTAGAGACAATAGGAATTCCCATAAAAATATGGTAATCTCCATAAAAATATGTTAATATCGTCAGCATATAGATTATAAATCCATGAAATCCGCGAGGGTTATAAAAGAGAAAAGCATACCGTTTATTAAGCCTTTTTATCCTAAGCCCCAAGCTTTATGTAAAAATTTTAGAGCATATTTTAAAGAAGGTACTTATAATGAACAGACTAATGCAATCTTGGAATTTGAAGAAAGACTTTCTAAATTTTTAGGAGTAAAATATTGTGTAAGTGTCTGCAATGGAACGCTGGGCTTAATAATTGCACTTCGCGTTTTGGATTTAAAAGGAAATGTTATCCTACCTAGTTTTTCTTTTTCTGCCACAGCCCATGCCCTAACATGGAACGGTATACGTCCAAATTTTGTAGATATCGATCCTAAAACTTTTAATTTAGAGCCTAAAAAAGTTAAAAAGGCCGTTAATTCCAGAACTACTGCAATTTTAGCTGCACATATGTTTGGTAATCCCTGTCAGATAGAACAATTGCAAGATATCGCTAAACAGTATAATCTCAAATTAATTTTTGATTCTGCCCATGCCCTAGGATCGACGTATAAAAATAAACTCATAGGAAGATTTGGAGATTTAGAAGTTTTTAGCTTTCATGCTACAAAACTACTCCCCGTAGGGGAGGGGGGCGCCGTAGTAACTAATAGTAAAAAGCTTTACGAGAAATTAAAATACGTCAGAACCCAAGGCAACAGGGGTGACGGGAACTGTATTATTGTAGGGCTTAATGCTAAGATTAGTCCTTATGGCGCAATGATAGGGTTGGAGGGGCTTAAGAATTTTAAAGTAAAGCTTTCTGGCCGCATCAAATTAGCGCAATACTATTTTGATTTGCTCAAAAAAATCCCAGGAATACATTTCCAAGAGATTACAGAATGTGCCGAGTCCAACTTTCAGTATATACCTATTGTAATCAATAAAAAACAGTTCGGATGTTCTCGCGACAGGCTTTTTGATATTTTGAAGCGAAAACACATTTATACCAGAAAATATTTTCATCCGCCTATTCATAAATTTAGGTGCTATAAGCATATCTTTAATAAAGAAAACCTTAAAAACACCGAAGATATCTCCAATAACATTCTTTGCCTTCCATTTTATGATAATATTAAAAAATCCACCATAGAGACCGTCTGCAGCAATATTAAAAAGCTTGCAAACAGATTTACTTTGTCCGATGAGCATATATAAATTTCCTAAACTCATATACGGACTTCTCGCTGGTAGAGGTCCTTATACGGGGCCTTATTCAATTCAGTTAGATCTTACTAACGCCTGCAATGCCCAATGTATATATTGCATGAATTATTCACCGTTGGGTTTAGAAAAAGAATATGATAAAGATTGGCAAAAAATAAGGCTGTCTTTAGAAGACATAAAAAAGCTCATTCCAGAATTTCAAAAATTGGATGTAAGAATAGTTACTCTGTGCGGCAATGGAGAGCCTTTTATGCATCCCGACATATTGGAGATTGTACGGTTAATAAAAAGTTCTAATATAAGCTGCATAGTGAGAACGAATGGGATTTTGATAAATAGAAAAATAATAAAGGAACTTTTTAATGTTGGATTAGATACTATCGATTTAAGTCTATGGGCAGGAACGGCAAAAGAATACCAACAAATGCATCCCCAGGAAAACCAAGATACTTTCCATAGAATAAGAGATTGGTTATATTATCTAAATGAATTAAAAAAGAATCTTAAAAGAAAGAAACCGGAAATTAGGGTTGTTAATGTGATTGGCGCCTATAATTATAGCAGTATAGGCGAAATGCTTTCTTTCGCTTATGATATGAATATAAACTATGTAGTTTTTAAATATGTTGTTACCGGTAGTTTTAAAAACGAGGTAGCTAAAGGATTAGAACTTACCGAATCTCAGAAAAAAGAATTGCTTAGAATGTGGGACCTTTCATGTTATAAAAATAGAGTTAGGACTAATTTTTACTATTTCAGAAAAGAATTAAAAAAATCTTTCATACCCAAGAGATGTTACTTTGGTTGGTTATATACTCGACTAAAAGTTACCGGAGAGGTGAACCCATGCTGTGGATGCTTAGACCTTGAAATGGGTAATTTTAAGGAAACGCCGCTTTCTTTAATTTGGGGACAAAGTCGATATCAAGAATTCAGAAGGGAAACGATAGCCTCTTTGGATGGTGAATACTTTCGTCACTGTTTATGTACAAAAATCTGCCCACATTGGTATAGCAACAGTTTTTTGGATAGATATTTTAAGATATTTGCACCCATCAGGAATTTGTTTTAAAGAAACTATCATTTGTTTAATAAATTATTAAAGATTTGAGATAACTTTCCCGTCAATTCTTTCCTTTGAAATTGCTTGGTTGTTTCTAAATTGTTGCATGCAGTCATGTTGCCCGATTTCCATTTTTGGTAAATACTTAGTAAAGCCATCTTAATTTCAACTATATCATCGGGCTGTACTACAATCCCCGCGCCACATTCTTTTGTTAACGAAGCAAGTTCGCTCTGAAGGGGTACTAAGGCCAGAATAGTTTTTCCAGAAGCAATGTATTCATAGGCTTTAGATGATATAAACATTTCTTCATCCCGCAGAGAAGATGTTATAAGCAACAGTACATCTGATTTTATAATTTCTTCTATGCATTTTCTGTGAGGAATGAGTCCCATATGACAAACAATGCTCTCAAGTTCTAATTCTTTAATCAACCTATCGAAAGATCTCAATTCCACTTCACCTATAAATCTTACTAAGATATGTTTGCTTATCTCTGGATTTTCTTTTAACATTGCACTTAATCCTTTTAGAAAATACGAAGGCGTACGACTCATATAAAAACTGCCGGTATATGTTATAAGCATTTTTTTTGAATAGAATTTATCATTTTGCTTCCAGGCATTAATAAAATCCTCATCGTCATAACCATTAGGTATAACCTCTATTTTATCTTTCAGAAAACCGTATAAATTTAAATATTTCTCCTTTGTCAACGAAGAAGTACAAATCATAAAATCAGCTTTTCTTAATATTTTTTCTTCTATAACTCCTGCCTTAACACGATACTTAGCGCAGTTCCGGATTTCATAAGGATTCAGGCTCCACGGATCGCGGAAGTCCAACACAATAGGTAGTCCTGTTATATCCTTAATTTTACTTGCAACTATAAAATTTACATATGGTTTTCCCGTTGCATATATAATATCAATGCCCTCCTTGTCTATAATATCGCAACCATGACTTACGGCGAAAGGAGTCCAAAATAATTTATGGTATTCTGAAGTTTTAATTGTTTGCCTTATTTTAAAACTTATCCATGGAGGTATAAGGGCAGCAGGATCAAAATCTAAAAAACGATATATTTTTATTGATTTTGGAACATCATTAAAAAAATAAAAATCTTTGCTTTTAGAATAAATAGTTTTAGCTGTAAAAACTATAGGATTCCAATTAAATGAGGGTAGATATTTAACAAACTTTGCAACCCTAAGAATCCAAGAAGTATTGCGAAACGGTGGAAAATAGTATGATATTACCAAGACTTTTTTCATCAGATATATTATACCAATATTATAGAAACTAAAAAAGCTTTTCGATAAAAAAATATCATATCAGCGGTCTTATTATTTATCAAGACCCTTTTCTTTTATGTGTCTCTATATTAAACAGACTTACTTAAGACAACAATAATACCGTTGCCAAGAAAGCCGAAGAATAGGTTTAGAATTTTAACTAATAAGATATATACATAACACAGCGGACGATACCTGTTTATCAAATCGTGTATTGTTTTGTTCACATAAAGAAGAAGGAAAAAATGGTATTTTAGATAAACTAATTTTACGTTCGATGAATCTTTGATAAATTTAAAAAACCATTTTACATCTATCTCATTCGTATAGTAACCATCGTAATCCGGCTTGATTAATCCTAGGCGTCTGCCAATTTTTGAAATAAAGCATTTTCTTCTGTCAACAATGCACACGATTTTTCCAATTCTTAACGATTCTCTTAAACAAAGTTCCATGCTATCCATATGATGTGCAGAATTGATTAAAAATACTATATCAAAAATAGAATTTTTAAACGGCAAGGACATTCCGTCGCCCAATACGGGGGTGCACTGAATATTTATATCCCTAAAATAATATTTACAAATTCGCAACCTCTTGAGATTGATATCCAAATTTACTGCATAGAAATCCTTAGAGTTGTTTTTTATATATAATATTTCGTTGCCTTCGCCACCCCCTACGAATACCACTTTCTTGCCATGTATGTTTCCCATTCTTTTTAGAACGGTTGCAAGAATTTGTGTGTGCATGGTATGGAATGAAAGACTATAGTATAAGCTTTTTTCCACAGTCTCTTTTAATTGACGGGGATAATTGTCTAAGTTTCTATTTTTGTTTCGTCTCTCAAAATGCATAATCTTAACTTATTTTTCTTTTATCAAGCATCTCTAACCCTCCCGCATTGGCTTTCCGATATGCCCACGCGGCATAAAATCAAAGTATCATTTTTTAGTAAAGTCTAATGTGAAATATGAAACTTTCGGAGTTATTATAGCACATTTTCTGTAGCATACATAGCAATGATGCAAAGCAATCTTAACGGATTTCTCTATTCGCAAAAACACACAAAAATGGTTGTTTAAAAAAATAGGCTTGTGTATAATGATATCCAGCATCAAAGGAGCGCGAGAAGGTGAAAGCTATATATTCACATTAATTTCCTAGGGTTTGAAAAAAAGGAGAATAATGTATGAAGATAGTGGAAAGCTGCCCGGTTTGCGGAAATAGCAATATAAAATGCTTATACAAAAAGACTTTTTTATACCCTGGTAATGGCATTCAGTCAAATCTGCTCGATATAAATTATGAACGGTTAAGGATATTATTTGATTATATGCTGAAAGGAACCAAATCAGCTTGTTTTGCATTCATAATATGCAAAAATTGCGGGTTTGTCTTTCTTAATCCACGCTTTGAAGACAGGGAAATGGAGCTTAAATATGATGCCATCAGGCAGCTTGGGTTGGTGCAGGCAAGATTATCGTTACTATCTGTGCGAAGTTTAAAAAGGCGTTCAGAAATTATTTATAATACCATAACAAAATACAAAAACAAGAAAGTCGCTGGATTTCGAATACTCGATTTTGGGGGCGGAGGCGGTTATAATCTGCGCTTATTTGCAAAAAATAACCTATGTTATATAGTGGACTATGAGAAGCCCCATCTTCAGGGAGATGTTAAATATTTATGCCAGACGGCAGATGAAATTACACAAGAGATAAAATTTGATATAATTTTGTGTTGTCACGTTCTCGAACATGTAGCTGATCCTGTAAAAATATTGCAGAAGTTAGCAAGCCACCTTGTTCCAAATGGAATTTTATATATTGAAATACCATTTGAATGCTTTCCTAGTAAGTTTAAAAATCTACAAAACCCGCTGACGCACATCAACTTTTTTTCGCCATCTTCACTGTTATATCTACTATCAAGCTGTGGTTTTGGCGTAAAAAAGAGGTGTGGTGTTTGGAAATGGTTAATTCAAAATCAGCACTTTTGGCTAAGCGTAATTAGCGAGAAAAATGGGCAGGGGCTTCCTAAATACGGCGCGGGCTACAGGGATACGGTTCGCTGTATGAGTAATCCCTTGTTATCTTTATGTGCTAGATTGGGCGATTTCAAAGGAGGGATTTACAGTAATCCAATTTACTAGTCAAAACAAAATGGTTCAGTTTTTGTCCATTGTTAAAATCCAAGATAAAATGGAATACCATATATTACCAAAGAGAAATTTCATTTTGGAGTCTTAGACCAGCCTTGTGGGGCCACGCTGCTCATATTTTTTTCATTGGCACTGATTATGCGTACCGAGAAATCAGCCCTAGCTAGATATTTCAAGAATTTGGCTATTCTTATGCTGCCTACTCCATCACCGCAGTACGAAATTGTTAATATTTTCTTCATAGATCGTAATTATTTAAAAAAGTGGTGCGTCTCTATTGGACATATTTCAACGCTTTAAGTTGTTGCATTAGTGCCTGGCCCCGAGTTTCTTTAAAAACATTAAGTCTTACCTTTTCACAATGGTTTTTATAAAAATCAAGTTTTTCCTGCATAAATTTTAAGATCCCAGGTTCTGCAGAAACTAAATTATTCAATTCGTACGGGTCGCTTGTCAGATTGTACAGCTCTTCACGGCCACTATTTTTTATATCTCTGCACTCTGATTTTATGGTGTAAATATACTTCCATCCGTCATTTTTTATTATACCCTTAAGCACAAATCTACTCCTGTCAAAATCTTCATCAATAAACCCGTATTCAAAGAGTTCGGTATCGATCTCGTTTTCCATCAATTGTAAAAAGCTTACCCCGTCTAAATATGATTTGCAGGGTACATTTAGAAAATCTAATATTGTGGGCATGATATCAATGCTTCTTACCCATTGGCTGATAACCTTTCCTTTAGGATGGGCTTTGCCATATTTTATAATCAAAGGTATGCTTAGCACTTCTTGATATATAGTTTGTCCGTGTCTCCAATTGTTATGTTCTCCAAGAGACTGGCCATGGTCTGCAGTGATTATAATCAAGGTTTTATTATAGATCCCCAACGTTTTAAGTTTTTTTAAAAGTTCGCCTATATAAGTATCTGCAAAATGTATCTCAGCGTCATATAATGCGACATAATCCTCCTCATCGCTGTTTGAATCATAGGAAAACAAATTTCTATAAGGCCGTGGAAGTGAAAACGGCCAGTGCGGTTCCATGCAGTGTATGAACATAAAAAAGTTCTGATCTTTATATTTCTCAAGCCACCCTATTATCCTGTCATTGTCGGCTTTTGCGTTCTTTCTATCAAGCCAGGTGAAACTCTTGCCGGTCACCTTTTGCATAAAAGATAAATTTTGCAAGATAACGTGATGTATCTTGTCTCTCATTCTATAATCATCAAAAAAGTCAAAACCCTGATCAAAATTAAATATTTTTTTAAGTACTGGCGTAGCTACATACCCGTATGTTACATATCCCTCTTTTTTTAGTATCTCAGGAAGCGTAATCACTTCATCGGGCAGAATACTATTGTCATAAACAGCCATATGTACGCCGGGATACAGTGAAGTCAACAACGAAGCGACCGAAGGTCTAGTCCAAGATGCCTGGGCGTAACAATTTTTAAATAAGATTCCCTCTTTTGCGATAGAATCTATGTTGGGGCTTGTCTGCCTTTCATAACCGTAACACCCAAGATGGTCGGCCCTTAAACAATCTATTACGATCAACAGTATATTCACATCGTTTTTGACGCTGGAAGATATTTTTCTATAACCAGTAGTCGATTTTTTAGCAGCCCAATCAAATCCAAAAATAGCAATACAGGTAATAAGTACCACGGAAAGCAAGGCAATCAATTTTAAATGAAATTTTATGCGCCGTCGGGTATAAAACCAAAATAAGGCTATATATAAAACACTGTAAATTAAAATTATGGCTAAACCCAAGACGATTAAAATAAAAATGAAATGCAAAGAATTTCCTTTACTTATGATGTTAGACGAAACATCAAGCGGCTCGTATAAATTAAAAAAGACTATGAAAACAATAAACGAAAACAAACTTAATACAGTGCATTTCTTGGCCATTCCTGCTTTGCTCATAAAAAAGTATACGGAATAAAATGCTATAAAAACCAAAAGACATAGGAGGGGTATTAAAAGCTCGGATAAAAAGACAGGTGTGCTTAATATTTGGATACCTGTTAAAGAAATCCAGGATGTTATTAGCAGTATGCAACATAAAAAAAAGTATTTTTGAAGGTTAGTTTTTGATCTTACGAAAACATCAAAAATTTTATTAATAGTAAACAAAAATATAGAAACGGAAACGGAAAATAGTAAGAAAAAAAGAAAAACAGGATGGTTAACAAGCGGGTACCTTTCTAGTATGACTATTAATATAGAATGTTGATAAGATGTTATCTTTTTAATGACAGAGAGAAAGAAATGTGTGAAATTTGAATTGTTGATTAAAGATATAACCGGAATAATACCTAAAGCGCTAAACGTATATTTTTTTGTAAACCTCATTTTTATCACGTCTTTTTTATATTATATACTTTTTTTCAGATTTAAAATAGTTAATTTATACAAATATTAAGGAGTACAATAGCCAGCAGAAAGGCATTGTTTAAAACGGGAAACTGTTATATAATATAAAAAAATGTTATAAAACTCTTAACCCAGAACAACATATTAGGGTGATGCTTATTGTTTCAAATAACCACAAAAGACAGATTAAATCCCCTTAAACATAAGAAGTAGTAACTTTTTAGTTTGATAAGTTTTATTAAGCGGGGTAACTTAACGATTCTATTAGCCTATTTTTTGTCAGATGTAACCCTGACAACATGTTTCCAGCACGGCAGTTACTATAAGAAGGCGGATTTTTTAAATGAAGATTCTCGATTTATGGTGCAGTCTTAAGAAAATAAAAACAGAGAGATCGGACGAGTGTTTTTGTGAGCCGGAAACGCCAAGATTTTTTATAGATTTTAAAAAACGAAATGAAGTCGTATCGGTTGTAAACAAGTGTTTTCCGAGTGTTTTAGGTGAAATCAGCGGTCATGCCGACAAGATTTGTGAGCACACTTTTAATTTACTCGGTTCTGGCGACGTCTATTTGGGCGAGACAATTAACTGGCATTGTGATTTTAAAACAGGCTATTGCTGGGACCCCAAACAACAATATGGGCGTATAAAAATACCTTATGGAAAAGCAGACATAAAAGTACCCTGGGAACTTTCGCGATTTCAACATCTGACTATTCTGGGGTATGCCTATTGGTTGAGCGGCGATGAAAAATATACAAAAGAGTTTATTGGTCAGATAAATAGCTGGATTGAAAATAATCCCCCCCGACGTGGCGTGAATTGGACCTGCACAATGGATGTTGCTATACGAGCCTGCAACTGGATCGCGGGGTATCATTTTTTCAAAAATTCATTCGAAATTGCCCCTAAGTTTCTAGATAGATTTTTAGATTCTCTTTATAAACACGGAAAGCATATTATGGCGAACCTGGAAGGCAGCATGCGATTAACCACAAATCATTATCTTTCCAATATTGTAGGTTTGATTTATCTAGGTATGATGTTTTCTAAACTTAAAGAAGCAAGAAAGTGGCGAGAATTTGGTTTTAAAGAGCTTATAAAGGAAATGGAGAGACAAGTTTATTCAGATGGCTGCGATTTTGAAGCCTCTACTTGTTACCACCGTCTCGTTTTGGAGCTTTTCTTTTTTGCTACACTGCTTATAGTAATAAATGATAAGGAGTTTAAAGGAGAAAATTATAGTGAAATTGCCGAAAAGACCTTCGGTCGCATATATACTGAAAAACTTTACAAAATGTTCGAAGTAGTCTTACATCTCTTAAAACCTAACGGACAGATGCCTCAGATAGGGGATAATGATTCGGGTCAGCTTGTTAACCTATACTACAGGGAAGTTTTGGATATGCGATATTTGCTTGCCCTGGGAGCAGTTTTTTTTAAGGAGCCAAAATGGAAAATTAAGGAATTTTTTAAGTCCAATGAGGAAATCCTTGAGGTTTTAATCACCTATGGAAAAAATGGAATACAAGTATGGAATTCGTTGGAATGGAATTCCATTGAAAATATAGGATCAAAAGCGTTTATAAACGCCGGTTGGTATGTGATGAGAAATAATAAAGATTATTGCTTGATTTCTTGCGGACCCAATGGAGAAAATGGCCTAGGGGGCCATTGTCATAATGATAAACTTTCTTTTGAGTTAAACATGAATGGGCATGATATAATAGTTGACCCTGGTACTTATGTCTATACTGCTTTGCCGGAAGCAAGAAATAGATTTCGAAGTACAGCACGCCACAATACAGTGCTTATAGATGGCAAAGAGCAGAATAAAATTAATAAGCATAATATATTTAAAATGGGCAACGGGTCCCATTCAAGGTGTTTAAAATTTGAAACCGGAAAAGATACGGATATTTTTGTCGGCGAGTATTATGGATATAAACATTTTTTGAGCCAAGTAATTCATCAAAGAGAAATAAAATTTCACAAAAAAGAGAAGAAATTAGAAATAATAGATAGATTTAAAGGAAAAGGAAAACACGATTTAGAATGGAATTTTGTTTTATCGCCCCATCTTAGTAAAGATATAGAAATTCACTCTGAAGAATTGGCATTCTATAAAGAATTTGCCAGCTATTCTTCCGAATATGGTAAAATTGAAAAAACAAAAAAAATTACTTCGAGATTAAACGCAACAATTCCTCTGGAAGTAAAAATTTTTATAAAGAGTATGTAAAATTAACATCAAAATATGCAATCGAAAGTTATAGTAATAGGTCTAGACGGTGCAACTTTTAAGATTATAGAACCCCTTCTAGCCCAGAATGCCCTGCCCGGCATCGGAAAACTTGTTAAAAATGGGACGAAGGCCACTCTTTTAAGCACCATCCCTCCAGCCACCATACCGGCTTGGCCTTCTTTTATGACAGGCATGAATCCGGGAAAACATGGCGTATTTGATTTTTTTAAATATGATAAAGGACGAAATAGGATTATTACGGGTGACGATATTTGCGCTAAGACAATTTGGGAAGTTTTAAGCGACTTTGGCAAGAGAAGCATCGTTATGAATGTCCCTGCGACTTATCCTCTAAAGAAGATAAATGGAATAATTGTCAGCGGGTTGTTAACCCCCGAAGGCGAAGAATTTATAAGCCCTCCCGCAGAAAGAGAATTTATTGATAGCGCTGCGGATGGATATAGAATTAATGAGAATATATGTTTATTATCTGACAAAGAAATCCTTTCAGATCTTTACTTAGTTACTCAAAAACAAAGAAAGGCCTTTTTAGCATTATTGCAACAAAAAGAGTGGGACTTTGCTATGATAATGTTTCGAGGAACAGACGTAGTGCAGCATCTCTTTTGGGAACAGCAAGAAATTATAAAACAATTTTATCGGTTCGTGGATTCGACAGCGGAAGAATTAATCGATATTTTTCCAGATGCTATGATAGTAGTTATATCCGACCATGGTTTTCAGTCCCAAGAAAAAGATTTTCATATTAATAAATGGCTTGTTGATAATGGGTTTATGAGTATAAAAAGAGGCGGCAAAGATAAATTACAGATATATCAAGAAATCGAAAAACTTTCCGGGAGGAAAGGTTTTATTTTGAGAACGATGCCGCGGCTGCAATGTCTTGGAAAGTTTTGCAGATGTCTTGGTATCAATAGGGATAAAATTGAAAATTTTCTTTCGGGGATAGGAATAAAATGGGCTAAGATGAATATCCCCGATTGGATAAGGAGACTCGTAGCTTCTAAAGATTACCAAATAGATTGGTCGCATACAAAAGCCGCGACTTCTCAGTTTTGGACACCCGAATCCAAAGCTATTAGTATCAATGTTAAAGAAAAATTTATGCAAGGAACCGTAGAATCTCATGAATATGAAAACATAAGAAAAAAAATATTGGAACAACTTTGTAGATTAGAAGATCCCGAAACAAATAAGCCTATCGTAAAAAAGATTTGGTTAAAAGAAGAATTATATTGGGGCCCCTGCCTAGAAGAAGCGCCGGATATGATTTTAGAATTACAAAATGGGTATAATATAACCGATATTTTTACAGCTGAAAGTTATGTGAGTAAACGAAAGAACTTAAAGGGATGCCATCATAGGGAAGGTATACTTGTAATAGCAGGAAAAGACATTAAGAAAGAACAAATATTGGCAGAAAAGAATATTTTATTATGGGATCTGGCTCCAACTATTTTACATTACTTAAATATTCCTATTCCGCAAGATTGCGATGGACGTGTGCTATTAGAACTTTTTGACGAAAACTCAGATGTTAAAAAAAGGAAAATACAGAAAATACAGATGAATGTCAGCAAGCCTAAACAGGGACCCTATATTTCCAAAGCTCAACAAGAACAAATCAAAGAGCGTTTACGGGCCTTAGGGTACATTTAAATTCTGTGCAGTTTTTGCGATATTGATCAGTACAATAATAAAAGGCAAAAATATCAAGAAAAAACTCATATGCATAGAAGATATAATAAATACAAGATTTTCGCAGTTATAGTTGTTTTTGTAACAGCAGTTGTGGGGTGCTGTATATATAGCCACCGCGTAGCCTCTTTGACGAGTCTTCAGAAAGAAGTTTATAATTATCTATGTCTGAATTCTTATGTGGGTTCAAAAAACTGGAAGAAGTATCAATATAATCCAATTATAAAATTTGAAGGAACTGCCGCTGACCCATGTGTGGTGTGGGTAGAGAATGGATATGTTATATTTTTTTGGCACAGGGATTCCAAAGGCATGTTTACGATAAAACGTGCAGAATCCAAAAATGGCTTAGAGTGGGAGAATTTTGAAAATGTGCTACTTCAAGGCAGACAGAACGAGTGGGATTCCATTAGTGTAGTGTCTCCAAGCGTAGTTATATATAATGGGATATGGTACATGTGGTATCATTCGGGTAAATATCCCCATTATCAAATAGGTTTGGCCACCTCTAAAGATGGTGTTTATTTTGAGAAATATAGAAATAACCCAGTATTAAAACCAGGACTTATGGGCTGTTGGGATTCGCTTGCAGTAAATGCTCCGGAGGTAATTGTAATTGATGGGTTATTTTATATGTATTATTCAGGTTATGGGTATTTGAAAAAATCGATCGGACTAGCTATATCTAGAGACGGAATTACATGGAAAAAATTTCCTGGCAACCCGATACTTAACCCAGAAGAGAGATGGGAGGGTAACCGCCTACAGTCACCCACCATTTTAAAACATGGAGAGACTTTATATATGTGGTATACAGGCACAAATAGAGTCCGCCGGATTGGAATAGCGGTGTCAAAAGACGGACTTAATTGGTACAAATGCCCAACTAATCCAGTTATTGAACCTTCTCAAAAGTGGGAAAAATTGCGTAACGGCGGCATGGCTGTCATGGAAGAAAAAGATAGAATAATTATGTGGTATCACGGAGATAATGATGCATGTTTCAAAATAGGAGTTATGTTTCTAGAGAAAAACCCTTAGCAAGCTGATCGTGCATGCCGCACGCTTATTGTTGTCGCTGCTTATTAAAAAAGGCTACCGCATGGAAATAGCGTTAATAGGTCCGTATCCGCCACCCATGGGAGGGGTTTCCGTTCATATTCAAAGGTTGGCCATGCGCTTAATAGAGAACGGAATTAATTGCACTGTTTATAAAACAAACCGCATTGGCTATAAAAATAATGCGGATAGTTCAAAAAACCGTTTCTTTAAGTTCTACTTCGTGCCAAAAGAAAATATTATTCATTTCCATTCTTCCGGGTATGAGCTTAAGATTTTGATAATAGTACTATATTATATAATTTTAGGCAAAAAACTCGTAATCACATATCATAGCCTAAGAAAAACACGCAAGATTATAGAACTATTAGGCAAAGTTTTAATCAATTGCATATCAAAATTCAACATTTGCATTATCGCCGTTAATTTTCACATTAAAGAAAATTTTATTAAAATGGGAGTAAACGAAGGGGATGTTAGACTTATTCCGGCATTTATTCCACCCGTCGTGAACAAAGAGGAAATGACAGCAATTCCTAAAGGAACAAGGGATTTCATCGATATACATAAACCAATAATCTCGACAAATGCGGCTAATTTAGTCTATTACAACAACGAAGACCTTTACGGTATTGATATGTGTATAGATTTGTGCACTTACCTTAAAGACGGATATCCCAAAATAGGTTTTATCTGCTGCTTGCCGTATATTAAAAACGATTGCTACATAAACATGCTGAAAGAAAGAGTAAAAAAGAATAACATAGAAAATAACTTCTTATTTCAAGTAGAATCTTGCCAGCTATACCCCATCCTTATGGAGAGTGATATATTTTTGAGACCGACTAATAACGATGGCGATTCGGTATCGCTTAGAGAAGCGCTCTATTTTTCTATCCCATCGATAGCAAGCGATGTAGTTTCTCGTCCTAGCGGAGCCGTAGTGTTTAAAAATAGAAATATAGATGATTTTATTTCGAAAGTTAAAAATATGTTAATTGATTATGAAAAGTATAAAGAGAAATTAAAAGGCCTAGAATACGAAGACGGTTTTGATAGTATTCTCAAAAGTTACCAAAAGTTAAACGGATAATCGTTTGCAAAAAAATGCATATATTCAATAATGTTTTAAAAACTCCAAAATGCCCTGACCCTAGAGCGCGATGGAGATGGAAGTTGCCTCGCGTAAAAGTGATAAACAACCATGATTTCTACTGTAGCATTGTAAAAGGGCGAAGTGTTTTACATGTCGGTTGCGCAGGTCACAAAGAAATGGTAGATATAAGAATGCACAATAACACTTTTCTTCACAAAAAGTTAATGCCTTATGCTAAAATAACGCATGGGGTAGATATAAACAAGGAAGCAATAGAGTACCTGAAAGAAAAATATAATATAAATAATATATTTTATAGTGATATTACGCAAGGAGATCAGCCGGTCGAATTGCTCAAGTTTTATGATATTATTCTTGTTCCGGAAGTTGTAGAGCATGTTTTAGATGTAGGTATTTTTCTAAAATCAATTAAAAAATTCATGTCCGCACAAAGTGTTTTATTAATAAGTGTTCCTAATAGTTTTAAAATTCACAATACGCTCACAACATTAAGAGGTTATGAGGAAGTTAACCCAGACCATAAATATTGTTTTAGTTATTCGACCTTGAAAGGCTTGATGGAAACAGCAGGTTTTACTGTCGACAGATGGTATGTGACGTTATACGGAAACAAAATAAACGGATTGTTTAAACGATTGTTTATAAAAATCAATCCTTGGTTTGCCGACGGGATAATAGTTCAATGTAGAACAAATACGGAACAATTTGTGAAATAAGTACTTGTTTATACATAATTCTGGGCTGATAAAAATGAAAAAAATTAAAGTAATCAATGTTGTTGGATGCAGGCCAAATTTCATCAAAATTTTACCCATAATGAATGAAATGAACAAACATCAAGAGCAATTCAAACAGATTTTAGTCCATACGGGACAACATTATGATGGCGCTATGTCGAAAACCCTTTTTGAAGATATTTACCTTCCCCAACCGGATGTTTATTTAGGTATTGGCTCAGGAGCACATGCCGAACAAACGGCAAAGATTATGATTGAATTTGAAAAAGTTTGTATTGACAAAAAACCGGACCTGGTTTTGGTGGTAGGCGACGTTAATTCTACCTTAGCGTGTAGCTTAACCGCAGCAAAATTATGCATTCCCATTGCGCATGTAGAAGCAGGTCTTAGGAGCTTTGATCGCTCTATGCCTGAGGAAATTAATAGAATAGTTACAGATTCTTTATCCAGTTTTCTTTTTACTACTTGCAGGGATGCAGATAAAAACTTGAAACGAGAAGGCATTTCCGGAAAAAAAATTTATTTTGTAGGAAATATAATGATCGATACGCTTATTAAATTTAAAGCAAAAGCTGCAGCAAATACTTGGAAAAAAATGAAAAATATAGATTACGTGCTCTTAACCTTACATAGACCAAATAATGTCGATGATAAACACGCGCTTGAAAATATACTTGAGGCGCTCCATGAAATATCAAAGAGGATGCCAATCATATTTCCAGCCCATCCAAGGACGCAAAAGCAAATCAAAGTCTTTGGTTATGAAAAATATTTTAGACCTTTTGATTTAAAGCAAATAAATTTTATTAACTCTAAAAACTTAATAAATCTAACAAACCCACTTCCTTATCTTGAATTTTTAAATTTAATGATTAATGCAAAATTTGTCCTTACAGATTCAGGGGGAGTGCAGGAGGAAACAACATTTTTAGGCATTTCTTGTTTGACCATTCGTGAAAGTACCGAACGGCCCATTACAGTAGCAGAAGGAACTAATATATTGGTGGGGACCGATAAGGAAAGAATAATTAATGAAAGTTTGAAAATTATAAGCGGTAGAGGTAAAATGGGTAAAGTACCAAAATTTTGGGATGGTAAAACTGCAAAAAGAATTGTGAATATTTTTAAAAAAACACTTTAATTTAATTTTGCTAAAAGTGGTTACACGAATATGCTGGCGTAGCTCAATTGGTAGAGCAGGGCTTTCGTAAAGCTCAGGTCATCAGTTCAAGTCTGATCGCCAGCTCCATAGTTCAAAAAGCTGGGGGGTGGTTTCCCGCCTATGCTAGACTTTAAACATGCATGAGCGGGACCCCGCGCACGAGTTGCAAAAAGGAAGCGTAGGCGGGGCAACTCCACTCGCCAGCTCCACTATTCCACAAAAATGGCTAGATTTCGGCATGTCTTAAAAAATAAGAACTTTTTTTGCCTCTGGGTAGGCCAGATCATATCTCAGTTCGGCGACAGGCTGAACCAGATGGCGCTGATAGCTTTAGTTTATCACAAATCTCCCGGTTCCACGATTGAACTCGCCAAGCTTTTATTTTTTATAGTAATCCCGGTATTTGTAATAGGCCCAATAGCTGGGGCCTATGTCGACAGGTGGAACAGAAAATATACAATGATCGTGTCTGATATTTTAAGAGGCGTTTTAGTCCTTCTTATACCTTTCTCTATTATTTTTTTAAAACAAACCGTTTTCATTTATCCACTTGTTTTTATAATATTTTCGGTAACCCGTTTCTTTCTCCCCAGCAAAATGGCTATAATTCCGAGTATAGTGTCGCCGGATCAACTTCTTGTAGCGAATTCATTATCGGATACAACCAGGATGATCGCGACAGTTATAGGCTTAGGGTTCGCCGGTATTTTGGTAAAGTGGGTTGGCGTGATCGGGAGTTTCTATATTGACTCAGTATCATTTTTTATATCAGCGCTATTAACAGCTGCGATAGTTGTTAAAGAAGCAAAGCCAAAATTTAAAAACGGGCTTTTAGTCGCTGAAGAAGCTATAAAAAATGCAATGAAAAGATCTATTTTTGCTGATATAAAAGCTGGGTTTGAGTATCTGATAAAATTGGAAAAGATACGCTTTGTCGTTTCTATTTTGTTTTTGCTCATGTCCGGTATAGGAGCTATATTTTGCGTTATTATAGTATTTATACAGAATTCATTTGGTACAATAACAAGCGATATAGGCCTTTTAGGAATGTTTTTGGGGATAGGGCTTTTTGCAGGGACTGTTTTTTATGGCAGGGTTATGCAGAACTTCACCAAAAGTAAGGTTATATTTACAAATCTTGCTATAATAGGTGCGTCGATTGTTGCGTTTACAGTTTTTGTAAAAGAATTCCAGTCGTTTCTATTCGCTTCGATATTAAGTTTTACAATAGGGTTCTTTGTCGGGCCCATTATTGTCCTATGCAATACCCTGGTTCAAGAGGCCTTGCCGGAAGACGCCAGGGGAAGGGTCTTTAGTTCCGTGGAGGCAATTATGCATTTGGGTTTCTTGGTGTTTATGCTTCTTACTTCTTTCTTAGCTGAATTTATAGGTAACGCTTGGATATTGATAATAATAGGCGGAATATTTAGTCTCTTTGGGATAGGGGGGATTATCTTAAAACTAAAGGCAAAGAATTAATATGTTATCTGTCAGATAGATTTTTTTGATTTGGTTTTGTCGGACATTCGTTGTAATAATTGCACACTATGCAGCAGAGATTTTCTTCATTTCTTTCGCCTCTGTACCATTTAGTTTCGCAAGTCCAGTATACCTGGCATTTTTCGCAGCAGTTTAACTTTTTTTCGTTCCGTATACTCATTATTCCTCCTACTGTAATTATAATTCTTTTTGACCATATGTCAACCTCTTTTTAAAATATGTAATTATTTTGACAAAATCTTTTATTTGGGTATAATAATTTCTGACGATAGAGATAAAATGATGGCGATTACAGTATTTCTCGAGCAAGGCTTGCCTGCCCATATTCAAAAAGTTTACCTTAACGAATTCCATAAAGACAAGAACTCCGCAACATATATTACCGGACATTCTGTCCGTTGTAAGAAAGGCTGAAAAAATCAATAAATGGCTAACCTCGCTGCCGCGTTAGATATAGGAACTACAAATATAGGCGGAGCCTTGATAGATCTCGATAAAAAAAGAGTGATTTCAAGCCTCGATGTTCCTAATGAACAGATAGCTTATGGCGATGATATCATAAGCAGGCTGAAATTTGCCGGCGCTAAAGATGGAATAAGAGAGCTGAATAAAAAAGTATTAAATTCTATAAACAATATCATCGATTCTTTAATCAAGAAATCAAAGGCGGATAAAGGCGATTTAGTGCGCATCTTGGCGGTTGGAAATACAGCAATGTACCATTTAACCCTTCTTTTTCCTGTCGAAACCCTTGCCACCGCACCTTATGAGGCCTTTGAGTCAAAACTTATCAAAAAAGAAGCAAGCGGACTTGGGCTAAAAAAATTTTCGAAAACAGAGTTTATATTCCTACCAAACATAGGAGGATTTGTCGGTTCAGACGCACTAGGTGTAATTATCGCAACAAATATGCATAAAAACGGACCCGTGAAGCTGGCAATTGACTTAGGCACTAACGGAGAAATCATTTTAGGAAATAAAGATAAAATATTAGTGACTTCAACGGCCGCCGGTCCGGCATTTGAAGGGTGGCACATAAGCTGCGGCATGAGGCCTGCGCCGGGCGCCATTATACACTTTGATATAAAAAACTCCAAAACATCGGTAAAAACGATCGGAAATCTCCTGCCGAAAGGAATAGCCGGAAGCGGCCTGATTAAAATTATAGGCAAATTGGTAGAAAACGGCCGCATAGATAAGACAGGCAGGTTAACGCCGGACGTATTTACTGTTTATGAGAAGGGTAAAAGAAAAATATATCTCAACCAGAAAGACATAAGGGAAGTTCAGCTTGCTAAATCAGCGATTTTTACAGCCATAACTTTTCTAAAAATAAATTACGATTTGGATTATCAAAATTTATACGAGACAATTGTTACAGGAAGGTTTGGCGGGGCATTAGATGCCAAGGACTTGCTGAGGATAGCTGCCGTTCCGAGAGAAGCCGGAGGAAAAAAGTTTAATTTTATAGAAAACCTTGCGCTCAAAGGGGCTTCTATTCTTCTGGCGGAAAACAGAATCGAAGAGATAGAATCTATTTTAAAGATCACAAAGCATGTCGAACTGCAAAAGGAAAAGGCATTCCAAGAGGAGTTTGCTAAAGGATTAGCGTTTTAAACCTTGCGTTGACTTACAAGTCGTATATATGCTAAAATTAGTATCCTAAGAATAGCGTAAGAGGGTTAAATGATAAATATAGCGGTATTATGCTCCGGAAACGGCTCCAATTTCCAGGCGCTGGCAGAATCTATAAATAAGGGGTATATAAAAAATGCGAAAATAGCTGTCATGGTAACCGATATCCCGGGTTGCTTTGCCAGAGAACGAGCTAAAAAATTAGGCATTGATACGCTGATTGCAGAGCGGAAAAATTTCAAGACTAAAAAAGATTTCGAAAAATACATTATAGACGAACTGAAGAAAAAGGATATAGGTCTCGTTGTGCTTGCAGGCTACATGAGGATGCTGGGCCAGGAATTTGTAAAAGAATACAGAAATAAGATCCTCAATATTCATCCGGCCCTCCTGCCTTCTTTTAAAGGCACGCAAGGAATAAAGGATGCCCTGGACTATGCCGTCAAGGTGACAGGCCCTACAGTTCATTTTGTGAATGCAGAAATGGATCAGGGCCCTATTATAATTCAAGAAGCTATAGAGATTGAGGATACCGACACAGAAGGAACGCTTGCCCCGAGAATTCACGAAATCGAGCATAGAATTTATCCGAAGGCTGTAAAATTATTTGTGGATGGCAAACTGAAGATATCCGGACGAAAGGTAATTGTAAAAGATGAATAATAACGACATGGTGGACGTTTCTATAGTCGGAGGCGGTCCTATAGGCATCCACACCGCGATCAGGCTCGCAGACGCTGGTATAGGGGTGACAATAATAGAAGACGATTCTATCATTGGAGAACCCAGGTGGTGTACCGGGCTTATAAGCGAGGATGTATTTGATATATTTGATATTTCAAGGGATTCCCTGCAGAATAGGCTTTTTTCAGCACGTGTAATATCCCCGCTGGGAAATGAAATGAAATTTGTTAACAGGCGGATGAAAGCATGCATCATAGATAGGACAAAATTTGACCAGGAGCTTTACAATAAGGCTAAGAAAAAAGGAGTAAGATTTTTATTAAGCACTCACTGTTTTGACATAGAAAAGAATTCTTCACATATCAAACTATCCCTTAAATCAAACAATGAACCCTCTTATCTTTACGCAAAACTTTGCGTTTTGGCCACCGGGATAAAGTATGATCTACACAGCAAAATTGGTCTGGGACAACCGAGCCAGTTCTTAGATTCTATACAATCGGAATTTTCTACAAAAGATGTTGAAAATGTCGAAATATATTTAGGAAGCGTTTTTGCCCCGCAGTCTTTCGCATGGGTTGTCCCAGTAAATTCCGGCGTGTCAAGAATAGGAGTGAGCACAAGTTCGAATTCATATAGTTACCTTATGAAACTGTTAGAATCAGATTACCTTAAAGACCGGGTTGTTAAAACAGATAAGCCAAAAATGGTTAAACGGCCTATTCCCGTGGGCACTATAAGGAAAACATTTGCCGATAGAATATTAGTTATCGGCGACGCTGCCGGGCAGGTTAAACCTATAAGCGGCGGGGGTATTTATTACGGGTTGATCAGCTCAAACATAGCATCGGAAGTTATTATAAATGCGTTTAAAAAAAGCCGCTTTGACGAAAACTCCTTGTCAACTTATGAAACCCGCTGGAAAAAAAAAATAGGTTTTGAACTAACGATAGGGCTGTGGTTGAGGGATTCTTTTAGCAATTGCACCGACGAGCAGATAGATTCTTTGGTGCAGTTATGCAGCCAGCCGAATATTTTGAGTGTTTTTCAAAAATATGATTATTTCAACAGTCACTCGAAGCTTTTCAAGACACTTATAAAAAAGCCGGCATTTTGGAGCACTATTTATAAAATATACAAAATTTTGAGCGGTGAAAGCAATATAAACATGGAGCAACAGATGGAAGCAATTATAAAATAAAAAGGAGGAGAGTAACATATGAAAACTGCTATATCGCATGTTAAGGCTAGGGAAATACTGGATTCTCGCGGCAATCCGACCGTCGAGGTAGATGTTGAGCTGAAGGGCGGAGCAACCGGCAGGGCTGCGATTCCTAGCGGTGCTTCTACCGGGGAAGGGGAAGCTTTGGAATTGAGGGATGGAGACAAGAAAAGGTATTTAGGAAAAGGCGTGCTTGAAGCCGTGAAAAACGTAAATGAGATCATTAACTCAAAAATAAAAGGTGTTGATGCCGCAAAGCAGGATAGATTAGATGATTTTTTAATCGAACTCGACGGGACAAAAAATAAATCAAAGTTGGGAGCGAATGCTATTCTAGGCGTATCTATAGCGGCGGCGAAAGCCTCGGCCAATGCTGATGGTATTCCGCTATATAAATATTTAGGCGGCAAAGATGCGAAGACGCTGCCTGTTCCTATGATGAATATAGTTAACGGAGGACTTCATGCGGATAATAATATTGATTTGCAGGAATTCATGATCATGCCCCTAGGTGCGCAAAGCTTCAGGGAAGCCCTTCGTATGGGCGCCGAGGTGTTTCATAATTTAAAAGCTATATTGAAATCAAAGAAGCTTTCCACGGCTGTCGGCGACGAGGGAGGATTTGCGCCCAGCCTTGGTTCTAATGAAGAAGCCATAGAAGTAATCATGGAGGCTATAGAAAAAGCAAACTACAAAGCCGGCAAAGACATATATATCGCTATGGACCCGGCCGCAAGTTCATTTTATAAAGAAGGGAACTATATTTTACTTGCCGAAAAGGACCCAAAGCATACAACAAGCGCTATGATAGCCTTCTATGCGAAATTAGTGGAGAAATATCCGATAGTTTCCATAGAGGACGGACTCGCTGAAAATGACTGGGATGGTTGGAAAAAATTGACGGAACGACTCGGGGACAAAATTCAATTAGTAGGCGACGACCTTTTTGTTACGAATGTTAAAAGATTGGAAGAAGGTATAAAAAAAGGATGTGCAAATTCCATTCTTATAAAACTTAATCAAATAGGCACCCTGACGGAAACGCTTGAAGCCATAAAAATGGCCAGAAATGCCGGGTACACAGCTGTTATTTCCCATCGTTCCGGGGAAACAGAAGACGTAACCATTGCGCATCTTGCCGTTGCCTCAGGCTGCGGGCAAATAAAGACCGGTTCCTTATGCAGGACGGATCGTGTATGTAAATACAACGAACTGCTCAGAATCGAAGAGGAATTGAGAGAAAAGGCGGAATACGGGTCAAAGCTATGGAAAAGAAGGTTGTAATATTTTTTGTAGCCTTATTTATTATAATATTAGTATTTATAAGCCCTTTTTCAAAGTTTAGAGAGCTAAATATGAAGAATAGAGCTCTAACAGAAAAAATAGATTATTTAAAGAAAGCGAACGCAACTTTGGAAAAGGAGATAAAGAAGCTGGACGGCGATATTAAATATGTGGAGAAAAGGGCCCGCGAGAAAATAGGCGTTGTAAAAGAAGGAGAGGTTGTATATAAAGTAGTCCCGGATGAAGAGTAGAAAAAGAGTTGCATCACGCAATATATAGTGTTATAATGACACTGGTTACACACAGGGGGATGTAAAATTTAGAAGCTTAGTTCTTTGATTATAAATACCTTTTAGGAGAGGATGAATATTAAGAAGGAAAACGACGTTTTCTTTCTTAAGAAAAACAAGGTCACTAAGACCTTTGTAGCCAGTGTGCACATAGTACACCCCCTAAAGGTATCGTATAAATTAACAGATTATTCAGTAGCACCGACGTTTTTCACTGCGGGGTGGAGCAGCCTGGTAGCTCGTCAGGCTCATAACCTGAAGGCCGTCCGTTCGAATCGGACCCCCGCTACCAATTTTTTATTTTATTATATTGTAAGCTATATAACGTGAACCAAATGAAGGAGGTGGAAAACAATGACATTTGAAAGGATATTGAAAGAAAAAAAGGTTTATTTTGTAATGTTACTCTTGACATTGTGGTTTAGCTGTATCCCTTCCCCGTCATTTGCTCTTCCGGTCAGCTCATGCGAGCAAGGAGTAAACCTCTCGCAAGATAAGGAAATTATAAATTCATTTCTCGAGCAAGAGCTGGTGGTTAAAAAATTAACCGACATGGGCCTATCTAAAGAGGAAATAAGTTCTCGATTAGATAAATTATCAGACACGCAAATTCATGCCTTAGCCATGAAGGTGGAGAGAATAAAGGCCGGCGGCGATGGTTGGGTGATACTGATCGTAATTATAGCACTTATCGCTGTAATCTTCTTCCTTCTGACACATGAAGTGACGGTAGAGCGCAAGGATACCCGTAGGTAGAAACATCCGCTTTTGAAACATGCAAAAAGGATCGCCAAAGATATTGCTTTGTCTCGTGTTATGTCTCCTTGTTACCAGCGGGTGCGGAACATATACAAAAACAAAAGCATCTTCAGCCGCTTATCTTATAAACGGCTCTATAGGTAATGCGGATTCGCATTACTACATACAAAACATCCCTTTTATTAAGCAAAAGGGCAACTTATGCGGTCCGGCCGCGTTAAGCTCAATCCTTAAATACTATAACAAAGACATATCGCAGGAAGAGATAGCGCGCAGCATATATCTTATTCCGGTGCACGGCGTATTGAATATAGACCTTGAGAATTACGCCAAAGACAGAGGATTCTGGACGAATGTATCTTACGATAAGGATTTTACAAAACTAAAAGAAAATATTAAAAGAGATCTCCCTGTATTGGTCCTGGTAAGGTCTTCCCATATCCCATTTAAGAAAACGTATCATTACCTGGTAATTTTAGGTTACGAAGACGCCGAAGAAATATTTATCGCCCACTCCGGAGACCAGGCGAACGAGTCGCTTCACTATAAAGATTTCTTAAAAAATTGGGCAGAAGCTGATTATTGGTCTTTGGTAATATGCCCCAAAGAAAAGGTGAATTGGGATTTAGACGCTCAGGAGTATAACAACCTGGGCTTGATCTTTGAGCAGGAAGACCAGCTGGATACCGCTATAGAAAAATATAAAAAATCTCTCGAGAAGTTTGAAAAACCTGAAACACTTTTTAATTTAGGGAATGCGTATCTAAAGAGCAAAAAATACGAAGACGCCATTTTTTATTACAAAAGAACCCTAGAACTAGACCCAAACTTTGCCGATTGCTATAACAATCTGGCTTATACATACATGGAAAAAGATCTGGATCTCGACGAAGCCATAAAATATGCAAATCAGGCGCTGCAACTAAAGCCGGCAAATAAGATGTATTACCTGGACACCCTTGGCATGATTCAATTTAAGAAAGGCCTCTTTAACGATTCTATCAAGTCTTTTGAAGACGCCTCGGAGTTTGCAGCCGATAAAAAGATAGGCTCTATGATTTATTATCACCTGGGTATGGTGAAGTTAAAAGCCGGTTTGAATGAAGAAGCTAAAAAGGCTTTGCAGAAATCTTTAGAACTGGACCCGCAAAGCGAGGCGCAAGAAACTTTAAAGGGCTTACTATGAATAAAGTAGTGATTTTAGAGAAACGAGGTAGGGTATGATCGAAAGATATACGTTGCCAAAGATGGGAGAAATTTGGGGCGAAGAGAATAAATTTAAAAAGATGTGTGAGATCGAAGTTCTCGCGTGCGAAGCCCTCTCTAAACTAGGCAAAATTCCTAAAACTTCATTATATAAAATTAAGAAAAATGCCCGCGTTGACACCGACAGGATAAAAGAGATAGAAAAAAGCACAAAACACGATGTGGTAGCATTTTTAGTTGATCTATCCGATAAGATAGGCCCCGAGGCAAAATATCTGCACATGGGGCTTACATCTAACGATATATTAGATACCACTCTCGGTTTGCTTATGAAAGAATCAAGCTCTCTTCTTTTGGATGACCTTAAGCAATTGGCCAGGGCTTTAAGAAAGAAAGCGAAGGAACATAAATATACGCTTATGATCGGCAGGACGCACGGGATCCATGCCGAACCTATTACCTTCGGGTTAAAATTAGCTTTATTTTATAGCGAAATGGAAAGGAACTACGAACGTCTTTTGAATGCCAGAGATGCCGTAAGCGTCGGCAAAATATCCGGCGCGGTCGGTACGTATGCGAACATAGACCCTTCCGTGGAAAAATACGTGTGCAAAAAATTAGGCATTGAAGGGGCTAAGATTTCAAATCAGATCATCCAGAGAGACAGGCATGCCTATTTTTTATCAGTTTTAGCGCTAATAGGGTCATCGCTTGAAAAGATAGCCGTTGAGATCAGGCACCTGCAGCGCACAGAGGTCGGTGAGGCTGAAGAATATTTTTCAAAAGGACAGGCGGGATCAAGCGCCATGCCGCACAAAAAGAATCCGATTACATGCGAAAGGATTGCCGGACTTTCAAGGATCTTGAGAGGCAACGCTATGGCCGCCTTTGAGAATATTCCGCTCTGGCATGAAAGAGACATATCCCACTCATCCGTAGAAAGGATAATAATACCGGATAGTACGACATTGCTGGATTATATGCTTAACACAATGACGGATTTAATAGAAAAATTAGTCGTGCATGAGGATGTCATGTTGAAAAATATCGGCAAAACAAACGGTTTGATATTTTCTCAGCAATTTCTTATTAAACTGATGGAAAAAGGATTTCCCAGAATGGTCGCCTATGCGATAGTGCAAAAATGCGCCCTTAAGGTATATGAGGAGAAAAAACATTTTAAGGAAATTATTTTGGAGAACGGGGATGTTTTAAAAGCGTTGTCTCCGGACGAGATAGAAAGTTGCTTTGATTTGAAACATCACACGAAATATGTGGATAATATTTTCAGAAAAGTAGGCATATAAAAATGGGCCCTGAAGCGAAAAGAAGTGAATTGATTTACGAAGGAAAAGCAAAAAAACTTTATAAAACAGACGATCCAAATCTCTTGGTGCAGGAGTTTAAGGACGACGCTACGGCGTTTGGCGCCACAAAGCACGGCATAATAAACCAAAAAGGCGTTATTAATAACAGGATCTCGGAAATTGTTTTTAAACTTTTGGAATCAAAGGGTGTAGCGACACATTTTGTGCAAAGATTAAGCCCGAGGGAAATGCTCATAAAAAAAGTGAAGGTAATCCCTCTCGAAATTACCATACGCAATATTGTCGCCGGAGGCATGGCGAAGTTACTCGGCCTTGAAGAAGGCCTCATATTAAAAGAACCCGTTTTAGAATATCATTATAAAGAAGACAACCTTCACGATCCAATGATCAACGAATATCATATAAAGGCTCTCGGGTTAGCCAATACGGCGGATTTAAAAGTTATTAATTCCGTGTCTTTTCAAATAAATAATATACTTAAAAGCTTTTTTGACAGAAAGCATCTAATTCTGGTGGATTTCAAATTGGAATTCGGCAAGCATAAAGGTAAAATTCTTCTGGGAGATGAAGTATCTCCCGATACATGCAGATTGTGGGATAAGACTACAAAAGAAAAACTCGACAAAGACAGGTTTAGAATGGATCTTGGCGGAGTAGAAGACGCTTATCATGAAGTCTTGCGAAGATTGGAGGTCGGTAATTAATGGGAAAAGTTATAACTTATAAGAAGTCCGGAGTCGACATAGATAAAGCGGATAGATTTATCGACGCCATAATACCGATTATAAAAACTACCAAAAGACCCGAACTTTTAGGAGATATAGGCGGATTTAGCGGTTTGTTTAGACCGAATTTTAGAAAATTTAAAGATCCTGTCCTTGTAGCCTCAACAGACGGTGTGGGCACTAAGGTCATGCTTACAAATGTGATAAAAAAATACGACACTGTCGGGATAGATCTGGTCGCTATGTGCGTTAATGACATTATAACCTGCGGCGCCGAGCCGCTGTTCTTTCTCGATTATTTCGCTACAAGCGCGATCGAGCTTACTAAATCAGTTGCGATAATGAGAGGGATAGTTGAAGGCTGCAGGCAGGCAAATTGCGCCCTCATAGGAGGCGAAACGGCCGAGATGCCGGGATTATACCCAAAAGAAGAATTCGATCTGGCCGGATTTTGCGTTGGGATTGTGGATAAAAATAAGATCATAACCGGGGACTCGGTTAAAATAGGCGATGTTATTTTAGGCATAGAGTCAAGCGGCCTGCATTCAAACGGCTTTTCCCTCGTTAGAAAGGTATTCACAAAAAATGAAATTTTGAATACGTCTTTAAAAAGAGAATTATTAAAACCTACTATAATATATGTAAAACCAATACTTGATATTTTGAAAAAGGTAAATGTAAAAAGTATCGCTAATATAACAGGCGGCGGGTTTTATGAAAATATACCCCGGGTTATCCCAAAGGGCGCGGCCATTATTATAAATAAAAATTCATGGATGATGCCAGCTATATTTAAATTGATCCAGCGAAAAGCAGGTGTTTCGGATAGGGAAATGTATAGAACGCTTAATATGGGGATCGGAATAGTCCTTATCTTGAGCAAAAACGACGTATCTAAAACAAAAAATATACTTTTAAACCACAAACTAAAGTCTTGGGTTATTGGTGAGGTCATTCGGGGTAAGCAGGAAGTAATTATAGAATGAAAATCACAAATTACAATATACAAGCCACAAACAATATACGATACCAAATGACTGAAACTACAAATAGGTGTTTTGGTAATTGGAATTTCGAATTTGTGATTTGTTTGTAATTTGGGATTTATGGTTTGTGATTTATGAAGGGTTTTTCTATGAAAGTATTAGTTATAGGTTCAGGCGGCAGGGAGCATGCGATAACCTGGAAAGTTTCACAGTCAAAAAAAGTTAAAAAAATATATTGCGCCCCTGGTAACGGAGGCATGGCCCAGATTGCGGAATTGGTAAATATAAACGCAGAAAATATCGAGGGACTTTTAAAATTCGCTAAAGAGAACAAGATAGACCTCACCATTGTCGGGCCTGAGACGCCTCTTGTCTTGGGGATAGTTAATAAATTTACAGCAGCCGGCCTGCGCATATTCGGACCCACTAAAGAAGTAGCCAGGCTTGAAGGCAGTAAGGTATTTTCTAAAAAGATAATGGCGGAATTGGGCGTCCCGACCGCAGATTTCCAAATTTTTAATAATACAGAGGATGCGATCAAGTATATTGAAAAAAAAGGCGCCCCGATCGTAATAAAAGCAGACGGATTATGCGGCGGTAAAGGCGTTATTGTGTGCAAGACTATTGCTGAGGCAAAAGGGGCCGTAGAGGCGATTATAAAAGATAAAAAATTCGGCGCTGCCGGAGAACAGATTGTTATAGAGGATTGTTTAATAGGGGAAGAGGCTTCAATAATAGTTATAAGCGACGGGAAAAATGTGGTTCTCCTAGCTTCAAGCCAGGACCATAAAGCTATATATGACGGTGACAAAGGGCCTAATACGGGAGGAATGGGCGCGTATTCGCCGGCGCCTGTGATTACGGATGATTTGTTTAAAATTATCATGAAAGATGTTATCTATCCGGTTATAAAAGGACTCGCGGATAAAAGCACTCCTTATAAAGGCACTCTTTACGCCGGGCTCATGGTCACAAAAGACGGCCCAAAGGTCTTGGAGTTTAACGCTCGATTCGGAGATCCCGAAACGCAGGCTATATTCCCGCGGTTAAAAGATGATATAATAGAATTGATGGAAGCTTCTATCGATGGGACCTTAGGAAAAAAGAAATTAAATTGGAATAAAAAACCTTGCGTAAGCGTAGTTGTTGCCTCCGGAGGTTACCCTGAAAAATATGAAAAGGGCAAAGTGATAAATGGCCTCGAAGAGGCCGGCAAGACCAAGGATGTAGTTGTTTTTCATGCAGGAACGGTGCTAATAGAAGACAAGAAAAACGGAACCAAAAATTTTATTACAAACGGCGGTAGAGTTTTGAATGTTACCGCCTTGGGCAATAATGTTAAAGATGCGATTGAGCGCGCGTATGCAGCCCTTGACAAGATAAAGTTTGACAAAATGTATTATCGTAGGGATATAGGCTATCGTGCCATGAATAGGAAAGGCGGGGATGGTTATGAGAAAGAATCTTGTCTCAGTAATTATGGGAAGTGATTCTGATTTACCTGTTTTGAAGGGAACGATAGAAACATTGAAAAATTTCGGCGTAGGATGCGAAGTAAAAGTTCTATCGACCCACAGGACGCCCGACGACGTTATAAAATATATAAAAGGTACCCCAAAAAAAGGCATCAAATTGATAATAGCCGCAGCCGGAGGCGCGGCGCATCTCGGCGGAGTGATCGCGAGCCATACTATTTTGCCCGTGATAGGGATACCGATCGAGACAGAATCTCTAGAAGGGCTGGATTCTCTACTTTCAACCGTTCAGATGCCGGTCGGGATACCCGTAGCGACCATGGCGATAGGGAAAGCCGGTGCAAAAAATGCCGCGATTTTCGCTGTTCAAATACTCGCGATAGAAGATAAAACTTTAGCAAAAAAAATTGTCTCTTTTAGAGGAAAATTAAGAGAATCCGTGTTGTCGAAAAACAAGAACTTAAAAACCAAGATATAAAATTGATCCTAAAAACAGAAATTCTAAAATTTGATCCGAAAAACCCAAAGGCTGTCGGCATACGAAAAGCGGCCCAGGTATTAAAAGACGGCGGGCTGGTGGCTTTTCCTACCGAAACAGTATATGGTCTCGGCGCGGATCTCTTGAATACGAGCGCTTTAAGCAGGTTATATGACATTAAAAAAAGGCCGAAGGATAAACCTTTTACGGTGGCTATAGCGGATCTAAGGCAACTTGCAGCCCTTGACTGTGAGGTCTCCCCGTATACGTTTAGATTTATGAGCCGTTTTTGGCCCGGACCCTTGACCATTATATTATGGACGAAAAAGGAAGAAAAACTCGGCATTAGGATGCCGGATGATAATATAGCATTGAGTCTTTTAAAAGAACTGTCAATACCGGTAGCGCTGCCAAGCGCCAATATATCAGGTAACCCCGCACCTACAACGGCCGAACAGGTTTTAAAAGACCTAGGGGGAAAAATAGAAATGATTTTAGACGGCGGCAGGACAAGGATAGGGATCGAGTCCACGGTTCTTGATCTGACCATATCTCCGTATCACGTTCTTAGAGAGGGGGCCATAAAAGGAGAGGAATTTAAAAAGGTACCTAAAAAATCCGTCTTGTTTGTATGCACGGGCAATAGCTGCCGGAGCATGATGGCAGAGGGACTTTTTAAACACCTGCTTAAAGAAAGAGGGAGAAATGACGTAGAGGTCATATCGGCTGGGATAATAGGCCTGAATGGTTCTCCCCCTACCGGCGAAACAATACAGGTTATGGATGAAGCTGGGGTTAACGTAAGGGGCTTTAAGACGAAAGGAATAAATACGGATTTTATAAACCGCGCAGATCTTATTCTGGGAATGCAGGAAGTTCATAAAAGGGAAATTTTGGCCTTGGTCCCTCAGGCCGAAAAAAGAGTACATTTATTAAGGGAATTCACAAAGGACGAGGTGACAAACGACGGTTTTGCCTCAGAAGTACCCGACCCGATATCAAAGCCCTCGGAAGTTTATAAACGAGTTTTCGAAATCATAAAGCGAAATTTAGAAAAATTGGTGGATATGATATAGTCCCGTTAGAACTCTTAAAAAATTGTTCTAATAGGGTGTAGCAATGGAAGGAATGGCAATAAAACGCTTCAAAACAAATAAATGCTAAATAGGAGTTCTAACGGGATGAAAATAGCGATAGGCTCAGATCACGGTGGTTTTGAATTAAAAAAAGAATTAGTGGAGTTTTTAAAAAATAACGGTCACAACGTTAAAGATTTCGGCACGCACACTGCGGAATCCTGTGATTATCCAAAATTTTCTTATTGCGTCGCGAACGCCGTGACGAAAGGAGAATTTGCAAGAGGTGTACTTATATGCAAAAGCGGCATAGGTTCGAATATAGTCGCAAATAAGGTTCCCGGTATCAGGGCTGCCGTTTGTAATTCCGAAGAAGAGGCGCGCCTTAGCCGTGAACATAACGACGCGAATATTATTGTTTTCGGAAGCAAGTTCGTTTCAGCCCAGGATGCCAAGAATATCTTAAAGATTTGGCTGTCAACAGAGCATGTGGGAGAAAGGCACAAGAGGCGAATAGATCAAATAACGGAGATTGAAAGAAAAATTTTGGAGGGTGAATAGTGCGTAGCTTAAAAAGGGCAGATCCAAAAGTTTATAGGGCCATATTGAGAGAACTGGAAAGAGAGAACGGGAATATAGAATTAATAGCCAGCGAAAATTTTGTATCGCTTGAGGTATTAGAAGCCCAAGGCTCGATCATGACAAATAAATATGCCGAGGGATACCCCGGAGCCCGCTGGTACGGCGGATGCGAATATGTCGATGAGGTCGAAGAATTAGCTATAAAAAGGGCAAAGAAAATCTTTGGCGCCGAGCACGCAAACGTCCAGCCGCATTCAGGCTCACAGGCTAACATGGCTGTATATTTTTCCGCGCTAAAATTAGGCGACCCTGTCTTGGCCATGGATCTGGCTTGCGGCGGGCACCTAACCCACGGGCATAAGCATAATTTTTCGGGTAGATTGTTCAATGTATCCTCGTACGGCGTTAGCGATAAAAACGAAATGCTTGATTATGACCAGATTTTGAGTATCGCTAAAAAACATAAGCCCAAAATGATCCTGGCAGGGGCATCCGCTTATCCGAGAAATATAGATTTTAAAAAATTCAGGGAAATCTGCGATAAAGTTGGAGCCTTCCTTTTTGTAGATATGGCGCACTTTGCTGGCCTTGTTGTAGCGGGTATTCATTCCAATCCCGTTCCTTATGCCGAATTTGTTACTACAACTACGCACAAGACCTTAAGAGGTCCTCGCGGAGGGATGATACTTTGCAGAAAAGAGTTTGCCTCTAGAATAGATAAAGAAGTGTTTCCCGGGATCCAGGGCGGCCCACTGATGCATGTTATTGCGGCTAAGGCGGTTGCGCTTAAGCTCGCCCAGACTAAGGCCTTTAAGGAGTACCAGAAAAAGATAGTCGAAAATGCTAAAGCGTTAGCAGAAGGGTTAGCAAAAAGAGATTACAGGATAGTGTCGGGCGGCACAGATACGCATCTTCTATTAGTAGATCTTTCTTCAAAAGGAATAACAGGGTTGGAGGCGCAAGAAACGCTGGACAAAGCAGGGATAACAGTCAATAAAAACTTGATCCCCTTTGATACAAAAAGTCCCTCCCTGACAAGCGGCATCCGTTTAGGCACGCCAGCTGTTACAACACGCGGAATGGGTAAAAAAGAAATGGAGCTAATTGCCTCATATGTCGACGAGGCTTTGAGCTCTTCAAAAGATGAGAAGATTCTCCAGAATGTCAGAAAAGAAGTCACAAAGCTTATAAAAAAGCACCCTTTATATAAAGATATAATCAGAAAGTTTAAAAATGAATAAAAAGAAAAAAACTATACGGCCTTCCTGGGATGAATATTTTATTGATATAGCAAAGCTTGTGTCAAAAAGATCCACCTGTTTAAGACGCAAGGTTGGGGCTGTTATTGTAAAAAATAGAAGGATACTCGCAACAGGTTATAACGGGACCCCGAGCGGCATAAGGCATTGCGAGGAAGTAGGATGCCTTAGGGAAAAATTGAAAATACCATCGGGCGAAAGACATGAACTCTGCAGAGGACTGCATGCGGAACAGAATGCGCTTCTTCAAGCTTCTCTTTATGGAATTAGCCTGGAAGGCTCAAGTTTATATTGTACTAATCAACCATGCCTGATATGCGCGAAGATGCTTATAAACGCCGGCATAAGAGAAGTTGTAATTGTCGACGGATATCCGGATAAATTAGCGCAGGAGTTTTTAAAAGAAGCTAAGATCAAGGTCAGAAAAATAAATAATTTTTAAATTACAAATTCCAAATCACAACTCCAAAATTACAATAACCAAAAATTTTGATATTAGATTTGATACTTTGTGTATTGGAATTTGTATATTGTTTGTAATTTGTAGTTTGTATATTGTGATTTATTATATCATATTGAGGTATTGCAGTGAAATGTCCATATTGCGGTAAAGATAAAGATAAGGTCATAGATTCGCGTGTCAGCGGCAAGGGCAAGAGCATCCGCAGGAGAAGGGAATGCCTTAAATGCAAGAGGCGTTTTACAACCTATGAGCATGTCGAAGAAATTCCGCTTATGGTCATAAAAAAAGATGGGCGCCGTGAACCTTTTGACAGAAATAAAATAATAGCGGGTGTTATTAAAGCTTGCGAGAAGCGGCCCATAAGCATCGATAAGCTAGAAGATATGGCGGATAAGATAGAGCAGCACCTGCAAAAAAATTTTGAAAAAGAAGTCAAAACAAAAGATATAGGCGAACTCGTCATGAAAAAATTGGCGGAACTGGACGAAATAGCTTATGTTAGATTCGCCTCCGTGTATCGCCAGTTTAAGGACATAAACCAGTTTATGAAAGAATTAAGGCAGTTGCTGGGCCGGGAGGGATTCTAAATCTATCTCTAATTTAGAGTTTTTAGATATTTCCTCAAACCATTTATTAAACGTATCAGCCCTTTTCTGAGCAAGCAGATTTTCCTTTAGTTTCCCTTTTTCTTCTTCAAATTTCTTCTCATCGGGAGATATTGTTTCATCCGCCCTTGATATTATAAATCCTTTTTCACAATTAATAGGCGAATTTATTTGCCCTTTCGGAGAGGCAAATATTATTTCTTTCAATAATTGGGCTTGTCCGACGCCTTCGATATATGAACTTCTAGAAAAAGGCTTACTTTTTTCGACTATAAGGCCTAGTGTTTTTGCGGCTTCTTCAAAAGCAGCGCCTTTTTGAACAGCATCGTTTACTTTATTGTATATTTCAGAAGCAGCCTTTTCCGCCGATGTCGTGGCAAAGATCCTGGTTAATTCTTTACTCAGCAGGGGTTCTACTTCCGCAAAAGTCGGCAAGTAACCCGACCTTTTTTGGGTTAAATTTATTATGTAATACCCCTTTTCTGTGTATATCGGAAAGCTGGTCATTCTTTTATCCAGAGAAAAGGCAGCTTTAGCAACCTCGTACGATAAACCTATGCCTGGGATTTCGTCATTCATTCCGAAAAACCCGGTCTCTTCTATTTTAAGGCCGTTTTCTTCCGCAATTTTTTCAAAATTTTTGTTGTTTCCGATCTCATCATTTAATTTATACAGAAGCTCTTTATTGTTCACATCTATATATAGATATCGTATATTAGCTTCTTCGTTCCTTCGTAAATTTTCTTTCTTTTCGTCGTAAAATTTTTGTAGTTCCTTCTGGCTTATTTGTAAATCTTTTATGAAATCCTCGGACTTTATCAGAATATACGATATCTTTACCTGTTCATTGTCTTTCTTGTATGTATTCAAAACTTCCTCATCCGTTACTGACACATTTTTCAAAATCTCTTGTTTTAGTTTGCCTATTGCTATATCTTCTCTAACCATCTCTTCAAAATCCCTTGGAGAAGTTTTTAAATTATTTCTTATCATATAATCATAAAACATCTTGTCGAAAGAATTTCCTCTCCTAAAAAGAGGTTGTGAAGCTATCACGTTTACTATTTCGTTGTCACTGACATTTATTCTTTGTCTTTTTATTTCTCCAAGCAATATAAGCCTGTCCCATGCCATTATGTTTATGTTCATGGAGCCCATCAATTGTTCAAGGGCCTTAGAATCGCCTCCGGATGAAAGCACCAGCTCACTATAAGAGTTTTGGTAGCTTTTAGCAAAGCTCTTAAATGTTATTTTTTTGTTATATATTTTCCCGACATACGCAGGGGTGTTGGATGTTTCTCGCGAGCCGCTTCCTGCGCCCCAGAGAACAAACGCGGGCACGATCAATATCGCTAATGCCCATAGAATTCTTTTCATTGTCTTCTTTTTTCTTAATATTTTAAGCATGCGGAATTCCTCCTAAATGATTTATAGGTGTATTATACATATACTCTGACTTTTATACAAGGGAATTTTACTTTAACTATTTTTAAAATTAACTTAATTTTGCAGTTGCCTAATATAGGGGAAGAATGAATTTTAAGAAGAAACCTTAAGAATAGCATAAATAATGACGCAATTGTATTACATATTAGCATTACACATAGCAAATAGCGTTAAGTTATAAAAAAGTTTAATTTTCTAATTGTATTTATCATAATCATGATATATACTTATATTAAGAGAATACAAAGCTAAATTAAGCTATTTTATAAACTTTAGAAAAAGGCTAACTGCTGGGGACAGCAGGGCGCAAAGCTTTCAGGTCTAGAACAGACGGTTGGGCTGCCTAAAGGAAGGCGGCCCTTTTCCATAAAGGAACAGAGTGCTTTCCTAATGAAAGGGGTTGGAATGAGGCCTTCTGTGCGAAAGACGATAATTATCGACTGGATCGTGTTGATTACATATTATATGTTGATAATCTCAACATTATATGTGTTCCCAAAATTATGGGATTTTTGTATTAGTGTCTTCGGAACCCCATTCCATTTGGTTGCTGACCTCGCTGTTTTTGTAATATTCTTTATATTTTTTGTAGCTGTAGTATATGATGACATATTTCATAAAAGCGTGAAAGATCTGATCCGTTATGCGTGGTTAATTATCCTGGGATGGGCCATGCTAATAACGTTAAAAAGAATGCCTTTTCTTATGGAAGAAGTATGCATCCCCGAATACGCCTTAGTTTGTTATATTTCTTTTAGGGTGGTTTATCATTATGTTAAGACAAGGGCCCTGTATCCGATTCTGTTTCTTATAGTTGTAGGCTTTGCTTGCCTGGAAGAAGGGCTGCAATTCTTTATTCCTACAAGATTTTTTAACCCGATGGATATTGTGAAAGATGTCTGGGGCGGAATATTGATAGTATTAGTAATAAATTTAGTGATACAACCTGAGTTTAAAAGCGGTGTAATCGAAAAGACTATTAGACGGATTGTAAAGAGAACAAAGTTCAGTACAGAAGATATTTTGGTAAATATAAGAGATTTCTGGTTTGATCTAGGGACCAAAATCAACGATTTCCTATTTTCTTAGTTACTCTTTATTAGTGCCATCCAAATGAGTAATAATTGACAATGTCTTCAGTCTGTGATAAGCTGAACCCGCCGTGAATAAAAAATCAATCATATTGAAGGATTTAGTCAATTTTGGCAAAGCCTGCTATGGTAATAGCCTTATTATATGCGGAGGCGGGAATATAAGCGCCAAGGCCGGCAGCAAAATATATATAAAACGAGAAGGTGTCTCTCTGCAACATGCGGCCCCTAGAGATTTTATGCCCATATCTATAAAAGAAGCGTCTGCAGTTTTTACCGGAAACTTCAGGCCAAGCAAGGAATTTCGTATGCATCTAGCCTGCTTTAAAGTAAGACCTGATATAGGGGCTGTAATCCATACGCATCCTGTATTTTCAACGGCCATGGGGAACGCAAGCAGGTCTCTTCTCAAAGATTTTACATATGAACTTAAATACACTATGAACTCAGAAGTACCGTGCGTGAAGAATATAGAGCCGGGGACCGGTGTACTAGCCGAAGAAGTTGGAAAAAAAATAAAGAACGCTAATGGTGTAATTCTTTCAAATCATGGAATCGTGACCGTGGGGAAGACTCTTGAAGAGGCCTTTAATAGGAATCTTGCCCTAGAAAGGGCGGCAAAGGTGTATATACTTACCAGGATTTTACGCTTCATAGAGTCGAAAACTTGACTTTTACAGGCTTATTTAGTACAATTAACTAGAAATTACAATATAACACAAATATATAATAAGCAAATTAAGGAGAAGAAATGAAACTTAAATTGGGCATTCCAAAGGGCAGTCTTCAAGACGCCACTGTAGCCATCTTTGCAAAGGCTGGTTTTAAAGTATCGGTTGATAAAAGGTCCTATTTTCCTGATATCGACGACCAGGAAATAGAACTAATGCTTTTCAGGGCGCAGGAGATGTCCAGGTATGTCGAGAACGGAGTTTTGGATTGCGGCATAACAGGCGCTGATTGGATAATAGAGAACAACTCAAAAGTTGTTAAGGTGGCGGATCTTTCTTATGCCAAACAGACGCTCTCGCAGGTTAGATGGGTATTGGCAGTACCCCACGATTCAAAGATGAAATCCGTAAAAGATTTAAAGGGTAAACGGATAGCGACAGAGCTCGTAAAAGTTACGGAGAAATATTTAAAGAAAAACAAGGTAAACGCAGAGGTCGAATTTAGCTGGGGAGCAACCGAGGCGAAAGTCGGAATAGGCGTAGATGCGATTGTCGAACTTACAGAAACAGGAAGGTCTTTGAGGGCGAACAACCTGAAAATAATAGATACCATATGCTATTCCACAACCGAATTTATCGCGAATAAAAAATCTTGGGAAAATCCGTGGAAAAAAGATAAAATCGAAAACTTAGTGCTTCTCGTAAAGGGGGCGATAGCAGCCCAAGAAAAAGTAGGTCTTAAAATGAACGTTGCGGAAAAAGATCTTAAAGCAGTATTGAAACTATTACCAGCCATGAAACGGCCTACTATTTCAGCGCTGGCGCAGGAAGGCTGGCTTGATGTTGATACTATAATTGATGAAAAAACAGCCCGCGTTCTAATACCACAATTAAAAAAAGCAGGAGCTCAAGGTATAATCGAATATCCGTTAAATAAAGCTATTTATTAAAGAAAGGAGCAGACTGATGCCTTGTGGGAGAAAAAGAAAACGCCGCAAGATGGCAAAACACAAAAGGAAAAAAAGACTCAGAAGAGATAGACATAAGAAAAGAATAAGATAGTTAACCAACATAGAAAATAGATACCAGACTTGAAAAAATATAAATTTATAATAGTAGAGGGCGTTTTTGTCTGTTGCCTTTTAATTTATTGCGTGAAAGGCTCTTTCGCAGCCCTAAGCCTTGGCAACTCCAAATGGGGTGAGATATTGCCTAAAAAGATGTCTCAAGAGGACAAGGCATTTTCGAAGTCATTAGCCCATTATACAATGGGCCTAATTTATGACAGGGAAGGAAACCTCGAAACCGCGATAAAAGAATATAAAGAGGCCGTAGGATACGACTATAATAACACGCAGGTACACCTAAGGCTGGGTTCTGATTATATTATAGTAGGAAACCTCCAGAAGGCGATAGAAGAGTTCAAAAACGTAAAGAAGATAGACCCGGAAGACACTAAATCCAGGTTTCTCCTCGCCCTTATATATACTGCTCAAAAAAAATTTACCGAGGCAAACAGCGAATATCAGGAAATTATCAGCATAAAACCCGGCGATTTGAACGCACTCACTTCTTTAGCGGACCTTTATGTTATTCAGGAGAACATGGTTGAGGCCGCGAAGGTTTACGAAAAACTCCTCCAGACAAATAAAGATTCGGCCCTCATGCATTTCAATCTTGGAATAATATATTCAAGGCTGAATAAAATAGACGAGGCTGTAAAAGAGCTTAAGGAAGCTATAAGGCTGAAAGATGATTATGTTGAGGCTCATTTAGCGCTCGGTGTATTGTATGAACTCAAAGGGCAAAAAAATGAGGCAATAGCCTGTTATGAAAAAGCCCTTCTTTTCGACCCGTTGAACGTTCGGATATACCACCATCTGGGCGAAGTTTACTATAGGAACGATAAGATAGACGAGTCTATACATCAATACGAACTGATACTTAAACTGAACCCGAAAGACCTAGAAGCCTATGTAGGCCTGGCGTATGTATATTTAAAAAAGAAGGACCCCGAAAGCGCGATCAATATTATTCGGCGCGCTCAATCGTTCGGGCTTGATGATTTTAAATTATTGCTTGCCATAGGTTTCGCCTACTCTTTGAAAGAAGATTACGAAAAAGCTATCCAGGCGTATAATGATGTCTTAAAGAAAGAGCCCACTAACGCCAGGGCCCATTTTTATTTAGGCACGGCGTATGAAAGAGTTAATAAAAAAGAGGCAGCGATACGCCAATTCAGGGAATCCATAAAATTTGATCCCGAGATGGCGGAGGCATATAATTATATAGGCTATATGCACGCGGAAGAAGGGACAAATTTAGATGAAGCGATGGGCCTTATAAAAAAAGCTCTTGAATTGGAACCTAACAGCGGCGCGTACCTCGATAGCCTGGGATGGGTATATTATAAAAAAGGCATGATAGACGAAGCGATTATATATTTAGAAAAAGCAAGAAAGATAGTCGGAGACGATCCCGTTATTGTCGACCATTTGGGCGACGCGTATGACAAAAAAGGAGAGTTCGATAAGGCGATCAAGATTTGGGAGGAATGTTTAAAATTTAACGGCGATCAGGCGGAACTGAAAGAAAAAATAAAAAAAGAGAAAGAAAAACTTAAGGTAAAAAATGGAAAATAAAAAACCGGATATAAAAGAGTTAAAAGAAAAGGCAATAGAGATAAGAAAAGATATACTTACTATGTTAAACGCCGCCGGAAGCGGGCATACGGGCGGCTCTTTATCTATGGTTGAAATACTTATTACCCTTTATGGGTATGCCATGAGACACAATCCCAAAAAACCGGATTGGCCGGATAGGGATAAACTGATCCTTTCCAAAGGCCATGGTTGCCCGGCTCTTTACACGGTATTGGCTCATTACGGCTATTTTCCGAAAGAAGAGCTCATGACCTTAAGAAAATTAGGCAGCCGTCTGCAGGGGCATCCGCAGCGCGGCCTGCCCGGCATCGAGACAGCAAGCGGCTCTCTAGGGCAGGGGTTATCTATATCAAACGGGTTAGCATTAGCGGCGAGACTTGATAAGCGGAATACAAGAATATATTGTATCATGGGCGACGGCGAATTGAACGAAGGCCAGATCTGGGAAGCTGTTATGACGGCCTCTCAGTATAAGTTGGATAATATCTGCGGGATCGTAGACCATAACAAATATTGCATAGACGGCCTCTTGAAAGATATTAAATGCATGGATCCTCTTCCGGAAAAATGGTCGTCATTTGGTTGGAACACGATAGATATCGATGGCCATTCTTTTAAAGATCTGATGAGTGCCTTCGATAAAGCAAAAACCCTTAAGGGGAAGCCCACCGTTATAATAGCGCACACTATCAAAGGAAAAGGGATTTCGTTTATAGAATGCCAGAACAGATGGCATGGGACAACGCCTAAAAAAGATGAACTGGAACGCGCCTTAAAAGAGTTGGACGAAGAGCGGAGAAAAATATGACACCTAGAATATGGATAATGTATCTCAAAATGTATTGGGTCAGGCTTCTGGTGACATTTACTATAATACTCTTGATAATACTTTCCATAATAGGACTCGCCTCGCTCGAGTCATTTTATAGAAACATAAGCATAGCCCAGATGCCGTTTAATATACTTATGGCGGGACTTAACGCGAGCGTATTTGTGTTTATGTATCTTGTATTTATGAGAGGCGGCTTTTCTAAAATGGAGCGTTCCAGGATAAAAAGCAAGAACGTGAACATAAAGTGGGACGATGTTATTGGCATGGACGACGTAAAACGGGAAGCATGGGAAGTTGTAGAGCTGATAAAAGACAGGGCGTCATTAAGGCGCATAGGAGGAAAGATCATCAGGGGAATACTTATGGTCGGGCCTCCGGGATGCGGCAAGACGTATCTCGCGAAGGCAATAGCAACCGAGGCGAGCATCCCTTTTATTTCTATGTCCGGCAGCGAATTTACCGAAATATTTGTCGGGGTCGGCGCCAGCCGCGTGAGGCAATTGTTCAAAAAGGCAAGGGCGCTTGCTTATGGTTACGGTGCGTGCATTATTTTTATAGACGAATTGGACGCGATAGGACGGAAAAGGACTTTTAGCGTATTCGGAGGGACAGAGGAAACAAATTCTACCCAGAACCAGTTGCTCGCCGAGATGGACGGATTAAAAGAAAAGCAATACGATATAATAGTTATCGGCGCGACGAACGCGGTAGAGGATATTTTGGACACGGCGCTATTGCGGCCGGGCAGATTTGACCGCAAGATCTATGTTGACAGGCCTAGTCTGGAAGACAGGGAGAGACTTTTTAAGTACTATTTGGATAAAATAAAGTATGATCCGTCTATAGACGTTGGGAGGCTTGCGAGAAAGTCGGTTTATAAAACGCCGGCAGATATAGAAAACATAGTCAAAGAAGCAGCCCTCATTGCCATGCGAAATAAGAAAGACACGATAAGCCTAAAGGATATTTCAGAAGCGATAGAGCGTATAGATATGGGCATAAAACATAAACGCACGATGACGAACCGCGAGAGACAAATGGTAGCTTATCATGAGACAGGGCACCTGGTAGTTCTTTATATTCTGCATCCTACGGATGATGTTTTCAAGGCCTCCATTATTTCCAGGCGCGATTCGCTTGGAGCGGTCTACAGACAGCCCAGGGAGGAGATCTTTACGTCAAATGAGGAAAGAATACTCGCTAATATAAAAGTCTCCCTCGGAGGGTATGTCGCGGAGAAGATCAAATTCGGCGTGACAAGCGACGGAGTAGCCGCGGATTTCAAGCAGGCGGTCATATACGCGCATGATATGGTATGGAAATACGGCATGGGTAAATCCGGGTTTATTGGGGATTATACGATCGTGCCCGAAGGCCAACTCTCGGAATCGCTAAAAGAAAGATTGAATAACGAGACCAATCGCATTATAGTTGAATGCGAAAAAGAAGTTCAAGAACTCTTAAAGAAAGAGTCGGAGATATTTGAGCATATCGCCAGCGAGCTTTTAAAAAGAGAAGAGTTAGATTACGACGAAGTCGAAGAGATATTTAAAAAATATGGCAAGAGTCGAACTTGGCTTAAAACGGAATAAGAGAAGAGCAGTAACATTATTTTTATTTTTTACACTTTGTCTTCTACTTTTTAATCCGCTCGGCTGCAACCCCACCTATCCGAAAGAGCGCGTTGATAAGAGCATAATAAACCTCTGCAAAAGAGAATACAAGGTAGACGTAGAGATTAAGGTGGTCGGGAAAACCATAGGTGTATATATCCCTATAGAAGATTTGATCGGTATAAACCTTGCTATCAATCCTGACAAGATCGGAAAAGTTGACGATGTTATTATGAGCGTGTCGCGAGTGGCCTTGAGCACGGACGCAAAGTTTAATTTTTATGTTTTAGTCGCTCAAGATCCCATAGTGCCCGATATAGAGCTAATAATAATAAGAAACGTTACGGATGTTAAAAGATTTTTAGTAACCGATATCTCGCAGAGCGAGTACCTCAATAGGATGATAATACAATTAAAGCTTACGCCTCAAGCAGAGAAAGAAAGAGTCATCCGTGAGCTTTTCGCAAGGACCGGGGTCGATGTGTCAGAAGAGACCATAGAGGATTATTTTAAATCGGGTTACATAGATACGATCTCGGATATCGGGTATTGGAACGGCAAGTTCTTTTTGAAAGATGTAACGATGGGAGAATTTATCGCTAAACAGGTTGAAGAGCGGATGCGCAAAGATTTTACAACGGATAATTCTCTAAAGATATTCAAACTGAATTTTGTCGACAGCGCATACAAAAACGGCAATTTTAATTTTGACTTTGAAGTTAACTCACCCGATGCACCCGCTGACAGCTCTAAGGCAAACAGAAGTGTTGTGTTAAAATATATATACGGGGTTGTTTCAAAAGTCCTACATGGATATGGGTTCCAGGATTATTCTTATATAAACCTTTCTTATAACGGAGAAAAAGTAGTATTTACAAAAGAAAACCTCCAGGATATTAAAAAACGAAAACTAAAGGTAGAAGATATCATATAAAAAATCAAATAACAATTTTTATGAAAGGCTAAAGGTAAACATAATGGAAAAAAACAAGTTGCAGATGGTACCCACAAGAGACGGCTTTGGGAGGGGCGTTGTGGAATTAGGCAAAACCGATGAAAGAGTCGTTGTATTATCAGCCGACCTTACAGATTCTACCAGGGCCGGTTGGTTTAAAAAAGAACTGCCGGAGCGTTTCTTTGCATTTGGCGTATCCGAGCAGGACATGTTCGGCGTTGCCAGCGGATTCGCCCTGGCCGGGAAGATACCTTATGCGTGCACATTTGGCGTATTCGCTACAGGCAGGGTTTGGGACCAGATAAGGGTATCCATAGCTTATATGAACTTAAATGTTAAAATTATCGGCACACACGGAGGAATAAGCGTCGGAGAAGACGGCGCGACGCACCAGGCATTGGAAGAAATAACGCTTATGAGGGTGCTTCCTAATATGACCGTTATAGTGCCGGCCGATGCCGTTGAGGCCAAAAAGGCCACTATCGAGGCAGCGAAACACAATGGCCCGGTATATATAAGATTGGGCAGAAGCGAAGTTCCCGTGATCACAAAAGAGAGCGACCGCTTTGAGATAGGAAAGGCAAATGTTTTAAAAGAAGGAAACGACCTTGCCATATTTGCCTGCGGTATGATGGTTTATTATGCCTTGGAAGCGAGCGAGATTCTGTCTAAAGAAGGCATCAAAGCCAGGGTAATAAATTTGCATACCCCAAAACCCATAGACGCGGATACGGTAAAAAAGGCCGCAATTGAGACGAAGGCTATAGTTACCGTTGAAGAGCACACCTTAAGCGGCGGTTTCGGTAGCGCCATAAGCGAGATAGTTTCTCAAAATTGCCCGGTTCCTATGAAAATGATAGGTATAAATGACAGATTTGGAGAGTCAGGGTCCCAGGAAGAGCTCCTTAAAAAATTTAATTTAGAGACAAAAGATATTGTTAAAGCGGCAAAAGAAGTCCTAAAGGTAAAGAAGTAAATGCTCCGAAACAGCATGGATAGCATAACACTTAAGGCCCCCGCCAAACTTAACTTATTTTTAGAAGTCCTAGGCAAACGCCGAGACGGTTACCATAATATTATTACCATATTTGAACGTATTAATCTTTGCGATGATATAGTAATTTCCATCGTAGACCGTGGTATTAAGGTGTTTTGCGACCAGAAAATCCCCGAAAAAGAAAACCTCGCCTATAAAGCCGCAAAATTAATACTTTCAAGAAGTAAGGTGAATCAAGGGGTTTTCGTTAAAATTACTAAGAATATACCCATAGCCAGCGGCATGGGTGGCGGCTCGAGCGATGCAGCATATACCCTCATAGGTATAAATAAGCTGTTTAAGCTTGGTTATAAGAAAGACGGTTTAATAAGGCTTGGAAGGCTTCTAGGCTCTGATGTGCCGTTTTTCATCCTGGAACGCAGTTTTGCTATAGGTAAAGGCCGTGGCGACAGTGTAAAAGGTCTAGATTTCACTCCGCCAAAAATATGGCATCTACTTATGTTTCCTGGGGTTAAGAAGCTTACCAAGGATATATATAGGGCTCTAAAATTAGACTTGACAAAAAAAGTTCATAATGTTAAAATGCTCGAGCATGCTTTGAAGATGGGTGATTTTGACTTGATGAAAGAAACAACTTATAATCGTCTTGAAGGCCCTGCCTTTGATAGGGAACCAAGGCTCAGTGCTATAAAATCTAGTTTAATAAAATTAGGTATAAAGGGTGCAAGCCTTACGGGAAGCGGCCCTACTATTTTTGGTATAGTGAAATCAAGAAAGGAGGCAATTTCGCTAAGTGCGGAGGTCCTAAAGAAGAGGACCGGGTTCGAAAAGGAAGGCTGGCGATTATTCATCGCGCATACATTGTAAAACTTAAGTGAAAGGAGCACGCTAAGATGGAAATTACAGAGGTAAGGCTTTTCTTAAAAGACGGTAATGATAAGAAACTCAAGGCATATGCAACCATTACAATTGACAATGCCTTTGTAGTTCGGAACGTAAAAGTTATTGAAGGTAACAAGGGTTTATTTGTTGCCATGCCTTCAAGGAAAATAAAAGAATCTTGCCCCAAATGTAATTTTAAAAATACAGTAAGGAGCAAATTCTGCAATCAATGCGGTAGCGTTCTGCCGCCTCCGAAAAAAATTGAGACAACAAACCCGAAAAACAGAGAATCAGAGCATAAGGATATCGCTCATCCGATTTCTTTTGAGTGTAGGGATTATATCCAAAAGAAGGTTTTGGAAGCTTACGATATTGAGAAAAAGAAGCAAGGATCTCAACCCGTATCTCAACCCGTATCTGGGCCCGGAACGCAACCAAGCAGCATTTCCAGAGAAAAGCCCAAATTTGAAACTCCCGGGGCAGCAAGTCCCAATGCGGATATGGAAGGGGATCTGGCGCTCTAAACGGGATTACTCTCTAGCTATAAATTAGCTTAAAGAGGAGCTTTTCTATTTGAAATTACAGTCAAAGACTGGCGACTGGTAACTTTTAGAATGCCCGGTGGTGTAATTGGTAACACACCAGCCTTTGGAGCTGAGGTTCCTGGTTCGAGCCCAGGCTGGGCAGCCATCCTGCTTCGCTCAACAGTGTGGAAGTTGCAGTAGAGCTTCGCAGGGATTCGACCATTATAAGTAAGATAGCAGCGCCATTTAAGAATATATAAAAAGTATATAAACGTAAAATAAGATATATAGATATGAAAGAACGTGAAACAGTAGCCATAATACTGGCGGCAGGCCAGAGCACCAGGATGAATTCCAGTTTTTCAAAGGTCTTGCACAAGATCTATGGAAAACCCATGTTAGAGTATGTGTTGGATGCCATAAAACCTCTTGGTGTAAAAAAAATTATACTCATTACAAATAATAAAGATGACATAAAGAAGAACTGCGCTTTAAGCAAGAATATGCATTTCATCCCGCAGAAGAAACTTTTAGGTACCGCGCATGCGGTCATGCAGACAAAAGATACTCTTATAAAATTCGAAGGCGACTTGCTGATCCTCTACGGAGACACCCCTCTTTTAAAAACCCACACATTGCAAAGATTACTCGAAAAACACAAAGGCAGCCTTGCTGCATGCACGCTTCTGACGACTTTTTTAAAAGAACCAGGTAGCTATGGAAGGATAGTCAGGGATTCGGATGATAATATAAAAAAGATCATAGAGGCAAGAGATGCGTCTGCATATGAAAAGACTATAAGAGAAATAAATGCCGGTGTGTATTGTTTCAGGTCAAAGGAATTATTCAAAGCAACAGAAGAAATAAAACCGGACAATAAAAAAGGCGAATACTATCTTACAGATACGATAGAGATCCTGTCAAAAAAGGGTTTTGGCATAGAAAGCCTGCAAACCGATGTAAGTGAGGAGATCACAGGGGTAAATTCGCGCCAAGACCTGGCCAGGGCCCAGGAATTCACAAAGAATAGGATCCTAGACGAAATGATGTCAAAAGGCGTTGGTATAATAGACCCGATCACGACGCACATATATAATGACGTAGAGATCGGGCAGGATACTATTATATATCCGTTTACTGTAATAGAAAGCAACGTGAGTATAGGGAAAAAATGTAAAATAGGACCTTTTGCCAGGATCAGGCCGTATACCGAGATCAGCGACGAGGTAGAAATAGGTAATTTTACCGAGATCACGCGCAGCAAAATAGGAGAACGGACACGAATAAAGCATCGTACGTTTTTAGGTGATGCCGAAATAGGCTCGGAAGTCAATATAGGCGCGGGTACCACAACGGCTAATTATGACGGTATAAATTTTAGCAAGACCAAAATAGGAAATCGCTCATTTATCGGAAGTGGTACAACGATAATAGCGCCTGCCGTTATCGGAGACGATGTAACTACCGGGGCAGGTTCTGTTATAGCGAGAGGAGAAAAGATCCCTCATAACTCTACGATACATGGAGTTCCGGCGAAGGTTTATAAAAAAACCAATAGGAGAAATTCACATGAGTAAGAAACCTAACAATAATATATCCGTATTTACCGGTAATGCGAACCCGGGCCTGGCTGGTAAAATATGCGATTTTCTCGGAGTGAAGCCATCGGCAATAGTTGTGGATAGGTTCAGCGACGGCGAGGTGCACGTAAAAATAAACGATAACGTAAGGGGGCAGGATGTGTTTGTCGTGCAGCCCACATCCCCGCCGGCAAATGATAATGCTATGGAACTTTTTATTATTATAGATGCGTTAAAAAGAGCTTCCGCGGACAGAATTACGGCTGTGGTGCCGTATTTCGGATATGCCAGGCAGGATAGGAAAGACCAGCCCAGAGTCCCCATCACGGCAAAATTGATTGCTAACCTTTTAACGGTTGCGGGAGCTAACCGGCTTCTGACGATTGATCTGCACGCCGGCCAAATACAGGGCTTTTTCGATATTCCGGTCGATAACCTATACGCGGCGCATTTATTCGGCGAGCATATTCAAAATATGAAATTGAAGGACATAGTGGTTGTTTCGCCCGATGTCGGCGGGATAAAAACGGCGAGGTCCTATGCGAAACGATTAGGGGTAGAACTCGCGATAGTCGACAAGCGGAGGATCAACGACAAACAGGCAGAGGTTATGCACATAATGGGGGAAGTGAAAGGTAAGAATGTCGTGATTGTCGATGATATGGTTACCACCGCAGGGTCTCTTGCCGAAGCGGCAGGCGCCCTGGGCAAAGCCGGATGCAAAGACATCTACGCCGCTATTACGCACCCTGTTCTTGCCGGCCCGGCTATTGAAAGAATAAAGAAATCCGCATTAAAAAAATTATTTACAACAGACACGATCGCTTTGGATGAAAGCAAAAAAATAGATAAGATAGAAGTGCTTTCCGTTGCCCAGCTATTAGGGGAAGGCATAAAGAGGATACATAACGAGGAATCGATTAGCACATTGTTTGATTTTTGATCGATTAAGAAAGGGATTTGAACTATGGAGAAAGTATTTTTAGACGGAAAAATCAGGGAAGAATTAGGAAAGAACGCCGTAGGCAGGCTTAGAAAAGAAGGTTTTATCCCGGCGGTTGTTTATAAAGGCGGCGGTAAGGCTGCAGCGATCAAGGTAGGGAAAAAAGACCTTTTCAAGACATTGCATACAAAGGCCGGAGAAAACGTAATTATCACGCTCCGGATCGCCAAAGATAAGGCTAAGTCAAAGGCAGATGAGAGGACCGCCATTATAAAAGAAATACAAATCGACCCGGTAAAAGATGAGATTATACACGTAGATTTTAACGAGATCTCCCTTACTGAGAGACTGAAGGTCAAGGTACCAGTAACGGATAAGGGCGAGGCGATCGGTGTGAAACGCGACAGCGGAGTTTTAGAGCATATACTTTGGGAAGTAGAAATAGAGTGTTTGCCTACCCAGATACCAGAGAAACTGGAAGTGGATGTGTCCAATCTGGAAATCGGCAAGGACATATTTGTTAAAGATATTCCCGCTTTGGAAGGCGTAAAAATATTAGCCGACCCGGAAGCTATAGTGTTTTCAGTAAAACCGCCTAGGGCTGAAGTCGTTGTGGAAGAAGCCGCACCTGCAGCCGAAGAGCCGGAAGTCATACGAGAAAAGAAACCTGAGGCCGAAGGAGAAGAAGAAGCAAAAGAAGAGACGCCGAAAGAGAAGGCCAAAGAGAAGAAAGAAGAAAAAGAAGCAAAAGCATAAGTGAAACTTATAATAGGTCTCGGCAATCCTACACGGAAATATAAGTTTACAAGGCACAATATAGGATTTTTAGCTATCGACAGGATAGCTAAAGATTTTTCTATAAAATTACAGGAAGCACCTTTTAGTTCTTTGATAGGGGAAAAAAATGTAAGCGGTGAAAAAATAGTACTCATGAAACCCCTTACATTTATGAATCTTTCCGGTGAAGCGGTCAGGGCAGCTAAAGGCAAAACAAAGGCGAAATTTGAAGATATAATTGTCATATGCGACGACGTGAACCTCGACCTGGGAAGGCTTAGAATAAGGAAATCCGGATCGAGCGGAGGCCATAATGGGCTTAAATCGATAATAGAGCATCTCGGGACGAATGAGTTCGCACGTTTGCGCATAGGCATAAATACGGGGAAAAAAATCTGTGATCTTTCGGAATATGTGCTGGAAGAGTTTGGAGAAAAAGAGTTGAAAGTTGTTGATAAGATTTTAGATGTAGTCTCGGACGCGGTTAAGGTATATATCGGAAAAGGCGCCGAAACAACAATGACAAATTTTAACAAACTTCTTATTTCTTAAAAGGGGGATAAATGGAAAAATACGAAGGAGTGTTTATAGTAAGGCCGGATCTTAATGCAGAAAACCTAAAAGGGCTTATCGGCTCCGTGGAAGATGAAATTAAGAAAGGCAAGGGTAGCGTTGATAAGTTGGAGAGCTGGGGGAAAAAGAACATGGCTTATTCTATAAAAAAATTTCCGGAAGGTGTATATTATAAGGTAGATTTTAACATTGCACCAGCCGCCTTACAGGATATGGAAAGAAAATTCCGGTTGAATGAAAACATATTACGGTTTATGATAATAAAGAAAGATAAAAAGTAGAGGTATCTTATGGCGATGAGTCTAAACAGAGTTTTTTTGATAGGTAATCTCACAAGAGATCCGGAGCTTAGGTATGTGCCCAGTGGAACGGCGGTCGCTTCTTTTACCGTTGCGGTAAATCGTTTTTATAGCAGCGCGGCAGGCGAAAAAAAAGAGGAAACCTGTTTCGTGAGGGTTGTCGTATGGGGCCGCCGCGCCGAAGTCTGCGGCGAATATCTTTCCAAAGGGAGCCCTGTCTTCATAGAAGGAAGATTACGCTCCAGGACGTGGGAAGGTACGGATGGCCAAAAGAGAAGTACTATTGAGGTTATAGCGTCTAGCGTTCAATTCTTAAGGTCGTCATCAAAAACAGCGTTACCGCCGGACGAAAGCGGGGTGGATGAAAAGGTACCGGAAGATGCAGCTGTGGATCAAGGCGCAAAGGGGCAGGAAGCTAAAGGCGCCGAAGGCGAAACGCCTGCCGTTCCGGGAGAGGAAGTTCCGTTTTAAAAGTAAACCCTTCTAAGAGATTTTGCGATCTCTAACCGAGGTGTAAATGAGGAGAGACAATGCGAAAGAAGATAGAAAGAAAAAGAAGAAATCCTGACAAGCGGCGTTTTATGCGCAAAAAGGTATGCGGATTCTGCAGGGCCAAAGCTACCGATATAGACTATAAGGAGATAGAGAGACTCCGAAAGTTTTTAACCGAAAGAGGCAAAATTGTCCCGAGCAGAATCTCAGGTAATTGCGCCAAACATCAAAGGCAGCTCGCGCAAGCTATTAAAAGAGCGCGCGTTATAGCTTTATTGCCGTTCGTGGCTAAATAACATGAAAGTTATCTTAATAAAAGATATTGAAAATTTGGGTGTGGTCGGCGATGTGATAAACGTTTCCGACGGTTATGCCAGGAATTTCCTTATTCCCAGAGGGTACGCGAAGAACGCCACCCCTTCAAATTTAAAAACCGTTGAAGAGGAAAAAAGGAAAGCCCTTCGCCTCAAGGAAAAGGAAAAAGAAGGAATACTCTTATTGGCCGAGAAAATATCCAATAGTTCTTTTACTATCCCCATGCGCGCCGGCGAAGAAGATAAGCTCTTCGGCGCCGTTACAACAGAGATGATAGCAAAAGCTTGCGAAGCCGAAGGCATAAAGGTGGATAAGCATAATATCCAAATCGACGAGCCGATCAAGAAGCTTGGCGTATACCAGGTGAAGATAAAGCTGCATCCCGAAGTGAACGCCACATTGAAACTCTGGGTCGTGAAGGAATAAAAAGAGCCGAAAAAGGAATAAAAATGGCAACTGCTTCCGTAGAGAACACAGAAAAAATTCCTCCGCAAAGCACAGAGGCGGAAACAGCCGTCTTAGGTTCCATGCTTATTGAGGAAGAGGCGATAGCCAAGGCGATAGAATTATTGGATGAGAATTGTTTTTATAAAGATGCTAATAAAAAAATATTTTCGTCTATTCTATCCCTCTATGAAGAACGCAAAGCGGTAGATCTCATTACATTAATAGATAAACTGAAAAAAGACAATATATTAGACGAAATCGGTGGGTCGTCGTATCTTACGTCTCTTACAACGGCAGTGCCTACGGCGGCCAATATAACCCACTATGCTAAGATAGTAAAAGAAAAAAGCCTCCTCAGGAATTTAATAAACACAGCTACGCAGATAGTTACTGAAAGTTATGAAAATCAAGGCGAGATAGACAATCTTCTGGATAAGGCAGAGCGCCTTATCTTTGATATAACGAACGATAAGGTAGAAACCAAGTTCGTTCCGCTTAAAGAAATTATAAAAGACAGCATAGAAGTCATAGACTCCTTGTACCAGAGAAAAGAGAATGTTACGGGTATCCCTACGGGTTATCACGATCTTGATGTTATGACGGCTGGGCTTCAGTCATCGGACCTGATAATAATAGCCGGCAGGCCCTCAATGGGTAAAAGTGCTTTTGTCACCTGCATAGCGGAACATATAGGGATCATTGAAAAAATCCCTGTAGCTTTTTTTAGTTTGGAAATGTCCAAAGAACAGCTTGTTCAAAGGATGCTTTGTTCTCACGCGAGGGTCGACGCGCATAAGGTAAGAACAGGTTTTTTATCTCAGAGCGATTGGCCGCGTCTTACAAATGCCGCCGGCAAGCTTTCCGAGGCGCCCATATTTATAGATGATAGCCCCGGACTTTCGGTATTGGAGTTGAGGGCTAAGGCGCGACGCCTTAAATCTCAGCATGATATAAGACTTGTAGTTGTAGACTATATGCAGCTGATGCAGGGTCCGCCCCGCTCCGAAAGCAGGCAGCAGGAAATTTCGGAGATATCCCGTTCGTTGAAGGCGTTGGCAAGGGAGTTGAACGTCCCGCTAATAGGCGTAAGCCAATTGTCCCGCGCCGTAGAACAAAGATCCGACCATAGGCCGCAACTTTCGGATTTAAGGGAATCCGGAGCCATAGAGCAAGACGCAGATCTGGTAATGCTTCTTTTAAGAGAGGAATACTATACGCCTTCAGAGGAAAATAAAGGGTTAGCCGAAGTTATAATCGCTAAACAAAGAAACGGACCAACAGGCAATATAAAGCTCACATTTATTTCGGAATACGCGAGATTTGAGTCTATTGCCAAAAGGAGCGTATTATGAAGAGAGGTCTTTTTATTTTTCTTATTATGAGTTTAATTTTAATATACTCGGATTGCAAGGGTTTTTCTCAGGATGAAGAAGCCGCAACCGCAGGATCAGCGAACGCTGATAGCGCGAATAAGGAAGAGACCTCCGTTACCAATGAAGCCGCGACTAAAGAAGAAACCCCAACGCCTGAAGAGATAACCCCGCAGGAAAACGCCGCAACCGCGCCGGAAGCTTCTGTTGGCGAAGAAAAGCCTGTAGCGGAAACCGTACCTGCCGACACGCTTCCCGAGAAAGAAAAATTGGTCAAAATCATACGCGTCAAGGGGAATAAAGTCATAAGCACGGCTTCCGTGCTCTCAAAAATCAAATCAAAACCGGCCGAAAAATTTTCTTCCGAAATATTGAACGACGATTTAAAACGGTTGTATACATTAGGATATTTTACAGACGTCGCTATCGATATAGAAAACGCCCAGGACGGTGTCATAATAACGTTTGTTGTGGAAGAAAGGCCGTTGGTCTCAAAGATAGAATTCAAAGGAAATAAATTTGTCAGGACCGCGAACCTCCAGAAATTGATGAAAATAAAAGAAGGAGAATTGCTGAATTATACGCAACTGAACGAAGACATGCAGGAAATGAAGAAATTTTATGAAAAAAAGGGTTTTCCGGCGACAGACATAAAATACGAAACGGCTGTGGATGAAAAAACGAACGAGACAAAGCTCGTCATAAATATAGAAGAAAAGGCTAAGTTGAGGATAAAGGACATCAAGGTAGAGGGCAATAAGGCGTTTCCCACAAAGAGGCTCCTCAACACCATAAGCACAAAAAAGGGCAATCTTTTCAGATCGGGCTATCTTAAAGAAGAAGAATTTGAAGAGGATATAAAAAAGATAAAAGACCTTTATAATAACTCGGGATATCTTGACGCCGAAATCACGCCCGAAAGAAGCTATAGTGATGACGGTAAATTTCTCTTTATTACCATAAAGATCAATGAGGGCAAGAAATATCTTGTCGGTAGTGTTTCTATGAAGGGAAACATGCTTTTTCCTGAGCAAGAGATACGCGAAAAACTGGGCATGGTCAAAGATTCTCCCTTCAGCCATCAGGGATTAAGGAATGATATTTTTGGCATACAGCAATATTATTATCATAAGGGCTATATGTTCGCTCAAATAGATGCGGAGACTATTTTCAACGAATCTACAGGCATGGTCGATATAGTGTACAAGATCGTCGAGAACGAGCTTACCTATGTCGATAAAATTAAAATAAAGGGAAACACCAAGACCAAAGATGTGGTGATAAGAAGAGAGCTTAGGGTATATCCAGGCGAACGTTTCGACGGCGATAAAATAAGAAGAAGCAAGGAAAGGCTTTATAATTTAGGTTTTTTTGAAGAAGTGAACTTTGATACCGAGCCTTCGGAACAACCGAACAAGCAGAACCTCTTAGTCGAGGTTAAGGAAGCAAAAACAGGCGAATTTAGTTTTGGCGCGGGATATAGTTCGATCGATCAAGTAATAGGTTTTGTAGAAATAGTACAGAAAAACTTCGATTTAATGAATGTACCCGATTTTACGGGTGACGGCCAGAGGCTCAGAATGAAGGCTCAACTCGGAACGGTCAGAAGGGATTACGAGATCGGATGGCTGGAGCCATGGATATTCGATTACCCTCTTGCGTTTGGGACCGATGTGTACCAAAGGACCCACCAGAGGACCAGTAAGTCAGGGTATGGATTTGATGAAACGCGAAGAGGATTTGATCTGACCCTCGGAAAGGAGTTTACGGAATATACGAAGGGCGATCTCATCTATAAATTCGAAGACGTAAGGATTTCAGACGTCCCTTCGGAATCTTCAGTCGACCTTAAAAGCGAGGAAGGAACAAATACCCTTAGTACGGCCGAATTCGCCTTGACGCACGATATGCGGGATAATGTATATAATCCTACCAAAGGTTATTTGTTAAGAGGTTCGATCGAGAACGCCGGAGGGGTTTTAGGGGCAGACAAGGACTTTTTGAAATATATAGGCATGGGAAGTATATATTTTACTCATTTTACAAAGCTTCTTTTAGAATTAAGAACAACGGCGGCCGTTGCCAACGCGTACGGAAACACGGCAAAAGTCCCGATATATGAGCGGTACTACGCCGGAGGCACCAACACGATAAGGGGTTATAGAGAAAGAGGCGTAGGCCCGAAGGATCTTTTATCGGGCGATGCAATAGGAGGAAATGCCCTGCTTGTCGCTACGGCAGAATATACCTTCCCTGTAATAACGGATGTTATAAAAGGAGCGGTCTTTTACGATATCGGAAACGTGTGGGAGAAGATGAGCGATTTCGGAACGGGCGGTTATAAATCCGGAGCAGGTTTAGGCGTAAGGGTAAAAACGCCCATAGGCCCGGTTAAAGTGGACTATGGTTATCCGCTTAACGATATCCCCGGAGATAAGAAAAAAGGGAAAATTTATTTCACTATAAGTCAAGGGTTCTAAGACTTAAAAAAAGAAAAGGAGGAGAAAATGGTTAAAAAAATATTTGTGACATTATTGTTAGGGCTATTTTTATGCGGAAGTTTTGCCCCCATAGCCCAAGCTAAGGAGCTCAAGTTAGGCTATGTGGACATGCAGAGGATATTTACGGAATACTCCAGAACAAAAACCTCTGAAGCCAAGCTCGAGACTGAAGGTAAGGCTAAGAGTGATGAAAGGGAAAAGATGGTAGCGGTTGTAAGACGCCTAAAAGACGAAATGGAGCTTTTGAGCGATAAAGGCAAAGAAGAGAAACAAGCGCAGATAGACGCGAAAATAAAAGAACTCCAGGAGTTTGACAGGGTTGCTAGGAACCAGCTTGGCCAGCAAAGAGAAAATATGATCAGGGATATCTCAAAGGATATAGAAAAGGTCATTACAGAATACGGTAAAAAAGAAGGCTATGACCTGATATTCGGCAAACAATTATTGCTTTTCCAGACAGAGACCCTTGACATAACCGAAGCTATACTGAAGACACTTAACGCGAACGCCCCGAAACAATAAACACGGCCGTTTCGCCCGTCAAAAAATAGGAACAATGAAAAAAACAGTTAAGGAAATCGCCGAACTTATAAACGGAGAAGTCGTCGGCGATAAAAATATCGTTATAACAGGGATCTCAGGCATAAAAGAGGCTAAAGAGGGGGATATCACGTTTTTAGCGAACCCGAAGTACGCCCCTCTTATGGAGACTACAAAGGCGTCCTGTATAATAGCTCCCAAGGATGTAGAGCCTAAAGGGAAGGCTACCTTGATAAAGGCAGACAACCCAGATCTGGGATTTGCAAAAGTAGTTTCGCTTCTTTCCCCGCTTGGGCCTGTCCCGGTAAAGGGAATCAGCAGCCTGGCTTCTATCAGTAAAAATGCCAAACTCGGGAAAAATGTCTCCGTGGGGCCTTTTGCTGTTGTAGAAGACGATGCGGAAATAGGCGACAATACGATCATTTATGCCGGAGCATATATAGGCAATAACGCGAAAATAGGCAAAAGCACGATCCTTTATCCCCACGTTTCTATCAGAGAAAAATGCGTGATCGGCGATTCTGTTATAATGCACAGCGGTGTGGTGATAGGCAGCGACGGCTTTGGGTTCGCCACTGTCGCGGGCGTGCATCATAAAATTCCGCAAATAGGAATAGTGATCGTAGAAGATAATGTTGAGATAGGTGCCAATGTAACTATAGACAGGGCAAGATTCGGCAAAACCGTCATAGGTAAAGGCACAAAGATAGATAATCTTGTCCAGATAGCCCATAACGTCGTAATAGGGGAGAATTCGATAATAGTGGCCCAAGCCGGCATATCAGGATCGACAACCATAGGTAAAAATGTTATCATGGCCGGCCAATCAGGCATAGTGGGGCATGTCGAGATCGGAGACAACACAATAATAGCGGCTCAGTCCGGCATCTCGAAATCGCTCGATAAAAATATCTTTGTGATAGGCTCTCCTGCGAGACCTCAAAATATATGGAAGAGGATAAACGCGTCCATGGGACATTTACCGGAATTATTAAAAACGGTCAGCAAATTAAGTAAAAAAGTCAAAGTTCTTGAGGAGAAGGTGTATGGAAAAACAGAAGACAATAAAGAACGAAGTTAATTTTAGTGGCATAAGCCTTCACAACGGTAAGGTAGTGCACGTTACCATAAAGCCGGCTCTCCCGAATAGCGGCATAAATTTTGTAAGAACCGACCTATCGGAACGCCCGGTCCTTAATGTCGAGACGAGTAAAATAGCCGATTTACACCTGACTCCCAGGCGCACTTCAATAGCCCGCGGTGAGGTCGAAGTCCAAACCATAGAGCATATTATGGCCTCTTTATCCAGTATGGGCGTTGATAATATAAGGATAGAGCTGGACAGCGACGAATTGCCGGGGCTCGACGGGAGTGCGATACAATTTTGGGACATTTTAAAAAAGGCGGAAGTTATCGAACAAGACGCGACGAAAAAACATTTTGATGTCAAAGAACCCCTGTGGTGTACCGACGGAGAAGCGTTCATAATGGCCCTGCCGAGTTCAAAATTCGAGGTCTCTTATACGTTAAGCTATAATCACCCCCTTCTTCAGTCTCAATATCTAAAGGTAGTCCTTAACGGAGATCAGCTAGTGTTCGAGAAAGAGATCGCTCCGGCACGGACATTCTGCATGGAAAGAGAAGTTAAACCCTTAAGAGAAATGGGCCTTGGCAAGGGCGCTGACTATGACAATACGCTTGTCGTAGGCAACAGGCGCGTGATAAAAAATAGAGTGCGATTTCCCGACGAGTTCGTAAGGCATAAAATCCTTGACCTGATAGGTGACATGTACCTTTTAGGATGCCCGCTTCGGGGACATATAATAGCTATAAAAAGCGGACACGCCTTGAACGTAAAACTTATTTCAAAACTAAGACAACAGCGCGCGAAATTTTTGGAACCCGGCATAAAAGCCCCAGATGTCCAGATAGGCCTGGGCGAACTTGATACGAGCATGATCCAAAAGATCTTACCGCACAGGTATCCGTTCTTGTTGGTAGATAAAGTGATCGAGCTCGTCAGGGACAAACGAGCCGTAGGTATAAAGAATGTCACTATGAATGAAAATTATTTTACAGGGCACTTCCCCGGCAGGCCGATCATGCCAGGGGTGTTAATAATCGAAGCAATGGCCCAGACAGCAGGCGTACTTTTATTGAGCAAGGAAGAAAATATGGGAAGGCTCGCCTTCTTTTTGGGAATAAAGGACGCTAGATTCAGAAATCCTGTCGTACCCGGCGACCAACTGATCTTGGAAATCGATGTCATAAGGATGAAGTCGAAGACCGGGCAAGTCAAAGGTGTGGGAAAGGTAAAAGATAAAGTTGTTTGCGAAGCGGAATTAATGTTTATTCTTGTCGAAGGATAAGGGTTTAAAAAATAGGTTATTTGTAGCATGAAAATCCACCCCACGGCGATAGTTCATAAGAACGCGAAATTGGCCGACGATGTTGAAGTCGGCCCTTATTCTATTATAGAAGAGAATGCCTCTATCGACAGCGGTACGATCGTGGGTAATCATTGTTTTATAGGTTCATTTACGACAATCGGTAAAAACAACAGGATATTCACGGGTGCGGTAGTGGGCAGTATAAGCCAGGATCTAAAGTTCAAAGGCGACGAGTCATTTCTCCAGATAGGTGACGAGAACTTGATCCGGGAATACGTGACGATGAATAGGAGCTCAGAAAAAGGCAAGAAAACCGTCGTCGGGAATAACAATCTTTTTATGGCGTATGCCCATATCGGCCACGACAGCGTTATTGGCAACGGCACAATTATTGCGAATTGCGGCACCTTGGGCGGCTATGTGACGATCGAAAATAAAGCTATAATGGGAGGCTTAAGCGGAGCGCACCAGTTCACTAAGATCGGCAGGCTTGCCATTATCGGAGGATGCTCCAAGGTAGTCCAGGACATTCCTCCTTACTGCATGGCTGACGGCCACCCTGCGGCTGTAAGGGGCATAAATCTCGTGGGCTTAAGAAGGGCTGAATTCCCGTCGGCAAAGATCGAGGCGATAAGAAAAGCCATAAAACTATTATTTTTCTCGAAGCTTACCATAAAAAGCGCTGTTGAAAAAATCATATCCGATATCCCCCCCTCTCTAGAAATAAATAATATCATAGATTTTATAAAAAGCTCAAAAAGAGGCCTTTCCAAATGAAGAAAATAGGCCTGATAGCCGGAGGCGGGAAATTTCCTATTATATTCGCGAAAGCCGCGCGCGAGAAAGGCGTCAGCATCGTAGCTGTCGCTTTTAAGGAAGAGACAAGTTTAGAGCTCGAGAAAGCCGTCGATAAGATCTACTGGATAAGCATAGCCGAATTAAAGAAGTTGATAGGCATATTTAAATCTGAAGGCGTAAAAAAGGCTGTAATGGCCGGCAGGGTAACAAAGACCCGGCTTTTCAAAGATACTCCAAAACCCGATCCCGCCCTCGAGAGCCTGTTAAAGAACGTATCGGATAAAAGCGACATATCTCTTTTAAGAAGCGCGGCGCGGGTATTAAGATTTTTCGGCATTACTTTAATAGATTCGACTATTTTTTTAAAAGACATTCTTCCGGCAAAAGGGATCCTCACAAAAAGGGTGCCCACAAAAGAAGAATGGGATGATATAAAATTCGGTTTTTCTTTAGCCAAGGCCACAAGCAGGCTTGAGATAGGGCAGACCGTTGTCGTGAAGAATAAAGTGATCCTGGCGATAGAGGCTATAGAAGGAACGGATAAGGCTATACTAAGAGGTGGAGAACTCGGCAACGGAAGCGTCGTAATCGTAAAGACCGCAAGGCCGAACCAAGACAGAAGATTCGATATCCCGACGATAGGACCTGACACTATCAGGTCTTTGAAAGAGGCAGGCGGAAGCGTGCTTGCCATTGAGGCGAGAAGCACGATATTTATAGATAAGGATGAGTGCGTAAGCCTGGCCGACTCGAATAATTTAAGCCTCGTGGTAGTTTAGGAGGGATGAATGACTGAAAAAGGATTAGCGATAAACGCGGCTTATGTAGAAAAAAAACTCACCGGATTCATAAAGAGGGAGTTTAAGAAAAAAAATTTTAAAAAAGCCGTTTTTGGACTATCCGGCGGAGTAGATTCGAGCTTGGTCGCATTCTTACTGGTCAAGGCGTTAGGCTCAAAAAACGTAACGGCGTTATTTATGCCTTATAGAACTACGGCCCAAGAAAGCAAGAGAGACTTCGACGCTATCGTAAAAATTTTAAAAATAAAACATAAAATAATCCCCATAACCTCTATGGTAGATTGCTACTTTAAAAAATTCCCGGAAGCCGACAAGGTCCGACGAGGGAA
>Ga0066636_10000017_pt1 | contig 75296 bp, 84 predicted proteins | sample CryGeyCG2014_080_2_FD_62736 | JGI IMG/M metagenome (GOLD analysis project Ga0066636, IMG submission 62736) | Groundwater microbial communities from aquifer - Crystal Geyser CG07_land_8/20/14_0.80 | ecosystem: Environmental > Aquatic > Deep subsurface > Groundwater | place: USA: Utah: Grand...
GGATATTATAACCAATTTAAGGTGCCCATTTTTGGGATATATGCATTTTATGGAAAATCACGAACCCTTCGGAGATTATTGGCATTTAGCAGAGCGTTCTATTGATATAAAATCGGTTGAAAGATATTATCAACACATGCTCAACACAAGCTGTCCAGTCGTCAGAATATCAGATAAACTGTACCGTTTTTTTTATAAGCACTTTTCCAAGTATGGAGCAACTCTTAGAAAAAGCCTAGTAAGGCATCAATCGAAGATTTCCCAAAACTATACCAATACTATTAATTATGTGGGCTCTGTGTACAAATTTGATTGCCTGGTCTCTGATATGGTAAAGTTTCTTAATGACAAGGGTATTGCAAACAATACGATACTGATAATACTATCCGACCATGGATGGGGATTTGGCGAACGCACCGAAATCGACAACAGGCATGGATACAATCTGTACAATGAAACCTTGAACATACCATTGCTGGTATATAACCCAAATTTCAAAAATAAAACCTTAGAGGGGGGCTTCTCTATCCAGAATGTTATGCAGATCATAAAAAATATTCAAACTGAGAAATCCGAGATTATTGACGAAAACATGTTCTCGGAGGAACACATTGCCATAATAAAAAACGGAAATCGCGTTAGGGTCGGAGCAATGGTAAAAGAACGCTATAAACTTCTTAAGAATTATATATTTGAAACAAGGGACGGCTTTAATTTATATGATGATCCTGGCGAAAAAATAAATGTTTTCGATGCTTTTGCTGAATACTTTTCAGCTATGGAAAAGAAACTTGATATGGAAATGGCAAAAGCAGATAAGAATGAAGGCGAGCTTATGTTTTACCCCAACGCTTTAGAATGATGCTAGAAAGAGAAGTCGAAAATAAAATAAAAAATATGAATATGTGCATCGTCAAACACACCCTTACGCCTAAAGGCGGCGTCGAGGAGGAACTTCTAAATTTTTTAAAAGGTAAAGTGGAAAATTTGATGTACATAAGCCACCCTTTTAAAGAAGCCGAGATCATTCCGTTATATACGGAGATTTTCGCCTACAAAAACGGCATCTTGGCAAAACAAATAAAGATGCCCCTGATACTGGGACCTTTAGTTTTGTTTTATATAAAAGATGTGCTTTTTACTTTCTGGTATATTTTTAAAACAGGCCTCGTTTTTGACGTTTTTATTGGCGTTGATAATCTTAATGCCTTAACCGGCTATCTATTAAAAAAAGCTGGGAGGGTACGTAAAGTTGTATTTTATGTAATAGATTACTCTCCAAAGAGGTTCTCCAATAAACTTATGAATAGCATATATCATGCGATAGATAGGTTTGTCTGCTGCAGGGTCGACCGCATATGGAACCTCTCGGATGCAATGATGGAGGGGCGAAAAGAGCGCGGTATGAATATAAAAAAATGCTCTCCCCATATCACGGTTCCCCACGGTAATAGGTTTAAAAGCATTAAGCGGTATGATATAGATAAGATAGAAAGACATCGAATAGCATATCTCGGACAATTGCGCAAAGAGCAGGGCGCCGGTAAATTAATCGATATTTTTTATGGCATAAAAAATATGGTTCGGGACGCCTCTTTAATCGTTATCGGAACTGGGGAATTGGAGGATTCGATGCGGAAAAGAGTGGATGAATTAAATATCGGCGGCTCTGTCAGATTTGCCGGATTCGTAGAAGATAACTCAACATATGAGGAACTGCTGGCCAGGTCGGCCGTGGGGATTGCACCATATCCTAGCGATGCGAGAGGCTATAAGCGCTATTCCGATCCCGGTAAAATAAAAACATATTTGGCCTGCGGCTTGCCAGTCGTAACTACCAACGTTCCTCCGATAGCAAGCAAAATCAATGATAAAAAATCCGGTTTTGCAGTTGATGATGATATTAAAGAAATAAAAGACGCCTTATTTAAACTATTAACGGATGACGGCTTATATAAGACGTATAAAGAAAATGCCATCTCTATGGGATCAGACTATGATTGGAGCAACATCTTTAATAATGCACTATCGCTGACATTATAAAAAACAGAATGAAAACAAACAATAGGATATTGTTGGTTTACCCGAGCCCGCTTGGAGCTAAGTTCCCAGAACTTCCGCTACCCTTGCTCTATCTATCTTATGCCTTAAAGAAGTCTAATTTTGAAGTAGATATACTGGATATGCGGTTAAATAAATATACTTCTATTGATCCTCATAAATATCTATTTGTAGGCATAAGCACAATGACAGGGCCCATGATAATTGAAGGACTTAAGATTGCCCGGCTTGTAAAAGAGAAGGCAAAAGATATTCCGATTGTCTGGGGCGGGGTGCACCCTTCTCTTTTACCTGAACAAACTCTGCAGCATCCTTATGTAGATATTGTTGTAAAAGGCGAGGGGGAGGCTACTATTCAGGAATTAGCGCATACCTTGGCAGCCGGAAAAGAAATTTTTGATATAAAAGGTATCGGATATAAGCGTGACGGAAACATATTTGTAAACCAGGATCGCGAGTTTATAGACCTAAACGATATTGATATAGCGCTTCCGTATGAACTTTTTCCTATGAAACAGTATGTGATTGATCATTTTCCTATCCACACAAGTAGGGGTTGTCCATATCGATGCGGTTTTTGCTATAATCTGAGCTTTAATAAACGAAAATGGCGATGCAAGAATGCTGCTAGGGTTGTGCATGAAATTGAGTATGTAACCGGACGTTTTGGAGTAAATCATATAACTTTCACATGGGAGGACGAATTTTTCATAGACACAGAAAGAGTTCGCCAGATTTGCGACGGGCTGTTAAAACGTAACATTAAAATAACATGGGATGCCTTTTGCCGATTTAATCATTTTTATAAATTTGAGGAAGATTTCGTCAAGCTTTTAGAGCGATCGGGATGCTCCTGCTTATCGTTTGGAGCTGAATCCGGGTCTACGCGCATATTGGATGAGATTGTAAAAAAAGATATAACCGTTGAGCATATTATAAAGACAACAGAAAAACTAAAAAATACAAATATTCGCCAAATTGTTAGTTTTATATCCGGCTTACCTACCGAAACAGAAGACGATATGAAAAAGACGTATGACTTGATGGATAAACTTTATGCTATAAATACGAAAATATATTTAAACGGTATTTACCTTTATACTCCATATCCAGGGACACCATTATTTAATCTGGTAAGGCAACGATATAATTATAAGATGCCGGATTCCTTCGAAAAATGGGGGTCAACGTTTAAAATATACAGAGATGTAGGCATAACATGGCATCCCAAAAAATATATAAATAAATATAAGACTATTTCTATATTGACAAGATTCCCTTTTTATCTTAAATCCTTTAAGTTTAGCGATGTAAAAAAGGTTGTAGGCGGCCAGAGATTTGCGACTTTTCCTTACAATGCAATCTATTATTTTTTTACCATGCTAGCTAGATGGCGCTGGAAACATAAACAGTTCGGATTTCCTTTTGAATGGATGGTTTTAGAAAAAATTATAGATAAAATAAGGGGGTTTGTGTAAAATATAGCGCCCTCGTAAAAATAGAAGTTTGACTGGGAGTTGAGGTTGGAACATTTTGATAAAGTAATTTCGAAAAATAAAGATTTTTATTCAGATGTACGGGATTTTGTCTCTCCGGATCCTGCTAGAAAAAAAGAACGTAATGCGTTCTTTGAGTTTGCGAATATTAAAAGCGGGGCACGCGTTCTTGACTTTGGTTGCGGAACTGGGTCGTATACAATTCCGTTATTATCAAAAGGGTGCGTAGTTACTGCCATAGATTCATCGGGGGTCTCACTAAACATTTTACAAGAAAAGAGCCAAAGGCTTAATTTGAGCCAAAATCTTGAAAGAACCATTCATGGTTCTTTAGACGACCATATCGATGAATATAAAGATTATTTCGATTACGTGGTATTTGTCGATGTACTGCATCACGTAGCTGATATGAAAAGGACGATATCTCATTTGCAAAAAGTGCTAAAGAAGGGGGGCTATATAATAGGTATGGAGCCAAATGGCAAATTCCCACTTTGGAGATTTTATGGTTTAGTTACCCCGACTTTTGTTTGGAAGGAAGAAAAAGGCGTAAGACATTGCAGGGTAGAGAGATTTGAGCGCATATTTAAAGAACTGAATCTTGAAGATTTTAGCTACAGGTATTGGTCCCTTGTGCCGGGCATCCTTGCCAATCGCATGCCGCTATTATTTCAACTCAATGATTTTCTTATCCAGCTTAGATGTGTTGCTCAATTCTCAGGTTTTATCATGATAAAGGCGAAAAAGGCTGATTACGGCAAAGAAACTGCATAAAATAAGAACGAAATAATATATTATGGTGCCACTCAAAGAATCCTATTTACAAATTTTGGCATGTCCGATGTGCAAATCACATCTGATTCAAAAAGGAGATACTCTATATTGTGCGGATTGCAATAATAGTTATCCGATAGAAGACGGGATACCGAACCTGCTTCCAAAAAAAGTAAGTACCGAATTCTCAGATTCAATGAACCTTTGGAACAAAAGGTATAGCTCGGAAGGCCCAGAATTAGACGAGCCTTATCAAAATTCGTATATCATCGATAATCTAAAACATATAAATCGATTCTGGGCTTCCGACAGGAAGGGGTTCTTTCTCGAGGCCGGTTGCGGAACAGCTAATGTTTCAAGGTTTTTTTCTCGAGAAGGTAGAAGGGTAGTCGGAATAGACTTTTCTATGAATGCCTTAAAAAAGGCAAAGGCTGCTTTCAACAATGAACGCTTGGATTTTTTGTTTGTATGCTGCGATATCAGAAACCTGCCTTTCAGGAATGATGTCTTCGAATTTATCTACGCGGGAGGGTCAATAGAACATTTTGAGGATACGAAATCCTCAGTTGCGGAGTTTCGCAGAACCCTGAAACCGGGGGGGAAGTTAACGGCGCTCGTACCGGTCATTTCGCTCAGCATGCTGACTTATGGCATGTTATACGGAAATCTTCCGGCAGTTCCAGGATTTTTTAATATCGCAAAATTCGTGCATCATCGATTACTTAAAGGAAAATTTGCCATATACGGTTATGAGAAATCATTCACTGTAGGCCAGATCACGAACATATTCGAAAACGGCGGATTGAATAATATCGAAACCGGCTATTACGACAGTTATTATGAAATTAAAATGTTTAAATCCGAGTTTCTTAAAAATATTTGCAAAAAATTGCTTAAGCACAGACTATTTTGGCCAATGATTTACGTTAATGGAGAAAAATGAAACGGCACATCAATAATATCTTTGCGTATTCTACTTTTCTTATTTTATCTATCGCTGTAATGTCAGGCGTGCTTCGCAACATTTCTACAGTCATGTATGGCCAGCCGGGTGACCCATTTTTTGACATTTGGAAAAGTTGGTACTTTAAGTATGCCTTTTTACATAATAAACCGTTTTATTTTTCGGATTTTTTAGGCGCCCCATTTGGCAGCGATCTAACCCAAATACCATATCACTTATTTTGGGATAAACTCTTTTTTGTAGTCACACTCATATCTAATGAGGTTTTCGCATACAATTTATTCATGTTTTTGAGCTTCTTCCTTTCGGGTATAATAATGTATCATCTGGTGTTCTATCTTACAAGAGACCGGGCTGTCAGTATTTTTTCGGGAATAGCTTATATGTTTTGCCCTTATCACCTGGCGCATTCGCTCGGGCATCTTGGCTTAGCCAGCATACAATGGCTTCCTTTACTGCTTTTATTTATTCTAAAAGCATTTGATACGGCTGAACTGAAAAATTTTGCGTTATTAAGTTTGTCGCTCTTATTAGTCTTTATATCAAATTATTATTACGGCGTGTTCTCGTATTTAATCGTTTTGGTTTTCATCTTATCTTTTATAATCATCAATAGGGTTAAAGTCACGTTTAAAATAGTATCGTCATTCACAATTTCGTTTTTAATCGCTATTATCTTGACGCTTATCATAGCTTTACCGCCATATCTGAATACGCTGGGTCGGCCTATTGACGCTCCGGGATCAACCGACATAACTTACGCCGCGCCGTTAAAAGACCTGTTTACGGGCTCTGCCAGGCCGTTAAGCTATCTTTTGCCGTCATATATGCATCCTATTTTTGGCAGCTTTACGAAGCTGCTCGTAGGTTTTCCTCTTTATGGCGACACGGAAACCGAACACTCTTTATATCTGGGAATTTTTCCTCTAATACTGTCATGGCTAGCTATAAGGCGCAGAACAAAAATATCTAAGCTTTTTTTAATCCTTTTAGTTGCAACCGTTATTTTTTCAATGCCTCCGTACATAAAACTTCTCAGCTTAAAGATATATCTCCCGCAATTTTTTATTTTTAAAACACTTCCTTCATTTAGGACATTTGCAAGATTCGGAATTTTCGCAATGCTCTGTATAAGCGTATTAGCCGGATTTGGTTTAAAGGAGCTGCTCCGTAGAGCGCGTAATAAAAAAATGCGTGTTTTAATATACGCTATTTCGATCGCGATAGTCTTGTTCGAATTTTTAGTAAACCCATTTCAGTACAAATTTGACCTCGGGAAAGCACCTGAAGTGTATAAATGGCTTGCTCAAGAGAAAGGTGATTTCATTATTTGCGAGTATCCTTTGAATAAAGCCCCTGTGTTCCGCGGGGACTGGTTAATTTGGCAAAGAATTCATGGAAAAAGAACAGCTGACGTGGCGCCTCACGGTTCGTATTCATCGCGCTTTAGGAAAGATATTTTTAAGCTGCAAGATGCAAACACGCCTGGTATATTAAAGTGGTTAGGTGTAAAATATGCAATTGTGCACCTGGACGATATGAAAGAAAGCGAGTCTTTGGACATTGTGGGCATATTGCCTAATTTTAACAAGCAGGAGGGCCTGAAGCTCGTAAAAAGATTCAAGGAATCAAATATAGAAATTTATGAAGTGACAGCAAAGCCTATAAATCCAGAAAGTGCAGAAGGAGAAGAATTATGATCAAAAAAATTATCGGTTTTATTATTATCGCCGTAGCGATATCCATTATTATTCTGCTTTTTGTAGAATATTCAAAAGGAAAGCCGAGTTCTATTCTCAACAATGTAACCTTGAAGCATAACTCTTCCGGAATATCAAAAATATCTCCACTTGAAGGGGAAAAATTATCGTATATAATAAAATATCTATGGATAATACCGTTAGGGACGGTCGATATCGAAACAGGCAATATCGCTGATTACGAAAACCGCAAGGCATATCCTTTAGTTGCATCCGGGAGAGTATCTAATTTTATATCTACATTTGTAAAAGCCGAAGGGGTTATAAGGTCATACGTAGATACGGATACCCTGCATACATGGCGATACGAGGAAAAATCGCAGGCTGAAGGGCACAGGCCGTCTAATAAGGTCATACTATATGACCAAATTGCTAATATCATGGAATACAAAAATATAAAGCGCAGTATACCGGCAAATACTCAAGACCCTCTATCAGCATTATTCTACCTAAGGTGGCAGCCTTACCAGGACAATAGTGATATAAAGTTCAATATAAACAGCAATAAAGACAACTATGATCTTGAAACTAAATTTTTGCGCAAAGAATCGATAAAACTACAGTCCGGCATGGCAGAACTTCTTTTATTGCAGTCTAATATCAGGAGTCAAAAAGGATATTCTCGATCCGAGGCGAAAATCATTACATATCTTACGGACGACGCGTCCAGAACGCCGGTTCTCTTAAAAATACGAACGATATTCGGCCCGCTCGTCGTCAGATTAACGGGCGTTGAATACAAATGAAAATCGGAATTGACATAAGGTCTACTTTAAAGCAGAAAACGGGCATTGGCTATTATACACTTAATCTGATTAACGGGCTTGCTAAGGTAGATCCTGAAAACTTATACTTTCTTTATAGCCATATGCGGCTGTTTGACTTTAAGAAGCGGCTTCCGGACGTACCGGCTCCAAATTTTAAGCACAGAACGGATAGGCTCTCATTCAGACCCGACCTAAAAATGAATGATATGGACACATTCCACAGTTCGAGTTATGATATGCCAAAGTTTAAATCCGCTAAACTTATTACTACGATACATGATATAATTCCTCTCGTTTACCCTGAGGGTTATCCGAGCGAAGTTTTAAATAAATTGGAGCATAATATAAAAAAAGTACTTAACGAAAGTGCATTAATAATAACCGATTCAAATAATACGAAAAAAGATTTGACGGCGCGATTCGGACCAAAAAATAGAATTGACGTTATATATCCTGGCCGCGATGAGTCTCTTGCTCCGATAGATAACAAAAAAAAAGCTTCTGATTATTTAAAAAATAAATACGGAATAGAAAAAGAATTTATTCTTTTTGTCGGGACTATTGAGAAGCGTAAAAACGTAGCTGGTCTTATTGAGGCGTTTCTAGATTTAAAAACAAAAAAGAAAATACCTCATTTGCTGGTTATTGTCGGGATGAGGGGGTGGGGAGGGGATGCGGCTTTTCGCCTGGCTTCGAATTCGAACTTAAAGAACGAAATAATCTTTACGGGGTATGTTACACGGAAAGATTTAGAATCGTTTTATAATATAGCGTCCGCGTTTGTGTATCCATCGTTTTATGAAGGATTTGGCTTCCCCATTATAGAAGCCTTTAGTTTCGGCGTACCGGTCGTCACAGCGGACACAACAAGCTGCGGAGAGATTGCCGGAGATGCGGCTCTAATAGTGAACCCGGAAGATAAAGATGCACTGCGGGAGGCTATCTTAAAAGTTATTGATGATGACAATTATAAAAAAAAGCTTATCGAAAAAGGCTTTGCGCGCTTAAATTTATTTTCGTGGAAAAAAACAGCGGAACAATTTAAAAAAATATTTTACGAAATAGGCGGACAAAATGAATCCAAAAAAAATTAAGAATATATTGATCATCAACCCGTTTGGCATAGGCGACGTGCTTTTTTCAACGCCTTTGGTAAAAGCCTTACGAGAGCATTACCCGGGAGGTTTCATAGGTTACGTTTGCAATAGAAGGACCGAGCCGCTTCTTGCCGCGAACCCTGATATTGATAAGGTCTTTGTGTATGAGAAAGATGAATTTAGAAAATTGTGGGCGAAGTCAAAGTGGAAATGGTTGAAAGGATTTATAAAACTTCTTAAGCAAATAAAAAAGAATAGATTTAATGTTTTAATAGACCTTTCTTTGGGCCATCAATATAGCTCCATATCGTTTCTCTTGGGCGTGCGTCAAAGAATAGGATTCAATTACAAAAATCGCGGCCGTTTTCTAACGCACAAAATAGACATTGAAGGTTACGATTCGAAGCATATTGTGGATTATTATCTTTCTCTTCTACAATTTCTGGACATAGAAACGCCGAAGGTCGCAAAATTGCAATTTGTTACGCAGCTTTCAGATAAAAAATGGGCAAAAGATTTTATAGCCGCACACGGCGTTGACAAAAAAGATCTGATCATCGGAGTCATCCCGGGAGGAGGGGAGAGCTGGGGCGAAAAAGCGGTCTACAAGCATTGGGGCGAACAGAACTTCACGAAAATAATAGATAAGCTAAGCTCTGAACTTTCAGCAAAAATAATAGTTTTCGGCGGTCCGCAGGAATCTGCAAAATGCAAAAGGATCGTGTCCGCGTGTAAAAGCGCGCCGATAAACGCCTGCGGAGGCGCAAGCTTAGGCGGATTTGCCGCGCTTTTAAGATTCTGCGACCTGGTAATTGCGAATGATGGCGGCCCTCTGCACGTAGCAGTTAGCCAAGGCGCCGCTACCGTTTCAATATTCGGGCCCGTTGACGAGGCTGTTTACGGCCCGCATCCGCCAAGCAAAGATAATATAGTGGTCAAAAAAAACGTCGACTGCCGCCCATGTTATAGGAAATTTAAAATACCTGAATGCAGCAACAGAATATGCCTTCAGGATATAGCGGTAGAGGACGTGTTTAAAATAGCGAAACAGATTATCGCGAGAAAAACTTTTGCCGATAAGGAAAAGCGGTTCTTGGAACTAAAAATTCCCGTTACGGTGGTAGTATTGACTAAGAATGAAGAGTCTAATATCGCCGATTGCCTGGACAGCGTAACATGGGCCGATGAAATAATACTAGTGGACGATATGAGCGCAGACAAAACCTGCGATGTAGCGTCAAAATATACAAATAAAATATTCAAGCGAAAAATGGATGTGGAAGGCTCCCACAGAAATTGGGCATATAGCCAAGCCAGAAATAAGTGGGTCTTAAGCCTGGACGCGGATGAAATGGTTTCTGACGGCTTGCGGACAGAGATCGAAAGATTGATGAAGGGGCCTATAAGGTTCAGCGCATTTTCCATCCCCCTGCGTAACTTTATAGGAAAATATTGGGTGCGCCATGGGGGCTGGTATCCTGCTGGAAAAGTGAGACTATTCAATAAAGATAAATTCCGTTATGAGGAAGTCGGCGTCCATCCTCGAGTTTTTATTGACGGTGAATGCGGACATCTTACAAAAGACATCATACATAAAGGCTATCCGAATCTTGCGCATTTCCTGGATAGCCTCAACAGGCAAACTACGCTTGAAGCGCAGAAATGGGTCGATGATAAGCGGAAGATGTCCTTTGGTATTGGGCTTAGAAAGGCGCACGACAGGTTCTTTAAGGCTTATGTATTGAAAAAAGGCTACAAGGACGGCTTTATAGGATTCATGGTGGCTTTCTTTGCGTATCTATACCAGATCATGAGTTATGCCAAGTACTGGGAATTAAAAAAACAGACGGAAGAAGAAAATAAAAATGCAACCCGATAAATGCTGCGACATAGTGATACCTGTTTGGAATGAGTATAAATTAACAAAAACCTGTATCGAGAGCATTCGAAAGAATACTGATTTCCCATACAGGATTATCGCCGTCGATAACGGCAGCGATAGCGAAACTAAAGGCTATCTCGAGTCCTGTAAGAGCAGTGATCCGGCAAATTTTGCGTTAGTCCGAAACGAGGAAAATCTCGGGTTCGTAAAAGCCTCCAATCAGGGCATGCGGTTATCGAACGCAAAATATGTCTGCCTTTTGAACAATGATACGATTGTGGGCGAAAAATGGCTTGGCATCATGATAAATGTGTTAGAAAACAATAGTTCTATAGGCTTGTTGAATCCCTTAAGCAACACATTCGGCCGTGGGCCTAAAGATATTATTGATATCGACGATTATTCGCGCAAAATAGCCCTTAAAAAAGATAGGTTCGTCGAGGCCGGGCAATGCATAGGATTCTGCATGCTGATGAGGAGGGGGGTAATTGATAGAATCGGCCATTTAAGCGAAAATTCAACATTTATGTTTTTCGAAGATACGGATTATTCTATCAGGGCAAGAAATATGGGATTTATATGCGCAATAGCTATGGGTGCGTATGTATATCATTATGAGCACAAATCGGGCGATAAGCTCGGAAGCAAGCAGGGGGAAATTTTCCAAGAAAATCAGAAATTATTCTATAAGAAATGGGGGGAACCGCTGCGGATCGTCTACGTCTCCAGCGTAGACCCGAAGACCAGTCGGGAGTTATTAAAAAGAAATATCGGAGAGGCGATCTCAATATCAAAAAAAGGCAACTATGTTTATATATTTCAACGAGGAAAATTTAAAGGCGATATTGATGATTTTTACGAATCTCTGGGTCTTGTTCGTTTTTTGAACGCGCAGATATTTTTTAAAGACAAATCTTTTAAGCTGTACTGCATATATAGAATACTTACGAGAAGAAAGAAACGTTTTGATGCGATATTCGCGAATGATTCCGATTTTTATAGTCTTTTAAAAAAAATATTTTTCTTCCATCGGATAGCCATATATCGAAATCTGAACGAAGCAGATGCTGTAAATTTGTGGAGTAAACGGCACAAGAATGCGAGGAGTGTCGAATAAGTGATTATTTTAGGGATTTCAGGCCCGTTTGAGCATGACCCGTCAGCCGCTATTCTCGTTGACGGTAAAATTGTCGCAGCCTGCGAAGAAGAGCGTTTTATAAGAAAAAAACATGCTATTTGGGAATTGCCGATAAATTCTATACATTACTGCCTCGAAGCCGCCAAAGCAAAACCGGCAGATATTAACGTGATTGCTTACCCATGGTCGCCTTTAGCATACAAGAGGGGAAAGTGGGCTTATTTCTGGAATGTGCTAGGCTATAGAACTTCCCTGGCTTATAAAACGATAAAAAAAGAAACTCAAAGGTGCAAATCGCAAAAAAACAGGGCGCGTGTCATGCTGGAGCGAAGCGGCATAGATCCACTCAAAGTAAAGATAGAGCATGTCGAGCACCATCTGGCCCATGCCGCAAGCGCTTATAACCTATCCGGCTTTAAAGATGCCGCCGTAATGACAATTGACGGCGCAGGAGAATTCGTATCAACCATGTTCGCTGAGGGGGTAGGCGGGAATATAAGAAAGATAAAAGAAATATATTACCCTGATTCGCTGGGGCTTTTTTATTCGATCATAACAGAATATCTGGGTTTTGAAATGAATGACGGAGAATATAAGGTTATGGGCATGGCGCCTTACGGCGAAGCCGCAAAGGCTGATTTTTCGAAAATCATCAAATTCGACGAGTATGGTTACAAAATGAATCAGCGGTATGTTTATATCAAAAATAATGAAAAATATATTCCATCTAAATCTTTTTCCCGCAGGATGGTCAAGGATTGGGGGCCGCCGAGAGAAGGGGATGATTTAAAGGCGCCTTATACGCATATCGCAGCCGGTGCGCAAAAAATTCTAGAAGATGTCACGCTCAAACTATTGAATACCTATTTAAGAGATATCCTTGAAAGAAACGACGGCAGGCTATGTTTTGCAGGGGGATGCGCATTGAACGTCAGCCTTAACAGGAAAATATTAGAACAACCCTACGTGAAGGAATTCTTCGTACAACCAGCGGCAGGCGATGCCGGAACGGCCTTAGGGGCTGCCGTTTACGTCGCGCACAAATCCGGAGATGCCATCCAAAAAATGGACCATGTATACCTCGGGCCGGAATACTCGGCCAAAGAAATAGAAGAGGCTTTAAAAACTAATAACCTAAAATATGAAAATAGCCGGGAAATAGAAAAGGTGGCCGCATCATTATTAACCAGAGGTGAAGCGGTCGGGTGGTTTCAAGATAGGATGGAATTCGGCCCTCGCGCACTAGGAAATAGGTCAATTTTGGGAAATCCATCCATTCAAGGGGTAAGCGATCGCATAAACGCCATTATAAAATACAGGGAAAAGTGGAGACCGTTCTGCCCGTCGGTTTTAGAAGGTTTTGAAAATGAAATATTCGAAAATTACCATGAGTCAGAATTTATGACTATGAGCTTTCTTGTGAAAAATCCCTGGAAAAAAAGGATACAAGAAGTGGTTCATGTTGACGGTACGGCGCGTCCGCAGATTGTAAAAAAGGAAAAAAATGCTAAATTCCACAATCTGATCTCGAGCTTCTATGAAAACACAGGCATTCCTCTATTATTGAATACTTCCATGAATAGGCGCGGCGAACCGATGGTTTGTTCGCCGCAGGATGCTATAAATATGTTTGTCGATTCCGGCTTAAAGTACTTGGTGATGGGAGACTTTTTGGCGAGTAAACAATGAAGATCATATTTTTAGACAGAGACGGGGTTATAAATAAAGATCTGAACTCTTACGTAACCGATTGGGACAAGTTCCAATTCTTAGAAGGCTCTTTGGAAGCCTTAAAAAGGTTATTCGACGCCGGCTACGAAATAGTTATCGCTTCGAATCAGGCCGGTGTTTCCAGAGGAGATTACACCGTAGAAGAATTAAATTATATAAACGAGAATATGCTTCGCCAGATAGAGAAAACGGCCGGCAAAAGGCCTTCTGTCTATTATTGCATGCACACTGATGAGGATAATTGCGCCTGCCGCAAGCCTAAGCTTGGGCTTTTTAAGCAGGCCGAAGGTAAATTCGGAAAAATCGATTACAAAAACACCTACTTTATAGGCGACCAGGAACGAGATATGGAAACAGCCAAAAATTTAGGCGCAAGGTCCATATTTGTATTATCCGGAAAAAATGATCTAGAAAGCGTGAAAAGCTGGAGCTTTAAACCGGATTATATAAAAAATAGCTTTCTCGACGCAGTAAATTTTATACTGGGCTATAAGAGTAGGGTAATAGTCGTAATGCCGGCCTATAACGCGGCAACTACCTTGTCAAAAACATATAACGATGTTCCGAAAGAATATGTTGATGAGATAATACTTGTCGATGACGCAAGCCAGGATGACACAGTCGAAGTGGCGAAAAAACTTAACCTGAAAGTCTTAAAGCATTCTAAGAATAAGGGCTACGGCGGAAATCAAAAAACCTGCTATACGGAAGCACTGAAAGAAGGGGCCGACATAGTTGTCCTGCTGCATCCTGATTATCAATATGATCCCAGAATAATCCCTGATCTGATAAAACCTATAAAAGAAGGAAACGCCGATGTTGTTTTTGCTTCACGCATGCTGAAGAAGCCCGAAGTAAGAAAAATGCCGCTTTATAAGTATATTTCCAACAAAACCTTGACCTCTATGGAGAATTTAATACTTGGCACTAAATACTCCGAATTCCATACGGGCTATCGCGCATACAGCAGGAAGGCCCTCAAGTCTGTTTCGTTTACGTTAAATTCAAACAATTTTGTTTTCGACAATGAAATAATAGTCCAATTGCATAATAAAGGATTTCAAATAAAAGAAATACCCGTTGAAACCAGGTATGGGAAAGACTATTCATCGGTAAGTTTCATGAAGAGCCTGCAATACGGTTTAAGTATTTTATGCGTCTTATTTAAGTACTTGCTCCATAAATATAGAATAAAACAATCAGAGCAGTTTAGGTAAAATGGCCTGCATGCTTTGCGGTTATGAAAAATCGGAAAAACTTTTTAATGTAAAGGATGCTGATTTCTCAAGCAAGGAATACGCTCTGGTTAAATGTAATAACTGCGACCTTATTTCTATAGAACCAAAACTAGATCCTGAGGAAATAAGGAAATACTACGAATCGTCATACCAGGATGAAAGCGGAGCAAAATTTAAATCAGTTTACGAGGCCATGGAGGGGGCTTTTAAGGCCTCGCGCGCGAAATACATAATGAAATTTAAAAAAGAAGGCGTCATCCTCGATGTCGGTTGCGGAAGGGGAGAGGTCATAGGTAAACTGGCTGAACTGGGCTGGGAGGCGCACGGCTGCGAATTAAGCGAAAAAATCGCGCTTAAAGCGCGGCAAAACAAAAAATTAAAAATATATACCGAGTGCTTTGAAGATGTAAAATTTAAACCCGAATATTTCGACGCAATCACGCTCTGGCATGTGTTAGAGCATGTGCACGACCCTAAAACCTACATAAAGCGCATATATGATATATTAAAAAAAGATGGTGTGTTGATATTAGAGGTCCCGAATATCTCGAGCTGGCAAGCCAGGCTATTTCAAGCAAACTGGTTCCATCTGGATGCGCCAAGGCATTATTACCACTTTTCATCAAAAACTTTGAAACGCCTATTGATGGATACCGGTTTTAACGTTAAAAATATGAATTCTTTTTCTTTCGAGTACGGGCCATTTTCGGTTTTGCAGAGCTTGCTCAACAGTATGGGGTTTACCCATGATCTGCTTTACGGCATGCTCATGAAAAGCTCTCCTATTTTAAAACAAAAAAAGCTAGCGATTGAAAAATTACTTACCGTTTTATTGATCCCCTTCTTATCTGTAATAAGTTTGGTATTCGCGTATTTTGAGGCGTTGTTCAAGGGCGGCGCGGTCATAAGAGTTGCTGCAGAGAAAAAAATATGATCCTACTATTGTTGATAAATCTTCTTTTGGGTGTGACAGTAACGATATGGGTAGCGGGATTATTTCATCCAAAAACCATCAGCGGCTTCCTTCTGTCATGGTGCACGTTATTTACATCGCTGATCTTCATAACAGAGATATTATTGGGGCTTGTAGGCGCGCTTGGTTTTTATAATCTACTAGCCGTTCACGCCGCGCTTTTTTTATTATCGATAGTTTATGCCCGGCGCAAGAGAGCGCGATTGTCTTATGCTAACATCTCAAAGATAGATCTTGGCGGCTTTATAAAGGACAAGCCCCTATTGCTCATCTCTTCGCTCCTTATCGGATTTATCTTAGTCAAATCTTTTCTCGTTTTACAAAGGCCACCGTTCGGCTGGGACCCGTTGATAGACCACTTGGCGTTCCCGTCTTATTGGATACATAAAAAAACTATTATAAATCCAATGGTTGTTTTCGGCGAGCCGGCTCCGAGTTATTACCCTATAAGTAGCGAGCTTTTTTACCTTTGGTTCATGCTTCCGCTCTCGAGCTCTTTTATCGCCGATTTGGGCCAGGTCTTTTTCTTCATACTCGCAGGGTTAGCCGCGTACGGGATCTGCAAAAGATTGAATATGAGCAATACTGTATCTCTTTGCGCCGGGATTGTTTTTATGTTTATGCCGAGCATGTTTCGGCAGATATCAATGCCCATGAACGATGTTATGATGCCGGCGTATTTTCTTACAGCGGTCTATTTCATATTGGCTTTGCGGGGCGACACGAATATAAAAAACCTTATCTTGTGCGGGCTTGCCAGCGGAGTTTTCTTCGGGATAAAAACCTCATCGATTTTTTATATCGCCTTCCTCGTTTTGTTTTTGCCCATAGTCTTGCGCGGGAGATTACCTTTTAAAAAAATAGTTTGGTATGTGGTTTTATTTTTCATTCTTGTCATCGCGATAGGGGGGTACAAATATATTCAAAATTTTATTTTGGCAGGAAACCCTTTATATCCGGCCAAAGTCAAACTTTTCGGAACCGCGATTTTTAAGGGCGTCGAAGATTTTTCCGGAGATGTTTTTAAGCTGAAAAATGACGTTGATTTTGAGAATTACCTGTTTCATCAGCAGCTCGGCGTACAACTTGTCTTGTTTACGGTTATAGGCACTTTCTTTTCGCTACCTCTTTATATATTAAAAAACAGGCAAAGGGCTATAGACGCGGGCGTTTGCTATTTGCTCGTATTGCCGCTTTTGATCTTTTTGACGTTCTATTTCGCGATACCGTTCAGGTGCCCCAGGTATTTATTCATTTTCATAGCTTTAGGATGCATTTCTTTTTTTTATATCCTCAATACGCTTAAGGTGTCTGCCAAATTAATAAAAATAGTAGCTCTAATATCTGTTTTGATCTCGATCGCTGAAATTTCAAAATATGGCGAACTAATATCAAGCTTATCGCTATCTTTACTTTTATTTCTCGGTCTTTACTATAAGCGCGGCGAGCTTGCAAGGGTAATCAAAAACGCAAAAACGGTTATAATTATTTTTGTCACCTTTTTCATTTCTCTTCTTTTTATCGAGCAGGACTATATTAAGAATTCTTACGACCGTTATATAATCGGGTATCATTGGGAGAAACTAGGCATCGAGGGCTGGAAATGGATAAATGATAATACTAACGGCAACAGAATCGCATATACCGGCATCGGCGCATTTTACCCTTTATATGGCGTTAAGTTAAAAAACACGGTCGAATATATTTCGATTAATGATAAAAAACCTTATTTGCATTCTTATGCGGATGGTTCGTATTTATTTGACGGCGATTCGCAGAAATTTTTTAAAAGCCTCCAAGAGGAAGGCAACTACAGGGAAAACCCTGATTATGTTTCCTGGTATAAAAATCTTAAAGAGAATAAAATCGAATACCTGTACGTTTCGGATCTGTATTTCTCAAAGAAATTCCCGATAGAAGACGAGTGGGCTAATTCCCATAGCGATATATTTAAACTGGTCTTTTCAAATCCACAAGTTCATATTTACGAGGTGCATTATGGAAACGAAAAAAGATAAAAAAATTCTTATTTGCTACGCAACGGCCGGCATAGGACATATGAAGGCCGCATTGGCAGTGGAGGATGCGCTTGTATATAAAGGTAATAAGTCATATGAAATTATAGACATTCTGGACTATTCAAACGCATTTTTAAAGTGGCTATACCGGCGGTTCTATATAATTTTAGTGCAGTACACGCCGTCCCTGTGGGCTTTGGTTTATTACACGCTTGATATACCATGGATTTATAATCTAACCAAAGGCCTGCGGACGCTGACTGACACATTAAACGCTAAAAAATTCATCGATTATATATGCGCCTCAAGGCCGGACATAATAATATCTACGCACTTTTTTTCGAGCGAAGTCGTTTCGTTTTTGAAACGCAAAAATATAGCGCGCCCTTATCTCGTGTCGGTCATAACCGATTTTAAGCTTCATACATATTGGGTTTCAAAAGAAATAGATTTATTTGTAGTGGGGAACGACGCATTGAAAGAACATTTAAAACGGTTCGGGATAGACGAAGAAAAAATAAAAGTGCTGGGAATCCCTATCGAATTAAGGTTTTACCAACAGCTCGATAAAGATATCTTATACCAGAAGCTTGGCATTAAAAAGGGCCTGTTCACGATACTTATAGCGAGCGGCGGTTTTGGCGTAGGGCCTGTTAAAAAAATAATAGAGCAATTTTCGAAAGCGAACATCGATGTTCAGATAATGGTGGTATGCGGAAAGAATAAGGTGCTATTTGAGGATATTAAAAAATTGCAAAACCTTTCTAAGATACCTATAAAAGTATACGGCTTTGTCGACAACATGCACGAACTGATGGAGGTTGCCGATTTGTTGATCAGCAAATCGGGCGGCATGACGGCTTCTGAGGCTATTGCAAAAGGATTGCCGATGATCGCGGTTTTGCCTATTCCGGGGCAAGAGATGAGAAATTGCCAGTTTTTAATTGAGAATAGGGTTGCGATAAGGGAAGATAATCCCTATAATATTACAAAAAAAGTGGCATGGCTGTTCAATAATAAGGAAGAACTCAATATTATGAAGAAAAAAACTTTAACCATTAAAAAACCTAACCCAGCATTGAGCCTGGCGGAGATTATAGAGAAAATATGATTCCCGTTAGAACTCTTAATAAAACGGTTCCAATGGGTCAAAGTAACGAAAAAATGGTAATAAAACATTTAAGAATAAATAAACGTAATTTGGAGTTCTAACGGGATGAATATTTTAGGAATATCTGCATTTTACCACGATAGCGCAGCCTGCTTAGTTAAAAACGGCGAAATTATAGCTGCCGCCCAAGAAGAGCGCTTTACCCGGAAAAAGCACGATTTTAACTTTCCCAATAATGCAATAGCTTATTGCCTCAAAGAAGCCGGGATAGACTTGGGCGGCATAGACTACGCAGCGTTTTATGAGAAGCCCTTCATAAAATTTGAACGCATACTTGATACTTATGTTGCATTTGCACCTTTTGGAATAAAATCATATCTAAAGGCAATGCCTTTATGGATAAAACAGCGCCTCTGGATGAAAAACCTTATCCAGAAAGAATTAAAAACAAACGCAAAAATACTCTTTTCGGAACATCACATGTCCCATGCCGCCTCAGCTTTTTACCCGTCGTCTTTTGATAACGCAGCTATCTTAACTATTGACGGGGTGGGGGAGTGGGACACGGCAACTTGCGGCATGGGAAAAAATAATGAGATCGAGTTGCTTGAGGAATTGAGTTTTCCGCACTCGCTAGGTTTGTTATATTCCGCATTTACCTATTATGTGGGATTTAAAGTCAATTCCGGCGAATATAAACTGATGGGCCTTGCCCCATATGGCGAACCGAAATATGTAAACGCTATTTTAAATAATCTGCTCGATCTCAAGGAAGACGGCTCATTCCGGTTGAATATGAAATATTTTAACTATTGCACCGGTTTGCGAATGATAAATAAAAAATTCTGCGATCTCTTCGGCGCGCCTCCGAGAAAATCCGAAACTAAGATGCAGAAAATATATATGGATGTGGCGCGCTCGATCCAATACGTAACGGAAGAGATCTTACTGCGCATGGCAAGGCATGTCCATCAGATCACAGGATCAGACAAGCTCTGTCTTGCAGGCGGCGTTGCGCTGAATTGCGTCGCGAACGGGAGAATTATACGAGAAACGCCATTTAAAGAAATATGGGTACAACCCGGGGCAGGTGACGCCGGAGGTGCCGTAGGGACGGCCCTGTATACTTGGTATTACTACCTACAAAATAAAAGAACGCCGGACCCTCTTGATTCGCAAAAAGGTTCGTTTTTGGGTCCTGAATTTACAAATGATGAGATAAAAAAATATCTAGATGAAAATAACATCCCATATAAAGAGTTAAAGAGCGATGAAATACCTAACACAACAGCGAAACTGTTAGAGGATGGCAATGTGGTGGGCTGGTTTCAGGGAAAAATGGAATTTGGGCCACGCGCCTTGGGTTCGCGCAGTATCTTAGGCGATCCTCGGGTGAAGGAAATGCAAACCACGATGAATTTAAAGATAAAGTTCAGAGAATCCTTCAGGCCATTTGCCCCCAGCGTGTTAGAGGAAAGGGTTGGGGATTGCGTTGACTTGAAAGCGACGAGCCCATACATGTTATTAGTAGCACCTGTTACTCGGAAAGATATACCGGCCGTAACCCATGTGGATAATTCGGCAAGAGTTCAGACCGTTTCAAAAAAGACGAATCCTTTATTTTATGACACGATAAGAGCGTTCTATGATAAAACAGGTTGCCCTTTGATCATAAATACCTCATTCAATATAAGAGGGGAACCGATAGTCTGCGCGCCCGAAGACGCTTTTAACTGTTTTATAAGCACTGGGATGGATTATTTGGTGATAGGAAACTTTTTACTGGATAAAAAAAGACAAAAAAAACAAGTGGATTTCACGAAATACATGAATAAATTCGAGCCTGACTAAAATGCAAACAAAAGCAAATATCAAAAAAAGAGATTTAAGAATTTTTTCTTTCGCGTTAACTGTGATCCTGTCCCTATTTTCGGTCAAGTTCTGCAAGGCGATGAACCTCCAGGCCGGCGGCGCCCTTCTTGCAATGGCCCTGGCAACGTTCTTTATCGGCCTATTCCTGCCTATCCTGATACTTCCGGTTTACAAGATATTATCCTTTATCGGAAAGATAATAGGCCATATCGTTACGGCGCTGCTGCTTGGCGTAATTTTTTATTGCGTTTTTACACCCATTAGTGTAATATTAAGGCTAACAAAAAAAGATATTTTGAGATTGCGGTTTGAGAAAAACAAAACTTCATACTGGATAAGCCGAAAAAACAGGACCTCGAAGCGCGAAAACCTAGAAAGGCAGTACTAAGAGAATGGGCAAGCTTGCGATATTGAAAGAATTATGGGATTTTCTAAAAATCAGGAAAAAATGGTGGCTAGCACCCATAATTATCGTATTGATATTGCTGGGCCTGTTAATAATATTTACTGAGAGTTCCGCAGTAGCTCCTTTCATATATACTCTTTTTTAGACTACAGTTAAGCCTCATCTATGGCAGCTGCTGGAAAGAATGGTATTTTTCTGACAGTTTAGTTGATATTGTAGTTTTGTAAAAAAAATTTACAAATGATCTAAAATGACAGCTAAAAACAAAATTTCCAGCATATTAAAAGACTTAAAAAGGTATCTAGAATTTGAAAAAGAATCGGGAATTAACGATTTATATTTAGAAAAAGGTGGTATTATTTCTAAAAACGTTGATAAAGAAAAAAAATTAAAAAATCTGGCAATAAAAGTATCCGCTTGCAGCGGTTGCTCGCTAAGCGAAACTCGGAAAAACGTGGTCTTTGGCTCGGGAAACCCTAAAGCGCGGCTGGTTTTTGTGGGCGAGGCCCCGGGTTACGATGAAGACGTTCAGGGGCTGCCGTTCGTAGGCAGGGCAGGACAGCTTCTAACAAAAATAATAGAGTCCATTAAATATGACAGGAAAAATGTCTACATATGCAATATATTGAAATGCCGGCCTCCCCAAAACCGATCACCGTTACCGAGCGAAATATTTGCCTGCCAGGAATACCTGATAGAGCAATTAAATATTATAAAACCCAAGCTTATATGCGCCCTTGGAAAATTTGCGGCTCAAACACTTTTAAAGACCGATACGCCCATTTCGCTCCTCAGGGGAAAGTTTTATGACTACCAGGGGATAAAGCTCATTCCGACATTCCACCCGGCATACCTCCTTAGAAACCCCAATGACAAAAGATTAGTCTGGGAAGACATGAAAAAAATAAAAAAGTTCTTAGAGGCGGAAAATGGCAAGCCCCGTTAGAAATCAAAATTTTCCAAAAAGCAAAGAAAGCGGAATTTCTAACGGGGCAAGTGAACCCAGTTTCGCAGAAATAGCATTAGGGCTGCCCATTGATAAGCTTTTTGATTATCGCATTCCGCCTGAACTTGAAAAAGAAATAGCTGTTGGGAAACGCGTGTGGGTCCCTTTTCAAAACAAAAGAAAAGTCGGATATGTGGTAGCCATAAAGAGCGTATCAGATGTGGAAAATGTTAAAACAATAGAAGAGATTATAGATAAAGAACCACTGATCGATCCGGAGATCCTTACTCTTTCCAAAAAAATCGCCGAGTACTACTTCGCTTCATGGGGCCAGGCCATCGAAGCAAGCATACCGATAGCGTTAAAAAAGGGAAAGGTGAAAATGGGGCACCGAAAAACAAAGATAGAAGGTGAGCCCTACCCCAGCGAAGAATTAAAATTGCCGCACACCTTAACAGGAGAGCAGGAAGAAGCCCTGGCGGCTATATTGAAATCGCTGGAAGGCAATAAACATACCACGTTTCTTTTGCACGGCATTACGGCCAGCGGCAAGACGGAAATTTACCTAAGGGTGATCAAGCGCGCACTTGAACTGGGAAGGTCCAGTATCGTATTAGTTCCTGAAATATCCCTTACCCCTCAGACCGTCGAGAGGTTTAAGTCAAGGTTTGGGGATAATATAGCAGTGCTGCATTCGAAACTATCTGAAGGTATGCGTTTCCATGAATGGGAGCGAATAAAAAGCGGGGAGGTAAAAATCGTAGTGGGCGCGAGGTCGGCTATATTCAGTCCCGTAAAAAATTTAGGAACTATAATACTGGACGAAGAGCATGAAACATCTTACAAGCAGGAAGAGGCGCCGCGGTACCACGCCAGAGAAGTAGCGCAAATGAGATCGGAGATCGCCGAGTGCCCGTTAATATTAGGCACGGCAACGCCGTCTATGGAGTCATATTATAAAGCAGAAAAAGGGGAGTTTAAACTTCTCGAGCTCACTAAAAGAATAGACAATATGGTTTTGCCCAAAGTTACCATTGTTGATATGAAAAAGGAGCTTCACGAAACGCGAAAAATCGCCGTGTTCTCGCGCCTCTTAAAAAATAAAATCGAAGAAGCAGCGCAGAAAAATGAACAGGTCATTTTATTCCTGAATAGGCGAGGTTTCTCGACATTCGTGAATTGCAAAAAATGCGGTTTTGTGGCCAAGTGCTCAAAGTGCGACAGCGTGATGGTTTACCATTTCGCGACTCAAAAACTTACCTGCCACTGGTGCAATTCGAGTATGCTGCCGCCTAAAATCTGCCCGAGCTGCCAAGGCAATTATATTAGCTATTTCGGCCTGGGGACAGAAAAAGTCGAGGAGGAACTGCGTCATATGCTCCCGTATACACGCATAGAGCGCATGGATACGGATAGTACCGCAAAAAAAGGTTCGCACGCCAGGATCTTAGGCGATTTTAAACGAGGCATCATAAAGGTGCTCATAGGAACACAAATGATCGCCAAGGGGCTTGATTTTCCCAATGTAACGCTGGTGGGAGTAATATCTGCCGACACGGGGTTAAATCTGCCTGATTTCAGGGCGAGTGAGCGGACATTCTGTCTCCTTACGCAGGTAGCGGGGCGGGCGGGAAGGGGTGAATTAGGCGGCGAGGTGGTAATTCAAACCTACGCCCCGGAGCATTACGCCGTCGCATCCAGCATGAAGCATGACTACCAGGGTTTTTATGCAAAAGAGATAGAATCGAGAAGAGAGTTAGGATTGCCGCCTTTTTATCACATGGCACGAATTACTTTACAAGGGCGAAATAATGCGTATGCATTAGATGCGGCTGAAAAATTATCATCAGCCATAAGAGAATCATTTAAAGACAAACATATTTTTGTCTTAGGGCCTGTTCCCGCGATCGTTTCGAAATTACGCGGAAGGTATCGATGGAATATAATGATAAAGGGTAAAGATCCTTTCCGCCTAAATGAATGCTTGAAAAAAATCCTAAGTAATTATAAAATCGTAAAAGGGGTAGGGGCAATAGTAGATGTTGACCCTCTAACCATGTAAAACCGGAGGATAGGCATGAGCATTCTAAAAATAGTTAAATATCCCGATAAGGTTCTAAAATGCAAAGCCATAGCCCTAGAAGACATAGATGCTAGCTTAATAAAGGTGCTTGCCAAGGATATGTTTGATACAATGTATTTAAACGACGGCGTAGGCCTCGCCGCCAACCAGATAGGAATTTCAAAACAGATCGCTGTAATGAACCCTACGGGCAGCAAGCAGGATGAAATAGTGCTAATAAATCCGGAGATCACTAAAAAAAGAGGGATGAGCAAGATGGAAGAGGGCTGTCTCAGTTTGCCCGGTATAAGCTCTGAAGTCAAACGCGCTAATGAAGTTGAAGTAAAATTCATGGATCTGGAAGGCAACTATAAGCACTTGAAGCTAAAAGGCCTTCCCGCAAGAATCGTACAGCACGAGCTTGATCACCTGAACGGTTTTTTATTTGTCGATAGGCTCAATTTTTTAAAACGCAAGACCCTCTTAAAAAAATTCGGCAAGCGGGGTAAGGCATGAAGATAGTGTTTTTTGGCACATCATCCTTCGCGATATTACCGCTTCTCTCACTTGCGAAGAGCGACCATAAAATAACTGCGGTTATAACCCAGCCTGATAGAAGAAGCGGCAGGGGGTTGGTAAAAAGTTTTTCGCCGGTTAAGCTGATAGCTAACAAATACGATCTTCCGCTATATCAATCCCCGAGAGTCAGTAACGGCGATTTTGTAAAAACTTTAGAAAAATTCAAGGCGGATATTTTTGTCGTTGTTTCTTTCGGGCAACTGCTTTCGAAAGACGTATTGTCAATACCGAAGACTTATTCGATAAATATACACCCATCTTTATTACCGAAATATAGGGGCGCCTCTCCTATAAACTGGGCAATCCTGAACGGGGAAACGACTACAGGCCTTACCATATTCAAGATGAACGAAAATATGGATGCCGGAGATATTATAATTAAAGAAGCCATGGGTATCGATGAAAATGATAATGCGCTTGGCTTGGGTGAAAAACTTTCCAAATTAGGTTCTGAGCTGCTTATCAAAGCCCTGGCGCTTATTGAAAAAAAGGAAGACGAGCTTACGCCCCAGGACGATGCGGAGGCCTCATGCGCCCCGAAATTAAAAAAAACCGACGGGGCTATCAATTGGAACAATAATACCAAAAAAATACATAACACGGTAAGGGGTGTGGTCCCGTGGCCGACAGCTTACACGAAATTAGAAGGTAAGCTGATAAAAATTTGGAAAACAAAGATGATACCCACCGCTTATAATGATAAAGCTGATCCGGGAACGATACTTAAGTTGGACAACGACGGCATAATAGTCGCGACAAGTGATGGCGCACTGGCAATCTGCGAGATGCAGGAAGAGGCCGGGAAAAAGATGTCCGCTGCAGCGTATTGCCGCGGCCATAAAATATCGAGCGGCAAAAAGTTTTCTTGAAAACCAACTTATTTTTCTTGATTTGTAAAAAATTTGTGTTATAATGGGCGACGATGAAAATAGAAAATCGGCCTTAAGCTGGAAGGCGTTAATTAAAAGGAGGCAGTAAAATGGCAGTAAAAGTTGGCATTAATGGGTTTGGAAGGATAGGAAGGCTGGTCTTCAGGGCTGCCCTTGCTACGGGCGCAAAAGACATCGACTTCGTGGCGGTCAATGATATCACTGATGCCGCAACGCTGGCGCATCTGCTGAAGTACGATTCGAATTTCGGCATTTTGAAAAATGATGTCAAGGCTGATGGGGATTCGCTAGTTATAGACGGTAAAAAGGTAAAGGTTCTTGCCGAAAGGGATCCGTCCAAACTTCCGTGGAAGAACCTCGGAGTGGACTATGTGATCGAATCCACGGGTTTATTCACTGATAAGGATAAAGCTGCTCTTCATATGACAGGCGGGGCCAGAAAAGTTATAATTACAGCTCCGGCTAAGGGCGACATTAAAACAATCGTTTTAGGGGTCAATGAAAAAACATATGATAAGGCAAAAGACAACATCGTCTCTAACGCATCATGCACTACTAACTGCATAGCTCCGGTTGTAAAAGTTATAAAAGATAATTTCGGAGTTAAAAAAGGTTTAATGACAACTATCCATTCGTACACGAATGACCAGCGCATTCTCGATCTGCCGCATAAGGATCTAAGACGCGCTAGGGCCGCGGCGCTCAGCATGATACCGACCACGACAGGCGCAGCCAAAGCAGTCGGCCTTGTAATGCCGGAGTTAAAAGGCAAGCTTGACGGATTGTCCATACGCGTTCCCACGCCCACCGTATCTTTAGTAGACGTAGTGCTGCAGGTAGAAAAAGAAACCACAAAAGAAACCGTTAATGGGGCCTTAAAGAAAGCCGCATCCGGCGAACTAAAAGGCATACTTGAAGTATGCGAACTCCCGCTCGTCTCTATTGATTTTAAAGGCAACAGTGCCTCGTCCATCGTAGACGCTGCGAGCACTTTTGCTATCGGCGATATGGTAAAGGTCTTGAGTTGGTACGACAATGAATGGGGTTATTCTTGCAGAGTAGTGGATCTCCTAAAATATATGATTAAGAAAGGTTAATTTTTCGAAAGTTCGAAAGGGGGCTTGATTATTATGGAAAAGAAGGACGTTAGAGACGTCAACATAACGGGAAAACGCGTTTTGATGAGAGTTGACTTTAACGTCCCCCTTGATGAAAAATTAAACATAACAGACGACACCAGGATCCGAGCAGCCATGCCCACTATAAAGTATATCCTGGAAAAGGACGCGAAGCTCGTACTGATGAGCCATTTGGGCAGGCCTAAGGCAAAGCCGGCTGATGAATTCAGACTGACACCCGTTGCAAAAAGACTTTCCGAGCTCTTAAAAAAACAGGTCCCCAAGCTTGACGACTGCATCGGGCCTGAAGTGGAAAAAAGGGTCGCGGAGATGAAGGCTGGAGACGTGATCTTACTTGAAAACGTGAGATTTCATCCCGGGGAAGAAGAAAACGATGAGGCGTTTTCGAAAAAACTGGCTTCGCTTGGCGAGGTTTTCGTGAATGACGCCTTTGGTTCATGCCACAGGGCGCACGCCTCGGTCGAAGGCGTAACCAAGTATCTCCCTTCTGTGGCCGGTTTTCTGGTAGAGAAGGAAATAACATATTTTGAAAAAGTGTTGAAAAACCCGGAAAAACCCTTCAGCCTTATTTTGGGCGGCGCTAAAGTATCGGATAAGATAGGCGTCATAAAAAATATGCTGAAGCTTGCAGATTTCTTGTTCATAGGCGGCGCCATGGCTTACACTTTTCTAAAGTCGCGCCATATCGGCGTAGGCGCCTCAAGGGTTGAAGAGAAAAAATTAAAGCTAGCGGCAAAGATCTTTGAGGATGCGGCAAAAGAAAAAACCAGCATCATTTTACCCGAAGACCATATTGTGGCGGACAGGATAGCGGAAGACGCCAACATACAGTATATAGATGACATATCCATACCCGAGGATATGATAGGCCTTGATATAGGACCGAAAACTGTAGCAAAGTTCAAATCGATACTCAAAGATTCAAAAACAATTGTTTGGAACGGCCCTTTAGGATTCTTTGAACTTCCTCCTTTTAGCAAGGGCACGGCAGAAATAGCAAGGTTCATCACGACCCTTGACGCGACAACGGTCATAGGGGGAGGGGACACCGCAGCCGCAATTACCCAACTTGGCCTTGAAGATAAGATGTCTCACATATCGACGGGCGGGGGCGCCTCCTTAGAATACCTGGAAGGGAAGATATTGCCGGGCATTGCGGCATTAAACGACAAAAAAAATAGCCATCGGAGCGTTTATGCGTAGACCTATTATAGCCGGAAACTGGAAAATGAATAAGACGATCGGCGAGTCGATAGAATTATCCACCGCGCTCAAAAGGGTTTTATTCGATGAGGGATCGGTCGACATAGTCCTGTGTCCTCCGTTTACCGCGTTAAGCGAGGTTGCGGAAACTATTTTGGATTCGAATTTAGCCTTAGGCGCTCAAAACTGTTTTTGGGAAGAGAAAGGCGCCTACACGGGGGAAATTTCTCCTCTTATGCTGAAAGACCTGGGCTGCAAGTATACAATAGTCGGCCATTCCGAAAGGCGGCAATATTTCGGGGAAACGAACCAGCTTGTCAATAAAAAGATCAAGACCTTATTAAAAATAGGCATAAACCCTATCATGTGCATAGGCGAAAATTTGGAAGAAAGGGAATCCGGTAAAACCTTTGATATTATAAACAATCACATTGAAGGCGGACTTCTGGACATATCAAGCGATGAACTGCTCAAAATAACCATCGCTTACGAGCCTGTATGGGCGATAGGAACGGGAAGGAATGCCACGCCCGAGCAAGCGGGCGAGGTGCACAGGTTTATACGCAAAAAAATAGAGAAACTTTATAACGGGGAGTCTGCGACGCTTTTAAGGATCCAGTACGGCGGAAGCGTGACGCCCGAAAATATATCCGACTTGATAAAAGACCCCGATATTGACGGCGCTTTAGTCGGAGGCGCAAGCCTAAAATCCGATTCTTTCGTTAAAATAGTAAAAGCGGCTTCCAATAAATAATAACGCGCGAGGAAGGTAATATGTATATATTTTTAATAGTACTGCATGTAATCGCTTCTTTAGTTCTTATTGCGACAATATTGCTGCAGGCGGGAAAAGGCGGCGGCTTAAGCGAAATGTTCGAAAGTGGTTCCGTGCAAAGCATATTGGGAACCAGCTCTGCCGCATTTTTGAAGAAGTTTACAGCCATATGCGCAGTCATCTTTTTGACCACATCTCTTACGCTTGCCATATATTCTAGCCGAAGGGCGAGATCTCTTATGGACAGGGTTAGGGTCGTGGGAGGTGGAATGGAAACAACACCCATGCAAGTTCCAGCCCCGGCAGGTCAAAATGATACACAAAAAGCGCAATAAGAAGTCGCTTTTTCTTTTCTCTAAATTAATACCGCTATTATTCGCGGTATTAATTTTATATCCCCAAAGTCCTGTATTTGCTCAAAAAAATCTCCAACCCTCAAGCGGCGACGCCTTTGTTACGGCTGAGATAGGCGACGCCAGAATACTTATTCCGTTCTTGGCGGATGATAGCGCTTCAAGCGGCCTTTGCGGACTAATATTTAACGGCCTCACAAAGCTCGACAGAGATCTTGACATAGTCGGTGATGCGGCAGAGCGATGGGAAGTCTCGGAAGACGGCCTTGTAATTACTTTCTATTTAAGAAAAAACATAAAGTGGCATGACGGATACCCTTTTACCTCCCAAGATATAAAATTTACATATGACCTTATAAGAGACCCTCAAAACGGCTGTCCGTATATCTCGAGCTACGCGGATATCGAAAAAATGGATATTTTAGACGATTATACGATCCGTTTTAAATATAAAAAACCTTATGCCCCGGCGCTTCTAAAGCTGGGCATGGGCATAGTTCCGAAACATATATTGCAAGGCCAGGATATGAGAACTTCTGATTTTAAACGAAACCCCATCGGCACAGGGCCTTATAAATTCAAGAAATGGAAGACTGATGAATATACGGTATTAGAAGCGAACGAGGAGTACTTTGAACACGCGCCATACATCCAAAGGCATATAACAAGGATCATCCCCAATCAAGCCATACAATTCCTTGAGCTTGTCGCGGGGTCGGTAGATTCCATGACCCTCACTCCTTATCAATATATTTATAGAACTTCAGGCCCCAGATTTACCAAAAGCTTCAATAAATATAGCTACTTATCGCACGCTTATACCTATATCGGTTATAATTTGGAAGACCCGCTTTTCAAAGACAGGCGGGTAAGACAGGCCCTTTCGTACGCGATCGATAAAAAGGAAATTATAGACGGGGTATTGTTAGGCCTCGGGGAGATCTGCAGCGGCCCGTTTTTAAAAGGAACTAGATTCTATAATGAAGAGGCGGAGGGTTATCCATACGATATAGAAAAGGCAAAAACCCTGCTTGGCGAAGCAGGATGGTCAGACCATGACGGAGACGGAATATTAGATAAGGATGGGATCCCCTTTAAGTTCAAGCTTATAACAAATCAGGGAAACAAGGCCCGCCAAGACATAGCCACTATTGCCCAAAGACAGCTATCCAGGCTCGGAATTAAAGTAGAAATACAAACTATAGCGTGGGCTGCTTTTTTAAACGAATTTATCGATAAGAAAAAATTTCAGGCCGTGATCTTGGGTTGGACAACGCCACAGGACCCTGATTGCTACAGCGTATGGCACTCCGAAGCCGCGCAAGAGGGAGGACTCAATTTTATTTCATATAAAAATAAAGAAGTCGATGAGCTTATAGTAAAAGGAAATACGACATTCGATGTTGAAAAACGCGAAGCAATTTATAAAAAAATCCACAAAATCATTTCTGTCGACGCACCGTACACATTTTTATATTTTCCGTATGCGACGCCGGCCGTGTCGAAAAGATTCCGTGGCATCGACCCTGCTCCGGCCGGCATAGGTTATAATTTCATTGATTGGCATGTTTCGCCTGACGAAAGAAAATATTAGGCCATGATAACATACATTTTCAGAAGATTGCTCTCGATGATACCGATGCTGATCGGGATTTCTCTGGTAACGCTTATAATAATGCATCTGGCGCCCGGGGACCCCACCAGCATACGATACGGCCTCAATCCTGAGGTCTCGCAAAGCGCCAGGGCCAAGCTGGTCCAGCTATACGGATTAGATAAGCCTATACTTACGCAATACGTTATGTGGCTTAAAAGGATTCTAACTCTCGACTTTGGAAGGTCTCTCTTGGACGACAGGCCAGTCATAACAAAAATAATGGAGCGCCTTCCGGCAACGCTTTTACTGAATATACTTTCTTTGATTTTGATCTTTGGCATTGCTCTGCCTATAGGCGTAACGGCGGCCGTGAAATACGATTCCGTGTTTGATAAAGTTACTACGATCTTTGTTTTTATAGGGTTCGCGACCCCGACATTCTGGTTCGCGCTCATGCTGATCATGCTATTCGGATTTCAGCTTGGCTGGTTTCCGATATCTGGCATGCGGCCATGGTATGTCGAATATTATTCCTTAGGCGGCCAAATAAAGGATCTCGTATGGCACCTCATACTTCCGCTCGTCGCGACCAGCTTCGGAGGATTGGCAGGCATTTCGCGATACGCTAAATCGAGCATGCTTGAGGCAATACGCCAAGATTATATCCGGACCGCCAGATCAAAAGGATTAAAGGAACGCCGCGTAATATACAGACATGCACTTAAAAACGCAGTTCTTCCTTTAATTACGATACTCGGGTTTATTTTGCCGTCTTTAATAGGGGGGAGTTTTATTTTTGAAACAATATTCGCATGGCCGGGCATGGGCAGACTCGGCTACGAGGCTATTATGAATTATGATTATACAACAGTAATGGGAGTAGGAATAATTTCGACACTCTTGACGCTAGTCGGCATTTTAATATCGGATATAGCGTACGCAGTGGTCGATCCAAGAATAAGATATAAATAAACATGAGACTGGTCTTCAAGCAGAAAAAAATCATATTCGGGTTAGGGTTGATCATAATAATGATCGCCCTGGCAATATTCGCAAAGTTCATTTGTCCGCAAGACCCGTATCAAATAAACCTGGGAGAGCATGAAAAGCTCCAACCCCCGTCTTTTGAACATTTTTTCGGCACGGATGACCTTGGAAGAGACGTGTTCACCCGCATAGTATACGGGGCAAGAATCTCTATCTCTGTCGGATTCATCGCTGTTTTAATATCTCTTTTAATAGGGGTGCTCCTGGGCGCCGTATCGGGTTATTATGGCGGAAAGGCCGACTGGCTTATAATGAGACTCGTGGAGATCATGCTCTGCATACCGACCATATTCTTGATACTGATGGCGCTGGCATTTTTAGGGCCAAGCATAAGAAATGTCATGATCATAATCGGCCTTACAAGCTGGGCCGGCCTGGCAAGATTGGTAAGGGCCGAGTTTCTTACGTTAAGGGAAAGAGATTACGTGCTTGCGGCAAAAATTCTCGGCGCATCCGACGCCAGGATAATATTCCGCCACATTCTACCGAACGCGTTAAGCCCGGTTTGGGTAAACGCCACATTAGGAGTTGGCGGCGCCATATTGATCGAGGCAGCCTTAAGCTTTTTAGGCCTTGGCGTTCAAATCCCGACCCCAAGCTGGGGAAATATATTAACGGACGGGATTTATTATGTCGATAGCGCCTGGTGGCTTATGATATTCCCGGGTTTATTTATACTTACAACCGTATTGAGTTTTAACCTGGTAGGGGAAGGCCTGCGGGATGTGCTGGACCCCAGGCTCAGGAAATAGGCGATAAAATAATGAATATACTAGAGGTAAGGGACTTAAAAATCTATTTTTACGCCGAACAGGGCATTGTCAAGGCAGTGGACGGGATAAGTTTCGATATTAAAAAAGGGTCGACGCTCGGCCTAGCCGGAGAATCCGGTTCGGGCAAAACCGTTACTGCGCTATCAATATTAAACTTGGTGGATCCGCCGGGTAAAATTATAAATGGCCAAATTAAATATAACGGCGCATCTTTATTGGACTTGGATGCCGAAAAAATGAGAATGCTAAGAGGCAAGGAAATTTCGATCGTTTTTCAGGAACCGCTCACTGCGCTTAATCCCGTCTTAAGCATCGAGGAGCAGATGTACGAAATGCTGCTCGCGCATAGAAGGTTGTCGAAAAACGGATGCCACAAGATAGTGATAGAATATCTTAAAAAAGTGAACATACCATCGCCGCAGAAGATACTAAAAGATTACCCGCACCAGTTAAGCGGAGGCACCAGGCAAAGGGTGATGATAGCGATGTCGCTTCTTTTAAACCCAAAACTGATCATCCTGGACGAGCCCACGACGGCGCTTGATGTGACGATCCAGGCAGCTATTCTGGATTTGCTTATGCAGCTCAAGGAAGAAATGGATCTATCAATACTTTTCATAACCCATGACCTTGGCATAATAGCCGAAATTGCCGACGATGTTGTGATATTGGAAAAGGGCAGGGTCGTTGAAAAGGCTGGCACACTTGAGATTTTCGAGAATCCTAAAAATGATTATACAAAACGCCTGCTTAACGCGGCGAGATTCTTAGAGGTATCACCTTTATGATAGAAGCAAAAAGGTTAAAAAAATATTTCCCCGTAGAAAGAGGGTTCTTTAGGCGAAAGACGGGAGAAGTCAAAGCGGTTGACGGCGTCGACCTGTTTATAGGAAAAGGAAAGACATTAGGCCTTGTCGGCGAATCAGGATGCGGCAAAACGACTTTGGGAAAACTGCTCTTGGGATTGCTTGAACCGGACTCGGGCGAGATCATAAAGGAAAAAGGCCTAAAAACCAATATTGTATTTCAGGACCCGTTCGGTTCCCTGAACCCGCGTATGAGAGTAGAACAGATCGTCACCGAAGGCCTGAAAATAGAAAAAAGAATAGAACACTTAAAAAGATCTGCTGAAAGACTCATGGATACGGTCGAGCTGCCGCGAAAGTCACTGGCAAAATACCCGCATCAGTTCAGCGGAGGGGAAAGGCAGCGTATAAGCATTGCACGCGCCATAGCTACGAAACCTAATTTCATCGTATGCGATGAACCCGTTTCAAGCCTTGACGTATCGATCAGGGTTCAAATACTTACCCTGCTCGTAAACCTGCAGAAGGAATTCGGCCTTTCATATCTTTTTATAGCACACGACCTGGGTGCAGTCAGGCATATGAGTAGCACAGTCGCAGTTATGTATTTAGGAAAAATTGTGGAATACGGGCCAAAAGAGGAAATTTATAAAAGGCCTCTTCACCCGTATACGAAATCGCTTCTTTTAAGCGCGCCCACGCCTTATCCCAAGGCTAAAAAAGAAAAGGTGCTGTTAAAAGGCGATGTACCGTCAGCCGTAAACCCTCCCGAAGGCTGCAGGTTCCATACCCGCTGCCCTTACGCATTCGAGGTATGCCCCATAAATGAACCCCTGCTTATGCAGTATTCAACAAACCACTTTTGCGCCTGCCATCTGCATCAACCTAAATCAAATAAAAATATCTAATCATAATAAGGGTTACCACGTCACCACGACACCAAGTCACCAAATATCTTAAGACCTTTTAATGGTAGCAATAGGGGTTCGCGGCTTTAGTAAATTTTTCCCGTGGTTTTGAACTTACTCCTCGCGCCTATGCGCTATCCATTCTGTACACCCCTCCCGGCACTCGTCGTAAGTTCGAAAACCACATTTGGGAAAAATTTACAATTTCGCCGCTCACCCCATATTGCTACCACATGTGGCAAGAGAATCCTTCTAGCTTTAACTTGGAATAGCTACCAAGAGGTACTCTTAGGTCCTGTTTTTTGCCTGCCCTGAAGTGAAGTTTCAAAATTTTAGCTTTTTACGAGGAAGAAATCGGTTTCAAAAAGGATGGGCATTGTTCGAATCCCCACACCTGTCGGTGTGGGGTGAGTTATGCCCATCCCCGATTTCTGACCAGTCAAAAAGCGTTAAGAAATTTTGGCTGAACGAAAGGGCAGGCAAAAACAGGACAAGGAACTGCGAATCCCTGGTGCTACCATACGTAAGAGAGAATAGGCGGTTGCTATAATATTCAATTTGCATTTTTATGTGCTTTATTATATAATATGGGCTACATTTTAGGAGGCGAAATGCCCAGGATCTCGACTTTTGTAATGGCAGGCGGTAAGGGGGAAAGAATATACCCGCTGACAAAGGACAGGACGAAACCGGCTGTTCCGTTCGGTGGGATCTATAGAATAATAGATTTTACGCTAAGCAATTGCATAAACTCCGGGATACGTAAGATACACGTGCTTACGCAATATAAATCCCTGTCACTCTCCAGGCATATAAGAATGGGCTGGAATATATTTGACGCCGAATTAGACGAGTTCATAGATTTCATACCGGCCCAGCAATGGATCAGCGAGCAGTGGTACCAGGGGACAGCGGATTGTATTTATCAGAATCTAGATACGGTTGAAGTAGAGAATCCGGATTTTATACTTATATTGGCCGGAGACCATATATATAAGATGGATTACATGAAAATGTTGGAGTTCCACATATCGAAAGGCGCCGACGCTACGGTAGGTATAATTGAGGTCGAGAAAGAGAAGTCGCCAAACCTCGGAGTCGCGGAATTGGGAGCGGACGGGAGGATCAAGGCATTCGCCGAAAAACCACAGCATCCTATAACTATACCCGGCAATCCCGATCACATTTATGCCTCCATGGGTATATATGTTTTCAGCAGGAAAGTGTTAGAGGCAGAGCTAAAAGAGGATTCCGGCCGGGAAAACTCGAGCCACGATTTTAGCAAGGATATAATACCGAGCATGCTAAATAAACGGCTAAAGATCTATCCTTTCAATCTTAAAAACGGCGATAAGTCGGGCACGTGCTATTGGCGGGATATAGGAAACCTTGATGCTTATTACGAAGCTAACATGGATCTGATCCGAGTTACGCCGGTTTTTAACATGTACGATAAAGATTGGTCAATCAGGACATATCAGGAACATTTTCCGCCGGCAAAAACGGTTTTTTCTCAGTCTCAGGAGGAAGGCGGCAGGCGAGGCATGGCTCTGGATTCGATCGTTTCAAGCGGATGCATAATATCCGGCGGACTGGTTCAACGATCGGTGCTTTCGCCCAACGTGAGAGTGAACAGCTTCGCTGAGGTCTACGATTCGGTAATAATGGAAGGCGTTAACATCGGAAGGTACGCCAAAATAAAAGGGGCTATAATAGATAAGGACGTAAACATACCTCAGGAAACCGTGATCGGTTTCGATCCCGAAGAGGACAAAAAGAAATATGTGATAAGCGATAAAGGTATTGTAATAATACCAAAAGGAACGGTAATAAAATAATGCTAAAAAAAGCCGATCTTAGCGATTCGAAAAAGATACATGCGTTAATTAATCATTTTGCGGCTAAGGATGAAATGCTGCCCAGGTCTTTAAGCGAGATTTACGAGAACATCAGGGATTTTTTTGTATATAAAGAAAAGGGGAAGGTCTGCGGCTGCTGCGCCTTGCATATATGCTGGGAGGGCCTGGGCGAGATAAAGTCTCTGGCAGTTTCTAACAACAAATGGGGCTTGGGCATAGGGACTAAACTCGTTGAGGCATGCATGGATGAGGCCAGAAAATTAAAACTTGCGCAAGCGTTCGCGTTGACTTATAAACCTGAATTTTTTAAAAAGCTTGGTTTTAAAAGAGTGCCGAAATCAAAATTTCCGCATAAAATATGGAGAGAGTGCATAAATTGCCCTAAATTCCCGAATTGCGACGAGGTTCCGATGATCAAGGAGTTGTAGATATGGGATATACTATTGCAGAAAAGATATTAATGGCCCACGCCGGAAAGAAGCATATTTCCCCCGGCGAATTCATAAACGCGAAGGTTGACCTTGCGCTCGCGAATGATATCACGGCCCCTATTGCGATAAAGGAATTCGAGGGTACCGGCGCGAAAAAGGTTTTCGATAAAAATAAAATTGCTCTTATTCCAGACCACTTCACGCCTAATAAGGATATGAAAAGCGCAAATCAGTGCAAGATATTGCGCGAATTCGCGAAAAAACATGACATAAAACACTATTACGAAGTCGGGAAAATGGGCGTAGAGCACGCCTTATTACCCGAACAAGGCATTGTTCTGCCGGGCGACCTAGTAATAGGGGCTGATTCTCACACATGCACGTACGGCGCCCTTGGCGCGTACGGAACAGGTGTAGGAAGCACTGACATGGCCGCAGCATATGCTACAGGAAAATGTTGGTTTAAAGTGCCAAAATCTGTGAAGTTCATATTTTACGGCAAGCTTAATAAATGGGTAGGCGGCAAAGATCTGATATTGCATACTATCGGAGATATCGGTGTTGACGGCGCGCTATATGAAGCTATGGAATTTGCCGGTGAAGTCGTGCGCGGCCTGCCTATGGATGATAGGTTCTCGATGTGCAACATGGCTATCGAAGCCGGGGCGAGAGCAGGTATTATCGAACCTGACAATATCACGTTTGCATATGCGAAAAATAAATCGAAAATTTCAAAACGTAAATTCAAGATCTATAAAAGCGACAAAGACGCTAAATATAAAAAGGTCTTCGAATACAACGCCTCAAAGATCGAGCCATTAGTAGCGTGCCCGCATCTGCCAAGCAATGTGAAAAAGGCCAAAGAGCTCAAAAAAACAGCTATCGACCAGTCCGTGATCGGGTCATGCACTAACGGCAGGATATCCGACTTAAGGATCGCGGCAAAAATACTTAAGGGAAAAACGGTGAATTCCCGTGTTCGCTTGATCGTCATACCGGCTACGCAGGAAATTTATCTTGAAGCCTTGAGGGAAGGCCTGGCCGAGATCTTTATAAGGGCGGGCGGTGTTTTTTCCACGCCGACTTGCGGCCCGTGCTTAGGCGGGCATATGGGAATACTCGCGGAAGGCGAAGTTGCGATCTCTACTACTAACAGAAATTTTGTCGGCAGGATGGGAGATGTTAAAAGCAAGGTCTACCTGTCAAACCCTGCGGTCGCGGCGGCATCAGCGATAAAAGGCAGGATTACGGATCCGAGGGAATTATAATGAAATTAGAGGGCAAAGCCCATAAATTCGGGGATAATGTAAATACCGACGAGATAATACCGGCCAGATACTTGAACACCTCTAACCCCAAAGATCTAGCGAAGCATTGTATGGAAGACATAGATAAGGAATTCGGGAAAAAAGTCCAAAAAGGGGATATCCTAGTCGCCGGCAAGAATTTCGGATGTGGATCTTCGCGCGAACATGCCCCGATAGCGATCAAGGAGAGCGGGGTATCCTGCGTGATCGCCAAGAGTTTTGCGGCTATATTTTTTAGAAATTCGATAAACATAGGATTGCCTGTTTTAGAGTGCACAGATACCGATAAAATTAAAAGCGGCGCCTTGTTGAAAGTGGATCTCGCGACGGGTGAGATAACTAATTTAAATACTAAAGGAAAGTATAAGACAGTTCCATTCCCGCCATTTTTGCAGAACATAATAGAATCCGGCGGGCTCATGGGCTGGATCAAGAAATCCAAGAAAGGGTAAAAGATGTATAAAATAGCGGTTATTCCGGGAGATGGGACAGGGCCTGAAGTAATAAATGAGGCGTTGAAGGTCATGAAAGCTGTTTCACAAAAATGCAACTTTAACTACGAAACCATTATGTACGATTTCGGCGGAACGAGGTACCTAAGAACAGGGGAAACGCTGCCCGCCTCGGCAATCAAAGAATTAAAAAAAGCAGATGCCATTCTTTTAGGGGCCATAGGCCATCCCGATGTGAAACCCGGCATCCTTGAAAAAGGAATATTGCTTAAATTGCGGTTTGACCTACACCAGTACATAAACTTAAGGCCTGTAAAACTATATCCCGGCGTATGGACGCCCCTGAAAGATAAAGGTCCGGAGGATATTGACTTCATCGTTGTAAGAGAAAATAACGAGGGCCTATACGTAGGAGAAGGTAAATTCATAAAAAAGGGTACCAAAGACGAGGTAGCCCTCCAGGTATCCAGAAATTCGCGAAAAGGCATAGATAGGTGCCTCAAGTTCGCGTTCGACCTTACACAAGAAAGAAATAAAAGGAAAAAGTTAACCTTATGCGGAAAAACAAATGTTTTAACATATGCATTCGACCTCTGGTATCGAGCCTTCACTGAGATGGCGAAAAAATATCCTAAGGTAACAACAGACTACGCGCACGTGGATGCCATATGCATGTGGATGGTCAAGAACCCGGAATGGTTCGACGTCATCGTTACGGATAACATGTTCGGCGATATAATCACGGATCTGGCCGCTATGATACAAGGTGGCATGGGTATCGCGGCAGGGGGCAATCTGAATCCTGAAGGCGTATCTATGTTCGAGCCTATAGGAGGCTCAGCGCCAAAGTATACCGGAAAGAACGTAATTAATCCGTTGGCCGCCATATCGGCCGGAATGATGCTCTTGGACCACTTAGGTGAAAAGGAAGCCGCGAAGAAAATTGAAAAATCAATTATTGAAGTTACGTCTACAAAACTAAAATCGCTCGCTGCCGGAAAAATGGGGTATGGCACAACCGAGGTGGGCGATCTTGTAGTTCAGTTTCTTTAAAAGAGGTTAATATGAAAACGTATAATGTTGCCGTAGTAGGCGTGGGCGCGGTCGGTATTGAGATGCTGCGCACCTTAAAAAATAGGAATTTTCCCGTCGGTGAACTCAAAGTTTTGGCAAGAAGCGAGCGTGATATCTCCGTAGACGGCAAGCCTTACCACGTTTCAACCGTCACTCCTGAAAGCTTTAAAGGAATCGACATAGCACTATTTGCCGGAACCGAGGGTGAGAAGGGTGCGGCCGTTACCTTTGCCCCTCAAGCAGTAAAAAACGGGGCAGTCGTCATAGACAACGGGGCTGATTTCAGGATGAGACCTGACGTGCCTTTGGTAATTCCTGAGGTTAATCCCGAAGACGCAAACCCCGTTAGAGATTTTTTTCTGTCCCGTCATAGAGAGGGTATCTCTAACGGGGCAAAAAAACACAAAGGGATAATAGCTAATCCCAATTGTTCGACCATTCAAATGGTAGTCGCATTAAGCCCTATATACAAACTCTCGAAGATCACTCGTGTCATAGTCTCAACTTATCAGGCCGCATCAGGTGCGGGCCGCAGCGCCGCGGATGAGCTAGTACAACAGCTTAAAGATATTACCTCCGGAAAACAGGCAGCGGCCCCGAAGGTCCTTCCTCAAAGAATAGCCTTTAACGTCTTTCCGCACATAGGGAGTTTCGCTGAGGAAAATTACACCTCTGAAGAATGGAAAATGGTAAAAGAAACCCACAAAATAATGCACGACGATAATATAAAAATAAGCGCCACCTGCGCAAGGGTGCCTGTCATAACCGGGCATTCAGAGGCTGTATATATAGAAACCGAAAAGCCTATAAAAGTGGAAAAAATCAGGGAAGTCCTGGAAAAAGCAAAAGGCATTAAAGTATTGGATGACCCGCTGAAAAACATATACCCCAACGCCTTTGAATCCGAAGGGAAATACGATGTTTTTGTCGGAAGGATCCGCCGCGACCCCTTCGTCAAAAACGGATATTGGCTTTGGGTAGTTTCGGATAATTTATTAAAAGGCGCCGCGCTAAACGCTGTCCAGATCGCGGAATTGCTAATAGCGTAAATGCGAAATATCAAGCTTGTCGTTGAGTATGATGGTACCAGCTATTGCGGCTGGCAAAGGCAAAAAAACGGCATATCTGTCCAAGAAGTGCTCGAACGGTGCTTAAAAAACATTTTAAGGCATAATATAACGCTAATCGGGGCCGGGCGGACAGATAGCGGCGTTCACGCCAAAGGCCAAGTAGCGAACTTCAAGACAAAATCAGATTTACCGGCCGGGAAAATACTTTCCGCTTTAAACTCTACGCTTCCAAACAGTATAAAGATAAGCGCCATTGAGGACGCCGGCCGAAAATTCAATGCCCGTTTTGATGCAAAAACCAAATTGTACAGATACACGATACTCAATCGCGACGCTTCATCTCCTTTTGAGTGGCGATATTCGTATCTATACAGGTCACCTCTAAATATTAAAATCATGAAAAACGAGGCAAAAGTTCTCTTGGGAAGGCATGATTTCAGCTCATTCCAGGCTCTGGATATAATAGCACGTCCGTCTATAGTTACTATCAAAAAAATTAAAGTAACAAAGGCCAAAAAATATATCAATATTGACATCGAAGCTAAGGGTTTCGTATATAACATGGTGCGCAACATAGCCGGAACGCTTATTGAATTCGGAAGGGGCAGGTTTAAGCCGGGGGGCATGCGAAGGATACTTGCGGCAAAAAATAGAAAACTTGCCGGGCCCACCGCTTCAGCTAAGGGGCTCTGCCTCTTGAAAGTGAACTATTAATTATGGACCGTCAAACTTCAAAAGTTATAAGATTCTCGGCAGCGGGACTCCTGTTGTTGGCATATATGTTGTCAAACCGTTTCAGCGCAAATATAAAAAGGGGGGTCGAGGCGTCTTTTTTTGCGGCGCACCCTGATACCGCGTACGTCGAAAGGGTAGTGGACGGCGACACTGTTAAACTGGCAAACGGCGAGCGCTTGAGATATATAGGTATTGACACCCCTGAGCTGAAACATCCGAACAGAAAAATAAGCGAAATGGCAAGAATTGCTAAAAAAATAAACGAATCCCTTGCGCAAGGCAAGGAAGTAAAGATAGTATATGATGTCGAAAAAAGGGACAAGTATGACAGATTATTAGGATACGTTTTTCTAAAGGACGGCACCTTTGTAAATGCCGAACTCGTAAAGGAAGGATACGCGCTGATCATGACTATCCCGCCGAATGTTAAATACGCAGACTACTTCCTGAAGCTGCAGGAAGAGGCCAGAAATACGAAAAAGGGGTTCTGGTCATACGAGGATGTCGACTTCAAAGACATGAGAAAAGGATACAGGCGATGATGCCGATAAAGTTAAAAGAAGAAAGCGGGAATGGCTGATCATTTATGGCAATAAAAGTTATAATATTCGACCTAGGAAATGTCGTTTTAAAATTTGACATGCGTATTATCGCAAGAAAGATGGCAAAAAGATTTTCTCTTAATGAGGATGAGGTATTTCAGTTTTTCTTTGACTCGCCCCTCACGCATATACACGATGAAGGAAGGATAAGCTCGAAGGAATTCTATCATCGGGCTATGGAAAAACTCGGCATAAAAATGGATTTTACTGAATTCAAAAAAATCTGGCTTGATATATTTACCGAAAATAATGATGTAACTAAACTGATTCTATCGCTTTCGAAACATTATAAAATATTCTTAATGTCCAACACTAACAAATTGCACTTCGACTACATAAAAACCAAATTCGATATTATAAAAGAATTCGACTGCGTTTTTACTTCATACGAAGTCGGCAAATTAAAACCGCACCCTAGAATTTACAATGCTGCTATAAAAAAAGCGTACGTGGCGCCGGGCAACATAATTTTTATAGACGACAGGAAAGAGCTTGTTCGAGGCGCAAAAAAGGTGGGGATTCGCGCAATACAGTTCAAAAATATAAAGAAGCTTAAACAAGACCTCGTAAAAAATAAGGTTAGGCTCACATAATGCTGGTAAGGGACCATTTAATAGCGTCGGGAGTTATAAGCGGAATTTGGTATTACTTCACTAAATCCGTTCCTGAAAGCCTTGTATTTTTCTTAAGCGGCTTTATTATAGACGTCGATCATTTTGTTGATTACTACATCAGCCACCCTTTTACGCTGAAATATAAGAAAATAAGGGCGGCATGTCTGACCATGGACCAAAAAGAGGTCTATATTCTTTTGCATAGTTTCGAACTAGTTATTTTGGCAGTTATAATCGGAGCAATATTCTTTCCTGAAAGGATTTATTTCGTTGCTGTATTGGGAGTTGTGCAGCATTTGATGCTGGACCAGGTATCTAATGATACCTATCCGTTCAGCTATTTTTTGATATACAGGTTCCTGAAGGGCTTTAGAAAAGAAAGCGTATTTAAGAGTTCTCGCTGCAAAGGTTTCTTTCCTATAAAAAAACAATGAAAGCTAACATAGACATCAAATCTCTGATCGAAGGCTGCATAAAGAAGGATGAGTCATCCTGGTCGGAGTTTATATATCAATTCAAAAACCTGGTAAACTGGGCTGCCATTGACAGGTTAAAACGATGGGGCATTGAGTTTACGAACGACGATATCGACGATATACGTCAGCAGGTTTTCATGGGCATATGGGAGAAAAACAGGCTTTCGGAAATAAGAAATAGGGAGCGGATCGCCGGTTGGCTTGCGATGGTAGCGGGAAACTGCGCATTTAACTACATAAGAAGTAAAAAAAGATTTGAGATCCCGGCTTCGGAACCTTCGCTAGAATTGGAATTAAAATTAGAGAATGTAAAAGATAAAGAAAGCCCGTATAGCGCGCTGGAGAATAGCGAAACGAGAACTGCCATAGAAGAATTCATTAACAAACTTCCGCAAAGCCAGCAAGCTATATTAATATTAAACTATGTATACGAGAAAAAATATAGAGAGATATCCGAAATCTTGAAAATTCCTATCAATACTGTATCTACTATAATTAAACGCTCCAGGGACTCTTTAAAAAAAGAATTAAAAGAGAAAGGTGTGATCTGATTATGGATGATATAATAAAAAACGAATTAAAAAGAAAAATGGCCAGCGTAAAAGCCGCGAGAACCGATAGGTGCCCGGGTGAAGCTGAATTAAACGATTACCTTGAAGGCTTGCTTCCCAAAGCTAAAGAGGAGGCTATCGCCGCACATGTAAAAAGCTGCTACTGGTGCATAGAACAATTGGACCTTGCGCAACGCGGAAATGATTTCTTTTACCAAAAGGGTAGGGGGATATCTCTTATGACTAAAATACGAACTAATTCACTCAAATGGTTTAAAGAGAATATATGGCTCTTAGCCGCTTTCATAGCATTTGTCATATCTTTTATGTCAAAAAAATATTTTTTCCAATTTCTTATCCTCACGCTTATATTGGGTATAAAATGGATATTTACGACAGGCGGCTCCAAGACCGTCATCATGATATACGAGGCTTTACGAAAAAAAGACGCAAAACAAGCCGACGAGAAACAGCCGTCGGATAGATTTACCGTTTAGGCCCACCGCTGTAATTTAGAGCCTTTCTAAAGCTATTCTTTCTTTTATATCCCCGATCTCTAATATAACACACCTTAAAAAATTTTAAAAAAGTTTGAAAGAAAATGCCTACTTTTGGTGTCATGTGTAATGAGGGTGAAAATAGGCGTTTTCATCAAGAGAGGGGGTGAGAAAAATGGAAAACCTAAAAATAGAAGTCGCGCGCATCCGCAAATTCGATGGCGAGGGTTCGCTTAAGGCCTTTGCCGATATCGTGATAGGCGGTTCCTTCCTGGTTAGGGGTTTGAAAATCGTGGAAGGAAAAAACGGTATCTTCGTAGGCATGCCCAGAGAGCAAGGCAAAGACGGAAAGTGGTATGACAACGTGTTACCTATCACTAAAGAGGCGAAGGAGGAGCTGGCCGAGGTGCTGTTGGGCGCATACGAGGCGTAAGGCAAGCAAGAGTTTTTGATTTTAAAAGGGTGGATGAGGGAGGGGAAAGGAGGCGCTTTGACTGAAGGTAAAAAAGAGGTCGGGGCTTTGGGGGAAAAGGCTGCAACGGCTTTTTTAAAACGCAGCGGCTACTCAATACTCCACAAAAATTTTAAATGCAAATTGGGCGAGATAGACCTCATAGCTAAGGATGGACGAGTAATTGTTTTTGTCGAGGTGAGAACGCGTTTTACCAGTACATACGGCTCGCCGATCGAATCGATACTTTGGAGGAAAAGAAAAAAAATAACAATGCTCGCCAATTTCTATATAACTAAATTTGGTTTAGAAAACGAAAGTTTCCGGTTCGATGTGGTATCGGTAACAAAAGATGATGGCCATTTAAATATCGAATTAATAAAGGACGCTTTCTGGGAGGTGTAAAATGTTAGCAAAGGTCGAATCCAACATAGTCGTAGGCATCGACAGCATAGCTGTAGATGTCGAGGTTGACGTAGCTAACGGGTTGCCGCATTTTGCCATCGTAGGCTTGCCTGATACTGCTATAAAAGAAAGTATAAACAGGGTCAAATCAGCTATAAAAAATTCTAATTTTAATTTTCCCAATAAAAGAATAACCGTCAATTTGAGCCCTGCCGATATTAAAAAGGAGGGGCCGTGTTTTGACTTACCGATCGCCATAGGTATTATGGCCGCTATAGGTTATATATCTCCGGAAAAACTCTCCAATAAAGTTATATGTGGAGAACTTTCGCTTGACGGACGGGTGCGTCCAATAAAGGGTGTCCTGCCCCGGTCTTTGGCATTGGAAAGTTCAAAGGAATTCATACTGCCACGGCAAAACGCGCGAGAAGCGGCAATAGTAAAAAGCTCGAAAATTTACCCCATAAGTAATCTGAAAGAAGCCGTTGATTTCTTAAACAAAACCATCGAAATACGGCCGGCCAAAACTAATTTGAAAAATATTTGGAAGAAATCCAATATACATAACTTAGACTTCAGCGATGTAAAGGGGCAAGAGCATATAAAACGAGGCCTCAAGATCGCCGCGGCCGGCCATCATAACGTGCTTATGATAGGGCCTCCGGGCACAGGCAAAACAATGCTCGCCAAAAGAATGCCTTCCATATTGCCAAATATGAGCATGGAAGAGGCGCTGGAGACAACAAAAATACATAGCGTCGCGGGCATGCTTTCTAATAATAATGTTTTGGTTTATAATCGGCCTTTTAGGGATCCGCATCATACCATATCGGACGCTGCGCTGGTAGGCGGAGGAACGCACCCTGTGCCCGGCGAAATAAGTTTAGCACACAATGGGGTTCTATTCCTTGATGAATTACCTGAATTCAAGAGAAATGTGTTGGAAGTCCTGAGGCAGCCTATTGAAAACGGAAAGATTACAATATCCAGAATAGAAGCATCGCTCACTTTTCCTGCCAAATTTATGCTTATCGCCGCAATGAATCCGTGCCCGTGCGGCTTCCTTACAGACCGCAAAAAGGAGTGCCACTGCACGCCTCCCCAAATACAGAGATATCTATCAAAGATATCAGGGCCGCTACTAGATAGGATAGACATCCATTTAGAGGTGCCACGACTATCCTATGATGAGCTTTCCGGGAAAAGATTTAGTGAAAATTCAGACACGATACGAGAATATGTCAACAAGGCGCGAGAAGTTCAGAGAACAAGATACAGGGGGAGCGGCATATTTTTTAATGCCCACTTAGAATCGAAAACAATTGAAAAATATTGCCAATTAGATGAAGACGGTAAAGAGTTGCTAAAAATGGCTATACTTGAGCTAGGCATCAGCGCGAGGGCATACGATAAGATACTAAAAGTTGCCAGAACCATAGCGGACCTGGAAGGGGAAGAGAAGATTGCCGCTAGTCACATATCAGAGGCGATAGGATATAGAAGTTTAGACAGAAATTTATGGTCATAGATCAAATATTGCCTTATTTGATGTGTAATTCAAATGTGTAAATTGGTGATGTGATTAGGAGTGAAAATAGTTAGATTTTTGCGTTGACTTTTTCCTCTTTTTTGAGTATAATATTTTCACTTGAATTTAAGGGCCCCTCCCCTTTACAAAAATAGGAGGTGAGGGATAGTGAAATATAAAACAGTAGTAGAAATCATAACAGACGCTGACAACGAAGATGAGGCAGTAGATCTGGCTGGAGAATATTTGCGCGGCAAATATGAATGCACTTTCCCGCTTAAGGTTAAAACTCATCAATTGAAGAAAAGAAACTACAGGGTCTTAGCTTACTCTGGAGCGGCATGTTTAATAGTGTTAAGCTTGAGCTTCATGTGGTTTTCCGCAGGGCGCACTTATCAAACCATTGTATCAGCAAAGCACAACGATATGCTGGATGGCTGCGCTATCCAACCGCCCCTCAACACAGACTTAAATCATAAGGCAGGCAAGGACTTCAAAGAAAGTTGGGACAAGTTATATAGAAAAAAAGCCTTACACAGCCCTGACAACAACATAAGCTCAAACTAAAATAATAGTTTATTTAAAAGTTTTTTATTAAACCTATCTTATTTGACTATAAGATAGGTTTTTTATTGATATTCTAGCCTGCAAGGGGTATATTACTATGTACAAATGGTTACAAATGCTCAAAAAGCACAAAGAATTTTCTGCATCCTTAAAAAAACATATCCAAGGGCGAAGATCGCGCTCGATTTTACCAGCCCCATCCAGCTTCTTGTTGCTACTATACTGTCCGCTCAATGCACGGATAAACGAGTCAACATAGTAACGGAATCTTTGTTCAAAAAATATAAGACTGAGCGGGATTACGCGAACGCGGATTTAAAAACTTTTGAAAAAGACATAAGATCTACCGGTTTTTACAGGAATAAGGCTAAAAACATAATAGCTTCCGCGCAAAAAATACTAAAAGAGTTTAATGGCAAAGTTCCGGATACGATGGAGGCATTACTGACACTGCCCGGAGTTGCCAGGAAAACGGCTAATATTGTGCTATCAAACGCTTATGGCAAAATAGAGGGAATAGCCGTAGATACCCATGTCAGAAGACTTTCTGGAAGGCTTGGTTTTACGGATAATGAGAATCCCGAAAAAATCGAATTAGACCTGATGAAGCTCTTTCCTAAGGACGAATGGTTCCCTATAAATCGCGTCTTAATAGAACATGGCAGGAATATCTGCAATGCCAAAAAACCGCTCTGCCCGGAATGTTTGGTTTCAAGCCTTTGCCCTTCAAAAAAATTATTTTACCCAGCCTGACAGGGCCGTGTTTTTTGCATTTTTCCTTGCTATTGGTGCGTCTTTAATGTATTATTTATTAAAAGTCGAAAAATATGCCCAAAAAAATACTCATTGTAGATGATGAAAAAGATTTTACGCGTTTACTGAAATCGTCTCTCGACGAACGCGGATACAGGGCAACCGAGGCTAATAGCGCGGTTGAGTGCGGATTGTACTTAAACAGCGAAAAGCCAGACCTGATTATCATGGATATTAAAATGTACGGCATAAACGGCCTCGATGCCTGCAGGGCTATACGTAAGAACCCGAATACGGCCAATATCCCAATATTTGTAGTCTCAGCCATGCCATCGGAAGAAAGCGCAGAGAGGGTTCTGGGTGTGGGCGCTAATAAATTTTTTCCAAAACCATTAAATTTGGAAAGTTTTCTAAAAGAAATCGAGAGCCTTCTAAAATAATGCGGGTTTGTAAAGCTTTAGTCCTATTAACTGTTGCCTTAATTACCCATGGCTGTGTCAGCTCTAATTATAATTTAGCCACACAACGCCAAGAAATCGAATTTATATCCTCAGAAAAAGAGGAGGAAATCGGTAAGAACGTGGCTAAGCAGGTTGAGCGGAAATTTGAGATCGAGCCGGATGTTCTGCTGCAGGAACGCGTCAGGGAAGTCGGAAAAAAAATAGCTGATGTATGCGACCGCAAGGACATAGAATATCATTTTGAAGTCTTAGCCAAAAAAGACGAAGTAAACGCCTTCTCGCTGCCCGGAGGTTATGTGTTTATTTTTAAAGGCATGCTTGACAAGGCAAAGAATGACGATGAATTAGCTAGCATACTGGCGCATGAGGTCGCTCACATTGCAGCCAGGCATAGCATAAAAAGGATACAGACTTCGCTGGGCGATACTATTTTAAGATTAGCTATCGCAGCAGCGAAAACAGATAATTGGACTCGCGCTATGGCAAATGAGGCCTTAAACCAGCTTTTATTATCCTATTCTCGGGAAGATGAAATATTAGCTGACAAGCTAGGGATCAAATATGTCAAATTGGCAGGCTACAATCCTAAGGGCGCGATTGCCGTCATACAAAGCTTGATCGATGTACAGCGCAAGGCACCATTAAAAAAATATTACCGCTATAGAACGCATCCGTATCTTTCTGAACGCTTATCCATGGCCAGGGAAGAAGTTTACGGCAAAATGGAATTCAGGGATTATATAAACTTGCGCGATGAAACTTTAGAGGAACAAAAGGGAAACTGATGGACGAGAAGGAATTTTCTGCCGGCGGAATCGTAATGAAAAAAGATGAGGAAGGCACTCGGGTCCTACTGATAGAGGATGGATACGGGCATTGGACATGGCCAAAAGGAAAGATAGAGAAGGACGAAACGATTGCAGATGCGGCAACGCGAGAAATTAAAGAAGAAACCGGAATTGACGCAATAGAAACAATAAAAGAAATAGGGGCTTCCGAGTACTTTTACAGGCGGGACGGGAAACTGATATCTAAAAAGGTATATGTCTTTTTATTCAAACTGCTGAAAGATCAAGAATTAAAAATCCAGACGGAAGAAATAAGGGGCGGCAAATGGCTCACATCAGACGAGGCGATGAAACGTTTGGACTACAAAGGCGCAAAAGAAACTTTAGAAAAAGCTATCAAATTATTCGAAAAAATAGTATAGTAGCATAAAGAATGAGGGGGAAGGCATGGCAAAGATAAAAATAGAAATAACTATTCCGTCAGGACTGAAAGAAGAACCTATAATCTACCACATAGTGAAAAACTACAAGGTTATACCTACTATAGTAGAGGCGTCCTTTTCCACAGAAATGGGATGGGCCATCTTGACGCTTGAGGGAAGCAGGGAAGAGTTGGATAGGCTATTTACCTATTTCAAAGATAAAAACATCTCTATTAACCCGATATAGTTAACCAGCTCATATTCCAGCATTATGATGAGGCTAATAAGTTTTCTGGGGTTCTTTATTTTTTCTCTGGTATTTTGCACAGCAGAGTGTCTGTCGTCTTCGATAGATAATGCAAACCTTCCGAGCCGTGACATCTCGATATATAAAAACATAAAAACAATCGACGGCGTATCAGTAGCCGTAGATATTTTTGATACAGCCAAAATAAAACAAACCTTCGGCGTGGATTTAATAAGAAAAAAAATTCAACCCCTTTATGTAATCATACAAAATAAAAGCAGCTCGAGACACTGGTTCTCAAAGGCCGGTTCTGACAAAACGTTTATTCCGTCAGGGGAAGTACCCAGGATGGTTTACGAGGGTGTTTTTAGCCGCTTCCTGAAGGGCGGAACGTTCGGCATGCTAAAATGGCCTTTCTTGGTGCCAGGCGCCATGATCGATAAAGGGAAATCCGGAATTATTACACGCCGTATTAAAAATAAAGCCTCTTTAGAAGAGATACCAGACGTGTACATCGAACCAGGCGGCGAGATACAGGGGATGATGTTTGTATCCGTTAAGCCCGATAATAAAATAGTTATAAAAGTAACTAGCTCTCAGAATCTAAAAAAGAAAGAGTTTACATTTGAAAAAGAACGGGGAGTAAATGCAAAATAAAAAAAATGACAAGATAATCTGCAAGATCCTAACGGTAGATGATGAGCTGGGCATAGATTCTTTCTTTTATGAATTTTTCACGCTGCGCAACTTTAAAGTTTTCACTGCGGCAAGCGGTAAAAAAGCGATAAAAATAGCCCAAAGGGAACGTCCCAAAATAGTGCTTTTGGATATAAATATGCGGGGTATGGATGGTATGGAGGCACTCGAAAAAATCAAAGCGATCGATAAGGGTATAGTCGTCATAATGGTTACGGGCGTAAAAGATGACGATATCATGAAAAAAGCTCTTAGTAAGGGGGCAGACGATTATATTACCAAACCTTTAAGTCTTGAATATTTGGAAAAAGTTGTTTTGGCAAAATTTCTTGAACGGGAGCTAGAAGATATCAAAAAAATAGACGAAGAGATCGCGAAAAAAATCAGATGAAATCTCTAATAATATACTACTCATTTAGCGGTAATACTGAAAAGCCCGCCGAAGATTTATGAGCATTTCTCAAGACCAGGGGTGAAGTAGTTATGCAGCGGCTTGTTCCTATAAATGAAACAAAAAATTTTTTAAGCAATGCTTAGAAGCAAGGGCTGGCAGCAAACCTGAGCTCAGCGGAGAGATCAAATTCGACGTTTCTGGATTTGACACTATATGCATGGGCACGCCTGTATGGGCTTTCGCTCCCGCTCCGGCTATAAACACCTACCTTGACAGGATAAAAGGCGCTGAAGGGAAAAAGGCTGTTATTTTCACAACTTTCGGGAGCGGCACAGGAATACAAGGCTGTATAAATAATATAAAAAGGCGCCTTGGCGAAAAAAATGTTGAAACTATAAAAGAGCTCAATGTCCAGATGAAAAAAGTCGGCGATCCTGACTTTGTAAGAAGGGCCATTTCTAACTTAGAAGTCTGATTTAACATCCGCACCCATAAATCCCTTGCTAAAAAACATCGTATTTGTTAAAATATTCTCGTCATGAAAAATAAAAAAGCCAGAAAACAGAAAAAAAATATTGAATTACGGGATGGGTTTTCGGACGGCTTTAAGCCTACTAAAGCGCTAGATCTGTCAAAAGTCGATTCGGTCGATGGGCTGGTCAGACAAATGGCATTAACCGCCTTTGGTGGTAGGGCAGTCGGCGAGGCCGCAGACATATTATACGAAACAGCAAAAGATAAAGAATGTTTTGTGGTGTTGACTTTGTCGGGGGCCCTAACCGTGGCTAAAATGGGCCTTGTCATATGCGATATGATAGAAAATGATCTTGTGGATGCCGTCATATCCACAGGCGCGATAATGGCGCATGGTTTCATAGAATCTATGGGCAAGGCGCATTTTAAATTCGCTAAGGAAATGTCTGACGAAGAGCTTTATAATGCCGGCTATAATAGGATTTACGACACGATAGAGCTAGAAAAGAATTTAGACGATATGGAGCTTATAGTTAAAAGAGTGCTTGACGGAATAGATCGGGATACTGTTATTTCGAGCAACCTTATTATGAAAAAATTAGGCGAATACCTTTTTAAGAACACTAAAGGCAGGGGTATACTAAAAAGCGCATTTCAAAAAAACATCCCGGTTTTTATTCCGGCATTTACCGACTCCGAATTGGGGCTCGATGTGGGGCTCTATAATCGCAGCCAAAAGTATCAAAATAAAAAACCATTTGCATTCGATCCGTTCGTAGATCTGGAATTCTTTACACATTTGATAAAAAAACAAAAACATCTTGGAATTTTTACGGTCGGCGGCGGCGTTCCCAGGAATTGGGCGCAACAAGTCGCGCCATATCTTGATATAATATCGAGGCGCATTGGTAAGGAGGGCGGATTCGTGCACTATAAATACGGGATAAGGATCTGCCCTGAACCTGCGCATTGGGGAGGACTTTCCGGATGTACTTACTCTGAGGGTGTGTCGTGGGGTAAGCTTGTCCCGAAGAGTGAGGGCGGCAAATGGGCAGAGGTTTACGCTGACGCCACAATCGCGCTCCCCTTGATCGTAAAGGCTGTGCTGGAGAGATTGGGTAAAAAAAGGTGACCTGTTTACCTTTAGGCGGCACAGACGCGTATCTCGATCCCAAGAGTTCTTCTTGGGATTTTTGCTTTATGTTGCTAAAAAATAGAGAATGAAGGAGGGGTGCAATGAGCGGAATGTGGTTTGTCGCGCTAGGCTTGTTGGCTGGGGTATTCAGCGGATTTTTAGGAATAGGTGGCGGGATCATATTAATACCTGCCTTGGTGTATCTATGCGGCCTCACTCAGCATCAGGCCCAGGGAACTACGCTGGCAATAATGGTACCTCCGATAGGATTATTGGCTGCGCTAAAATATTACTACAGTGGAGATGTGAAAATCTCGATAGCGGCGTTTATATGTCTCGGGTTCTTCTTCGGAGGTCTATTAGGCGCGTCGTTAGTTCATTACATACCGGATAACTCGTTACGTAAAATATTCGGGCTGGTGATGTTGATAGTTTCCATTAAAATGATAATTGAAAAATAAAAGACTGGAGGATAGCTATGGATTGGAGAATATTATCGGCTACGTTTGGAGCTGTGTTTTTCGCTGAACTCGCGGATAAAACACAAATGGTAGGCATTGGCATGTCCGCGAAATCCGGAAGACCATTCATGGTATTGCTGGGCTCAGTTTCGGCGTATATAGTCGTGACGGCGATATCGGTTTTTCTGGGAGCGGTTTTGGGAAAGTATATACGACCTGAAGTTATAAAATATGCGGGTGCGGTATTATTTATAGCGCTAGGTCTTTTGATTTTGGCGGGAAAAATTTAACCTGCCTAAAATAAATAAGTTGTAAGAAGTCTGGATTTTGTATATAATAAATGATAATCAGGGTTAGAAAATGCTTGAGAAGTTCTTGCTGGCTTTCATTCCATTATTTGTAGCCGTAGACGCGATAGGCGTTCTACCGGTATTCATTTCATTTACCCAAGGCCTTAGCAAGAAGGGTAAATCGAAAATGATAATAAACTCCATGATCACCGCCTTGTGCCTGGCTATCGGTTTTGTCTTCGTTGGAAAAGCTGTCTTTTCATTCCTCAAAATCACGGTTGGAGATTTTATGATAGCCGGCGGCCTTATACTCCTTTGTATAGCGATTATTGACATCGTAAGCCCAGGCAAAAAAAGGCGCATCTCGAACGCGGAGCTGGGAAGCGTACCCCTGGGGACGCCGCTTATAGTAGGGCCTGCCGTCCTTACAACTTCGCTCCTTATAATCGGAGAGTACGGCTTATATCCTACTTTAGCGGCAGTTATAATCAATGTTCTATTGGCCGGGGCAGTTTTCCTGGCTTCAGGCACCCTGATAAAGATTATCGGCGAATCCGGCTCAAAGGCGCTGTCAAAAATAACAAGTTTATTACTAGCAGCTATAGCCATTATGATGATGAGAAAAGGAATATTTCAAATATTGATCGATCTGGGGAATCTTAGATAATATGAGTTTAAAAATAGCTTTTATTGCGAGCTCTTTGTTGAATATTATATTAATAATGCTCCTTATATCTAAAAGCGGCGCTAAGGCCAGGATTTCTTCTTCCATAAAAAGAAAACATGAAGAGGAAGAAAAAGAGGAAAAGGGCTTAAGGAAAATAAAGAACACCCTGGCCCAGATCCGCAGGGAAGTTTCGCTCCTTATAGAAACGGTTGCGCTGAAAGGGACTATTCCTGCCGTTGAAATAGAGAAATTCATTCCGCAAACGAAAGAAATGATCGAGCGGTTGGGAAACGGCAATATGAATTATCCTAAAAACATAATGACCAAGCTGGCCGTGACCAAGCTCAAGATCAACGACAAGTTAAACGAGATCTCCAAGCAAACGCAAGATGGAAAAGTAGAAGCGCTCGGATACCTTATAACACCTTCGCTGTTATCCATAAATTCCGCCATAAAAAATACCGTTGAAGCTATAGATAGCCTATAAATCCTAGCATACCAAAATTCTAGGAGGGAAATTGAACAAGCGCAAACAAAATTATAGCAAAAAAAGAGGATTACCGCTCAAACTCGTTTTTATCATATCAATATCGATACTAATCGGCGATGCATTTATTGAAGAACTTCTTTTCTTATTTTTTCCGACAATACCAGATAAGTACGTACCGTTTATAGACGCCTTGCTTCTTATCACTTTACTCTTACCCGTGCTTTACTTCTACCTGTATCGGCCTATCATCACCCAATTGGAGGAAACTAAAAGGGCTGAGGAGGTACTTCGAACTCTCGCGCTTTTTGACGAACTTACCGGATTGTACAATAGGCGGGGTTTCATGTCCCTTTCAGACCAGTTCTTAAGGCTTTCAAATCGCACAAAACGCGGGTTGATACTTGTTTTTGCTGATGTCGATAATATGAAACAAATAAATGATACTTTTGGTCATGCAGAAGGGGATAGGGCGCTTATTTGTACGGCCAGGGTGCTTCAAAACACCTTTCGAGGTTCTGATGTGATCGGAAGGGTGGGGGGGGGATGAATTCGCGGTGCTCGCATTGGAAGCTAAACACGAAAGCATGGATATCATCAGAAAGCGCTTGGCTGAAAACTTAAGAGCGGCGGAATGCAATCAACAAGCAAAATGCACTACTTCGCTTAGCATCGGAATGGTTCATTACAACCCGGAAAAGCCATGCCCGATAGAAGAATTGCTCCACAGGGCCGACATGCTTATGTATCAGGAAAAGAAATTTATTCAAGGCAAGTAAAAACAGAGTTGGCGAGTAAGATCTCTCGCCCATCTTCGATGGGCTCGAGATCCGAAATTTCCCTGGAACAAAAGCTGTAGAAATTTCGGAGGGGAAGCTGATATGGAAAAGGAAAATACGTTAAAGGAGTGGGAAATCAATATTTGCCCGCTCAGGAATAAGCAGTGTCTGCGCAAGCAATGCGCATGGTGGCTTGAAAACGAGAATATGTGCATAGTCAGGAAAACTGGCATCGGACCGTTTAAACGGGTCGAATAAAATAAGGGGGGAAATATGATAGTAATGAGAGCTATGGGATTATTTGCCATTATACCGGCCTCGGTATTATTAACGATCAGCTATTTTGTATTGGCTGCAAATAAAAGGCAGGAGGAAGGCAATTTAAAAGCCTTCGGCTATGTGACTGCGATTTTACTATGGATTGCCGCAAGCCTTGTTCTTTTAGCCGGAAGCTACACAGTCATAACCGGCAAACACCCCATGCAAATAATGATGAAGCATATGATGAAACAGTGCCCTATGATGAAAGACCCCATGGGCCCAATGTGCCAGATGCCTGAAATGCCGCCGCAGAAGTAGGGAATAACTATTATGGTATCGGGTTTAGGGATTATGGGTTAGCAGGTAGGGATTAAAATGCTATTTAGCGTAACCATGGAAAAAGAAGAAGCCCTAAAGGCTAAAATGGGCTCATTGGGAATAAAAGAATCGGATTTAATCGAAAAATTCATACTTGCAAGCAAGAAAGGCGGGCAAAAGGTCAATAAAACGTCCGCGTGCGTTTATCTTAAGCATATACCTACGGGAATCGAGGTAAAGTGCCAAAAAGAACGCTCTCAAGCTTTGAACAGGTTTCTCGCCAGAAGAATACTCGCCAATAAAATCGAATCTCTTATAATGGGCAAAAAATCAGAGGAACGAAAAAGAATAGAAAAAATAAGACGCCAGAAAAGAAAGCGTTCCAAAAGAGCTAAGGAGAAAATGCTCGAATATAAAAAAATGCATTCCGAAAAGAAAGAGCTGCGCAAGCCGCTAACTGCCGATTTTTAATGGAGGAAAAATATTATGAAAAGGAAGCCAATTTCCATCATCTGCCTTATATTAAGCACGTTATTCATTTATCCTGCATTAACGCATGCCCAAGAGATGAAGCCTATAAAGCTTCTACCGCCGCAACTGGCCGGCAGTAAACCGCTTATGGAAGTCTTACAAGAAAGAAAAAGCGAAAGGGAATTTAGTTCAAAAGAATTGCCCCTGCAAATACTCTCGGACTTGCTTTGGGCCGCAGATGGTATAAACAGGCCGGGTTCCGGCAAGCGGACCGCGCCAACAGCAATGAATCTGCAGGAAATCGATATCTACGTCGCGAAAACAGACGGTCTTTATTTATACGATGCTAAAGATAATGCGCTCGCACCTGTTTTGACCGAAGATGTCCGAGCTCAAACCGGAAGCCAGATATTTGTAAAGAACGCACCGATAAATCTTATCTTTGTAGCTGATTTTGCCAAAATGGGTAATGTTTCAGCCGATGACGCAAATTTCTACTCCGCTACTGATACAGGATATATCAGCCAAAATGTATATTTATACTGCGCTTCCGCAGGCCTTGTGACTGTTGTACGGGGATGGGTTGACAGGCCAGCCCTGGTTAAGGTTATGAAATTGCGCCCTGACCAAAAAATAATTCTTGCGCAAACCGTAGGATATCCAAAAGAATAGGCGTGGGAGAGGTAACGCAGAGGTTAAAATGCTGAAAAACCTTTCAAAACAGCTTTTTAAAATTAAAGATATCAACTCTATTTTATCTGAAAGCCACGACCCTAGCCGAAGGCTCAAAAGGGCCCTTGGGGCGTTCGACCTTATTTTGCTTGGCATAGGCGCCATAATAGGCGCAGGTATATTCGCGACTGTAGGAACAGCAGCCGCAGGCGATGCTCTTCGTCCCGGCGCAGGCCCGGCACTTATTCTTTCTTTTGTCATTACTGGTATTGCTTGCGGTTTTGCCGCTTTATGCTACGCCGAACTGGCAGCCTTAGTTCCTATATCTGGAAGCGCCTATACTTACACTTATGCTACTTTCGGCGAATTAGTGGCATGGATCATAGGCTGGGACCTCTTGATCGAATACGGCGTAGGAAGCATAGCCGTAGCTATAAGCTGGTCCGGCTATTTTGTGGAATTTTTGCGCGGTTTTGGGCTCACGTTACCAGCATGGTCTACCATAGATTACCGATCAGCGATGCATGGCTTTGAAAAAGCCTCAGCGCTTTTAGCAGGAGGCATGCCTATTGATCAGCTGGAACCAGTCTTACAGCGCACGTACGCAGCCGTGAATACCGCGCCCCACATATTAGGTATCCCTATTATTTGCAACATACCTGCCAGTTTCATAGTGCTTTTTCTTACAGTAGTCCTTGTCATAGGCATCAAAGAAAGTGCACGCTTCAATATGATAATGGTAATGATAAAACTCGTAGTGCTAGGTTTCTTTATAGTTGTCGGAGCGCATTACGTAAAACCACAAAACTGGGTGCCTTTTGCCCCGAACGGTTTTGCCGGAATAAGGGCAGGCGCGGCAATAGTCTTTTTTGCTTACATAGGATTTGATTGCGTTTCAACGGTTGCTGAGGAAACGCGTAACCCAAAAAGAGATATGCCGATCGGTATTATCGGATCCTTGATAATTTGCACGATAATTTATATTATTGTCGCGGCGGTATTCACGGGGATAGTCCCGTTTTCCATGCTTAAAACTTCTTTGGCGCACCAAAAAGCTGAACCGCTCGCCATGGCTATGCAGCATATTAACCTTAATTGGGCAGCTGGTTTTGTAGCGTTTGGCTCTATTATCGCGCATATGGCGGTTTTACTTGTTCTTATGCTGGGCCAGGCAAGGATATTTTTTTCCATGTCGCGCGATGGATTATTGCCTCCTGTTTTTTCGAAAGTTCATCATAGATTTAAAACGCCTTATATAAATAGTATAATTATCGGGTTAATTGCGGCACTTTTTGCTGCCGCAACAAACATAGATGAAATGGTAGACCTTACCAATATCGGAACGCTTTTCGCGTTTACTCTTGTCTGTTTTGGGGTTATTATTTTAAGGGTAAAAGAGCCTCTCAAACCGCGCACCTTTAAGGTGCCGTTTAATCCTATAACGCCGCTTCTCGGTGTCTTAGCCTGTATTTTTCTTATAACCGGCCTGCCTGCAATTACATGGTTAAGGTTTATTCTTTGGCTTATTATAGGCCTTGTTGTATATTTCCTTTATGGGATTAGGCATAGTTTGCTCCATAAAAAAACAAGGCTTACAGCTTAAAATAACACATCACGAAAAGGTCAAATTTAGAAATTTATTTTCTTAACGAAAAGGAGAAAAATATGTTTGATTTTAAAGACTTGGGAGATATGGCAAAATTAGCCGGCCAGGCAAAAGAAATGCAAAGACAACAAGACCAAAAACATCAAGAACAGATAAAATTACTCACGAAAATATCAAGTACGCTTGACCAGATACTAGTGGAATTGAAGAATAAGGGATAGTAGCCAGTAGTCAGTAGTTAGTAGCTAGGGATTAGGGAATATAAAGTAAAATGGAGAAGAAAGCGTTTGAAGAACTGGTTTTAAAGGCCCTGGAAGAGCTTCCTGAAGAGTTTAAATCAAAGCTAGAAAACATTGATGTAGTCATTGAAGACTTGCCGGATATGGCTACTGTAAAGGCCTTAAAATTGGGCTCTAAAGGCCATCTTTTAGGCCTATATGAGGGCGTTCCGTTAAAGAGTAGGGGACATTATTATGGTATGGTAATGCCTGATAAAATAACGCTTTTTAAGGCCAATATTGAAGGCTCATGCGGATCTTCAAATCCTGCCGATTTATACAACCAGATAAAGCATGTTCTTGAGCACGAAATTGCTCATCATTTTGGTATTTCTGATAAGCGCCTAAAAGACCTAGGAACATACTAAGCTTAAAAGCAACTTAAAGCCCCAGTTTGAATCCTGATTAAAACCCCTTCCGAATCCCAATGGCCACAACGTCCTATAATATATCTTATGTTAACTAGCCAATCTTGTACATATTAGCCAGGGGGGAGGCTTAATAAAGGCTGGCACAGACTGCTCTATTTTGTGCTCAGGCCTATTCGGGCATGACAATTCGTAATTGCTTATTGAGTTTTTAAGGCATTACATGGCTTTTAAGGCCTGTTTCTTTTAGGAGTGCTGATAATCCCATTACCTGTAATGATCCGTTTCTCTATGGCGTTGCCTACCCACTTAAAAGGCCTATTGGAACGCCATATATTACTAGGTTTTGGTGTAATTTGCAGGCCTTAGACGCATAGCGTATTTTTGGGTATTTTTGGGGTTCTATTCTATTGGGTATGTTTAGGTATACTCAAGTCTAAACTTTAAAATTCTATTTATTCAATTGGTATTAGTTGATCAATGGATGGTTTTTAAAGATGTCCGAATTTGCTTATTTAGTCAGGGTTTAATTTGAATAAAAAAACTAGTGGTGCGGAATAATATTTAAAAACTTTATTGCGTTTTTAGTACATAAATAAAAAAGGGCACCTATTTTGGGTTCCCCCCCATTTTATGGTTTTTTTACAGGTGCCCATGCTTCAGCCGAAGCCGAAGCTAATTTCATGTTTCGGTTACTTCCTTTTTTAAAGAGCCTTTGCTTACTTCTACTATAGAATATATCATACGTAGAAAAAATTACAAGTGGTATATCTTGCTTTTTTAACACCTAACATTTTTTAGCCTTTTTCCCCTATTTTTATTTTATTTTTTTAAAAAACTTTGGCGGGTTTTTATACTGCAGAATTAAATCAAATAATCTTTTTTAATTCGTTTCAGGCTGCGAAAAATCTTGTCTTTAACATCAGGGCATTCTTTTCTTATTTCACTTATAAGATTCTTTACATACCTTCTTTTTGTGATGTCGATCTGCGGGCATTTCTCAGGCAATTTTGGAAATTTGCACTCTTCGGCAAATCTGGCAAGTTCATATTCTTCCACATAGGCTAGCGGCCTTATCAAATAAAGCTCTCCCCCAAACATCTTTTGCATTGGCGACATAGTGCTTATTTCGCCATTAAAAAATAGGTTCAAAAGCTGGGTTTGTATAATATCATCCTTATGGTGGGCCAGGGCTATTTTGCGGCATTTTAACTTTGCCGCAAGCCTGAATAAGGCCTTGCGCCTTATCCAGGAACACCAAAAACATGGGTTTTTATTAGGCTTTTTGGGGTCTTTAGAATCTAACTTCTTTTTGGGTTTTTCGATGTGAAACGTATAGCCGTTATCTTTTAAATATTTTCTTACTACTGAGGCGTTTTTATCATTTAAATTGATATGAACGGCTATGAGCTCATAATTTATAGGGACAAAGGCTTGCCTGTCTTTTAGGATCTTTAAAAGCGCTAAGCTGTCTTTTCCGCCAGAAACCGCAACTAGGATCCTATCCTTGTTCTTCATCATTCTGTAATCGGTCGTAGCCCTGCCTACTTTTTTTGAGATGAAGAACTCCCTTTTTGACATCAAGTTACTCATGGGGCTCTTATTTAAGGCTTGGTTTCGGCAGATTCTTTAAAGATTCCAAGGATTTTGATAGCTCACTTTCGGGCAGAGAGTAATCAGTAAGGTGCCCGTCAAGAAATTTATCATATCCGGCAAGGTCCATGAGACCATGACCGCTGTAATTGAATAGTATCACTTTTTCCTTGCCTTCTTGTTTCGCCTTGTTAGCCTCATCGATAACACCTGCAATCGCATGGCTCGTTTCAGGGGCGCAGATAAAGCCTTCAGTGTTTGCCCATATAAGAGCTGATTCATAGCACTGTACCTGATTATAGGCCCTAGGCTCTATAAGCTTTTCTACAATAGCCTGGCTGACTAAAGGCGCCATGCCGTGATATCTTAACCCGCCTGCGTGAATTGGCGGCGGCACAAAATTATGGCCTAGCGTGAACATTGCCATAAGCGGCGTTTGGCATGCGGTATCGCCAAAATCATAGGTATAGGGCCCCCTGGTCATTGTAGGGCAAGCGGTCGGTTCTGTGGGAATGATCTTTATCTTAGCGCCATTAATTTTGTCGTAAACGAACGGGAAGGACAATCCTCCGAAGTTGCTCCCCCCTCCTGTACAGGCAATTATAACGTCTGCGCCCCTCTCCCCTGCCATTTTGAGCTGTTTTTTTGCCTCTAAACCTATTATGGTCTGATGCAATAGGACATGGTTCAAGACACTGCCCAGGGAATAGCGGGTTTTGCCTGATTTATCAGAAACAGCTTCCTCTATTGCCTCGCTTATAGCTATACCCAGGCTGCCAGGAGTATCAGGCATCTTCTTCAACACCTCTCTCCCGAAATTTGTTTCATTGCTTGGGCTAGCCACACATTTAGCGCCCCATATGCGCATCATGCTTTTACGGAGCGGTTTTTGGTCAAAACTTATCCTTACCATATACACCTTACACTCAAGGCCTATGAGCTTACAAGCAAAAGACAAAGCGCACCCCCATTGCCCGGCCCCTGTTTCAGTGATTAACTTCTTGATCCCGAATTTCTTATTATACCAGGCCTGCGGAATAGCCGTATTCGGCTTGTGGCTACCCGGAGGACTCATGCTTTCGTCTTTGTAATAAATGCGGGCCGGCGTTTTTAAATATTCTTCTAGATATGTCGCCCTGCGTAACGGTGACGGTCTCCAGCGGTAAAGTATTTGGATTATTTCGTCCGGTATGTCTATCCAGCGTTTTTGGCTTACTTCCTGCTCTATGAGATTCATAGGAAAAACAGGGGCTAACATGTCCGGGGTGATAGGTTTTCCTCCCGGCCCTAATGGCGGCGGAGCAGGCGGAAGGTCTGCGGCTAAGTTGTACCATTGCTTCGGTATGTCATTCTCACTAAGAAAGAATTTTTTTTCTTTCACAATGTACTCCTTTCGCATTGGTTAATCACATTAATTCCACTTCTATATTTGGTTTGCCATTTAATGTATTTCCGACCGGGCAATTCTTTATAAAACTCAAAAGAGCTTCCTTCCTCTTATCATCCAGCTTCGGACCTTTTAGTTCAATCGAAACATTTATAGTTTCAAACCTTACGGGCTTTTCTTTAGAAAAATCCGCATCTACTTTTACCTTGAACCCTGATATGGGAAGTTTAGCTCCTTCGATATACTTATTTATGTAAACGCCTACGCAGCTTCCTAAGCTGGTCAATAAAGTATCCGGAGGCGTCATACCTTTTCCTTTGGTATCTACAATAAACTCATAATCTTTCGATCTTGCCTTCATTATCGAGCCGCCGTTATTTTCGATCTCAACGCTATACATGCGCCTGTTCTTTTTTGTTGAAACTTCTCCTAATGTTTTCCATAGTTACTACTTAGGGAAATTAAATTTAATGTCTACGTCTTTTCTTTCTTCTTCCGCTATCTTGAAGAACTCCTTCGGAGCCATTTTAAGCATACTCGCAACCCACATGTCCGGTATCTGGGCAATTCTTATATTATAGACATTTACAGAATCGTTGTAGAATTCCCTGCGGTCAGCTATCTGGCTTTCCAGGTAACTAACCCTTTGCTGTAATTGCATGAAATTTTGGTTCGCCTTTAAATCAGGATAATTTTCAGCAACCGCGAATAGGGTCTTCAAGGCGCCGCTCAATTGATTCTCGGCCTGAGCTGATTCGCCCACCGTCCTTGCCTGGAGGCAGGCAGTCCTCGCAAAGGTTATCTTCTCAAGCGTTTCCCGTTCATATTTCATATAGCCTTCGCAAACTTTTAAGAGCTTTGGTATTTCATCATACCGTTGTTTTAAAAGCACATCTATATTTGCCCACGCCTTATCAATGTTTCGCGAGATCACGATCAAACCGTTATAAACAGAAACAAAATAAAGGATTGTACCGAGTGCAAGAAAAAACAAGATGCCTAAAATAATAATCAAAACCATACCATACCTCCTTTTTTTTAAAATCTCAGAATTACTAAATGATAAGCTACATTTAACAGCATCACCATGGCTAACGCCGCGCCTCCGTAAATGCCTAGTATTGACTGCCATAACAATTTACCGATCAAATCTTTCTGGCTGTAATCCGAAAGTATGAATATCTTTTCCGCTTCGCCTTTCGCTATTATGATCTCAGGCGACGATGTGGTCACCTCGCTGGATTTCAACTCTTCTTCCAGGATCTCAGTCTCTATTTTGGCTACGGCCAGGTCCCATTCTTCAGGGCTGATGTTGCCGTCTTTATTCAGGTCGATCTCAGCCATTCCTTTAGGGTCCTTTTTTAATTTGACCAGACGCTCCCGCAGCTTCTCTCTATGATCATTCATATGACTTGAGACATTTCTTGCCGTACCCAAAATGTAAGCTTTGTCTCCGGGATAAATATGATATTCCTTAAAACGCAGCTTATGGGTTCCGAAAAGATCTCTATATGCAATGGAGTTTCTATTCATGAACTCTACGAGATTGGAAGGTAAGGGCTTTTCCCAACCTGTTCCAAATTCGTAGTCAAGAGAGAGGAATGTTTCAGCGCCTTTCGGAAAAACCATTATTTCGCCTGTTCCGTCATTTAGTAAAAAAGGGCAATAAGAACTATCCCCTTTCGCTATCGTAACCCACTTGCTGCTGCGCCCGCTCTGTTCATATCGTTCTACCGTATAGCTATAAAACACGCAGTCGGCGTTACTAAAAGGCCCTTTCAGGGGTTTATCTTTTTTAGCGTCCCCTACAATTTCCGCTAAACCAATGGCTAGGCCGCGAATGGTAGATGTTGGGATATTCTCGATCAACCTCTTCCTGCGCAGCCTGCTAAATCCCCAAAAAAAACCCCATACCCCAAATCCAAAAAAACACAAAGGTTGTAAAATGTCTGTATACACGCCCTTTAATTTTCTCTTTTACGTTTACAGGTATCGTCCCTGCATTTCTTGCAGGCATCGGACGGTTCGCCCTTCTTCCCTTTAGTATCTGATTTCTTATAATCCGTGGCGTAAAATCCTGTGCCTTTAAATATAATACCGGCCCCCGACCCTATAAGCCTTTTTACCTTACCACCGCATTTCGGGCATTTTTCTATGCGAGCAGCTTTCATAGATTGGAATATTTCGAAAACATGCGCACATTTTTGGCATTTATAATCATACGTCGGCATAGCTATGTCCTTCTCGTAAACCTGTAAAGCAAATATAGAAACTGAGTTTACCTTCTCTGGATTCCCCTGACTTTTTCTCCCCATGAAAGGAAAATTATACCCAGCAAACAAACAAAAAACGAAAGAGGCAGACGTGTCAAAATGAACATCACGACACTATGTAATTCATAATAACATTTTGGATCTTCCAGCCAAGGGATCTTAAGTCCGAACATATAAAACAGAAATAAGAGCGGGAACGATATCCATCTGCCGTCAAGGGTCCAGAAAAATAATTGACACGCAAAAAGGCAGGTTCCGCTTAAAAATAAAAAACTTCCACCGCCCTCAATAATACTCGCGACAACCCTCTTCGAGATACGAGTTTTTGACATAGTTTTTTCCTTTTTATTTGTCGGCTTACTTACTGCCTGAAGAGATTATTGATAGTTTGGTTTATGTTCTCGAAATCCAGAGTTTTTTCAAGAAGCTCGTCTGTGCCGGATTTTCTTGCCTTTTTCGCGTTAACGGCATCAAGGTGCCCTGTAACCATTATAATTTTGCCGTTAAATCCCTCCAATAACTTAATCTGCCTGCAAAGATCAAACCCGTCTATATCTTTCAACACAACATCTATCACGATGATATCGGGTTTAAAAGATTTCACTATTTCAAAACCTTGAGCGCCGTTTTTCGCGCTCGTGACCTCGTCATAACCGTCTCTCTGTAAAGCAATGGTCATGGCCTTCCTATCTTGGTCATCGTCATCTATAACTAATATTTTCTTGCTCACCGCCGTCCCGTATTTTTAATAATAACTTAAATCCTTAAATATTTTCTAGAAAGCCCCACTACAAAAATCGGCATAACAAATGCCCCTGAAAAAGCTTCTATGGAGGCTACTATCTTGCCAAGCCCCATAGGACTTATATCCCCGTAACCGACAGTTGTAAATGTTACTACGCTAAGATAAATGGCTTTAAAAAAATCGGGTTTAAGTATGATGCCATTCACTAAAACATAATCGAATGTATAGCAAAATGCCGACAATAAAATAATGGCTATGGCGGCAAGAAATGACCTGGCCGGCCGTTCGCCGTGCCCCCATACAGCGAAAGAACAGCTTAGTATAAACCACATAAAAACATGTTTAATAAAACCTATTACCCCTTTTTCCTCTTTGATTTTAGCGATGCGGCGTATTTTGCCTGGGCTGAAAAGACTGTAAATTAGGAATTTCCTATAGCACTCCTTAGAACGATAGAAGCAATTTGAAAAACCATGCGATTCCGCATTTCTCTCATGGTTTATCGCGGCGTATTTATACAATAATGACGCATATTCATAATCGACGAATCTCTCGGCTTCCTGAGCAGCTTTTTCATAAGAAAGCGCGGCGTTGTCGAAAGTTTTTTCCTCGCATTTTTTATTCCAGCAGCTGGCCGCCGAGGCAAAACATAAAGTCGCCTGCTCGTGGTTCCCTAACTCTTGATAAATTTCGGCTGATTTTGTAAATAACCGGAATGCTTCTTCGAATTTGTTCTCTGTCAGGAATGAATATGCTTCTCTTTCCAGTGAATACGGTTCTGCGCTCATTTATAAAACCTTCTTATTTTAAAATGCCCTGGAGCTGTTCCATTTCATCTAAGAGGGTATTATACAACCTAACAGAAACTTTGGCAAACCATATTGTAACAACTATCAAAATAAGTGTTATAAGGATCTTGTGGATCTTCTTAAATGCCGGACTCGTCCATAATATGGGCAAGGCAAGCGGCCCTATACATAAAATCGCCACTACGACCCAAACCGGCCGCAAAAACCACCTTAGGTCTGTTTGTTGTTGATTTTTAGAACTGTCCATATGCACATCCCCCCTTATTATTGCTATTATATTATTATACAAGGTTTGATCAAATTATTCAATCTTATGATTGCGCCTAAACATAACTTTAATATATACTGGGTATTAGGATAAACGGGCTAAAAGCGAGAAAACGCAAAAAGAAAAGAAATGTTTCTAAATATAGGAAGCTATTTTTCTTTCATTGATAAAGCGCACTATAGCATCTTTATCTTCATTTGATACGTATTTAAACTGGATGCCCAATCGATAATCGTTCGTCTCTTCAACCAGAACCCTGTAGCGCACCTCTCCCCTTATCTGTATAAATCTGGCGTCATCAGCATTCATGGTTCCGGTGCTAAACAACGGAAATGATATCATAAGAATGGCTGCGGTTGGAATTTTATACTCTGTAGAAAGCGCTATACCTTCTTCGCTTAAGTCCATAGCGATGGATGGGATCTCTCGATTCAATGTTAAAGCCCGTGCCTCAAGTGGATCTTCTACCTTATAGCTTGCTATAAATTTTACGTTTACTCTTTGAAATCTACGCCTGTCAATACCTGGATATAAGTCCTTCATGGCCATTACCCTTTTTTAGTCAAAATCCAATTCGTTAAGTATCAAATAGCCCGGAGGCGGAAGTTTATCGGTTTCATATCTTGCACAATTATTTTTCTCATCTTTTTCTTTAATATCGTCTTCGGGATCAACCATTACCTCTATCTGCCTGTATATTTGTTCGGTTTTTGCCTTAGCCGAAACAGTTATTGCATTATCAGGGCCGCAATTTAAGCAGGGTATAAATTTATCACAAATTTTCTCTCTTCCCCGCCTTTGCCCGGAACAGTAAAATGTCATTTTCAAATTTCTCAGCGGCTGGGTTTTGGCAAGGTTCGTGACCTTGCTTGTAATAATATTATTTTCAAAATCAATCGTGACATCTGAAACCATTAGATCGGGCAGGCCTTCTTCGCGGCTGATATCGCCTGACGCTGTGGAGTAGCTATCGCTATCATTCGAACCGAAAACCTTTTCCGAGTTTTGTGGAACTGTTTTTGAAGGTCCTGAATCATATGCTTCGGATGTCAATGTTGCGGCATTCTTTTTATTTTCGGCGCCGAACGAATTTGAACAGGTTAAAAAAAGCGTAACACTGATTAAAAATATCGGATAAATTGAGTTTTTCATTCTAGTCGGACTTTGCCTATTTTTATAACTGTTCCCACCCGGATCATAATTATAATAGCGCCCGAATAATAATAAGTCAATAAAATTGTGTATGAATATTATGTATATAAATGGTCTAGGAAAAAATGGGATTAGAAGAAAATTTTGCTAATATAAAGCCATATGGGTATGGTGACGATAGCGAACAGGTGGGAATAAAATACGGTGCCGCTAAAAAATTTATTATCTGCTTTAGTGTAGCTGCCTATCACGACGAGGGATATGGCGCTCGGCATCGCGGATTGGAGAAGGATAAAAAATTTATAGGACACATCAAAAGGGCTATATCTCAACATGATCAGAACAAGCATCGGAAGCGCTATTAGTTTCGCAAAAGTGCAGCTTGCCAAGGCGCGCCAATCAAGCGGTATATGGCCGGCCTCTTCCGATAATGTGGCGCCCAATATCAAAAGAGATAACGGAAAACTTGCTTCCCCCAGCATTTTTAAAGGGTCATACGCAACTTCAGGGATCCATTTGGCTCCAAAAAGGAAAACGGTTATTACTGAAAAAACTGTGGCTACGAGCGGTTGGTTTAAAAAAGAATTTAGTTTAAAATCTTTTTTGAAATTCTTTGACAAAAATGCCGGCACGAATCCCCATATGGTAAGATTGAATCCTATCAAAAATAAAAAAATATAGACCAAGAGCCTGTCGCAAACTTCACCCTTACATATAAAGGCTACGAGCGTCATAGGGAGGTACCCACTATTCTGAAAGGCGCAGGCACTCATGAATTCCTTCCGTGAATTAAAATTTTTAATAGGCTTTTGGAATAGATAACCTACTGCTAATCCTAACGATGACATCGCTATCGCCGCAATGGGAAGAAGCCACCATCCCGGGAATGCTGACGGGATAAAAGAGGACGTAATTTTAGCGATCATCAATGCCGGAAAGCAAACCCATAATAATATATTACTAAGCGCCTCTATCCCTTCTTCCTTGATCAATTTTGCCGCATGTATCGAATAGCCTATTAGCATTAAAATTAAAACTTTAAATATCCCCAAACTGATCGAGTTAAAACTATAAAATTGATCAAACATAGCGTCCTTTCGAATCTAACAATATCGTAACAGGGCCGTCATTTATCAGTTCTACTTCCATGCGGGCTCCGAATATGCCCTCTTTAACATCCGCGCCGCAGCTTTCGAGCATACTGTTAAAATCTTCCCATAGTTTTTTTGCGCTTTGAGGCTCTGCGGACATCTCAAAACCCGGCCTGTTGCCTTTTCGGGTATCGGCATATAGCGTAAACTGGGGAACGCTTAATATGCTGCCCCTTGCCTCTTTTATATCTAAATTCATTTTTCCTTTATCATCTTCGAATATGCGAAGGGCCGTTAATTTCTTAGATAGATATTTAAGGTCTTCTTCCCTGTCCTCCTTCCCCACTCCTACAAGTATTAAAAACCCTGCCCCTATTTCTGAAGTTGTCTTCCCGCCTACCGAAACCTTGGCGCTTTTAACTCTTTGAACCACTATTTTCATTTTTTATTTTACCTTTATTGATACCTCGTAACCCTTTTTCGCGCTAAAACGTTCTTGTGCGCTGCCCCCATTAACGGAAATTTCCAAAAAATTAAGGCTTCCGAAAATAGCTAGAGGTTCCCCGGGCCTAACAGACTTATAGGATTTCGCGATAGAGCTTAAAAACTTATTTTTGATTTTTATCCTGAATTTTTTATTCTTGGTAATTCTATAAAATAGTTTTCTATCGATATTGGTTACAAGATCCCCAAACCTATCTATATGTATAACCTTTCCCTTTATGATATTCTTATCTATCTCTGGCTTAGGTATAACCAGCTCCTTCATGGAATCCAGTGACGGGCCGAGTAAATTTCCAGATTTCCCTTTAGAAAGATACGCGGAAGCCGGAGCGAATATGTCGCGCCCGTGAAATGTATCCGATACGGGTTTTATAAAATATTTTTTATTCCTTATCTCTATGATCCTTTTAATACCATCCTCTTTGGCAGCGAGGTTCAAAACGCCGTTATCAGGTCCGACAAAAATATAGTTCCTGCTGTAAACTATAATAGGCAGCCGTCCGGATCCTACGCCCGGGTCGACTACGACAAGAAATATAGTTTTCTTTGGGAAATATTTATAAGAACCTTTAAGAATTAAAGCTGCTCCTGAAATGTCCTGAGGCTCAATATCGTGAGATATGTCGATTATATTGACGTTGGGATTGATCTTCAGGATAACGCCTTTCATCACTCCCGTGTAATTATCTGTTAACCCAAAATCTGTTAATATGGCTATTGTTCTCATATGAATCCTTGAAGCTGTTTTATATAGTATCATAACCGGCGCGCATCGACAACAATTTTTGATTCAGCGCTTATTTTGTGTTATAATGTTACTACCATGATCACTCGGGACACAAAAAATGTATTAAAAAAATGCTCTCTTTTGTTCACGTGCATCCTCGCGCTCTTTTTTCTCCTTACGACATATTTGGTTAGCCAAAGGAAGCGGGAGGCTGAGCAAGAAAAAAATTCAAAGACTGTCTTTTCAAAATCGAACACCTACCCCGAGATCAATGGTTTTACGTTTACCGATTACGTATCGGGAAAGAAAAAAATGGAGCTAAGAGCGGAACGGGCTTCTATAAAGCCGAAAAAGATAGGTTTTTTTAAAACACCTTTGGTTCGCGAGGCGTATATGGTAAAACCTGAAATATATTTTTTCGCGGATGGAACTGAAGTTACGCGCGTCACTGCCGCGTCGGCTACTATGGATATGGGGGATAGGAAAATACTTTTAAAAGAAAATGTGGAATTAACTACTGCTGACGGGAAAAAGATCACTGCCTCTAAAATGGCTCTTGACGTGCAGCATGGCCTTCTGTCCGTACCAGGCGCTTTTACGATGGATAATAAAGGAGTTATTACCAGGGGCAGGGGTTTAAAATCTGATATAGAGTTTAGAAGGGTTTTGATAAAATCGGAACAAATAACACCGTAGCCTCGTCTTAGGGGATTTTTATTTTATCTGGGCGAGTTTGCCGGAATGCGTATGGTCCCAGCTGTTTTCGGATGAAATATAAGATTCGACGCCAAAGCCTACGTAAACCGTCTTTTCGTCCCATGTGCCTGAGGGCCAATATTCCGCAAAAAAATCTTTCAAGTCAGCTATCGGGATCTTAAATGAAACAATGTCTCCGGTCGCGTAGTTTTCTACCGACCATTCGGTTATTTCCCGCTTTTCCACGCCGTAACTATAGAGATACCATTTCCATACGGTTTCACCGTCAATTTTAGAACCTTTCAGCATTATAAAGACAGGGGCCTGGTCGTAATTTATATCAGATGACCCGGGATTAAATCTTAATTGGTAATCTAAAAATTCGCCGTCTTCAAAGGGGGTACTATATGGCACACCCTTGAGCTTAATCGAGACGTATAGATAAACTCCGCCATCCTGGGCTATATACACTTCTGTTATGTCGCGATCGCCGGGCTTTTCTTCTTCCTCCTCATCAAAAATCACGGGCTTAATACCGTTCCAGTCGCTCAAGTAACCGCTCATTCCAGTAACTCCGGCAGTGGCCTCTGGAACCTTAAACTTGTATTCATCCGGAAGTAAGCCCTCGCGCAGCGCGTCATCGACGTCTTCTATGTATGTAAAGCTTTCGTCGCCGTCTTTTTTGATCGCTATATAGGTATCATTCAATGTGTCTATAAAAGCGGTGCTGTCCGACGGAAAATTTGTATCGAATATAGGCAGATCCGATTCGCTCGGAGCGTGGTAATAAAACACAGGCAGGCTGTCCCTGTTAGGAGTCGAAAAAAGCGTAGAAAGGTCCATTTTTAACTCGTCAAATTTAGGAGTGAGATTTATCTCTTCATCGCTATCATACGAATAGCCATCATACGACGTAATAATATCCGATTCTTCGTCTAATGACGCTTTTGCCTGATCAATATTAGTAATGATCCTGCTGATATAGGCCTGGTTGATACCTTCGTCAACGTTATCCTGGGCATCGGCTAAGTTGAACATATGGTCTTCGGCATTTTTCACAACAAGACTTCTGTTCTTTACGAACTGAAGCCCGCTTTTGAGTTTATCAAGCCCTGCCTTGTAAGCGTCCTTTGCCGCGCTTAAGCGTTCTTCTGAATTGCCTGCAAAATCCAAAAGCTCTTCTCCGTCCTGGCCCGGGTCATTATCTATAATAAATTGCAAACCGTTGTAAGTTAACGGGGCGCTGTCTTTTTTGTCGAGTTCATCATACCAGTAATTGGCGTCTGTCGTAAGCCTGTAAGCGAGGATGTGATTAAGGTACGCTTTAAGACCATAGGCAACAGCCTCAACGATATATATGTCTCCCCTGTCAATTTTTATCAATGAATCGAACCCGTAATTCATATCTTCGGTAAGCGTCGTAGCGAAAACCGCGTCATCTTCCGCTTTTTTTAGATCGTTTATAACATCATCCAATTCGGGGAGTATCACGTCCTCAAACGCGCTTACGCCGCTGTCAGTTCTTACGTTTGACCCTTCTTCCCAGTCATCGTCAAAAAAATCTTCTGTATTGTCGCCGTAATCTTCGTTATAAATGTCGGGGGCTACAGAGCTCAAATATATATCATCCACATTGGCGTAAAGGCTTAACACGGAAGCGATATCGGCGTTTGGCGCAGCCGCATTGACGCTTGAGTCGTCCTTTTGTATCAAAAGCAAAAGATGGGTAAAACCCTTAAAGAAATTCGCCACAGAATGGTTGGCTTCCAAGTTTACAGCTGTATTGAACGCGACATATGCGAGCTCCAACTCAGCTTTTTCAAGGTGATTTCTACCAATCTTTACATAATCGTCTGCATTTATGCCTTCTTTAAGGTTCACATCGACACTTATATTCTGAGATGCGCCGGCATTTCCTACATCTATATTCATAGAGCCTGAATAAAGCGTTATGTCATTTCTATCTTTCAATTCAACAGAAAACAGCCTGCCAGATCCGTTCGGAACGCTTAAGGTTATCGAATAGGTGCCTTGAGGGCTTGAAATTGTCGTGATATGTATTAAAGCGGCCATATCGCTGGCGGTTACTTCGATGCGGATAGATGTTACGAAGTCATAAAGGTTATTAGCATGGCAGGTCCCGGACATCGTTATAAAATCTATAAGTTTTGCTAATAAGACATCTTTCTTGGGAATATTTGCGGAAAACATCTTATCAAAATCAAACGATAATGTTACATCGCTTGCTGACGGCAATAATGCCCCGCTCCCGGAAGAGTCGCCGCTTCCTCCGCCAGTAGGAATACATCCGGCGCATAAAGTCGCCAACGCTATAATGCACAAAAATGTTATAAAGAGTCTGTTCATTTTCCGATATTCTTTTCAAGGCGCATTGTATAGTGCACCTTTTCCGGAACAAAGCTGGAGATTGCAAAATTCATATCCACATCCTCGTTGTCCCGCACAAGCGATATATTTACTTCCTTTTCATTTGTATCTTTGCAAACTTCTTTTTCAAGGGAGTCACAGGCCATTAAAGCTTCCTTTATAGTACGCACCTCGCTGCCGTTGATAGACCTTATTATATCCCCTTTTTTAAAGCCATACGTTACGAGGGGGTTGCCCTTTTTAAAATCTACGAGTTCCAGGCCTTTATCATCCCCTGCGACGGCTATCTTTGTCTGCGATAAAAAATCTTCCAGCGATATGGCGGCTATCTGCTTTGCCAACTCAAGCCGCGTCATATGTACGCTGATGGCCTTATGCCCTTCAATAATTCTTATGCTGGAGGTATTTTTGTTTTTTATCAGGTGTAATGAAAGAATGCAAAATGCTGTCAGAAAAATTACGCATAACAAGACTAAGCTTCGCAAGCGCTTCATGTTAGTTTAACTCCTCCTCCTGGTCATATGGCCTCATAACCTCAGGCGCCACTATCACGTCTATGGGGTTTGTAAATTCACTGGCTTCAAGCTTAAGCTCTATATTGTATTTCCTGCTGGGGCTGAAGAAGTCTCTTACTGCTGAGTGTATTGTAAAGTCTTCGGGCGACCTATCGTCGTAACCGTCGCCGTCTTTGTCATAAAAATAATCTTTATCCTGCAAGTTACCGTTGTCATCTATAACATAGGCGTAAGCATTAAGGAATGTGTTGTCTTTAAAGGTTTGCGAATAGCTGCCGCTTCCTCCGTTTGATTCCCAGTCTTTCGATGCGGTTTTAAAAACGCCATTTACATTTATATTATGCTGCGGCGTGAGCCATGTCTGTCTATCCCCTTCAAGCGCCCCAAAGCCTTCGTACACCTTTAAATAATCGCCGTACGGATTACGCGCTATGAGAACAATTCCTGCACCTTCTTTTCCATCCCAGTCATTCTCCGGATTGAATCCCTCGCTGCTGTTTGATTTAATATAGTAGTCCGGTGTTGAAGAATATAGTATGTCCAAATTGTTTTCTTCGTCACGATTGGTATTCATGATATCGCTCCACGGGATATCTGTTTTTAAACTGAAATCCTCGCCGCGACTCGGCAAATTATCATTAAATGTAAACTCAAGCGATATCGAAGAAACGCCCGCGTCTGACCCATCCCGTCTTTGGCTCAAGAAAACAATATCTACCTTATCGCCGCTATTTTCCCCGTTTTCCTTGGGTAAAAGGATATAGCTATCAAGACGGACCCTATTGCCGTGTATGTCTTTTATAACTTTCCCTTCCTTATAATCCGCCATTTCGTCCAACCTTCCCTGAACCTCGGCAAGCTCTATTGCTTCCTCAATCCCCTGAACGTCATTGTAAAGATCGCGGACCTCCTCATATAGCTGGTAATCCTCTTTTCCGTCAGGTATCTTGTCCCCGTTAGCGTCATTCGCGTCGGTCCATTTTGAAAAGGCAGGGTCATAAGGAAAATTATCTTCGCTGTCCGGAACCCCGTCGCTGTCACTATCCGTATTTACGTCAACTCCGACGTTAACATCGGAGCCATTATCCCCTTTTTTCTCGTCGGAATTGTTGTCGTTCTGATCGTCTTTTGACTCATCATAGTCTGATGACCCATCGGAATTTCCTGTATCAGAGGTATCGCCGGATGTGCCGCTATCACTGCTTGTATCTCCTTCAACCGTAGATTTCTCTCCTTTTTTGGCATCCCCTGAATCACTACCCCCGCTCCCCTGGTTTGCGCCGCCTTCTGAAAACTCAAAGCCGGACTTCCACTCTTCCTGCTTGTCCAAGGGGACGTCTTTGGGTTCGCCTATATTTCCTTCATCATCTGAAGAGGAACCCTGGCTTTCCTCTATATTGTATGATTCATTACTAATTAGATTAGTGAAATCCACAGTTCCGTCTTCTACAAATATCTCTGTAACAAGGCCTTCGCCTGCGGCGTAACATAAATTGATTCCCAACATCGTATCAAGGATTGAGTTTTTAGATAATATCTTTTCTTCTTTTCTTACTACATTTACATAGAATATTGTTCCTCTGACGCCGGCTATGGAATTCGGAGTCTTTACTTCAAAGCTTGATCCTCCCCCATACCCCTCAATTATAGTTTTGATGCGTCCTTCTAAGAGATTGGTTTTTGTAACAGATGTTTCCGGAGATGCCTTGTCAGCCAATTTCTCTATCACAAGGGAAGTATTTTCTTTCAACAAAACAATACTGCCTGAGGTAAACTGTAATTTTGCATTCGCGCCGGCAAGCGTTTTTATCGAATCACCTTCGAGAAGTACATCGCCTGGCTTTGTGGGCTGCCATTGAGTAGTATCTTTTCGGAGCACAAGAACATCACCTGAGAGAGAAGTAATAGCTGCTTCTTCAGCGCCACTTTGAGCAAAAGTAGAGGTTGCGTTTATAAGGAGAATAAAAAGTAAGGTAAGTGACAAAAAAAATGCTATCGTAACAGAGAATTTGTTTTGCATAATGGAGAATATTATAATACTTTTCAGTCCAAAATGCAAGAAATATTTTTATTTAGTAGTGTCAAGATAATTGGACGCTTTCGTGTTTAGGTTCTTCGATCAATGTAAATATGTA
>Ga0066636_10000018_pt1 | contig 74280 bp, 62 predicted proteins | sample CryGeyCG2014_080_2_FD_62736 | JGI IMG/M metagenome (GOLD analysis project Ga0066636, IMG submission 62736) | Groundwater microbial communities from aquifer - Crystal Geyser CG07_land_8/20/14_0.80 | ecosystem: Environmental > Aquatic > Deep subsurface > Groundwater | place: USA: Utah: Grand...
GGGTTGGGTTACGACCCAGTCGTGACGCAAAACAATGTGGGATGGGGCGGTCATCTGAATTCTGCCGGCTTCTTTTTTGTGCCTTACGACACCGCTTCCACCCTGAATAGAGAATCAAGGGAAACAGGAGTGTTAAGAGGAGCCGATAAAGCCAAAGTTGCATTGAAGATTCGTCCTGCGCTTAACGATTAAGGTCATAAATTTGAATGACGCCCACAATTTTGTGTTCAGGGTCAGACTGGGAAACCAGTAGTGACGTAATTTTTTGCTGATTCATTTGTTCTTCCGCATCCGATAAACGCGCATCCGCATCAATGGTTTTTGGATTGGGTGACATCATGTCGGCAGCGGTTTGTTGCATAAAACTGTCGGGATGTTCTTCCATTTGGCGGCGTAAGTCGCCGTCGGTAATGATGCCTTTGCCTTGATCAACAATACACAGTCCGAGTCGTCCATCCGTCATGGTATGGATGACGTCTTTCATGCTGGCATTGGATTCGACAAATGGAAGATTTTCAGATTTCATTTCGTGTTTAACGCGTGTCAGCAGTTTTCGACCTAAGCTGCCGCCTGGATGAAAGCGTGCAAAATCTTGTGGTTGGAAGCCGCGTTGTTCCATCAGCGCAACTGCCAAGGCATCCCCCATAACCAAAGTGGCCGTTGTCGAGGAAGTTGGTGCTAATTGATGGGGGCAGGCTTCTTGCGGCACCGCGATATTTAAATGAAAATCAGCATTTTGCGCCAAGGTGGAGTTAGGACGTCCAGTCATGGCGATGATGACATTACCATTGTCCTTTAAAAACGGAATGAGTTTAATGACTTCTTCGGTTTCACCGGAATTTGACAGCGCGATAAAAACATCTTTGGGTGAAACCATACCTAAATCGCCATGAAAAGCTTCGCCCGGGTGCATAAAAAAACAGGGCGTTCCGGTACTGGCAAACGTCGCCATGATTTTTTTGCCGATGAGTCCGGATTTACCCATGCCACAGATTACAACGCGCCCTTCGGTTGCCAAGATGGCATCGACGCTTTGAGAGAAATGGTTGTCTAATTGTTGGCTAAGGGCAAGGATAGCCTCTGCTTCGATTTGGATAACGCGTTTTGCTGTGTCAATGCTGTTCATAGAATGCCTTTGTTGCTAGGGTCACTAAAATGGGACGCCAAGATGTAGGGTGTGAAAATCCGTTCCGGGGTTAGGGGCCTCGATTCCGGCATTAGAAATATGCAGGTAACGATAACCGATTTCAAACAGTTGGGTTTGCAAGCCAAATCCTAAAATACTCCCAAATTGGAATTGGGTTGACTTGAATTCGTTCTCAATTGTCACATTCGATAACCAGTTAGGCCCCCCGCCAAGCTCAAAGTAGGGGGTGATTGTGCCCAATGGATAAAGTCCTTGGAAAACCGGATTAATGCCGAGGATGTAGCCGCGTTTATTGAGCGGGGCTTTGAGCGAAGAGTGCCAAGCGCCAGCATTGAGCTCCATGCGCCCAGCCAGTTTAAAGGCACCGGATTGATACAGAGATTCTGTCCAGTCAGCCCCCAAAGATAAGCGCTGAAAGGCGATAGTATTGTCACTGCCAATATCAAGGCTAAGGGTGAGTTTCTCGCTATCAACGCCAGAGTGTAATGCGCAAGGAGGTTTGCCCTGATAGCAAGCAAAGCTCAAGCTGCCGATGGCTCCCCATATTGCAGCATTCATGAGTAAGTCATTAGAGGTATCAAAGGCTTTAGCCGGGCTGGAATGGAAGGGTACAACGCAGCTGACCAGGGCGAAAAAAAATGCACGATAGCGCCTTTTAAAAACGAACATTGAATGAAAATCCTGTTAGACTTATGGGTTATATAAATGTTATTGATGATTCATTGTTAATGAGTCGTAATTTTACCTTAAATTTAATTCAAGTTATGAATAGTCACGATTTTTCCCAAACAAAAATATTAGTCGTTGGTGATGTAATGCTCGATCAGTACTGGACAGGTCGGGCAGGTCGAATTTCGCCTGAAGCGCCGGTGCCGGTTGTCAAAGTGGCTGATGAAACCGTTCGTGGCGGCGGAGCAGCTAATGTGGCATTGAATGTTGCGGACTTAGGCGCACAGGTCAAGTTAATGGGTGTGATTGGTGAAGATAGCTTTGGCGCTCAGTTAAACCAGGTTCTGAAGGATGCCCAGGTGAACGCAGATTGGGTTTTCTCCGAGTCAGGCACCATTTGTAAGCTTAGAGTGTTAAGCCATCATCAGCAATTGATTCGCATGGATTTTGAAACAACGGTGCCTGAAATGGCGGCACAGCAGTTGGCAGAGGCGGTTGAAAAGCATGTTATGGATTATGATGTGCTGTTGATTTCTGATTATGCCAAAGGGGCATTACAGTTTGTTGAGCGGATGATCGCTGCGGCTAACCAGGCAAATGTTCCGGTTTTAATTGACCCGAAAGGTAATGATTTTTCTCGTTATGCAGGCGCAACCTTGGTAAAACCTAATCAGGGTGAATTCGAATTGATTATGGGGACTTGCATCGATGAAGCGGATTTGATTGAAAAAGCGCAAAGGTTATTAGAGCAGGTCGATATTGAAGCGTTATTGGTCACGCGCAGTGAACATGGTATGGTGTTAATTGAACGTCAGGCCGACCCAACCTTATTAAAATCGCGTGCCCAAGAAGTCTTTGATGTAACGGGCGCAGGAGATACGGTGATTGCAACTTTGGCAACGGCATTTGGCAGTGGGCTATCTTTGCCAAAATCGGTGAACTTAGCCAATGTTGCTGCCAGCATTGTGGTTGGTAAGGTGGGAACCTCAACGGTGTCTCTGGCTGAATTAGAAGAACAACTCAGATTGGCGACTCGACATAAAGGCTATGCTTCGATGAGTGAAGAAGAAGTGTTGACGCTTATCCAAGTCGCGCAACAGCAAGGTGAGAAAGTGGTCTTTACCAATGGTTGCTTTGATCTGTTGCATAGCGGGCATGTTCGCTATTTAAATGAAGCTTCTCGACGAGGAGATCGGTTGGTGGTTGCGGTGAACTCGGATGAGTCGGTTCGTCAGTTAAAAGGCGATGCACGTCCCATTGTGCCTTTGGAAGGCCGAATGGAACTGTTATCGGCGCTCAGTTGTGTGGATTGGGTGCTCCCCTTTTCGGAATCAACACCGGAACGTTTGATTTGTAAGCTTAAACCTGATGTATTGGTGAAAGGCGGAGATTATCAGCCGGAGGATATTGCCGGGGCAGGTTGTGTTTGGGCGAGTGGTGGTGAAGTCGCGGTTTTATCTTTTTGGGACGGCTATTCTACTACGCGATTGGTTGATAAAATCCAAGCAGAAGAGCGTCATAGAGAAGTTTAAATGAATATTGAAAAAGCACTTAAAGCCCATCAAATAGCGGTTGAATCTGTCATTAAATCGTCACAACAGCTGGAGGCACTAATCGCTAAAATGTCAGAGACTTTAGCCGCCGGCGGCAAGGTTCTTTGGATGGGCAATGGCGGGAGTGCCGCTGATGCACAACACATGGCGGCCGAATTAATGGTACGCTATGTCAAAAATCGACAACCATTGGCCTCTATTGCGTTAACAACCGATAGCTCGATACTCACCGCGCACAGTAATGACTATGCTTATGAAAGTGTCTTTGCGCGGCAAATAGAAGGCTTGGCTAAACCGGGTGATATTGTGATTGGTTTATCAACGTCCGGTAATAGCGAAAATGTGGTTCAAGGGATTACCCAAGCCAATCTGCAAGGGTGTGTTAGTGTCGCGATGACCGGCGAGTCCGTGTCTAAGTTGTCAGAGATTAGTACCTATTGTTTTCGGGTGGCATCAAATGAAACGGCACGTGTTCAAGAGGCGCATAGTTTTATTTGCCACTTACTTTGCGAGGGGTTGGATGAGGCTTTTTAGCGGGTGACGTTAACCACTTTATCCGCCAAAGAGAGTTGTTAGCGTTTTGTTATACAGGATTAAGGAGGTGAAGTGTCTAAGATTTTAGCCGGTGATGTCGGTGCGACTAAAGTATTTCTTCAGGCTTATGATACATCATCACAAGCCTTATTGGCGCAAGCGCGTTATGTCAGTGATAACTTTCCATCTTTAATTGATTTGATTCAATCATTTCAACAACAGTTTGAGTTACCTCAATTCTCAACCGCCTGTTTTGGGTTGCCAGGCCCGGTGAGTCAGTGTGAAGCTAAGTTGACCAATCTTCCTTGGTGGGTAAAAGCCCATCAGATTGAAGAAAGTTGTCATATTGATACAGTAGTACTGTTAAATGATTTTTACACAGCTGCCCTAGGGGTGAGTGAACTGAATGAGGACGACTTATTGTGTTTGCAGCCTGGTATTCCAAACCCATTCAGCAATCGATTGGTCGTCGGCGCCGGCAGTGGCTTAGGCGTGGCACCGGTCAAAAATTGTGCAGGCCAATTTATCCCACAATCCTCAGAGGGTGGACACATCGATTTTGCGCCGGTCAATGAACGACAAATTGCCATTTTAAATTGGTGTCGACAGAAATGGTCTCATGTTTCTTACGAGCGATTATTGTCTGGAGAAGGGTTGGAAACTTTATACTTTTTTTTCAGTATTCAAGAGCATGGCCATGGTCGTCGAGGCCTGAAGGCTCCGTTGATTCATCAAGCCGCTTTAGATGGAGAAAGAACGGCTAATTTAGCATTAGATATGTTTGTTGAAATTTATGGTGCCTATATTGGTAATTTAGCGTTAATATGGGAGTCAAATGCGGGCGTTTATATTGCTGGCGGGATTGCGCCTAAAATCAGCGATTGGATGACCAAGCCGATTTTTATCAATGCATTTTTAAATAAAGGTCGTATGCGGGGATTGTTAGAAGATACCCCTGTTTATTTAGTGCTTAATGAAAAAGTGGGTTTGTTGGGTGCAATGCGGCAAGCCATGAACATACAATCAGCGTGACAGGCAACTAGAGTAAGGCACTCATCAAAATAATAACATGACGAGAAAAATCTGTTTTATTGTGATAAATACTTTAGCCTGTCGGGGTAATGGAGGAGGAGAATATGAAATACTACAGAGAAACGAAAACGGCAACCGATCTAACTCGCAAGACACTAGCCTTAGTGTTAGCCGGTGGGGAAGGCAGTCGTTTAAAAGATTTAACAAAATGGCGCGCAAAACCTGCCGTGCCGTTTGGCGGCAAATATCGAATTATTGACTTTGTTTTGTCAAATTGTGTTAATTCCGGGATCCGTAAGATTGGGGTTTTAACGCAATACAAATCACATTCTTTGATTCGTCATGTACAACGTGCTTGGTCTTTTATGCGTTATGAAGTGGGTGAGTTTGTTGAGTTGTTACCTGCTCAGCAGCGTGTTGATAAAGGCTGGTATAAAGGGACTGCGGATGCACTCTATCAGAATTTGGATATATTGCGCCGTCATACGCCAGACTATGTATTGGTATTGGGGGGCGACCATATTTATTCAATGGATTACAGTAAAATGCTGTTTGAACACTCCGAATCGGGCGCAGATGTCACCATTGGCTGTATTGAAGTCCCTCGAATGGAAGCGAAAGGCTTTGGTGTGATGTCGGTTAATGAGAATTTAGAAATTACCAAATTCACAGAAAAACCCGCTGATCCCGAAGCCATGCCCGGTAAACCGGACAAAGCCCTGGCGTCGATGGGGATTTATGTGTTTTCGACTGAGTTTTTGTTTCAAAAACTGATTGAAGATGCGGATGATCCTAACTCATCAAGAGATTTTGGTAAAGATATTATCCCATCAGTGATTGAAGACTATCAGGTTCGCGCCTTTACATTTGAGGATAAGCAGAAACGTCCGATCTATTGGCGAGATGTTGGTACGATTGAATCTTTCTGGAAAGCCAATTTAGATTTATGCTCGGTAACCCCTGAATTAAATCTTTATAATGGCGATTGGCCTATTTGGACCTATCAAGCACAAATGCCACCGGCAAAATTTATTTTTGATGACGAAGGGCGTCGAGGTGAAGCGATTGACTCTTTAATTGCGGGGGGGTGTATTATTTCGGGTGCTCGGATTAAACGCTCGGTTATTTCCAGTGGGGGATGGGTGCACAGTTATTCATTGGTTAAAGATTCTGTATTGCTTCCACGAGTTCAGGTTCATCGTCATTGTCGTATTCAAAATGCCGTGATTGATAAAGGGTGCGTGATTCCGGAAGGCACGATTATCGGTGAAGATTTGGCAGAAGATAAACGGCGTTTTTACGTTGAAGAAGCATCGGGTATTGTTTTGGTTACGCCCGAAATGCTTGGTCAAAGACTACACGTTACTCGTTAGGTTCTTTTTAAAACACATCCCTTAGCAAGGCAAATAATGGGTGACTGAGATTGTGCATTTGTGCAAAAGCTCAGCTCACCGTAACAGTTTAGATAAGTTGGTTATGGAACAAAAAAAAATTAAATTAGTATTGTGTTGGCATATGCATCAACCCCATTATCGAGATGGTTTAAGTGGCCAGTATCGATTACCCTGGGTCTATTTGCATGCGATAAAAGATTACACCGATATGGTGGCGCATTTAGAACAAATCCCTGAAGCAAAAGTGGTGGTCAATTTTGCCCCAGTGTTATTGGAACAATTTGAAGACTACGCCGGTCAGCTCCGTGCATGGTTAGAATCGGGTTCACCATTGCATGACGCATTGCTGAATTATGTGTCGGGTCAAATGCCTGTCAGTGAGTTGATTGAACGGCGATATGAGGTTTTACAAGCCTGTCAAAAGGCGTTCGCACCCACTATGATTGATACGTTTCCAGTGTTTAAGAAATTGTTAAAAATGGTTGGGGCTCATAAAATTACGCGATTAGAAGATGCCGCTTCCTTGGCTTATTTCAATGAATCTTTCTTTGTTGATTTACTTATGTGGTATCACTTAGCGTGGATGGGACACAGTTTAAGATTACAAGATGATCGAGTTAAAACGCTACTAGCAAATGGCCAGTTTGGGGTGCATTTTAGGTCGCAGGATCAGCGCTTAATGATTGAAATTATTGCCGATGCCATAGAAGGGATTGTGCCAAGATATCGAGCCTTAATGGAATCGGGTCAAATTGAAATTTCTATGACGCCATATGGTCATCCGATTGTGCCTTTATTAATCGACTTCAATTCAATGCGTGATGCACAGCCGGTTGCGCCTATGCCGCAGTCGGCTATTTATCCGAATGGCTATGAGCGCGCTAAATGGCATATGGAAAAAGGCATAGACGTATTTAAAAGTCAGTTTGGGGTTGCGCCCAAAGGGGTTTGGTTATCAGAAGGCGCTGTCAGTTCGGATGCAATTGGTTTGTTGGATCACTATGAAATTCAGTGGACCGCTTCCGGGGAAGGGGTTTGGCGTCATTCTTGTGAAGCGTCAGGAATAGATCCGCATGATGTGGTCTCTAAAAAGGCTCTCTATCAACCTTTGCAACATGCCACACAAGAGTGTGCGCTTTTCTTTAGAGATGACGGGCTTTCCGATTTGATTGGATTTCAATATAAAGACTGGGATCCACAAGATGCCGCCAATAACTTTGTCTATCACTTAAAAAACATTGCCAATGCTTTGGGTGATGAGGTTGAAGACCATGTGGTTTCGGTGATTTTGGACGGTGAAAATGCCTGGGAGTATTACCCGGATAATGCCTTTCATTTTTTATCAAAACTCTATCAAGCGTTAACGCAAGAACCTCAAATTGAAATGGCCACTTTTTCAGACGCATTGGATAGTGGTATTCGTCCGCGTCATCTTTCCCAATTAAAAGCAGGCAGTTGGGTGTATGGATCCTTTTCAACTTGGATTGGTGAGCCGGATAAAAACGCCGCTTGGGATTTGTTAGTGGCGGCAAAAATTGCTTATGACGATGTTATGGCCAGTGGGGCTTTAACTGAAGAAGAACAAGTATTAGCCACTCAACAACTGGCCATCTGTGAAGGTTCAGATTGGTTTTGGTGGTTTGGTGATTACAACCCGGCAGGCAGTGTGCATGACTTTGATGAGTTGTTCCGCCGTCATTTGGAAAAGTTGTTTTTACTCTTAAATATTCCAGTGCCGCCACAATTGGCAAAGCCATTATCTTATGGTGGCGGAGACATGGAAAATGCGGGTACCATGAAGCGAAATTAAAACGATTCTAGGGTTATTTTATAACGACGTTCATTATCTTTTATTTTGCTCATTTCACGAGGGAAGCGTATGACAACAAAGCAAGCGGGTGTATTATTGCATCCAACCTCTCTCCCTTCGGGCACGATTAATCACCAGGCTTGGCAGTTTTTAGACTGGATGGAGTCTGCGAAGCTGAAAGTTTGGCAAATGTTGCCTCTAACGGAGCCAGTTCAGGGGTTGTCGCCCTATCAGAGTGTTTCTGCATTTGCAATGAATCCGGCGTTATTACCGGAGGGGTGGCAACAGGATTGGACGTCACAACAGCATGCCGACTTCAACGAATACTTGGCAAATGAACCTCATTGGTTAGAAGATTACGCTTTGTTTATGGCTTTACGTCAAGAGTTTGCAAAAGCGTCTTGGTCTGATTGGCCGGATGAATTACGGACGCGAAACCGATCCGCTTTAAACAGGTTTGCTGAAGCTAACTCTGAAAAAATACGGTTTTTAAAACAACAACAGTTTTACTTAAATTGCCTTTGGCATTCCTTAAAAGCGGATGCCAATGCCAAAGGTATTCGGCTTTTTGGCGATGTTCCGATATTTGTGGCTTACGACAGTGCTGATGTTTGGGCTAATCCGCATTTATTTAAGTTGGATGCACAAGAAAACCCGACGGTGGTAACCGGCGTGCCCCCTGACTATTTTTCAGAAACCGGGCAGCGTTGGGGGAATCCACACTATGACTGGCAAGCCATGGAACAAACCGATTTTAAATGGTGGCGGCAACGTATCGCATCAGATTTTGAATTATTTGATTTAATTCGAATTGATCATTTTCGCGGGTTGGAAGCCTGTTGGGAAATTGATGCGGCTGAAGAAACTGCCATGAATGGACATTGGCAGAAAGTCCCGGGGTTTGCATTGTTAAGCGCGCTTAAACAGCAATTTCCGACCTTGCCTTTGGTTGCTGAAGATTTAGGGATTATTACCCCGGAAGTAACGGCTTTGAAAGAGGCTTTTTCCTTACCCGGCATGTCAATCTTACAGTTTGGGTTTAATGGGTTTCCCGACAATCCGCATTCATTGTCTGAGCAGGTTGAAAATTCAGTGGTATATACTGGAACGCATGATAATGATACCACTCTGGGTTGGTGGAATTCTTTGGACAATGAGGCGCATAAAAAATGGATTTTGTCCCAACTCCCGGAGGCGCATTTACCGATGCCTTGGCCAATGATTGCGGCAGCGATGTATTCGAAGGCGCAACTGGCAATCATTCCTATGCAGGATTTTTTAGGGCTTGATAATTCAGCAAGAATGAATATTCCCGGTATTGCCAATGGCAACTGGAGTTGGCAATTTCAGTGGACACAACTGACCCCCGCTTTAACCGATCAAATAGCCAAGCTCGTAAAGGCTTCTGGTCGAGGACGTTAAAATGAAACAGCATAAGGACAACAAAATGACCCGCGAAATTTTTCAAGAAGCCTTGTCTCGATTACAAGCTGGAACCCATCATGATCCCTTTCAATTTTTGGGGTGTCATCCTATCGCAAAGGGTTGGGAAGTGCGTGTTTGGTTGCCGTCCGCAGAAACGGCTACTTTAGAACAAAAATATCCGTTACAACGATATCCAAACTCAGATTTGTTTACGGTTAGGTTAAGTGCAGCACAAAAAAAGGCACTTGCGCAACATTATCAAGTTCAATGGCAGGAAAAAGACGGTTCAGAACACCAAGTGGTTTCCCCCTATAGTTTTATGCCGCAATTGGGAGAATTAGACTTACACCTTTTTGCCGAAGGACGTCATTGGCATATTTATCAATTCCTAGGCGCTAATCCAAAAATAGTGGACGGTGTGGCTGGTGTGCTGTTTGCCGTTTGGGCACCCTCGGCTAATAGAGTTTCGGTGGTGGGGGATTTTAATGGTTGGCATGGCTTACGGCATCCGATGCGAGTGCGCGGCGACAGTGGTATTTGGGAGTTATTTATTCCAGGATTAATGGCGGGTGATATTTATAAATTTGAAATCCGTAATGCTCAAACCTCAGGCGTATTCATTAAAACAGATCCTTATGCTAAAGCGATGGAATTGCGACCTTTGACAGGATCTGTGGTTGCGGAAACGCACTTTAATTGGGCAGACCAAAGTTGGTTAAAAGCCCGTGCAGAAAGAGACTGGCAAGCGACACCGATGAATATTTACGAAGTTCATCTGGGTTCTTGGCAAAGAGACGATGCCGGCGGGTTTTTGAATTATCGTGAAATCGCCCATCGCTTGGTTGAATATGTGGTTTGGATGGGGTATACCCATATTGAGTTGTTGCCCATTTCAGAGCACCCTTTAGATGAATCTTGGGGCTATCAGACCACAGGTTACTTTGCGCCGACACGTCGGTTTGGTGACCCGGATGATTTTCGGTATTTTGTAGAATATTGTCATCAACACCAAATTGGCGTGTTTTTAGATTGGGTTCCCGCGCATTTCCCTAAAGATACTTTTGCGTTAGCGCGATTTGATGGATCTGCTTTATATGAGCATGAGGATCCGCGCAAAGGCGAACATCAAGATTGGGGAACCTATATTTTCAATTTTGGGCGCAATGAAGTGCGCAATTTTTTAATTGCCAATGCGCTGTATTGGTTGGATGAATTTCATATTGATGGTCTGCGTGTTGATGCGGTGGCATCAATGTTGTATCTTGATTATTCTCGTGATGAAGGTGCTTGGGTGCCCAATCAATACGGTGGCCGAGAAAATATCGAAGCCATTGAATTCTTAAAAACGTTGAATGCAGAGGTACATAGTCAAAGCCCAGGCGCGCTTGTGATGGCCGAAGAATCGACTTCATGGCCAATGGTGTCAAGGCCAACATGGATGGGTGGCTTAGGATTTTCCATGAAGTGGAATATGGGGTGGATGAACGATACCTTAGATTTTTTTGAAAAGGATCCTGTTTACCGACCTTATCATCACAATCAATTGACCTTTAGTCAGATGTATGCCTATTCGGAAAATTTTATCTTACCATTGTCACACGATGAAGTTGTTCACTTAAAGAAATCCTTGGTTGGGAAGATGCCGGGTGACCTATGGCAGAAAATGGCTAATATGCGGCTGCTAATGGGGTATCAATTGTTGCATCCCGGCAAAAAATTGTTATTTATGGGTTGTGAGTTTGCTCAATGGCAAGAATGGAGTGATGCAAGAGGTTTAGATTGGTATTTGTGTGATCAACCGGAAAATCGGGGTGTGCAGTTATTGGTTAGAGACTTGAATTTGTTATATCGAAATCATTCGGCATTACACGAAAGAGACTTTAGTACGGAAGGGTTTGAGTGGATTGATTGTCATGATTACGAACAATCTATTTTGAGCTTTATGCGCCAATCAAAAACCGAAAAGATTATTTGTGTGTTTAATTTTACCCCCGTACCGAGAAATCATTATCGTATTGGCTTACCGGAAGCTGGCAGTTATTCAGAAGTGATTAATTCAGATGCAGCAGTTTACGGTGGCAGTAATTGTGGAAATTCAGGGGTTATCGAAGCCGAATCCATTCCTTGGATGAATCGGCCTTATTCAGCAGAATTGGTTCTACCTCCTTTAGGGGTAGTTGTTTTAAAAAGATGAGCTCTTTGCAAGGGTGGGGCATGAAAGTAAAATAAGGGAAAAAATAAAATTTTAACCCTTTTTTATTCGTGATCCCCTCTCGAGTCAAGGTCTCCATATAAAGAGAAAAATTATGAAAATATTGTTTGCGACGTCAGAAGCGCATCCGATTATAAAAACCGGTGGATTGGCAGACGTGTGTGGTAGCCTGCCCAATGCCTATCAGCAGTTAAAACATAAGGTTCGGTTGGTGATGCCGGCTTATGGCGATGTTTGGGAAAAGGTCTCCCAAGTCTCTCAAATTGCCGACTTTACCTTGACTTCTTGTGGCCGAAATTTGCATGTACGCCTTCATAAAGCGACAGCGCCCGGCATTGATGTTCCCGTTTGGTTGGTGGATGTTCCAGAATTATTTTACCGCCCGGGTAATCCGTATTTAGCACCGAATGGTAAAGACTGGTGGGACAATGGGGAGCGCTTTGGGGTCTTTGCAAAGGTGGTTGCCGAGATTGCGATGGATCGCGTCGGTTTGAAATGGCAACCGGATGTGGTGCACTCTAATGATTGGCAAACGGGTTTGGTGCCTGCATGGCTTTCTTTAGAAGCGGAACGTCCTAGAACTGTGTTTACCATTCATAATATGGCTTATGCGGGGCTTTTCCCCAAGTCACTTTTTGAGGGGTTGGGCTTGCCATCGGATTGGTGGGATCCTGAAAAGGGGGTGGAGTTTTATGATAATTTATCCATGTTGAAGGCAGGGATTCAAATGGCGGATGTGGTGACAACGGTCAGCCCAACCTATGCCAAAGAAATTACTTATCCCGAATATGCTTATGGTTTGGAAGGCTTATTGATTCAGCGTGCTGAACAAGGTAGGCTCGTCGGTATTTTAAACGGTATTGATCAAACCGTTTGGAACCCGAAAATCGATCCGATGATTTATCGACATTACACGGCAGAAAAAGGGCGCGTGGCAGCAAAAAAACTGAATAAAAAGGATATGCTGAGTTTTTGGGATTGTGATATCAGTGAAGACGGTTTGGCGGTTCCGGTTATTGGGTTTGTGGGACGTTTGGTGCCGCAAAAGGGCATTGATCTGATTTTAGAAGTATTGCCGGAAATGCTTGAGGAAACCTTAGCGCGATTTGTTATTGTGGGCACCGGAGAAGCGCAAACAGAGTATGCACTCACCGAGCTGTCTCATCAATATCCTGACCGTCTTATGGTTTATATCGGCTACTCTGAGCCTTTGGCACACAAAGTGGAAGCGGGTGCTGATATGTTTTTAATGCCGTCACGATTTGAACCTTGTGGATTAAATCAGTTGTATAGCCTAGCTTATGGAACTCCCCCTATTGTCCATTCTACAGGTGGATTGGCAGATACAGTGGTCAACGCAACTCAGAAAAATTTGGCCACGGGGGCTGCAACAGGCTTTGTCTTTTTTGACACGAGTCGTCATGCGCTCAAATCCACGCTATTGCATGCCATACATTTGTATGGCAAAAAACGAACTTGGCAAAAAATCCAAAAAACAGCGATGCAGCAGGACTTCGGCTGGGCAAAGAGTGCGCAGCAATATTTGGATTTATTTAAAACTCTCTAGGAGTCTGTGATGACAGAACACGAATCGACACTATCAACAACAGAACAGCAAAAACACGTTGCAGAATTACTCAAAAAAATGGGTTTGTCTGCCATTGATATTGAACAAGATTTTGTCAATTATCTTTATAGTAATTTGGGAAGGAATTTATCGTCTGATTGCTTTTATAAATATCGCGCCTTGTCCTATACCATGCGAGACAGATTGATGATGCATTGGAAGCAGACTTGGCATTCCTACAATAATAATAAAAAAACACGAAAAGCTTACTATTTATCCATGGAGTTTTTGATTGGTCGTTCCTTGTCGAACAATATGCTCAACTTAGGCGTAGAGAGTGCTGCGGATGAAGCCATGTATAGTCTGGGATTGTCCTTAGAAGCGATTGAGGAGGCAGAAAGAGACGCCGGCTTAGGAAATGGAGGCTTGGGTCGATTAGCCGCTTGCTTTATGGATTCCTGTGCAACGTTGAAATTGCCGGTAGTCGGTTATGGATTACGCTATGAATATGGTATGTTTAAACAGCTGATACAAAATGGTTGTCAGGTAGAAGAACCTGATCACTGGTTGGGGTTTGGAAACTATTCTTGGGAAATTCAACGTAGCGAATATACCCGAACCATTAAATTTGGAGGCGTTTCTCGGCCTTATAAAGATCCTCATACCGGAGAACTAACGGTGCACTGGGAAGACGCGGATGAAGTCTTGGCCGTGCCGTTCGATGTTCCGATTCCTGGATATCAGAACAGGGTTGTCAATACGTTACGGCTTTGGTCTGCGGAAGCGGCAGAGGGCTTTAATCTTTCTGAATTCAACCAAGGTTCATATTTTGAAGCGGTTGCCGCGAAAAGTGAAGCTGAGAATATCACCATGGTGCTTTACCCAAATGACAGTAGTGAAAATGGCAAGGAATTGCGCCTGCGCCAACAATATTTTTTGGTTTCAGCCTCTTTACAAGATGTGGTTGCTCAATGGGTTCAAAGGTATGGCTCGGATTTCAGCGACTTTGCAGACTATAACGTCTTCCAATTGAATGACACCCATCCCAGTTTAGCGGTGGCAGAATTAATGCGGTTGTTAATTGATGAGCATAAACTTGACTGGAACGCAGCTTGGGATATTGTTAGAAAAGTGATGGCTTATACCAACCACACATTATTACCCGAAGCCCTAGAGCGTTGGCAAGTGTCACTGTTTGAGCGCCTATTACCCAGATTGCTGGATATTATTTATGAAATTAATGCCAGATTTTTAAAACAAGTGGCGATGAAATGGCCTGGTGACAAGGGTAAGTTGTCTAGAATGTCAATTATTGATCCTGACAACAATGTTTGTATGGCTTATTTAGCGATTGTGGGGAGTTTTTCGATTAATGGGGTCGCAGCACTCCATTCACAGTTGCTTAAAGAGGGCTTGTTTAACGACTTCTATCAGTTGTGGCCGGAACGATTTAATAACAAAACCAATGGCGTGACACAACGCCGTTGGATGGCCAGCAGCAACCCCGGGTTGCGGAAATTGCTGAATGAAAAAATTGGCCAAGGCTGGATTACAGACTTATCACAGTTGCATAAAATTGAAGACTTTGTGAATGATAAGAATTTCCGACGTGATTGGATGGCTGTTAAACGCCAGAACAAGCAACGCTTAGCGGATTTGGTTGAAACTGAAACGGGTGTTCGTTTTGAAGTAGAAGCGTTATTTGATGTCCAAGTGAAACGTATCCACGAATACAAAAGACAGTTATTAAATATTCTTCATGTGATCCACTTGTATGCCCGTATTAAGCGGGGTGAAACCGATAATTGGACAAACCGCTGTGTCATTATTGGGGGTAAGGCGGCTCCCGGTTATTTTATGGCTAAGAAAATCATCAAATTGATTAATAATGTTGCCGATGTCATCAATAATGATCCAGGGGTTGGCAACCGTTTGAAATTGGCTTTTGTCCCTAATTACCGTGTTTCTGCCATGGAAATTATTGCCCCTGGCGCAGACTTATCTGAACAGATATCAACCGCCGGTAAAGAGGCCTCCGGAACCGGTAATATGAAATTTATGATGAATGGCGCCATTACTATTGGAACATTGGATGGTGCGAATGTTGAAATTTTAGAAGCGGTTGGGGAAGAAAACTTCTTCTTGTTCGGGTTAAAAACAGAAGAAGTGGAAGCCTTAAAGCCGCATTACCATCCGCAAAGCATTATTGAACAAGACTCCGATTTACAACATGTCATTGCGCTGTTGGAATCGGGTCACTTTAACCAGTTTGACGATGGATTATTTGATGATGTGATTGCCTCAATCAAATCATCACAAGATCCTTGGATGACCTTAGCCGATTTTAGAAGCTATGTGGATGCGCAACATGAGGCTTCGTTAGCCTTCCAGAACCATAGCCGCTGGAATACCATGAGTATTATTAATTCAGCAAGAAGTGGGGTTTTCTCTACAGACCGGACAATGACTGAATATAATAATGACATTTGGAAGCTAAGTCCTCTTTCATCATAAGGGGGCATAAAAACGGCCAGGCCTGGCTATTTTGGGAGGCAAATATGGAAATACTACTCGACTGGGTTGGTATGGCATCCGATTGGATGCGCCCGCACTTGTCAGCAATTGGTCTGGCAATGATTGCAACTTTGCTGGTGATTTTTGGACAAAATCTGACTCAGCTATTGAGACACCAAATTGGAAAATACCATTTTGTCGTTAAATTAACATTATTTGTGCTATTCAGCGCGATTGGCTTCGCATTGCTCGTCGACTATATTGCCCCTTTGTGGGCGTCACAACTGGCGACACTGTCTGATGAGTGGTTAGCCCCAGTCGTCGTTGCCATTTTTTATGGTATTGGTTGGCTAGCGCAGAAAAAACAAATGATTTAATGGTTAGAGAGACCTCTGCATCAGTGGCGCGCGGGAGAAAACTGCCCACATTTTTATGCATGTATCCATCTTGTGAAAAGGTCTCTATAACTTGTTGTAGGTGATATCAACAACATACCATGCTTTTTTGCCTGAAGGGGTTTGGACAAGGACTTCATCGTCTACTTGCTTTTTGAGACAGGCTCTCGCCATAGGGGAGTCAATGGAAATATAATCTTTTTCACCGTAAATTTCTTCCGGGCCGACAATCCTAAATTTTAGACAGTCTCCGTCAATGTCTTCTAATGTGACCCATGCGCCAAAATATATGTGACCATCTTGTTGTGGGTGATAGTCAACAATTTTAATCTCTTCCAAGGTTTTTCTAAGAAAGCGCACTCGTCGGTCAATTTCTCGTAAACGGCGTTTGTTGTAATGATAATCGGCGTTTTCTGAACGGTCACCGAGACTGGCTGCCCAAGCGACAATTTTAGTGACTTCAGGGCGTTCTTTTCGCCATAAATGATCGAGCTCTGCTTTTAGTTTTTCAAAGCCTTGCCGGGTAATGAGTTTTGTTTTCATGTGATTAATGGGTATCACTTGGTTATAATCCAACAAAGGATTTATTGGTTAACAACGATTTTATTGATTTGGTTAACTTTATTAAACTCATGGTAACGCTTTTTTTAAGAAAGGAATAGATTATGCAACAGTCTCGAATCATTTATGGATTGACTTTGGTCTCCTTTTTGGCTTTTTTAGGAGGGTGTAGCAGCACCAAAGAAAAACCAAAAGAGCCAGCATCGGCAACCACTTGTGTTTACCCGAATTCAACCGTAATTGCGCCGGATTGGGTGTGTGATGTTCCGGTGAAAAGTCTGGTGTTAAGTGCCGTTGGAATTGCAGAGCCTTCAAAAGCCGGGTTTAGTTTTATGAAGGATATTGCCGCTGCGGATGGTCGAGGGCGGTTAGCCGAGCAACTTCAAGTTGAAGTTAAGAAAATGGTTAAGCAGTATTTGGGCACCACGGGAAAAGGTGACAGTGAAACAGTTGATGCGGCGGCCAGTTCAACGTTAAAAACCATTACCCATCAAACGCTGGTGGGGTCGCGAGTGCACCAAACCAGAACCGGACCCAATGGCCGATTGTATGTGTTGGTTGGTATTGATGAAGCGGCTAAAACTCAGGTGGTTAAAGCGGCTGTTGAAACCTCAATGCGCAATGACGCGGCTTTATGGCAGCAGTTTAAAGCACAACAAAGTTTTGAAGAAATGGCTGCAGAAATTGCCAAACAACCGATTCGTTGAGGTATTGGTTTAGGACATGACACCCGCGCAATTTTTTGGTGAGCTTCTTGCTTAATCTGCTCGCCAAAGAATAGAAATAGGAGAGCAGAATGGGTTGGGTTATTAAAGATTTATACGAAGATGACTATGATTTTGAAGTGGATCGCATGAATTTAGAGGCATTGGATATTACCGCGTTTTCGTGCCCTAAGTTAAGAATCATCGAAGTACCGGTTGATGAAGAAGATGTTGAAAAACTAGAACAGATTTACGAATTATTATTTCCTGGTTTGTTTGAAGATATGCAGCGCATGATGGACGAAGAGGATCGAGATCCTTACGGTGTTCGTTATTACTATAGAATGCGTAAGTCCGATTCTGAAGGGTTAAAGTCTTAGTTTAAAGAATATATTGTTTTATATAGGGTTTTCAATAAGTTGCTATTGATTCGTTAGGGGTGTTATGGCGCTATTGGTTGCATTTCAGCTTGTTATTTGTTAAAGTATTGTCAATTTCATAGCCCAAAAGGTTAAGTTATCAAACGTTCAGATGTATTTATTACACTGTCATTTGCGTTTAGGCGCCCCTCGATTTTTATAGACCCCTTGCGGTCAAGTCTAATCCAAAGGATCAGTCCTGAGGAAAATATCGTCTTTAGTATCAGTTTGGCGAGAGTGGTTGCTAGCCGAGATTTTTGTCGGCGGTTATTCAATGTAAAAACTTATTTTGCCATGTCCTTTCCTTAGTGAATTTTCAATAGCTGAGCGACCCTAGATATCCATTTAAAAAACAATAAAAAAGGCAAAATTTGACATGACACAAGACAATTTAATTTTTCGAAAGCCAAATTTAGAAGACGGGCTTGCTATTTATGCGTTAGTCAAGGCATCGCCGCCATTAGATGTCAACTCCAGTTATCTGTATTTTTTACAAGCCTCGCATTTTGCGGATAGCTGTATTGTTGTTGAGCACAATCAGAAAATCGTCGGGTTTGTGTCAGGCTATTTTCGCCCTGATGAACCCCAATCATTATTTATCTGGCAGGTTGCGGTGTCAAAGACAATGCGTGGTCAAGGATTGGCCAAGCGGATGATACAGGCACTGCTGGATAATCAAAAAGGTTGTGCGACAGTTTCCCAAGTATGTTGCACGATCAGTCCGTCCAATAAGGCTTCACAGGGTTTGTTTAAATCTTTTGCCGAGCAATATGGCTTGCAGCTGACGGTAACGGCATTTATTGAAGAGGTGCATTTTGGCTCAGAAGGCCATGAGGCGGAAGAATTGTATTCGCTGACCGCACCAGATCAATCGGATATCGCTATGCTTTAATGGCCGCTAATCGCTTGCTAGATCAAACACTAAAATACCAAATTAACTTAGATAAGGAAAAAAAACATGTCATTAGAAATTTTTAATAAATATGAATCAGAAGTTCGAGGTTATATCCGTTCTTTCCCGGTGATTTTTGAAAAAGCGAAAATGGCAGAGGTTTGGGATGAAACCGGAAAACGCTACGTTGACTTTTTTGCCGGTGCGGGGGCGTTAAATTACGGCCACAATAATCCACTGATCAATGCTGCTTTGATTGAGTATTTGCAAAATGATGGGATTGGTCATGCCCTTGATATGGGAACGATCGCCAAAAAAGCCTTTATTGAAGCCTTCGTCTATAACATTCTAGAGCCCAGAAACCTGGATTATAAATTGCAGTTTGTTGGACCGACCGGAACCAATGCCATTGAGTCCGCATTAAAAATTGCTCGTAAAGTAAAAGGCCGTAAGCAAGTGATGTCATTTACCAATGGCTTTCATGGTATGTCAATGGGGTCATTAAGTATTACGGGTAATAGCTATTATCACGATGAAAGCTATGGGGTTCCTGGCTATACGACACAGATCCCGTTTCATAAGTACTTGGGTGATAAAGTGGATACCATTGCTTATATCCGCAAGATATTGGAAGATGCGTCCAGCGGAACCGAATTACCCGCAGCGATTGTATTAGAAACCATTCAAGCTGAAGGGGGGATTAACGTTTCCGGTGAACAGTGGTTAAGAGATTTGCGTCAGATTTGTGATGATTTTGATATTCTGATGATTGCCGATGAAATTCAAGTGGGCAATGGACGTTCTTCCGATTTCTTTAGTTTTGAAAGAGCCGGCGTCGTACCGGATATCGTAACCTTGTCAAAATCAATTGGGGCAGGACAGCCGATGGCGATGGTTCTATTGAAACCTGAGTTAGATAAATGGAGTCCGGGTGAACATTCAGGAACTTTCCGAGGAAATAGCTTGGCATTTGTTTCTTCAGCCGTGGCGCTGAATGAGTATTGGTCCGATGACAGTTTTTCAAAAGAAGTGAAGCAGAAATCGAATTTAGTGCAAAAAAGATTGGAAAAACTGGCCTTACGCTTCCCGCAGTATATCCGAGATATCCGCGGTCACGGTATGATTTGGGGCGCAGAATTTAAAGACCCTGCTATGACCGGAAAAGTTTGTCAACAAGCGTTTGAAGATGGCTTGATCATTGAAACCGCCGGTGCCGGGGATGAAGTGATTAAATTCTTAGGGCCTCTAGTCATTACCGAAGACTTGATTAATGAAGGCTTTGATATTCTTGAAAATGCAGTTGCAAAAGTGAGTCAATAAAATGATTGTTAAAAATTTATATGATGATGTGGTTGGAACGGATGCAGATGTGGATTCAGCGCAATGGCGTAGTCGTCGTCTGCTTTTAGCGAAGGATGGCATGGGTTTTTCTTTGCATGATACGATTATTAAAGAAGGTGAAAACCTGCACCTTTGGTATAAAAACCACTTGGAAGCCGTCTATTGTATTGAAGGCGAAGGCGAAATAGAAGAAAAGAAAAACGGAAAAGTTCATGCCATTCGTGAAGGAACGGTTTACGCCTTAAATGAAAATGATCAACATATTTTGCGAGCCAATAAAGGGAGTCAAATGCGAATGGTGTGTGTTTTTAATCCGCCCGTCACAGGCCGTGAAACCCATGATAAAGATGGTTCTTATGTGTTGGTAGATGCTTAATTTCCGCTTTTCAGCCAGCTAAAAATAGCCAGGCCTGGCTATTTTTAGCACGTAAAACACCTTATTTAACCTTAAAAAGAGAGTAAATCATAACGTTAGATGATTGTTCAATAATCATCTAGCCGTTGTCAAAACATAAAATGTCAAAATTAAATCCTTCATTAAGTGTCGAAAAAATCGGTGGCACGTCTATGAGTGAATATGAAGCCGTGCGCGATAATATTATTCTGTATCCGGAAAACCCCTATAACCGTATATTTGTGGTGTCTGCCTATGCCGGCATTACCGATGACTTGTTAGAGCACAAAAAAAATAATAAGCCCGGGGTGTATGGTTTATTTGCCAATGACGATGTAAACGAAGATTGGCGAATTGCCTTGGATCAGCTCAGTCTTAAACTGAATAAAATCAATGCGTATTTATTTTCCGAGGATGCGTTAAGGCAAAAAGCCAATGATTTTATTGATGAACGCATTGCACAAACCAAACAGCTACTCAATCATTTACAGGATTTGTGTCATCATGGGCATTTCTCTTTGGAAACGCACTTGCTCACGGTTCGAGAATTATTGGCGAGTATTGGCGAAGCGCATAGTGCTTGGAATTTAACCCACCAGTTGCAAACAAAAGGGTTGAATGCTCGCCTGATTGATTTAACGGGTTGGCAATCAGAAGAGCCTTTACCGCTCGATGAAATGATTCGTTTGCATTTTGAGGGGGTTGATTTCACCCGAGAACTTCCTATCGTAACAGGGTATACGCATTGCCAAGAAAACTTAATGTATACCTTTGATCGAGGCTACAGTGAAATGACCTTTAGCCGCATTGCGGTGATGTGCCAAGCAACCGAGGCCGTGATTCATAAAGAATATCATTTGAGCAGTGCGGATCCGAGATTGGTCGGTGAAAAGAATGTGGTGCCGATTGGTAAGACTAATTACGATATAGCAGATCAGTTAGCTAATTTAGGAATGGAAGCCATTCATCCAAAAGCGGCACAAGGCTTACGGCAAGCACAGATTCCGTTGCGGATTAAAAATACCTTTGATCCCGTGCATCACGGTACTTTATTTACCGAAGATTATGTGAGTGAATCTCCGCAGGTTGAAATTATTGCCGGTATGCGGCATTTGATTGCTTTGGAGCTGTTTGATCAAGAAATGATGGGGCAACAAGGGCACTATGAAAAAATCATGATTGATACCAGCAATCGATTACGGTGTGAGGTGATTACCAAAGATTTTAATGCCAATACCATTACCTTTTATTTAAACACCTCTTTGAAAAAAGCGAAACGCTTGTCTGAACAGTTACAACAAGCATTGCTAACGGCATCCATTAGAACCAGTAAAGTCGCCTTGGCTTCTGCGATGGGGAGTGATATGCGTATTAAAGGTCTACTGGCAAAAGCCGTGCAAACCTTATTTGATCAAGATATCAATGTCGAAGCCATTCAACAAAATATGCGCCAGGTAGAAATGCAGTTTTTCGTCAACGAAACCGATTACGAGAAAGCAATTAAATCCTTGCATGAAAATTTAATTGAAGTCCATAATCACGGAAAAGCGATATGCGAGCATTAATGGTTTGGATGAGTTTATGCAGTGTCTTCGTTAGTACGATGAGTATGGCAACTCAGCGCCATTCTAAAGAAACGCAAGATATTGAACAGCTTCAGGAACCTATGTATAACCCGTTTGTTGAACGATATGTCATTGACGAATTGCGTCAATTACGGGTTGATATGAATGACTTGCATGTTGAAATTACCAGGGAAGTGGTAGATCGTGAACTGACAGCGACTTCTCGCGCAGTGGGTTATGCGACCGATACCATTACTTATTTCTTTTATTTAATCGCAGGGATTTCATCCATTCTATTACTCGTTGGCTGGACATCAATTCGCGAGATAAAAGAAAAGGTCATGCATCTGGCGGATGCTAAAGTGAGCAAAGTCATTGCAGAATATGAAGCGCGTTTAGCCAAGCTTGAAGATGAACTGAATCGTAAATCGCGCGGCATTACCAGTGCTCAAAAACGCTTGTCACAGCATAAAGATATTCATAGCTTATGGTTGAAGGCCGGTCAAGAAACCATTTCCAGTAATCGGATGGCCATTTATGACCAGATTTTAGAGATCGACCCGAGTAATGCAGAAGCCATGACCTATAAAGCCGATATTGCTTTAGAAATGGAAGAGCCGTTATGGGCCATTAATTTATGCCATCAGGCGTTGAAAATAGATCCACAGAATAAACATGCCTTTTATCAACTGGCAGGGGCTTATGCATCGATGGATCGCCCAACTGAAGCGATTGACTTCTTGAGAAAGGCGCTGGAAGACTCTGAAGGTTATAAAGAGCAAGTACAAGCCGATCCTGCATTTACCAATATAAAGGACAATCCACAATTCAAAGCTCTAATTAAAGATGGGGACAGTTAATTGAGGGGTTTATTTGCATTTTTTAATCACATTTAGGGCGCATCTTTACGTTAAGCTAATGCGTATTTAAAAATGCATAACTGAGGGCTTTCATGAAATTATTGCAACAGATCGGTTTAATTGCAGCTTTATTTTTGGCGTCAACGGCAAGTTTTGCAGCAGATTTTTTTGATGAAACCTTCGGCAATTTACAAGAAGAATTATCCTTGGCGAAAGAAAATGACAAAAAAGGCATTTTTATTTTTTTCCACATGGAAGAATGCCCTTTTTGTGATCGTATGAAAAAGACCATTTTGAATCAGCCTGATGTCATTGCCTTCTATAAAAAACACTTTTTAACCTATCAGATGGATATTGAAGGTTCAAATGAAATGGTCGATTTTGATGGTACAGAAGGCACGTCACAGAGGTTATCAGAAAAAAAATATCGAGTCAGAGCAACACCGGTGATGATGATTTTTGGTTTAGACGGTCAGCCTCTTGTTCGATACACCGGCCCCACCCGAACCAAACAAGAGTTTTTATTATTAGGGCAATATGTGTTGGATGGCAGTTATCAAAAAATGTCATTTACCCGTTATAAGCGAGCACAAAAATAGGCCTGAAATACCATGCAATTTTTTTCTCTATTCTCCTTAAAGGAATGGCTCAGTCCGGCATTGTCTTTAGGACTAACCGTCATTTCTGTCATGCCTGCTCAGGCAGGTGATCCCCTCGCGCTTCCTGAACCCCTTAGCTTAGAAAGTTTAATGGCACTGCCGGTCACAATCAGTCCACAGGTGCAGTTACAACAAGCCAAACAACAGCAAGCACTTGCCCTGATTGGACAACAGCAATCGGTTAATGCGTTGGAATTGAATGTTGTGGGTCGATTAGGTTGGCGAGAGTTCGCCAATGAAACTCAAGAAAATCATCAACTGGCTTTGCATGTGGGTAAACAGCTTTATGATTTTGGTCGTCAAAATGCCCTAACCGAGGCGCAACAACAGTTGACCAAAGCCGAAAGTCGGTTTGGCGTTCGCCAAAATCATCAGTTTCAATTACAGTTGATGCAAGCTTTTTTTAATATCATTTTGGCTGATTACCAGTACCGGGTGCAAAACGAGTCCATGGCCGTGGCTTACGTGACACTGGATAAAGCGAAGGATCGTCATGAATTGCACCAAATATCCGATGTCGCTTATTTAAAGCGACAAAATGATTATGAAAAAATTCTGCTATTACGGTCTAAAGCGGAAAATGAACAAAGACGTACTCGAAGTGTGCTTGCAAACTTGGTGGGGCAGCCCCAAGCCTTGTCAGACAAATTGACCTTTCCTAATTTAGAGGCTTACAGCCAACGCAGTCTTCCGACTTTGGAAGCATTACAGCAGCAGGTTCTTTCCAATAATCTTCAGTTAAAAGGTTTGGGGCTTCAGCGACAAGCCGCTTTGTCACAATTGCAAGGTGAAAAAGTGGCTAATAACCCGGTATTCCGTTTGGATGCTTGGGGTGGTCAACTGTCCAGTTATGAAAAAAAATATGAAGGGAATTGGCGGGTTGATCTGTCAATGCAAATGCCTTTGGTCGATGGCGGCCTGAAATCTTCCGCTGTGGCGAAGCAGAAAGCACAGATTCAGCAAATTCAAGCACAAATAGCGGCGACCAAACAGGCGTTGAGAGACCAGGTGTCTGAATTATTTTTTACGATTAAATTGTCTGAAGCAGAGAAAAAACAATTGCAATTACAAGCAGATTATGCGGATTTATATTTGGATTTCAGTCGTGCACTCTACGAAAATGAATCTCAGACAGATTTAGGCGATTCGATGGTTCAGTTATCAGAATCCAATTATCAAATGATTTCACAGCAGTTTAAACAGACATTGGCATGGGCACAGTTGGATTTTTTAAGTGGACAAGCCCCCAGCTTTAAGAAACCTGCCGAAATAATCAATCATGAGGAAAATTATGAAGCACATATTCAATAACTTAGCGGGGAAGCCATCTTTACCCTTGATGATGGGTTTGATATTGCTGTTGGGGATCAATCTAAAGGTTCAAGCAGCAAAAATTCAAATTGGCGCTTTGGTTTCCGGTCAGGTGCAGCAGGTTACGGTTAAGGTCGGGCAAAGGGTTAAACCGGGTCAATTATTGATGCAAATTGATGACCAAGCCTATCAAGCGCAGTTGGCAATGCAAGCAGCAGCGCTAAAAGCGTCGGAGCTGAAATTGGCCGATGCGCAAATTGAATTGGATCAAGCAGCTGATTTATATGACCGAACCGTAACGGCCAAAAGAGAATTTGATGCCGCAAAATTGGCCTATGATTTAGCCGAGCAAGCCATGCTAAAAGCCAAGGCACAACTGCAATCTACCCAGGCCTGGCAAAAATATTATCGTATTGAAGCGCCTGTTAATGCAAAAGTTATTGCCATTCAAGCCCCGAAAGGCACAACGGTATTTGGTGAAAACAATCCGTTAATATTGCTAGAAAATTAACCGATATGAGCCGGTTTATGGATCCCCGCTTGATGCGGGCGCTTGTGGCGCCGCCAAACTGAAAAAACCGCCCTGGATGGCTGTTTGATTATCAATCGCAATCAGTCCTTTAATACAGCGAACAATCAACCAAACAAGCCACCATGCTAGAATCAACCAGCCGATCATAAAAGCGGTCAATAAAAAACCGATGAGTAAATAAATCAACCCAAACCAAAAGGTTTGAAACTGAAAGCGGTAATGCTGTTCTAACCAAGCAGGATTGCCATCGTCGTTGCGTTTAACCCAAGCAATCACCAGCCCAATCAGTGCAAAGATAGGAAATAACAGCCCAACCAAATAAAGGATATAGGTGATTTTGGCATAACCCGTGCCGGTATTCTGCATCAGGTTTTTATCGTAAGACATTTAAAAGACTCCGTATATAAATCAACTCAGAAATGATCGCTTTGATTCACGGTTTGTTTCAAGTAAAAGAACCGCTCGATTACTTTACCATTTTAATATTGGTAAATGGGTATGGCTTTTATATTGGGTGTGTTCCATTCTGTGCAGAACTTCACTGAGAATACGGACGGCTTCAATAATAAAAGGCCCTTTATTGAGCATCACGCATTCTGAGCGCTGAGACATGGCTGCATCACTGATTTCAGGACGCGATACCACGCCTTTTTTGGCAAGGGTCTCAAGAACTTGAGTGGCCCAGATAATGGGAATGTGTGCTGACTCGCAGAGTCTTAATAACGCATCTTGGGTTTCTGCCATTTGTACACTGCCTAACTCAACCGCCAAATCACCTCGAGCAATCATGACCCCAAAATCCAGATTGTTTGCTAAAGCAGTCGCAATGATTTTGGGCAGGTTAACAACGGCTTTTGGGGTTTCAATTTTGGCAATAATGGGTAAATCAGCACGATTGAGATGCTGTAGCTGTTGTTGTAAATAGAGGATATCATCCGCGGTTTCTGCAAAGGACAAGGCGACTAAATCGGCATGTTGGCAAATAAACTGTAAATCGGCATGGTCTTTTTGACTCAATGCGGGGAGTTGTAAATCAGTTTGAGGTAAGTTTAATCCTTTTTCAGGTTTGAGTCTAACGCCCTTGGGGCCAACTTGGGTGACTTGCAACAACACCCCTTCCTCTGTAATGGCTTTCACAACGGTTCCAATTTTGCCATCATCAATCCAAACCATTTCACCCAAGTTGAGCTTATCGATAACAGGTGGATAGCTACAGTTGAAGACAACGGCGATCGGCTTCGAAAATTGATTGAAGTTAAACCCTTTTTCTGTGGTCTGGCCCCTTAGTAATAACCAGTCCTTTAAAAAAATTCTTGGCGCTTTTAGTGTGCCTTTGTGAAAATCTTGTCTTTCAGGTGTTGGCAAAACATTGGCGGTACGAATTTTATGACCCGCTAAATCCATCATGATTGGGCATTGGACTTGATTGGCGCGACAGTAAGCGTGAATTTGATCCACCATTTTCTGCCAGATTTCTACTGAATCATGTGCGCAATTTATCCGCGCGCAGTTCATGCCCGCTGCAAACATGGCGTCAAACCAGTCAGATTGATCTGCTGCTTCACTGGGAATGGTCACCATAATATATTCTGTGCGTGAAGCTGGTTTTGAGCCGAACAGTCTTTGCGCGCGCGCTTTGAGAATTTTATAGCCTTGCTGATAATCAATGGTATTGTCGGGTAATCGTGCTGTATAGGTCTCTTGTTGTGTGGCTTTTGAAAGGATATTCAATACCGATACAATAGTGGTTAACACATGCGGTTCAATACGCCCTAATGAAGACAGTCCCGCTTGAGCCAGTTGAGATTGTAAATTGTGAACAGCATGGCGTCGCATGGCGACATAGTGCATCATATTAATCAGACTGAGTAGGTTGTCTGTCTGAGTTTGGCTGTGCGGGAATTCGTAAATGAGTTGTCTTGCTTCGGTTTCGATCAAATGCTTAAACTTCAACATTTGATGAAATAGATTGTGAAGATCATCTGTTTCCGGTAAAGATTTTGTATTAGGCATGGCGATCGTTCCAGGTTGAGTGAAAATCTCTGTTAAAAATACCGTTTTGAAAAAAGTTTTGGCAGGGTTTGGTTTAACACTAAGTTAAAGGCTTTAAAACCCCAGCGCCTGACGGTGGGGAGATGCTGTACATAATAGGCCGTGTACTCCACAGTCGCTTCTCCGCCGCGCATGGCTTTGAATTCGCCGGCACCGGAGCTCAAATTCATTGCCATTGCTGACTGGTGGGTTTGTTTTAAAATCAGGGTGATTAACAGCCGATAAAGTCCTAGAGATTTCGGTTGTTGGGTGTCATAGCCGAGGATTGGCGATGTGATAATGTTCCTTTGGGTAAAGAACCCAACCACACCAATGATTCGTCCTGTTTCATCCCGGAACCCTTGAAAATTAACCAGGCCTGACCTGTGTAATTGCAAACAATATTCAGCGGTTAATTGCGGATTGAAATTGGAATGTTTTTCAATAAACAGTTGGTTATAGCAGCGTTCAACTTGCGGAAAGTCGCTTTCGCAGAATTGTTCGTTGCTTACGTACTGCAAGGGGGTTTTGCGCAATAGACGTTGGTCATTTTTGCAGTTATTTCGCCGCCACCAATCCGGTTGCCGGCCATCAAACACAAAAACCTGACGTGCCGGCATTAATAACCAATTTTGACTGTTTAGACGTTTGATTAAGGCAGGGTGGTGAAGCGGATTCAGTGAGCGGATGCTAATGCTGTGCGTTGGATAGCGGGCGATCCAGTTTTGAGTCGAATCGTGTAAATTTTCAGCGGACCAATCTCCGGGAAGATTGGTTGAAAATAGCCAATTATTGATGGAGAGGGTTCGATTAATCTGAATGCCTTTTAGCCAGATGCTTGCTAACCCCAATCCCAACTTAGCCAAGGTTTCCCAAAGCGGATTTTTCAGTAAGGGAAGCTCTTGCTTGGCATAAGAAATATAAGCGGTATAGGGTGAACACACATAGCTGTTGTCATAGTCTGTTTGATTCAAGGTTGCAGGCAGCCATTCATCACCGATTTTCTCTAGCTGTAGCTGTGTACGGACATTCCGAAAAGCCTGTTGATTATTGAGCCGTTGGTGGATTGTGAGCCAAATTTGTGCGGCTTGGCAAATGTCATCCCCCTCAAGCATGGATAAGACTAAGCGCTAAGTGTGTAAGCATAGACTCCACCATAAATCGCTGAACGATCCTGTCGCGTCCAGTGTTGATTCGCATCGGCATCCGTTGTCCAATTTTGTAAAATGCCGGCTGGCAATTTATCTTCAAGCGGCGACTTTTCCCCCGCTGTTCTAAAGACAACCTTGGCACCCGGTTGCGCGGTGCGGGTGATTTCTTGCCAAAGCTCTGTCAACTGTTCAGCATTCATCCAATCTTGTGCGTCCAGTAATAAATAAGCATTTAGACTGTTTGCAGGCATGGCTTTTAACTTTTCAGTCATGGATTTATGGTGAAGATTAATCTGCTGAACCTGTTCTTTTAAGGTTGTAAATGCGGGGTTTTTCAAATAGCGAGGCACGGCTTGACGGTGTTTAATGTCATAGCTGCGATTAAAGGCTTGCCAGGCAAAATAATTGTCATTTAAAGGAAAATCGCAAGCAAGTCGTCGAGCACGCTCTTTAAGTAATTCATGCATACCTTGTTGGTCTAGTCGAGATTCTTGGAGCATTTCATCAAATTGAGCAGGGGGAATGCCAAGACTGTAAAGCACAACTGAACGGTGACAGAGAAATTTCACCAGTCTTGTATCAAAAACAGGCGCGATGTGTTCATTAAATAACTGTTGTTGCTCTTGCAAATTACGCGCTTGCATCACCTTGCTGATGTCGTAACCCAATTGTCGAGTTATCCAGTGAATGAGGCCAATAAATCGCCCCAGTAAACCGTGTTGATAAAAGCCATCGGAGAAGTATTCGATACGTTTTTTTCGCCAAAGTCCTTCTTTGCCTTCCCAATAATTTAAGGTTTTTTCGTCTAGGTGTGGTCGAATATGAATGGCATAAGTGTCCAGATTTTTAGTTAAGTTAGCACGGCCAAAAAAGTCAAAAAACGATTCGGCATCCGGAAGGTGTTGAATGGCCGCTATTTTTAATTTGAGTAGGGCAATATGCGCCTCATTTAAATCGACAACGGTAATGGATTGGGGCTTGAGTGTCAGATAATTCAATACATTACATCCGCCTGATGAAATGGTAAAAATACGAGACTGCTCGTTGAGACTTAAGGCGTCAATATCCACTTCAGGGTCTTCCCAGATTTGTGGGTAAACTAACCGGTCAAACCAATGTGTAAAAAGTCGATCAAGCAATCCTTTTCGGCTCAGGAAGGGCGTGTTATACACGGCGGTTTTAACCAGCGTTTTTGTTGCAGCACTTTCTGACATTCTCTAGCTCCCGTAATATGGTTTAAAACATATTACCCGGCGCAGATGACGGTTCAGTGATGCTTTTATAAACAGTTTATGAGGGTTTTATGACAAGCCGCCAGCCATCATAAGCCGGCGTTGTTAGTGTCAGTTTAAGAGGGGATTGCCTTAAAGCTAGAAGTCGTAAATCAAGGTTAAAAAGGTTTCAGTATCTTTGTTAACGCTACCGACAGCGGGGGTATCGTTGTAACGAATTTTGTAATTCGCTTTTAGACTCAAGCTGCCATTTAATTTAACTTTCAGGCCCGTATTGGTTTCATATTGCATTTGATCACTACCGCTATAAACGGCTACATCTTGCAAGAATCTAACCTGGTCGTTAAAACCATACTCAAAATTGGCTGAACCTTTGATAATGGTTTGATTGATATCTTTTTGACCACTTTTTTGGGTGTAGCCGGTCGATTGACGCCCTAAACCTAGCTCCGTGCTTAAAACCAGATTTTTCTCATCAAAGAAACTGTAACCGAAACCGGCCAATACAAAAGCGGTCAGGTCAATATCGACAAAACGATCATTTTCCAAACGAACTTGCCCAAAGCCATAGGCTTGCGGATAGGCATTTAAGAACCAGTCAGTTTGCACTTCACCAACATAGCGTTCCTCAGTAGCCACCTTATCTTCAGATTTATTTTTGGCTTCAATTAAACTTTTTAAGCGATAGTCCGTTTGCTTATAGTCGGCTTTCAGGGCAGCGTAGAGGGATTCAGAAACCACATTACCCGTTGTATTGGCATAACCGGCTTCCCCCGCCCCGCTTAAGCCATATTTGGGTTTATCTTTAGCCAAAACAGGTTGAGTGATGATGACGCTGCTGAGCGCAAGGAGTAAAACATTTTTTTTCATAGAGAGCCCTTAATTATTTTGAAGAAAGTGTTGAATTAGATTCTGTGTGTAAATGCACATCCATTTGCGGATAGGGAATGCCAATGTTGGCGGCATCAAAGGCTTGTTTAACCTTTTCATTCATATCCCATTTCACCGGCCAGAAATTTGATGATTGTACCCAAGGACGCACATTGAAATCAATGCTGGAAGCCCCTAATTGAGCGATGTTCACAACAGGTTCAGGGTCTTTTAATACCCTTTCATCTGCTTCGAGGAGTTGCATTAAAATCGATTTAGCCAATGCAATATCGTCGTCATAGCCAATACTAAATACCATATCCACTCGGCGAGTGGGTTTAGCAGAATAGTTAATGATGATCCCTTTATAAAGATTGCCATTCGGGATGATAAGGGTTTTATTATCGCCTGTTTTCATCTGGGTGCTGAAAATACCAATCGATTCGATGGTGCCCATTACCCCGGCGGCTTCGACAAAATGACCGACTTGAAAGGGTTTAAACACAATGAGCATCACGCCCGATGCAAAGTTTTGCAACGAATCTTTCAGCGCTAAACCTATGGCGATTCCGGCCGCACCGACTAATGCTACCAAAGACGTGGTATCAATGCCTAATTGGCTAAGGGCAGCAATAACCACAAACAATAATAATATGGCACTGACAATGGCGGTAATGAAGTTAATCAACATGGCATCCACATTGGCTCTTTCGAGCAATTTGGTGGTCAGTTTGGTGATGCCTTTAACAATCATTTTCCCCACGAGAAAAATGAGGAGTGCAAAGATTAGATTCGTTCCCCAGTCAATAATGACGGTATTCCATAACATTTGAATATCGATTTGTTCAAGGTTAATGCTTGTTAAGTTCATAAAATCGCCTTTCATTTTATTGGTAGGATGTTTGTATAACCTTGGTAAAACCTAATATTTTAAGCCAATTAAAGGCTCAGGGGGTGAAAAAATGACCAGGCCTGGCCATTTTTTTCACTAGAAGGACTTTATTTAACGACTTTGTAAGGGGGCAGTTGTTGTTTGATACATTGATACTGAATGGGCGCAATGGCCGGTAGACCATATTGATAAGGAATGGGTCTTTCACCTTTGATTAAAGGTTTGAGATAGTCCAAAGCCGCTTGGGTAATATCCATGCCGTCATCGCAGATAAAGCTATCCGGCACCCGTTTTTCCAGGTCAGCCACTTCGACCAAATCAACATTTTGATAGCGCCAAACCAACGGTTGCTCACTCAAAACCTGAATGGTTGGCAGTACGCCATGAAGCCCGTCTAATGCGGCTTGTACCGCAGCTTTCCCGGCACGATAAGCCATTTGCCAGTCGGTTTCAGAGACGATATGACTGGCTGAACGTTGTAAATAATCGGGAACGGCACTGTGGGTTTTACAATTAAAAGTTTGAGCTACCAGGTTGGATAGTGTGCGCGCCACACCGCCAAGTTGGGTATAGTCATGGCTGTGAGTGTGCTCGATATTTTCAATGGAAATATAACTGCCATCCTCATTGGTCAAGCCTTCAGATACCACACAAACACAATACCCTTTGTGTTCGATAAAATGGTTCACCTTATCTAGGAAAGCCTGTTGACTGAAAGCGCGCTCAGCGGGTAGCACGATTAAGGGAGCATCGGGTATTTGGGTTTTAATTAAGCCGCCTGCAATGGTTAGCCAACCTGCATTGCGCCCCATCGCTTCGAGCGCAAAGAACTTAGTAGAGGTATTATGCATTGAAATCAAGTCCAAGGTCGCTTCAAGCAAACTGGTGGCAATGTACTTAGCCGCACTGCCAAACCCGGGGCTACAGTGTGATAGCGCCAGGTCATTATCAATGGTTTTAGCCACCCCGATACAGGTCACCGGGTGCCCCTTTTCCGTACAATAGTCCGCTACTTTTTGGGCGGTTACCATCGAACCATTCCCCCCATTGTAAAAAAAATAGCCGATATTGTATTGACGAAAAACCGCTAAAACGCGTTGGTATTGTTCAGGGTTTTCAGCAAGCGTGTCTAAGTCAAAACGGCAAGATTGAAAGGCGGCGCCGGGTTGGGTTTTTAATTGGTCTAGCATCTGCTCGGTAAACTGAGTGGTATCGGTTAAGGTTTCTTCCAGTACCCCGACAATTCCATTGACTGCCGCATAGATTTTGCCAAATTTTTCGGGATGTCTGCGCGCCATTTCAATGACACCGGCTGCACTGGCATTAATGACAGCGGTGACGCCGCCGGCTTGGGCATAAAGGACATTATGGGCAGGTTCTGACATAGTGCGATCTTCCTGTTAACATGATTGGCTATTTTAGAGGGGATGTGTTTCCATTAAGTGACGGTTTTTTGAATCAGCCGATTATTGTCACAGCATAATGGCATTTCTCCTCGAAAAAAAGCACGCAAAGGGGTTTCAATCAAAAGATGGCGCCAACCGATTAACACCCTATCCGACTGACGAATTAAAGCGAGTAAATCGGCTTTTTGAATGACATTATGAGGGTTAATGTGATAATCCAACGCCACTTGATTTGCCCAAGCAAAACCAATCTCTAAAAAAACGGTTTCTTGCAGACTAGGCGGGGTATCCGGCGGCGGGAGAATGGGCCAAAGCTCAGGGGTTGAAAAGACCTCGTCAATCAAGGATATCCAAGTTTCCCCATAGGTTTTAATGGATGACACTTTGATATGAGGAACTTTGTATAGAGCTTCAACGTTTGCAGGAGGGCGTTTGGCGATGGCGACCAGCACATCATCGGAGAGAATCCAACGTTTGGGTCGATTATGTTCAATCGCATGACGTTCACGCCATTCGGCAAGCCGGAAGGCAATAGCGCGATTTTTGCGGGGAAGTTTTTTCGCCGTTTTTATTTTTTCGCCGGCATTTTGAGGCGCGAGTTCATACAACCGTACCTCTAATAAAGCAGCAAAGTCTTGTTGTAATGCGTCAAGCTGTTCTGGCGTTAATCTGCTTAAGCATTTTTCATATAAGGGTGCCAGCGTTCGGACATCATCAATGGCATAAGCTAATTGTTCAGCACTCAAGGGTCGTTGTTGCCAATCTGTGCGGGTTTGGCTTTTTTCTAAAGTGATATTGAGTTCCGCAGCCACCACACGAGCCAGTCCGGCTAAATCACCATGGCCTAAAAATACACAGGCGATCTGTGTGTCAAAAATATTGACGGGTAATTGTCCCGAGACTTGGTAGAGCACTTCCAAATCCTGCCGAGCAGAATGAAATACTTTGACTATATTCGGATCCTGCAACACTGCCCATAATGAACTGAGGTCATCAATCGCGATGGGATCAATAATGGCAGCGATACCGGAGGCGTTTTGAATTTGTATCAAGCTCAAAATCGGGAAATAGGTATCCGTTCGCACAAATTCGGTATCAATCGCAAGCCACGGGCTAGACTGAATGGATTGGCAAAAGGCGTGTAACGTATCAGTTTGATCAATAAATTGGTAGGACATGTCGAAAGTTTAAGGGCAAAAAGGGGTTTCGGCAAGCAAATGCGTTGGCTTTTTTAAGGATTCTTCAATATCATAGGCGTTCAGTTATTTTTTTGGCCGCAATAGCGCCAATTGAGTGCGTGTTTAATGGATAGAGGAGCAAGTTTGAAAATTCATATTCTTGGCATTGCGGGTACTTTTATGGGGGGCATTGCGCAGTTGGCAAAAGCCATGGGGGTAACGGTTTCCGGTTCCGACCAGGCCGTATACCCGCCGATGAGTAGCCAATTGTCTAAGGCAGGCATCGAGGTTATGGAGGCTGATTCATTGGATTTTCTACAACAGACACCCGATGCCGTGGTGATTGGTAACGCATTGAGCCGAGGTCACCAAGCCGTTGAAGCAGTTCTAAATGCTCAGCAAGTTTATACTTCCGGTCCCCAGTGGCTTGCCGATCATATTTTAAAAGATCGTTGGGTCGTGGCGGTGGCGGGAACGCATGGTAAAACTTCTACCGCATCTATGGTGGCATGGATTCTTGAAGATGCGGGATTAAACCCCGGGTTTCTGATTGGTGGTGTGCCTGAAAATTTTGGGGTCTCCGCTCGATTAGGAGATGCCCCCTTTTTTGTGGTCGAAGCCGACGAATATGACACCGCCTTTTTTGATAAACGCTCAAAATTTGTCCATTATCACCCACGAACCTGTGTATTGAATAATTTAGAATTCGATCACGCCGATATTTTTGACAGTTTGGCTGCCATTCAGAAGCAATTTCACCATTTACTGCGAACGGTTCCCGGCAATGGGTTGATTATTATGCCCAATGATGAGCCTGCACTGGATGATGTGGTTGCGCAGGGTTGTTGGTCACAAATTCAGCAGCAAGGTGACGGAGGAGAATGGTCGGCAAGTCTAAAACAGCAAGACGCCGGTGTGTTTGAGGTGTTTTATCAAAAACAATCTCAAGGCGTGGTCAATTGGCCCATGACGGGGGCGCATAATGTTCGCAACGCACTCAGTGCCATTGCCGCCGCAGTGCACTGTGGTGTGCCGCCACATTTGGCGGTGGCAAGCTTATCAACGTTCAAGGGAATTCGTCGTCGAATGACGTTGGTCGGACGCGTTAATGACATTGCGGTCTATGATGACTTCGCCCACCATCCAACAGCCATTGCGACCTCTTTGGCCGGAATGTGTGCTAAAATTCAGCAGTCCCATCAGCCAACAGGACGCTTAATTGCGGTATTTGAGCCTCGGTCCAATACCATGAGATTAGGGGTTCATCGTCATACTTTGCCAAAGGCATTTACGTGTGCCGATGCCGTTTTTGGATTTATTGATCCTGCTTGGCAATGGCAGCTAAACATCGATCAGTTTAAGTGCCCGGTTACCTTAGCCGATAACTATGATAAGCTTTATGAAAGTTTGATTAAATTTTGTCAGCCGGACGACCAGGTTATTTTTATGAGTAATGGCAGTTTCGGCGGCCTCCATCAAAGGCTCATTAAAGGGTTGAAACAAAAATACCCATCTAGTCTGTCTAAGGAGTTTTATGAATAAGAAGTTAGTCGCGAATAAGACATTAGAATATTTGGTTAGCAATCATTTGGATATCAATCCAATGATGTTTAGTATTTGGTATTCGTATTTTTTGGGAGAAAATAAAAACTTAGTTTCGCGCATAAAATCGTTAAAAAACTCTGAAAATGGATTGACAGATGCCGCCTATCATCGACTCTTTGAATCTTACATCTTAAGCGCCCACTTCAAAGAATCCTTGGGTATTAATGAAAAAACAACGCAAATTATTGAAAAGGCGAATGAATTAAAAGACAGAATTCATGAGTTTGTTGTCAATATTCAAGGACACCAAGAAACCATAGGGGATATGCGGGATAGTTTGGCTATCGCTAAGACCCGGGAAGCGATTCAAATCATCCTTACCGAAGCATTATCAGAAATGAAGGTCATAGAAAATGAATCCACTAAAACAACGCTTTGGGTGCAGAAAGGTGCTCAGGAGTTAGAAGCCATCAAAGGGGATGTGATTGATATTGAGCAGAATATGAATCGGGATTTTTTAACCGGATTGCCGGACAAATCTCTGTATGAAAAGGAATTAGATACCTTTTTAAATGATTCTCTGTCGGGCATTATTACCAAAAAATATTTTGTCGTCTTTGATATACAAAATCTTGATTACTATAACAAAAATTACTCTTGGCTGATTGGCGACAGTATTTTACGTTTGGTGGTCAAAATCATTCAAACCGAGACGGAGCAAAGCTGGCAGATGATGCGGCTGGAAGACGATGAATTGGCGGTGTTCACCCCAAATGGCTTTCCGGCACATAAAATCCCGGATTATGTTGAAAGAGTCCGTACCATAATTGGCAATAAGCAAGTGATGTTAAAAAATCAGAAAAAAGCGATTAAGAATATTGTCGTTAATGCGGTGATTGTTAAGGTCGAAGTGTTTGATGATTTGAAAAGCGTGCAGGCAAAAGTGCAAAAAGGCTTAAAGCAACTGAAAGATGACGTCGATTGTCATGTGGTTCAAGTAGATAAACTCTAATGATGTGGGCATTTTTAGAGGTTGGAATATTTCTTGGATTGGTATTAATCATTGTTTGGGCAATTTTTAGTCAGCCTAACCCCCCTAAAAAATAGCCTGGCCTGGCCATTTTTAACAGCACATTAGCTTAATTGGAACTCTGTTAGGTTCAACGGTTGATTTGGTCGAAAATGGCTAATGAGTTGATTTGTCCAGATTTGGGCATCGTTCGGCATTCCATGGGTTAGATAGGTTTTCACCTGTTCATAAACATCGCTTTTAAAACGATTAGAAGGTTGATTGTTGAGGGCAAGATTATCGGCGCTAAAGTGAAATGGAAAATTTGCCGCTTGCGAAAAGATCCATTCTAATGCTTGGGGTTTCACTTCAACGCGTTCAAACTCAGCTTGTCGTTCAGCTGAACGACCATCGGGTTCATACCAATAGCCAAAATCTTCAAGTTGTCTTCTGTGTTTTCCTGCGATACACCAATGTGCAATTTCGTGTAAAGCGGAGGCAAAAAATCCATGTGCAAAGAGGATTCGATGGTAAGGATATTGATTGTCAGCGGGGCGGTAAATCGGTTCCTTTTCACCGCACACCAGTTGTGTGTGCCGGCTTATTGAAAAGGTCGCATTGAAAAGCGCAATCAGTGTTTGCGCTTGATGAGGCGAATGGTCGAGCATGGATTTGGCTTAGAGTGTCGCCATCACTTTGCGTGCGGCGCTCAGTGTCGCCTCGATATCCTCATCCGAGTGCATAATAGAAACAAAGCCTGCCTCAAAGGCTGAAGGGGCTAAATAAATGCCTTCGTTTAACATACCATGATAGAAAGCTTTGAATCTGTCCATATCGCCTTTGGCGACTTGTGCAAATCGAGAAATCGCTTTTTCCTCGTTAAAGAACAAGCCAAACATGCCTCCGACCTGATTGGTGGTAAACGCAATGCCGGCTTCATCAGCAACGGCTTGCAATCCGTTCACCAGTTTGGCGGTTTTGGCGTCTAATTCGTCAAAAAATCCGGGTTGGCTAATCAGTTCTAAGGTTTTTAAACCGGCAGCCATCGCAATGGGATTGCCTGACAAGGTGCCGGCTTGATAGACTGGGCCAAGCGGGGCAATATGTTGCATGATTTCGCGTTTACCACCGAAGGCACCAACCGGCATGCCGCCGCCAATCACTTTACCAAAGGTAATCAGGTCAGCAGTGACATGGTAGCGTGCTTGCGCACCGCCAAGACCGACGCGGAAGCCACACATAACTTCATCAAAAATAAGCACGGCACCGGATTGATCGCAGACTTCTCTCAGGGTTTCTAAAAAGCCGGGTTCCGGCGGAATACAATTCATATTACCGGCAACGGGTTCAACAATAATACAAGCAATCTGATCGCCAATTTCGGCAAAAACTTGACGAACTTCGTCTGAATCATTGTGGGTTAAGGTTAGCGTTTCTTGTGCCAAACAAGCCGGAACACCGGGTGAGGAGGGAACGCCTAATGTCAGTGCACCGGAACCTGCCTTAACCAGCAATGAATCAGAATGGCCATGATAGCAGCCTTCAAATTTAACAATCTTATCCCGCCCGGTATAGCCGCGTGCCAGTCGAATGGCTGTCATAGTGGCTTCGGTGCCGGAACTGACCATGCGAATCATTTCCATTGACGGAACCAGTTTGCATACCAAGTCAGCCATCGTCGTTTCAATGGCGGTTGGCGCACCAAATGAAAGTCCATGTTCTGCCTTTTCTTGAACGGCACGAATCACTTCCGGGTGCGCATGACCTAAAATGGCCGGCCCCCAAGAACCGACATAATCAATGTAGCGTTTGTCATCTTCATCGATCAGGTAGGCGCCCTTGGCTTCTTTAAAGAATACCGGCGTTCCACCAACGCTTTTAAAGGCTCGAACCGGGGAATTAACACCGCCGGGAATATGATTTTGAGCGGCTTTAAATAAATCTTGGGAATGTGACATAAGTGTCCTTGTTGCAAGTTTTGGGGATTAAAAAGTTATAAATTTGGCGTCATTTGATCAATCACTTGGGTGACCCAATCAAAATCCACTTCACCGACCTTTCGATATTTTATATTGCCATTTGGCGCAATTAAGTAACTGGTGGGCGTCAGTAACACTTTACCAAACGCTGAGGCAATCTTGCCATCGGTATCTTTTACGAAAGAGAAAGGATAGGGATTTTTCGCGGTAAACTTTTCAACCTGTTCCGCCGGGTCATATTCCATTGAGACGGCAACCAATTCAAATTTATCGCCAAATTGTTGCTTGATTTTCGCTAAATGGGGCATTTCAGCAATACAGCCGGAGCAGGTTGTTGCCCAAAAAGTAACCATAACGGGTTTCATCGGTTGATTAAGCGCTAGCATTTGACCTTGTGCTGTTTTAACCGTAATGGCAGGCGCTTTGCCTAAACCATCTGAAAATACCGTTAAGTAAAGTAGCGTGCCAATTAAAATCAGTACCAAACCACCAAAAAGATTTCGCGCGATATTTTGCATATTAAGCCTTTAATCTGCAACCTTAATGGTTTCAACACCATTGGCTGTGCCACACAAGAAAATGTCGGCATTACGTGCTGCAAAGAGTCCATTGGTGACAACGCCGACAATACTGTTCAGCTCGGTTTCCATGGCGACGGGATCGGTAATTTGCAGACCATGAATGTCTAAAATAACATTGCCATTATCCGTGGTAAAATTCTCTCTCAATACCGGTTCTCCGCCAAAGCGCTTAACGACTTCACGAGCGACATAGCTGCGAGCCATCGGGATGACTTCAATCGGCAATGGAAACTTACCCAGCACATTGACTTTTTTGCTGTCATCTGCAATACACACAAATTGTTGTGCAACCGCCAACACGATTTTTTCGCGGGTTAAAGCACCACCACCGCCTTTAATTAAATTAAGTTGTGGATCGGCCTCATCTGCGCCATCGATGTAAACCGACAGTTCATCAACAGCATTTAATTCTAATACAGGGATACCATGGCTTTTTAAACGCTCAGCAGTTGCTTCAGAACTGGCCACTGCGCCTTTAATGCGCCCTTTAATTTTAGCCAATTCATCAATAAAAAAGTTTGCCGTAGAACCGGTACCAACGCCAATATAGGTGTCTGCCACCACATATTCAATGGCGGCTTGCGCGACTTGTTGTTTTAATTCATCTTGTGTCATGATTTTTCTCATTGTTTTCAAAAAGGCAAGGGGTTACCTTTTGGGTTAAATTGGCAGACATTTTAAACATTTTGGCACTGAAAGTATAGTGTCGCGCTAATGGTGCTTGGGTTGTCCGCCCGGTGCATTAAAAATCACCGGCGGTGCTTGTGTTTCGGGGACAGATTCGTTGAGCTTAGGCGGCATCACACCGGGTTTTCTTGCAAAGTGATTAACCACCATGCCCGATTGGGTCACATAATAATGTTCAGGGTAAACGTGAACCGCCTTAAAGACCATCGGACGAATTTGCTTTGAGGTTTCAGAAAGCGGTTTGCCTAAGGTCATGTACATGCCGCACAGGGTGCAACCGTTTACCACTTGACCTTTTGCAAAATTTTCGTGATCTTCAACGCTGAGCTGACCGCGACGATCGAGTTCTTTCAAATAGACGGCTTTTTGGTTTTCATCGGTTAAATCGAAATAATCGACGCAAAGTGTCAGCGTTTTAGCCGTTTCAATGTCTGAGGCGGTTTCTGCTTGTACCGAACCGGTAACCGCTACAAAAGCACTCAAAATAAGCGCGGCGAGAGAAATGTGTTTATTCATTGTTCTAAAACCTCTATCAAGTTGGTATCGCATTAAAATGTAGATATAAGTATTCTATAATGCTTTTCAAGTTTGAATGTGATTGAAATCCTGACAATATTATTGAACCGGCACAGAGGATTTCAGCGCCTGCTCAATGGCTTGTTGAAATTGCCGGGGATTGGTGCCGTGTGGCAGTTGCTTAACCAGTTCGCCTTTGGGGTTGACTAAATAAGTGAAAGCGGAATGGTCAACCGAGTAGTTCTGACTATTTTCGGGCGTTTTATGCAAGGCATAGACCACGCCATAACGTTGCGTGATGTCATCCAGATCCGCTTTATTGCCCGTTAAACCAATCATATCACTGTTAAAAAAATTGACATATTCTGCCAACTGGGCAGGGGTGTCTCTATCCGGGTCAACCGAAATAAACAAAATTTGTACTTGCTGTTGTTGTGCCTCGCTTAATCTGCGGTAAGCCAATGATAAATTGCCGAGATTGGTTGGGCAAATATCGGGGCAAAAAGTATATCCAAAATAAATGAGCACCCATTGATGACGAAATTGACTGAGCGAAACCGCACCCTGTTGTGAATTTAAGGTAAAGTCGCCGCCGGTGGGGGCGGATGATAGCTGACGCTGTGCCGTGGCGTATTCAGAGTTGAATGGCATTGATTGATCTGTCATCCATATCAGGTAGCCCATCACGCCAAGCAAAATGATAAATAACAGAACACTCAGTTTTTTAAACCAAGACATAGCAAATCCTTAAGTTGATTTAAGTTGATTGGGGTGTTTTTCCGTTCTTTAAGACAAGGATTGTAGTCACTCTTTCACAAAAAAGCATTAAAAACCCGTGAAGAGCCCATTTGCGTTGTTATCTGCAAACCTTGGTATTTGAATGGCTAACTCGCAAACAAAGTGTGACCGGCATTTGCTATAATCCAAGGTTTATAAGATTTTCAAGCTAAGGATCATTAATGCCCGAAACCATTTTACGCCGCGTTCTAAAAGCGCCTGTTTATGATGTGGCTGAACAGACGCCGTTGGAGCAGGCGCCTTTAATTTCAAAGAGAGTGCGAAATCAGGTCTGGTTAAAACGTGAGGATTTACAACCTGTTTTTTCGTTTAAACTTAGAGGGGCCTACAATTGCTTGTATCACCTAACCGATCAGCAAAAGCAACAAGGCGTCATCGCTGCCTCCGCAGGCAATCATGCACAGGGCGTTGCACTGGCCGCAACTAAAATGGGCATTAAAGCGACGATTGTGATGCCCAGAACCACGCCGTCGATTAAAGTGGATTCGGTACGAAATCGGGGGGGAGAAGTCGTGCTGTTTGGGGATGCTTACGATCAAGCAGCCGAACATGCCCAACAACTGTGCCAACAAAATGGCTATACCTATATTCCCCCTTATGATGATATGGATGTCATTGCCGGGCAGGGGACGATTGCTTTAGAAATATTGCGTCAGGCCAAACCGTTTGATGTGATTTTTATCCCGGTCGGTGGTGGGGGGTTAATTGCGGGGGTCGCAGCGGTGATTAAGCAGGTGGCACCTGAAACTCGGATTGTTGGTGTCGAACCCGAAGATGCCGCCTGCATGACAGCGGCTTTGAAAGCAAATCGGCGCGTTAAACTCGACAAGGTTGGCATTTTTGCCGATGGCGTTGCGGTGGCGCAGGTTGGCAAGATTCCCTTTCGCATTGCGCAAACCTGTGTGGACGAAATGATTACCGTTAAAACCGACGAAATTTGTGCGGCAGTGAAGGATATTTTTAAAGAAATCCGAGTTATTTCGGAACCTGCCGGTGCACTGGCGTTAGCGGGGATGAAAAAATACGTGACAGAAAAAGGGGTTGCTGATCTTAATTTGGCGGTGATTGTCAGTGGTGCCAATATGAATTTTGATGCGTTGCGCTATATTTCTGAAAGAACAGAAATTGGTGAAAAACGCGAAGCGATTTTTGCGGTGACCATTCCCGAAACGCCCGGCAGTTTTAAGCGGTTTTGTGAGCTATTAGGAGATCGTCGTGCCATTAGTGAGTTTAATTATCGATTTTCTGATCCCCGCAAAGCCGTGGTATTTGTGGGGGTGCGAACCGAAGGCGGTGTGGCTGAAAAAGAACAGTTGATTCATCAGCTTAAACACTGTGAATACGATTTAGTGGATTTAAGTGATGATGAAATGGCCAAATTGCATCTAAGGCATATGGTGGGTGGGCACGCAAAAGGCGTGGCACATGAATTGTTATATCGTTTTCAGTTTCCGGAACGCCCCGGTGCTTTGTTGCAGTTTTTATCGCAAATGAGTGAAGAATGGAATATCAGTCTGTTTCATTATCGAAACCATGGCGCAGCCTATGGCCGTGTTTTGGTTGGGGTACAGGTTCCGCCGGAACAAAAACAACCCTTTGAAGACTATTTGCACACTTTGGGCTATCCGTTTTTTGCCGAGCAAGACAATCCGGGCTATCAGTTGTTTTTAAGACCGGTTGAGTAAAAACACCCAGGCCTGGGTGTTTTTGGGCACTTTTGATTGTTTTAGAACTGAAAACGTCGGTTTTCCGTTACCAACCCATCCAGTGGAATATCCCAATTATTGGCTGCAATGTGGTCTATTTGTTGACATTGATGTGCCCAACCAATCAGTTTCGGTTTTCGTGACTTATTTTGCTTGTGACGCTTAAAGGCAAATGTTCGGTCGTAAAAGCCGCCGCCCATGCCGATTCGATTGCCGTTTAGATCGAAGCACGTCAAAGGCATCAATACAATATCCAGTTGATTTGCCGTCAAGTGCTGATGATGGGGGGTAATGGGTTCTAAAATACCGAATTGATTGGGTTGAAACTGACTTTTTCTCGTTATTTCTGCAAAAGCCATAGGGCGTCCACGGTGGCTTTGAAGTACCGGCAAGTAGATGCGGTGATGACGTTGCCATAAAGCTTCAAACAAGGGTTCAGTAGATAATTCGCCATCTTGCGCTAAGTAGAGTGCAATCTTTTTGGGTCGCTGCACCCAAGGTGACCTTAATAAAAGGTGTGCGGCTTTAAAGGCATGATCTTGCTGTTGAGCGGGAGAGAGCGCATTGCGCATTTTGCGGCAAAATTGGCGTAAATCTAGATTCATATAGCCTAAACACTCAAAAAAACCGGGATTTCAGATGGACTCTTTAATGCGTTGATGGGATCTTAAACAGCGTAAAAGTGTGGACTGAGTCATGGTCCCTGAACCGTAAAGTTCAGGTGGCAGCCTCTTCATAAAATTTAGGCATCTCGGACATACGCGAGACGCTCACCATTTTAAGTTTCTGGCCCCAAGGTCATAATTATCGGCAGGGGATTAAACTCAGCCCACATGCACATTCTATATCATCTCAGCCTAAACTGCATATTCTTTCAATATTAAACGCGCTTTTCAGTTGCGTTTTGAATCTCTGATGGCGGATGAAGTTGTTCGGTGTCAATAAAATCTTGTAAAAAAAAGGCCGTTAATTTTGCACGACCGGATAATTGGGCTTTTTTGTATACGGTTGTAGCGTGTTGGCGCACCGTCCCCTCACCTCGATGGCACGATTCTGCGATTTCTTTCAGGCTGTGTCCCAAAATCAATAAGGTGGCTATTTTTCTTTCTGCCGGCGTGAGCTGCCACCGATCAAAAGCTTGATCCATTTTGTCTGATAAACTCAATATGGGGTCGGTTTCAATTGAAACGAATGGCGGCGTCTGTTCTGTTGTCTTGTTTTCAGATTGGTTTGGCGAGTCTGGTTTTATCTGCAACAACACCAGAATAGCAGCCACATAGAGCAAAATTAAGCTAATATGGATACTTAAATGCGGCAGGGATAGAGCAGGGAACCCATCCAAAGCAAGATCCGCACTGCTAAAAACAATCAGCAATAATAAAATTCCGAATAGGCTGTAATGCGTTTTCCTATTTGCAAATGCAAAAATATTCATAAAAGTAAACTTCATTCAATCGTCATTATTAAGGGTCTTTAGGATTCTTTTTCCATTAAAAAAAGCAGGTATTTACGTTACATGATGACTATTGTAGCGTAATTTATACATTTGTTAGAGGTTTTAATGATGGGGTCATTAAAAATTCATATTGTTGTCACATTGCTTATAACATAAGTTATGGTGTGGTTTTTTTGATACATTTTTAGTTTCGAACATTTGTTATATATACAGTTTAAGCGGTTTTTTTTATGGTTGCATCCAGGTATCGAACAACGATGCTTTTTAATCATTTAGTACCTATCTATTAACGAGGATACAAATAATATGAAAATGAAGAAAACTCAAGGTATCGCTTCTAAAGCACTACTTTCTGTCGCAGGTTTTGCTGCTTTTGGTTTGACCTTAACACCGCCTTCCGCTGAAGCGGTTCCAGCATTCGCACGCCAAATGGGTATGCAATGTTCTATGTGTCACTCTATTGCTTTCCCAGCATTAAACTCTTTTGGTCGTGCTTTCAAATCGTCTGGTTACACCATGACCGGTGCACAACAGCAGATTAAAGGCGAAAACTTTGCAATGCCAAGCACTTTAAATATGTCAATGATTTCTAAATTGCGTTATCAAACTGGCGCTATAACAGAGACTTCTCCATCTGAATATGATGTTAAAGATATAGATGGTAATAAGCAAACAATTGTAAGTGAGACAGATACTAAATATAAAGATGGTGGCCTTGTCGTTTGGCCTGATGAGCAAGCATTATTAATCGGTGGTAAGGTTGCTGATGGTATTGGTGCTTTGGTTGAGTGGGGAAGTGGTGAAGGTGCGCTTGGTTATAAATTACTCTTTGAAGCAGTAAAAATGGGGAATACCCGTATTACAATCGTTCCTTTCTCTACTGACGCTTTAGGGCCAGGGTATGGTATGGAATTATTAAATACCGGTGCGCAACGTTCACAGCGTATGATTGAAGACCGTAAATCATACAGCGCTTCTCAATCATTAGATGTGGGTGCCGGTCCAGCAACTGGTTTAACTGTTGCTATTACTGATCCTGCTTATTTTGTAAACTTAACACAATATACACCAGGTTTTGGTAATGAAAATATGGGTGCTAAGATTACAGATTTAGCAACTTATGCACGTGCAGCGATTACCCCACGTATTGCTGGTTTTGATACTGGCTTTGGTGTACAGGTTAAAACGGGTGGGGTTACTAACAATGCTGGCGCCACTATCGATGTCGATGGTTACGTTGTAGATGCTCAAGCAGAAGGTAAAGTGGCCGGTCGTGATTTTGCAGCCTATTTAAGTTATGGCGAAGCAAAAAAAGATGGTAAGGTTAAAGGATTTACAGCTGATAAATCAACCAATATCGGTTTAGTAATGGGTATTGTGCCCAATGTTAATGGTTATATTGGCGCCCGTTCTTCTAAAGATCTTGGTGACACCAGTACGGTTGGTGTAGCTTGGTTAATGCGTCAAAATATGAAGTTTGAACTTTACCAATCAATGCCAAATCGTGGTAATGACACCACTACGCTACAAATGTTCACTGCTTGGTAAGTTTGATTGCCAACAGTCGATTTCCTAATATAATTTGTTAGGGAAGTTTTGTAGAAAAGGCCACCTTCGGGTGGCTTTTTTTTGTTTTAAAATTAGCGTCTAGTTTGGGGTGAGAGACGGGGTTTTGTTTAAGAATGCGTATCGGTTTGTAATTTTTGTAAGGTTTCCAGTTGTTGATCTAAGCGTAAACAATATTGACTGGTGTCTTGTTTGAGTTGTAAATAATCATAGCACAGGTTCAATGCCACCATTAGCACTTTACTTTCGCCTTTTAGATTGGGGGCTTGTTCTAGTTTGTCTTCTAGTAGTGTGGCTGCTTCAATCAGCATTTCTCGATCTTCCGGTTCACAGGGAACCTCAAATGTGTGGTTCATAAGTGAAAGCGTCAGCATGTCATTTCCTTTTTTATGGGTTATTCAATAATTTCATTCAGTGATTTTTTTATGTTACGCATTTTAAAAAGATTTGTCATTAAAAAACCTGAGCCGGCATCGGTGTCTTTGGTTGCGCGCTAAGCTATGGTATGATTCAAAACCTGATTATTTGAGTTTTAAAGGAAGCGCATGTCACAAAAAAAAATAGCATTCGATGAGATGAATATCGCCATTGAGCCTTATGCGGAATTAGAGTCTGCTGCCTTTTTGCAGGGTATGTTAATGGGGGCAATGTGCGGAGAGGGTGAGATGAAAGAAGCGGTTTGGTTAAAACGATTATTGGATGAAGCCAAGGTGACGCGTGTTAAAGAAAGCTTTTTGGTGGCGATGCATCAATTGTATTTGGATGCTGAGGCGGCTTTAAACGGTTCAGGATTTGAATTGACTTTGTGCTTGCCTGCCGACTCTGAAAAGTTGTCTTTTCGAGCTGAAATGTTAGGGCAATGGTGTGAGGGGTTTTTGTATGGATTGGGTCTGGCGAGACAGACCCAATCTAAGTTGAAAGGTGAGGTTGCTGAGTTGTGCCGGGATTTTGGCAGCATTGCGCGCATTGATATTGCCGATCTATCTGATTGCTCTGAGCAGGATGAGGCGAATTATATGGAGTTGGTGGAGTTCGTTAAAATTGGCGTGCTGACCATTAATGAAACCCTTAACCCGGTTGAAGGGTCACCGATTATGACGATGAACCCGCCGACGGAGTCATTACACTAATGAAATCGAATGCAATCTATACTGAAAGGCGGCAGGCTTTGGCCGCGCAGCTTGCCGATAATAGTGTCGTGTGGGTGGCTTCCGGAGCAGAAAAAATTCGCAATCGTGATGTGGAGTATGCGTTTAGACCGGCTTCTGATTTTTATTACCTAACGGGGTTTAGCGAACCGGATGCGGTATTGATGCTTAAAAAACAGCTGGGAAAGCTCATAACGGGACTTTTTTTAAGACCGAAGGATTCAGAAAAAGAGGTTTGGCAAGGACGACGTTTGGGTGTGGAATTTGCCCCGCAACAGCTGAATATTGACCAGGCCTGGGAGATTTCTGAGTTAGTGGATACCGGGTTTAGCCTTTTAACAGACGTTAAAACGGTTTATGTTAGTTTTTCCGAGTTACCGGACTGGATGGAAACCTTGTCGGAATGGGTTGTTTTGCATAAAGCCAATAGCCGAAAGGGGGATGAATCGATTCAGGCGATTGCCGATTTAGATCCTGTTCTGCATGAAATGCGGCTTATTAAATCCGAGGCGGAGATTGCGATATTGCGCCAGGCGGCGCGCGTGTCTGTGCAGGGGCATTTGAGCGCGATGAAATCGGTGGCATCGGAAAAGTTTGAATATCAAGTTCAAGCGGATATGGAAAATACTTTTAAGCAACGCGGTGCGCCCAGAGTCGCCTTTAATACCATTGTTGCCGGTGGTGATAATGCGTGTGTACTGCATTACACTGAAAATACCGCCAAAATTCACAATGGCGATTTGGTTTTGGTGGATGCCGGTGCTGAATTTGGCGGCTATGCAGGGGATATTACTTCAACTTTTCCCGCTAATGGTCAGTTTACCCGGTATCAAGCCGCTTTATATGAGTTGGTATTGGCAACACAAAAAGCCGTGATTCAACAAATTCAGCCGGGAATTTTGTTTGAAGAATTGCAAAAAATAGCCGTCGAAAACCTCACCCAAGGCCTGATTGATTTGGGTATTTTGTCCGGAAAACGATCGGTATTGATTGAGGATGAAGCCTATAAGCCTTTTTATATGCATGGCGTCAGTCATTGGTTGGGGATGGATGTGCATGATGTTGGTGCTTATAAGAAAGCGGGACAGTCCCGACCTTTACAAGCGGGTATGGTATTGACGGTCGAGCCGGGCTTGTATCTACCCAAATCGGCATCAGAGGTCGCTGAGGTTTATCGAGGCATCGGTATTCGCATTGAAGAAGATGTTTTGGTGACAGATTCAGGGTGCGAAGTCTTAACGGCGGGGCTACCCAGAACGGTTGCTGAAATAGAACGTTGGATGATGGCTAATCGCCATTAGTCGGTTTTTGATTAAGGGGGCAGTATGGCAATAGACGTAAAATCAGCGGTGATAGTCGGAGGCGGCCCTGTCGGGTTGATATTGGCGATTGCCTTAGCTAAACAGCGCAAAGCCGTCACGGTGATTGAAAAAAATTGCTTGCGTCAAGGCGAAGTCGGTTCTTTTGATGGACGGGTATTGGCGCTTTCTTATGGTTCTATGCAGTTTCTTGAGAAGTTGGGTTTGGGAGACGCATTACAAGCGAAAATAACGCCGATTGAGCATGTCCATGTTTCGCAAAAAGGCTATTTAGGATTAACCTACTTGCATGCGGATGAAATGAATACGCCGGCATTGGGGTATAGTATTACCGCAGCAGATTTAGGAGCGGCTTTATGGGAAACCGTCAATACCCTTGCTAATATTGAAGTCTTTAGCGGAGCAGGCCTGGTCGGATTTGCGCTTGAAAATGGATTTCAGGCGGTCACATTTGAAACCAAACAACACTTGGAAAAGCGTTACGCTCAATTGATTGTGGGAGCAGATGGCACTCAGTCGGCTGTTCGAAAACAATTGGATTTGCCCATGACGGAAAAGTCCTATCACGCTTTTGGGGTGATTAGTCAGGTAACGACGGCAGAGCCTGCCCATGGCTGGGCGTTTGAGCGGTTTACCCAAACAGGTCCTGTGGCTTTGTTGCCCATGCAAGGCAAAAAACATAAGGCGGTTTGGGTTGTGCCGGAAGCGCAAATTGATGCAGTACGGCAAATGGATGATGCTGCTTTTTTAGCCGGGTTTACTGAACAAATGGGCGAGCGATTTGGCGGGTTTACGGCGGTGAGTCAACGGGTAATTTATCCATTAATTGAAACCTATGTGCCTAATTTTATCGAGACCAGAGCGGTTTTGATCGGCAATGCTGCCCATACCCAACACCCTGTTGCGGCACAAGGACTGAATTTGGGGATTGCCGATATTCAACAATTTGTCGAAATGGCGCAAGCCGTTGATGATTTGGGCGATGCTAACTTTTTATCGCATTATGCGCAGGCCAGACACCGTCATCACCAATCGGTAATGGGGTTGACGGATAGTTTGATTCAGTTGTTTCAAACGTCTTCCCCGGTCGTTGGACATTTTCGAGGGTTAGGATTAATGGCAATGCATTCCTTAGCGCCATTAAGAAAGCGATTTGCATCCTTTTCAATGGGGTTAAATCAACATGGTTGAAGCTATTTCACAGTCATTTCAACTTTTGGCCGCTGAGGCTGAGGGCGGTTGGGATGTGATCATTATTGGGGGTGGCATGGTCGGTGCCACTGCGGCTTTAGGGTTGGCAGAGCAGAATTTCAAGGTGTTATTATTAGAACAATTTGAGCCGGATCTGGCTTGGTCGGATCAACAGCCTTTCCAAGTTCGGGTCAGTGCGTTAACCCGTGCGTCTGAAAATATTTTAAAAGCGCTGGGCGTTTGGCAGGGCATTGAATCGCGGCGTTGTCATGCCTTTACCGATATGCACGTGTGGGAGTCTATTTCAGACGCGCAGGTGCATTTTTCAGCGGCAGATATTCATCAGCCAAACTTAGGGCATGTTGTCGAAAATGCGGTGATTCAAGCCGCTTTGTGGGAGCGGTTGTTAAAGCACCCTTTGGTAACGCTTTGTATTGGCGAACAAGTGGTGGATTTAAAGTTAACGTCAAAATGGGCGGAAGTGGTTTTGAAAAGTGGCGGCACTTTGAAATCCAGATTGGTGGTGGGCGCGGATGGTGCGGCTTCTAAAACTCGGCAATTGGCCGGTATTGAGCTGACGAGCCATGATTATCAACAATGTGCGGTGGTGGGGTGTGTGGAAACCGAGCTTTCACATCAAAATACCTGTTGGCAACGGTATCAGGCGGATGGCCCTTTTGCCTTTTTAGCCATGGCGGATAATCACAGTTCGATAGCTTGGTATTTGCCAATAGACAAAATGCAGTGGGCATTGTCGTTGTCCGACGAAGCCTTTGCTGAGGCGATTACTGAGGCCTCCGCTGCCAAATTGGGTCAAGTGATCAAGGTCGGCGAGCGCGCTGCTTTTCCATTGATTCGGCGACATGCGAATACTTATATTCAACCGCATTTGGTGTTGATTGGTGATGCCGCTCATACCGTGCATCCGCAGGCTGGTCAGGGGGTGAATTTGGGGTTGCTGGATGCCGCTGCGTTAATTGATACGTTAACGTATGCGCGACAGCAAACACCCGAAAAAGACTGGAGTCGTCGCAGTGTGTTGCGTCGTTATGAACGTTGGCGGCGAGGCGATAATGTGATTGTTCAGCGGTCGATGGAAGGGTTTGATTGGCTTTTTCAACAAGATCAGACGGTTAAAAATACACTGCGTTCGCAAATATTGCCGCTTGCAGACCAAGCTGCACCCATCAAGCATTGGTTGATGTCACAAGTTCTAAAAGGCCGTGATGTTCTGCCTTCCTTAGCACAATGATTAGACCCCGCCTGCCTCGTATCAATATTAAAGCCTTACTCGGGGTTGAAGGGGTTTCTGAGTTTGAAAACCTAAAAGCGCGACAGGTTGGGCGTTACTTTTCATTTATCGTGCTTATTGCACTGTTGATTGTGGTGGTGCAGTTGGTGCTGGATTATTCAGGTCGAAAATATCAATCGATATTGTCGATAGGCGTGTGGTCGGTCTTTACCCTAGAGTTTTGCGTTAATATGCTACTGGTCACGAATCGTAAACGGTATTTACTGCATAACTGGTTAAATGGGGTCATTATTTTGGTTGCTTACCCTTGGATGGATGTTGGCCAAGACTGGGCAGTGCTGTTTCGAAGTTTACGGCTTTTTCTGTTTTTAAGAATTATCTTGAATGTGTTTTGGTCGGTGGTTGATTTGTTACGTCAAAACAGCTTTGGCATGGTGTTGTTTGGTGCGTTTGTTTTTATTATTGTGTCAGGAACAATTTTTTCGGTTATTGAGCAGGTCACTTTTGTTGATGGTGTTTGGTATGCTCTGGTAACGATTACCACCGTTGGATATGGCGATATGGTTCCCTTGACCGATACCGGGCGGATTTTCGGTGCGGTTTTAATCCTAGTTGGGGTAATGTTGTTTTCACTGGTAACTGCAAATGTATCCGCCTTTTTGATTGGGGCAGAACAAAAAAATCGGGAAAAAGAAATTTTGACCCAAGTGCGTTTAATGCAGACCCATTTAGAGCAGTTATCGGTCACAAATGAACAGCATATGGCTCGAGTGCTGGAGCAGGTATCGAACCATATTATCGGTTTAGAGCATCGCATTGAATCATTGCATAATCAATCGCATGAACGCAATGTCCATTATCATGACGCTAAAATTCAACAAGAAAACGAACAGTTATTGCTAAAGTTAAAAGCTGAAAATAAAAAGTTGTTTGTGGCGTTGGAACGATTGCTAAAAGACCGTTAGTTCCGACGCTTGTGCGTCGGAACTAACGGGCTGCGGATTGCCATCCGCTTGTGTCCCGCGCAAGCGCAGGACTAACAAGCGAATGAAGCGGACAGTCCTTATGAAAATAAATTTTCAACGGACATGCCGCTTATCCGCAGCCCGTTAAGCGGCGTTTTTTAACGGATGATCATAAGCAATTTTAGGGGGAAGTTATAAAATATTTTGACTTTTGTATCTAGCGGCACTATAGTCTATTCCTTAAAAAGTTATTTAGATAGTTATAATAAAAGGCACTTTCAGTATGGCTGATAGACGGCTTCAAGTTTTTTACACAGTTGCAAGAGTATTGAGTTTTACCAAAGCAGCTGAAACCCTTCATATGACACAACCCGCAGTAACCTTTCAAGTCAAACAACTCGAAGAGTTTTTTAACACGCGCCTCTTTGACCGAACCCATAATAAGATTAGCCTGACCGAAGCAGGCAAACTGGTCTATGATTATGCGGAAAAAATTCTCGATCATTACGATAAGATGAATAATGAGGTGAGGGAGTTAACGGGTGAAGTGACGGGGAGCTTGTTGATCGGCGCCAGTACCACGATTGCTGAATACATGTTGCCCAATCTGCTCGGTATGTTCAATAAAAAATTTGAAGATGTCAATATTCGCCTTCAGGTTGGAAATACCGATGCCATTGTGGCAATGGTGGAAAACAATATGATTGATTTGGGGATTGTTGAAGCGCCGGTGTATAACAAGAATCTAGAAGTAGACGTTTGCCGAATTGATGAAATGGTATTGATTGTGCCGGTCGAACATCCTTTAGCCAATCGTAATAAAATTTCGATTGAAGACATGCGTCAGTATCGCTATATTTCTCGAGAAGAAGGGTCAGGGTCGCGTTCGGTCATTGATCACTATATTCGTGAACAAGGGTTAAGTTATTCCGATTTGAAGGTCGTGATGGAGTTAGGTAGCCCGGAATCGGTTAAGATGGCAGTGGAAGCCGATGTGGGGATTGCCATCGTGTCGAAGACGACCATTGCCAAAGAGCTTAAGCTGGGAACGCTTAAAGCTTTGACGCTGGATCCACCATTACAGAGACCTTTTTCACATGTGCGCCAGAAACACAAGTTTCGTCATCGGGCGGTAGGCGAGCTTTTAGAGTTTGCGGTGGGGTATTGTAAGTTAAATTCTACGGAACTAGGGTTTCAAATACCGGAAGAGAACCAGTAACTCCCCATTGAGTCAGTAAGTAATTTAAAAGCCTAAAAATGACCAGGCCTGGCCATTTTGGGGCTTTTTTGTGTCCAAATGGATGAGAATGCTATGTTATAAATTGTCTGAAGCAAACTCGGCCAGGCGAGAGCGCTCCCCTTGTTGTAAAGTGATGTGTGCGCTGTGTTGCCATTCTTTAAAACGATCAACGATATAGGTTAAGCCGGTGGTGGTTTCAGTTAAATAGGGCGAATCTATTTGGCCGATATTGCCTAAACAAACAATTTTGGTGCCTTCTCCGGCTCGGGTAATCAAGGTTTTCATTTGTTTTGGGGTGAGGTTTTGCGCTTCATCTAAAATAATAAACTTATTTTGAAAGGTTCGCCCTCGCATAAAATTCAACGATTTGATTTTAATGCGTTTATTAAGCAGCTCTTGGGTAGACGCTTTTTCCCAGTCGGTTGTATGGCCATCGCTTTTGGTGAGCACTTCTAGGTTATCCATTAGTGCGCCCATCCAGGGGGTCATTTTTTCTTCTTCCGTGCCGGGTAAAAAACCAATGTCATCGCCAATGGGAATGGTTGCGCGGGTCATAATAATTTCATTGTAAATCCCTTCATCAAGGGTTTGTTCGAGTGCGGCGGCGAGTGCGATTAGGGTTTTCCCTGTGCCTGCCGTTCCTAATAACGACACAAAATCAATATTGGGATCCATTAAAAAATTGAGTGCCATATTCTGTTCTTGGTTGCGTGCGGTAACCCCCCAAACCGTGTTGCGAGATTGCGAGAAATTGGGGAGATACTCAAGCGTGGCTCGGCCTTGTTCAATTTTGCGCACAATCGCACTGAACCCTGAATCATTTTCACTGATTAGGCATTCATTGGCGTACCAGTGTAGCGTTTCGTCGAGATCCAATTCGTAAAAGGTTTTATTGTCTTGTTGCCAAGATTTCATTTTGTCGAAGTGATTTTCAAAGAAATGCTCCGGTAATATTTCCCATCCGGTAAACAGTAAGTCGGCGTCTTCTAATACACGATCGTTGTAGTAATCCTCAGAGTGAAGTCCGACCGCAGAAGACTTAATGCGCATATTAATGTCTTTGGTGACTAAGGTTACATTGCGGCTGGGGTATTTCGCTTTTAAAGCCAGGCCTGTCTGTAAAATATGATTGTCAGCTTTGTGGCTTGGAAGGGACTCAGGGAGGTTGGCTAATAAGGGTTCTGTTTCAAAAAAAAGTTTGCCTAAATGTAAGGTGCTTTTTTCTTTGTTAGGGTGGATTCTTTCAAGGTCAAGCCCTCGTTTAATGTCTTCAAAACTGGCATCGCTAATGATTTGGTCGATGAGTCGATTGGTTTCACGGACATTGCGTGAGACTTCTGACATCCCTTTTTTGCCGGCATCAAGCTCTTCTAATACGGTCATGGAAATGAAAATGTCATGCTCTTCAAAATGGAACAGTGCCATAGGGTCATGCATGAGTACATTGGTATCTAATATAAAGAGCCGATTTGGGTTGTCTGTCATTATTTGATTCCTCTTATGATTGGCTACAAAGGATTAAGACACAATTGCGCGCTTTGTGCCCAATTGTTAACGTCAGCAAAGTTTAGGGTTGCTGCTCTTTAACAGCTGCCAAAACTTCTTTTACATGGCCGATGACTTTGACCTTGCGCCAGGCTTGGATGAGTTTTCCTTGGGGGTCAATTAAGAAAGTACTGCGTTCAATGCCTAAATAGGTTTTACCATAGTTCTTTTTCAGTTTAATGACATCAAATAGTTTGCATAAGATTTCGTCCGGGTCAGAGATCAATTCAAAGGGAAATTGATATTTGGCTTTGAAGTTTTCATGTTTGCGAATAGCGTCACGTGAAATACCGTAGATTTTGGTGTTGAGTGCTTTAAAGTCATTGTAGGCTGCGGTAAAGTCCAGACCCTCTGTGGTGCAGCCGGGCGTGTTGTCTTTGGGGTAAAAATACAAAACGGTATGGTGGCCTAATAAATCAGATTCAGAAACCGTATTGTCGCTGGTCGCTTCCAGCGTAAAGGGCGGGACGGATTCATTGAGTTGAATTTGAGCAGTGTCAGTCATTGTTTTCTCCTTACATTTAATAATTAGTATGCAAGGTTTTTTTTAGAATCACAATGAAAAAATAATCAAAAAAATGGCAAAGATTGAAAGGGTCTTGACGCTGAAATAAGCGCTTGAAGAAACAGGGGTGAAAGGTTAATATTACTGTTTAAAATTTTGCAAATGGCTGGAGAGAAAACATCGTGTTTAGAGGCAGTATGGTGGCATTGGTCACACCCATGTTAGAAGATGAGTCCGTGGACTATGAAGCGCTTGAGAAATTAATTGAATTTCACATCGAGTCTAAGACGAAAGCCATCGTCGCAATGGGAACAACAGGTGAATCAGCAACCTTAGATTTTCAAGAACATCGTGATGTGATTCGTTTTGCCGTGCAAAAGGCAGCAGGGCGTATCCCCATTATTGCAGGAACGGGCGCTAACTCCACTGCGGAAGCGATTGGCTTAACGCAATATGCAAAAGAAGTCGGCGCGGATGCTTGTTTATTGGTCACCCCTTATTACAATAAACCCACTCAGGAAGGGTTGTATTTGCATTACAAAAAAATTGCAGAAACGGTTGCCATTGATCAAATTCTTTATAATGTGCCGGGGCGCACAGCGTGTGATTTATTGCCGGAAACGGTTGGTCGATTGGCGCAAATTCCGAATATTATTGGTATTAAAGAGGCGACAGGTGACGTCAGTCGTGTGGCGCAGATTAAAGCTTTGACGGGGGATGATTTTGACCTTTATACCGGGGATGATGCAACCGCAGTGGAGTTTATTCTAGCGGGGGGGCATGGCGGAATCTCTGTGACGGCCAATGTGGCACCTGCTCAGTTATCAGAAGTCTATGAAGCGGCATTAAAAGGTGACGCTGAACGGGCACGGAACTTAGATGTTTGTTTGTCAGAGTTGCATACCAGTTTGTTTTTAGAGGCGAATCCGATTCCTGTGAAATGGGCGATGGCTGAAATGGGCTTAATGAATGGCGCGATTCGGTTGCCATTGACGCCGTTATCCGAAAAATATCATCCACAAGTGCGTCATGCTTTACAACTCGCAGGAGTGTTGTCTGAATGAAATCTATATCGAATTTTGTGCGCGGAACCGTCAAGGCTTCTTTGCAAACGGTTTTGCGTTTTATTGGCCTGTTCTCGGTGGCGATGGTCATGTCTGCCTGCTCTTCAACCCCTTGTCAAGAAGTAGCGGATGACCCTGAATCGTCTCAAGCCGTGTTGGCAAAAGACTTAGCCATTCCACCCAATTTATTGAATCCGGCAGTTGAAAATAAACTGTTTAATGATGCGGTCAAACCCACCGAAGAAAAACAGCCGTAAAGAATTCATCATCTAATTATCTGCCCTCGTCGCTTTCGGGGGCTTTTTGTATAAGGAATTACCATGCAAATCATCTGGGGAAATTCGGCGCATTCCAAGTATCGTCTTAATCAACTTCATCAAACACTGTCCACTGTCGGCGCCATATCGGGTTTAAAATCGCAAGCCATTTATGTTGTTGAATTAAAGACACCGACCACTCAATTAACAGAGCTATCTTTAATCAAATTAAGACAGTTAGTCAATGATTCGCCTGACGTTGTTTCTGGTGAATTGACGCCATCGAGTTGTATTGTTTTGCCGCGTTTAGGGACGATTTCACCCTGGTCGTCAAAAGCAACGGATATAACCCATACCTGCGGATTAGAGGAGGTGAGTCGGATTGAGCGTGGGGTTGTTTACTATTTTGAAGGGGTTGCTGAATCCGATCGTCCTGCAATGGAAGCGTTGTTGTTTGATCGTATGATGGAGCAGGTGGTGCATGATACCGAAACCTTGGCAGATTTGTTTTCGCATCAATCGCCTCGGCCCTTGCAAACCGTGGATATTTTGCAAGGTGGATTAGAGGCTTTAAAACAAGCTAATCAGACTCTTGGGTTGGCGCTATCAGAAGATGAAATGGATTATTTGGTTCAAGCGTTTACCCGTTTGGGGCGTAATCCGGTGGATGCCGAGCTGATGATGTTTGCCCAAGCGAATTCAGAACATTGCCGACACAAGATTTTTAATGCTGATTGGACGATTGATGGCCAAACTCAATCGCATTCGCTGTTTGGCATGATTCGCAATACTTATCAAAAGAACCCGCAAGGGGTGTTATCCGCCTATAGTGATAATGCGGCTGTTTTAGAGGGCTATGCTGCTTCGCGTTTTTTTCCGAATCCACAGACCGCTCAGTATCAAACGGTTGAGGAGCCGGTTCACTTTCAAATCAAAGTGGAAACCCATAACCATCCAACGGCCATTTCACCTTGGCCGGGTGCCGCGACCGGATCCGGCGGGGAAATTCGGGATGAAGGGGCGACGGGTAGGGGCTCTAAGCCAAAGGCCGGATTAACCGGGTTTACGGTATCCAATTTAAATATCCCGGGGTTTAAACAACCTTGGGAAAGCGCTTATGGTAAGCCAAATCGAATTGTTTCCGCTTTGGATATTATGTTGCAAGGCCCTTTAGGTGCTGCTGGGTTTAACAATGAATTTGGCCGCCCGGCGATTAATGGCTATTTTCGTACCTATGAAAATACCTTGTTGACGCATGATGGCGATGAAGTCAGAGGCTATCACAAACCGATTATGTTAGCAGGGGGATTGGGTGCTATTCGAGATATGCATGTTCATAAAGAAACCATCCCGGTTGGTGCTAAATTAGTGGTATTGGGGGGACCCGCCATGTTGATTGGTTTAGGGGGCGGTGCTGCGTCATCCGTAGACAGTGGTGCCGGTTCCGAAACATTAGATTTTGCCTCGGTTCAACGCGAGAACCCGGAAATGGAGCGTCGAGCGCAAGAAGTGATTGACCGTTGTACTTATTTGGGTGACGCCTCTCCGATTGCATCCATTCACGATGTGGGCGCAGGCGGCTTGTCGAATGCTTTTCCTGAATTGGTCAATGATGCCGGTCGAGGTGGGCATTTTAATTTAAGAGCTATTCCCAATGATGAGCCGGGTATGTCACCCATGGAAATTTGGTGTAATGAATCTCAAGAGCGTTATGTGATCGCGATTTATCCCGATAAGCTTGCAGAATTTGAACAGATTTGCCGCCGTGAACGCTGTTTATATGCGATCGTGGGGGAAGCCACGGCTGAACAGAAGTTGGTGGTGAATGATACCGTATTTGATAATAACCCGGTGGATATGCCTTTAAATGTTTTATTGGGTAAACCCCCTAAAATGCACCGTGATGTTGTTTCTCGTCGGATTCCTCAGCCTGGCTTTGAACCGGCTGTACTGACAATGGATGATGTTGTTGAGCGCTTATTAAAATTGCCAACCATCGCCGGCAAAAGTTTTTTAATTACCATTGGTGATCGTTCTATTACCGGTATGGTAACGCGTGATCAGATGGTTGGACCTTGGCAGGTGCCTGTAGCGGATGCAGGGGTGACTTGTGCAGATTATCAAGGTTATACGGGAGAGGCAATGGCATCTGGTGAAAGGCCTCCGGTGGCTTTAATCAATCCGAAGGCTTCTGCCCGGTTATCCATTGCAGAAGCGATTACCAATATTGCTTGTGCCAAAATTGAAAAAATGAGTGATATAAAAATTTCCGCAAACTGGATGGCGGCTGCCGGTCATCCCGGCGAAGATGCCGCGCTGTATCAAGCGGTTGAAGCCGTTGGCTTAGAACTGTGTCCACAATTAGGCATTGCGGTGCCTGTCGGTAAAGATTCCATGTCTATGAAAACTGTTTGGCAGGATGGCGCTGAAACCAAGTCGGTCACTTCACCCGTTTCGTTGAATATTACTACCTTTGCCCCTGTACAGGATGTGCGTAAAACACTGACGCCTCAATTACGAACGGATTTAGGCGAAACGTGTCTGTTGGCGATTGATTTAGGTCGCGGTCAAAATCGCTTAGGCGGCAGTTGTTTAGCGCAAGTTTATAATCAAATTGGCGATGAATCCGCAGATCTGGATTCGGCGAATGACTTAATCCAGTTGTTTGATTTTGTACAAACGCTTATGGCCGATGAGTTGGCGTTAGCTTATCATGACCGATCGGACGGTGGTTTTTTAGTAACCTTATTAGAAATGGCATTTGCCGGGCATTGTGGTTTGGATTTGGAGGTGTCTGCATTAGGAAATGAGCCCATCGCCGCGCTCTGTTCAGAAGAAGTTGGGGCGATTATCCAAATTTTAGAATCGGATCGACCCGCAGTTGAAGAGTTAATGACGACCTATGGTTTGACGGAGATGGCACAGTTTATCGGCCGAGTGACGCAAGGCGATACCATTGACATTTATGCACAGGGTCAAAAAGTGTTGCAGGGGTCACGTAAAAACTACCAGGCCTGGTGGGCGGAAACCAGTTACCGGATGCAAGCTTTGCGTGATAATGAATACTGTGCACAACAAGAGTTTGAGGCTATTTCTCAAGATAGCCAAGGTCAGATTGTACCGGTGGTGACCTTTGATGCGAATGAAGACATTAGCGTTGAGTTTGCAGGACAGCCGCGACCCAAAGTGGCTATTTTGAGAGAGCAAGGGGTCAATGGTCAGCAAGAAATGGCTGCGGCATTTAATCGAGCCGGATTTGATGCAATTGATGTGCATATGTCTGATGTGTTATCGGGTTCAGTTTCATTTGATGATTTCCGTGGATTAGTTGCTTGTGGTGGTTTTTCTTACGGAGATGTCCTCGGTGCGGGTCGGGGTTGGGCGAGTTCCATCTTATTGAATGATCAAGCGAGAACGCAGTTTGAAAGGTTCTTTCATCGCGAAGATACCTTTACCTTAGGGGTTTGTAATGGTTGTCAAATGTTATCGAATCTCAAAGAAATTATTCCCGGTGCAGCGCATTGGCCAAAATTTGTTCGCAATCAATCAGAGCAATTTGAAGCGCGTTTTTCACTGGTTGAAATCCAAGACTCACCTTCAATTTTATTACAAGGGATGGCGGGGACGCGTATTCCGGTCGCCGTTGCGCATGGTGAAGGCCGTATGGAGTTTGATGGAGACGTACCGAGCGATATTGATGCAATGGTGAGTTTACGTTATGTTGACGCCCAAGGTCAGCCAACCGAAGTCTATCCCTTGAACCCGAATGGATCTGCTAATGGCATGACCGGGTTGACCACACAAGATGGCCGAGTCACCATTATGATGCCGCATCCGGAAAGGGTGTTTAGAACGGTACAAAATTCCTGGCACCCGGATGATTGGTTGGAAGATGCGCCTTGGATGCGTTTGTTCCGTAATGCTCGTAAATGGGTTGGCTGACGACTGAATAACAGCCCTACAGATAAATAATATCGAATGTAAGATAAGCAGACTCTATTAGACTTTTTATTAGGGATTGCTTATATTTATAAAAGTTTGTATGATTTTTAGCTTTAGAGACCTTTGCATGGGCGGAGTCTATTGTGACACTGTCTCGTGTAAAGGTCTCTTTAATAGGATCATACTGAAACCAAATTCGATTTTTTTAATGTAAACGGAGTAGGGCAATATGTCTTTAAATCGTCGTGAATTCCTTCATGTTATGTCTCTAGCAGCCGCTGCTGGAATGCTTCCGGGCACAGCGGGCGCTATGTCGTCTAGCCCAGAAAAGAAACAAGGCGCTACCGCCACTATGGATATGTATAACCTCCCCATGAAAGGTAAGGTTCGTTTATTGCATATTACCGATACCCATGCACAATTAAAACCCATTCATTTCCGTGAACCCAATGTGAATTTGGGGACAGGCCCTGCGTTTGGCAAGCTGCCCCATATTGTCGGAAATAAGCTTCTTAAAGAACTCAATATTGCCCCCAATACACCGCTGGCGCATGCCTTTACCTATTTGAACTTCCGAGATGCGTCAGAGCAATATGGTAAAGTGGGTGGGTTTGCCCATATAAAAACCCTATTGGATCAATTGCGTGAATCGGCCGGGGGGCGTGAAAACACCTTAACCATGGATGGTGGGGATTTATGGCATGGTTCTGGAACCGCACTGTTCACCCGTGGTCAAGATATGGTTGAAGCGTCGAATTTGATTGGTATTGATGTGATGACAGGTCACTGGGAATTTACCTATCAAGAAGAAGAAGTTTTAAAAAATATCAGCCAATTTAAAGGCGAATTTTTAGCGCAAAATCTACGCATTAAAGAAGATTCATTATTTGGTGATGATTATCGGGAAATGACTGAGCGTTATAACGGAATTGGCATGTATTCAGAAGATGAGGGGCGTGCCTTTAAGGCTTATACCATTAAAGTCATTAATGGTGAGCGTATTGCCGTGGTTGGACAAGCCTTCCCTCGTACGGCAAATGCTAATCCACAGTCTAACTTCCCGGATTGGTCATTTGGCTTGCGTGAAGGTGCGTTGCAAGATACGGTTGATAAAATCCGCGAAAAGGAAAAAGTTGCTGCTGTAGTGATGCTGTCGCATAACGGTATGGATGTGGACATTAAAATGGCTTCACGTGTTAGCGGAATTGACGCGATTTTTGGAGGTCATACCCATGATGGGATTCCTAAGACCATTCCGGTAAAAACGCCTGAAGGCGGTGTCTGTCATGTCACCAATGCAGGGTCAAATGCCAAATATGTAGGTTGTATGGATTTGGATATCCAAAACGGTAAATTGCGCGGGGTGCATTATAATCTACTCCCCATCTTTTCAAATGTGTTACCTGCTGATAAATCGGTTAACCACTACCTCGAAAATCTGTATACGCGTAAGTATGATAACGCCATTATTGAATCAAGAGACCCGGCACGTGCCGTTAATAAAAGCCGTTTAGGCAAAACGTATGGCGAGATTCTTTCTGAAGAATTAGCCGTGGCCGAAGATACCCTTTACCGTCGTGGAAACTTTATGGGAACCTGGGATCAAATTATCGTGAACTCGTTAAGAGAAGAGCATGATGCACAAATCGCTATGTCTGCGGGTGTTCGTTGGGGAACCTCTGTGCTGGCAGGTGAGATGATTACCATGGAACGGGTAATGGACGAGACGTCAATGACCTATGGGGAAACCTATAAATCGGAATTAACCGGTGCGCAAATGAAAGATATTTTAGAAGGAATTTGTGAGAACCTTTTCCAAAAAGACCCTTACTTGCAATCCGGTGGTGATATGGTGCGTTTGGGCGGCATGGATTATACTTGTGAGCCGAATGCTTCGTTTGGTAATCGTATTTCGGATATGCGTTTGGATGACGGCACGCCGCTTGAAGCCGGTAAATCCTACTCTGTTGCCGGTTGGGCGCAAGTGGATTCTGTCGGTGATGGACGCTTAATGTGGGATGTGGCTGCAGATTATTTACGGAATCATAAAAAAGATATGAAACTGAAAAAGGTCAATCACCCTAAATTAAAAGGCGTGAAAAACAATCCGGGTATCGAAGGTTATGCGGGTGAACTGGCATAATTGAAACCCATCATAAATGACTAAGACCCGCATTATTTGCGGGTTTTTTTATTTGAAATTTATATGTTTTTAACGTATTGTTATTTCAAACAAATCAATCTAAAAACAGTGCTGCACTGAGATATTTTATTTATGCAAACCTTGATTCATCGTTATCAGTCAGTTGACGGCCTTCAAAGCTTCCTCCAGAAAATAATGCCGGCAGATAACCCGGTGTTATTGCAGGTGATGGCGGGGGATCAGCATCAAAATCAGGTTACCGCAGTATTAGCTTTAATTCAAAAAGCATTGCCTAAGATTGTGATAATTGGTGCTTCAACCAGCGGTGAAATTCATCAAGATCAGATATCAGATGGTGAGTTGCTATTGGTTTTTTCGGTATTTGAACAGACTCAACTTCATCCTTTTTATGTTGCTGATTCAACCGAAGCAACCGGACACGAGGTTGCTGATCAAGCCAATCAACTCGGTGCAAAATGTACGATAGTGTTTGGTAACCCCTTAACGGGACAGCCGCAAGCCTTTATCGATGGCTTGGCCCAAAAATCACCAGGCCTGGTGATTTCGGGTGGCAATGCGGGAGATTTAGACCAGTTTCAACGAACATTTGTTATCAACGGTATTGATTGCCATGAGACAGGCCTAGTTGGCGTTCTGTTGGTCAATCCTGAGTTGGAAGTTCATCAAGATTATGTGTTGAATTGGCGTGCTGTTGGCCCGCTAATGACGGTAACGGATTGTAATGATGAAGGAAAAATCTATCGACTGGATGATCGCCCCGTTAGTGATGTTTATCAAACCTATTTAGGTGAAGAGATTCTTGAAGACTTACCTGCCAGTGCCATGGAGTTTCCTTTACTGAAACAGCAAGGGGATATACACGTTGGTCGTTCGATTGTTTCAGCGTCAAAAGCGAATGGCTTTGGTTATGCGGGGGGATTTAAACAAGGCGAGCAAGTTCAGTTTGGGACTGCGGATATTGATGCGATTGTCAAGCAGGCAGCAGATAAAGCCAAGCATGTTTATGAGCAGTATCCCGTTGAGTCTATTTTTATTTATTCTTGTACGGCAAGGCGTGCTTTTCTAGGGGATCATATTCAGGCAGAAATCCATGCACTCAGTCAAATTGCCCCTGCGGCGGGGTTTTTTACTTATGGTGAATATTTTACGCATCAAGATCAACCTCTGCTGTTGAATTTAACCACCACCTTTTTAACTCTTTCTGAGCAGAAAAACCCAAAGAAACCAGCGGGGGTTAATTTTAAGGTAGAATCAGAGTTTGCCAAATCCTCTACGAGTCGTTCGCTGAATCATCTGAATCGAGTGGTATTAGAAGCGTTAGACACCCATAGGGCTTCTTTAGAGCAGTATAAAAATGCCTTGGATCAAGCGGCTCTTGTCACTAAAACGGATATCACCGGTCGTATTACTTATGTCAATGAAGCGTTCGAACACCTTTCAGGCTATCGTTCCGAAGAGATATTGGGTAAAAATCATAATATTTTACGCCATCCGGAAATGTCCAGTTCGGTATTTGCTGATTTATGGCAAACCATTCAATCCAAGAAAGTTTGGCGTGGCGTGATTCAAAACTTAAAAAAGGATGGCTCAAACTATTATGTCAAGAGTGTTATTGTGCCCATTTTGGATTTGAATGGGAATATTTCCGAATATATCAGTATTCGCTCCGATGTGACTGACTTGATTAAACAAGCTGAAATGATTAATAGTCATCGTTTAGACGATTTAACCGGCTTACCCAATCGAATTCAGTTGTTTGAGGATATCGATAAAACACAGTGTGAGCTAGTAGGCATCCTCGATATCAAAGGCTTTCGACTGATCAATCAATATTACGGGTTTAAATTTGGTGATCGTTTAATTAAACAGTTTTCTCAAATTCTTTTAGAACTCAGTGACGGATATAATTTGGCATTATATCGACTGCAAGCCGATGTATTTGTTGTGCGACCCAAACGGTTGAAGTCACGACGACAAATCCAGCCATTTAAAACAAAGATGCTAACCCTTCAGCAGCAAATTGGCTTATACAGTTTTAATATTGAAAATATTGAAATAGATTTGGATGTTGAGATAGGGATTGGCCAAGGGAATGATCATTTATTAAAAATGGCAGAAACCGCACTGTATCAGGCGAAGCACCAAACACAGCATGTTGGCGTTGTTACGGTTGTTCAAGATGCTGATGCCACTAAAACCCATATGGCTTGGTTAGAGACGTTGAAGTTGGCTTTAAAAGAAGACCGGGTGGTCAATTATTATCAACCCATCGTCAATCCTTTAGATGTGAATGAAATTAAATATGAAGCATTGGTCAGAATAATTGATGAAAAGGGTTCAGTGGTGTCCCCTTTTTATTTTTTGGATATTGCCAAGCAAAGTCGTTATTATGCACAAATTACTCAGGTCGTGATGCGAAAGGCGGTTGAATTTATTCAAAAAACGGGATACCAAGTATCGGTGAATCTGTCTATCCTGGATATTGAAGAGCCAAGGATACGTGATTATTTGTTGGAACAACTGTCATCTATTGCGCGGGGGAAATTGACGTTTGAAATAACCGAGAGTGAATCGATTGGCGATTATCAAGTGGTTCAAAATTTTATCACTCAGGTGAAAGCCTTAGGCGCTAAAATTGCGATTGATGACTTTGGCAGCGGCTATTCCAATTTTTCATATCTGGTGGATATGCAGGCCGATTATTTAAAGATTGATGGCTCGATTATTAAGCAGATTTTAACCGATCAAAATAGTTGGTTAGTCGCCACCAGCATTGTCGATATTGCCAATAAACTTGGCATCAAAGTGGTGGCAGAATATGTCAGTAATGAAGCCATTAAACAAAAATTATTAGGGTATCAGGTTGACTATTTGCAAGGGTTTCACTTAGGAGAACCGATGCCACCGGCTGACTTAACTATCGATAAAAATCGGGTTTAGGTCACAACACTTGAGTTGTTGTCTGTCCACCGGCAACGCTTTTTTCTGTTATAAAATGGTTTCATCAATTAATTGGTTTAAAAGCTGAACAACCTTATCAGATTGAGCATCCATTTGATCAATTGCACTCTCGACGATTTCAAAATCATCAATGCTAAAGGCTTCCATAATGGTTCGGATCAGCGCATGCATTTGAGCATGTTCTTCCCCTAATTGTTTCATCAGTGGTAAGTGCATTAAGCTTTGCCCTTTAGCGCTGTAGTACCATTTTCCTAAGGCGCATGCTGTGTGGTCGGCAGCCGTCTCGACGGTAACGTCAATATCCGCACCATCAATAAATTTACGAATCTTGGCTTTCCAACTTAGGTGGGCTTCAATCATGGTTAAAAATTGTTTGGCTTGTGGGTTTTTGTCCACTTTACTTTGGCGCAGTGACTTTTGCGCTTGTGCCAACAATTTTGGATTGGGTGCGCATTTAAATTGCATTAAAGTTTGTTTTAGGGTTTCTAGCTGTAATGGCTTGTGCAGTACCTCGTTCATATTGGCTGCGCGTAGCTTGTCATCAAAGTCCTTACCATGGCCGGTGAAGGCAATAATCGGTTTTTGATACCCTTGTTTTCTGAGTTGTTGGGTCGCTGCCATTCCGTCCATAATCGGCATTTCAATATCCATCAGCACGAGGCTTGGCTGATAACGTTGAACTTGATTCAGTGCTTCTCGGCCATTATTTGCCACTTTTGACAAATAGCCCAACTTCTTCAACATCATCACTGCAACTTTTTGGTTGGAGATATTGTCATCGACTACCAACACCAAGCTGTTTTGATCTGCTAACTGAGTGGATTGTGCTGTTTCATCACAAGAGCCCAACTCAAAGGTGCCAACCAAATTATCCATATTCGCTGCGACTTCTCCCAAATATTCAGCCAAGGACGCATTTTCAGTCACCAAAGTTGCACTTTTTTCAGCGGTTTCATTGAGACTTTGTATGGAGTGGTTGACTTCGGTAATTTGTTGAGACTGTTGCAGTGCATTTTCAGAAATGAGGCTCATATTATCGGTCATGCCGGTGACTTGTTCGATAATGGCAGTTAAGGATTCGCCTGTGGTTTCAACCTTTTGGGTGCCTTGTTGAATTTTTTCAGCACTGGAGTCAATGAGGGTCTTTATCTCACGTGCGGCATCGGCTGATTTTTGTGCTAACTGGCGCACTTCTCCGGCGACAACGGCAAATCCACGACCATGATCGCCTGCTCTAGCCGCTTCAACGGCGGCATTAAGCGCCAGTAAGTTGGTTTGAAAGGCAATACTGTCAATCAGGGAAACAATGCCGGTAATTTGTTGACTGACCTGGCTAATTTCACGCATGGCGGCAATGGCTTCTTGCATATTGGTATTGCCTTCACGGACACCATTTTGTGTTTGTTGTGCCAACTGGTTAGACGTTTGTGCTTGCTCTGCTGTGGCATTCACTTTCTCAGTTAATAAACGCATTGCTTGTGATGTTTTAAGCAATTCTGATTGCTGCATTTTAATTGCGTCGGTTAGCTCTTGGTTGCTGGTGGCAACGTGGTTGGCTGATTCATAAACATCTTCAGCAAGACCGTTAACTTTACAAAAGTCTTGTCTGAGCGCCTCAATGCCGCCTGCAAGGGTTTTTAAGGTCCAGCCATATTGTCCGGAATGGTGCTTGTTAGGTTTTAAAGTCAGGTTCTTGGCCGGTAAGCCGCCAATGAGAATAGAAATATCTTTTAAGGTGTCCTGTAAATTGTCCATCAATTGGTTAATATCCGCACAAAGGTCTTTATAGAAACCCGTTAATTGCGATGCATCCACTCGAGCATGGAGTCGGCCGGAGCTGGCATCTAGTACCAAGTTTTTAATACTGTTTTGAACATATAATTCTTGGTAAATATCTTGCCATTCTATGATGATCCCAATCGATTCATTGGCATTATTAAATATGGGGAACATGACCAACTGTACTTCGGAGCCAAAGAAGTTAAGGGTGAGGGTTTGTTCGGTTGTTAAGTTCAAACAGGCATCCAAAGCTTCCGGGTTTTGATTGAAAAGATGACTGATGTTTTTGCCAAGCAATTGTAGTGGTTGAGGATCTTGCATTGCCTGTTTGAGTTTGGGTTCAAGCGGTCTCAAAAAGTCATTTAATGACTGATTGGTAAATACGATGGTGTGATTGTGATCCATTAAGAGGATATTGGTTTGAATGTCATTTAATCCGGCTTTTAATCGTGTATTGAGTTTTTCTTCATAGAGAATCTCATTCTGTTGGGCTTGCATGCGGATTTGCATGGATTTAAGGCGCCGATTGAGCTTGCCGGCAATATTGCCGCCGTGGGTATTGATGTCTTTGGTTAGGTTGTTATTGGTGATTTCATCAACGGCTTTAATGGCATCATTAATCCGAAAAATAAAATACATGACATGCAGTGTCGAAAAAATAATCAGAATAATATTGACGATTTTGATGTAGTCACTGATGACGCCGAGATCAGGGAATGCTTTATCAAATAGGGCTAAAACCGTTGCGGGGATGAGGGTTAATAATGGCGGCCAATGCGCCATGACATTAAAGCGTTTTGAAAGACTATTGGGCTGACCATTGGTCAGAGAAAGTTGCTTATTGGCAATCGCTTGATATGCTTGGGCAGCGGCTTTTTTTTGGCGATGGGTCGCTGCCCTACGAACGCTCATATAGCCGGTAATTTTGCCCTTTTCGAAAATCGGGGTGACATTGGCTTCAACCCAATAGAAGTCGCCATTTTTGCGACGGTTTTTTACGATCTGATTCCAGGGGCGGCCGGATTGAATGGTTTTCCAAAAATCAGCAAAAACAGCTTTGGGTACATCCGGGTGACGCAGAATATTATGAGGTTGTCCGATTAATTCATCATAATCATAACCACTGGCTTCGACGAAGTCTTCATTGGCATAGGTGATGGTTCCTTGCAAGTCGGTTTTGGATACCAAAACACTTCCTTCAGGCAGAATGTATTCGTTTTCAGTAACGGGGTTGTTTTGTTTCATAAATTAAAGGCTTTATTAGATAAATGGAGAGGTCAAGAAAAGAAGTATTAAGTTGATTCCAATAAAAATTTATCGGGGGATTATAAACAAAACCTATCTGAGTGTCTATGCTATAGCTTAAAATTTGCATAACATCATAAAGACGCAGAATGGATCGCCAACAAACGGTATCCTCTCGATTAAGGTGTGGAGAGGGCATCCGTTTGGATTGAGCGAGTAAGATGTTGTTTCAGTGCATTCGATTGACTGCGAATGGCAAAGGTTAAGCGCGCAACCTCATCAAAGTGTTTTGCAAACTGTAATTGCATGCCTTTTTTAAGGTAATCAGGCAGCTCTTCATAGTCTTTTCGGTTGTCTTCCGGCAAAATTAATTGCTTGATGCCAACACGTCGTGCGGCAATCACTTTTTCTCGAATACCCCCAACCGGTAAGACTTGCCCGGTTAGGCTCAATTCGCCAGTCATGGCCAATGGTGTTTTAATGGCTTCATTGCGCGCTAATGACAGCAATGCCGTTGCCATCGTAATCCCCGCGCTGGGGCCATCTTTCGGGGTGGCGCCATCCGGAACATGCAGGTGAACAAAGGCTTTATCGAAAAACTCTGGATCTGCCTTGTATTTCTCAAGATTAGAGGTGATGAAACTGTAAGCTATACCCGCAGATTCTTGCATCACCTCGCCTAATTGACCGGAGAGTTTAAACCCACGATTGAGGGTGTGAATACGACTGGCTTCAATGGTCAGCGTCGTGCCGCCCATCGATGTCCAAGCTAAGCCTGTAACCGTGCCGATTTGCTGGCTGGGTTTTTCATTGACAAATCGGGGTTTACCCAGCAAAGGTTCGATGTCTTTGATATGCACAGCAGCTTGTTCAATTTCTCTTTTCACAAAACGGATTGCCAGTTTTCGAATGAGTTTGGCGAGTTGTTTTTTGAGATTGCGAACCCCGGCTTCACGTGCATAGCCTTCAATAATGTGACGAAGGGTAGCAGGGGTGATTTTAAGCTGATTTTTAGCCAGGCCTGCTTCTTTGAGTAAGGTTGGCCAAAGGTGGTGTTTGGCAATTTGGATTTTTTCTTCGGTAATATAGCCTGATAATCGAATCACTTCCATCCGATCCAACAGGGCATGAGGGACGGTATCAAGTGTGTTGGCCGTACAAATAAAAAGCGTTTTTGAGAGATCAAACCGACAATCCATAAAATGATCCATGAAGTCACTGTTTTGTTCAGAATCTAGCACTTCTAATAGTGCCGATGCAGGATCGCCTTGATATGAGGCGCCAATTTTATCAATTTCATCCAGCATGATTACCGGGTTTGCAGTGCCACAATCTTTTAAAGCTTGAATAAATTTGCCCGGCATGGCGCCAATATAGGTGCGTCTGTGCCCCTTGATTTCAGCTTCATCGCGCATACCGCCCACTGAAAACCGGTAAAATTTCCGACCCAATGCATCCGCAATGGATCGCCCAATTGACGTTTTTCCAACCCCTGGCGGGCCAACCAAGCAGATAATCGAACCGGAAATTTCGCCTTTCAAAGCACCCACCGCTAAAAATTCCACAATCCGATCTTTGACATCCTCTAAGCCATCATGACCTTTATTGAGAATTTTGCGCGCACGGGTCAGATCCAGTTTGTCGTGACTTAATTGCCCCCACGGCAATTGCGTCAGCCAATCCAGCCAATTACGGGCGACGCCATATTCAGGAGATTGAGGGTCAAGTATTTTGATTTTATTCAGTTCTTCGTCGGCTTTTTTACGTGCTTCGGATGATAGTGTCAGTTTCTCAATGCGCTCCTCAAAAAGCTCTGCATCGGCGGTACGCTCATCCTTGACCATGCCCAATTCTTTTTGAATTTCTTTAAGCTGTTGGCGTAAGAAAAAATCGCGCTGCTGTTGATTGAGGTTTTCTTCAACCCTTTCACGAATATTAAATTGTAATTTGGTGACTTCAATTTCGTGTTTGAATAGCGCCAATACTTTTTCAAGGCGTTCAACTAAGTCAAGCGTGTCAAGCAAGTCTTGCAGTTTTTCATTGCTGGCGGCCGTTAAACTGGCAGCAAAATCGGCAAGATGATGCGAATCGGAAGCACTGTAACGATTTAAAAAATATTTTAGTTCTTCACTGTAGAGTGGATTAAGGGGCAGCAACTCTTTAAAGGCATTCATAATCGCCAAGCCGTAGGCTTTAAATTCTTTTAGACTGCCATTTCGAATGTCGGCCGGATACGTCACACTGGCTTGATAAGGCGCGGCGGAATGAATCCATTGGGTGATTTGGAAGCGACACAGCCCTTCGGCAATTAACTGGATATAGTCTGATTTGATTTTGGGGTCGTGAATACGGATTAAGGTGCCTGTTTGTGCAAAATCTTCAGGAATGGCTTTGCTGTGATCCTCTGCATCCACATAAATGATGCCAAGATAATGGATGCCTTCTTTTATGATTTTTTTGAAGGTATCTCCCCAAACGGCCTTATCTAAAATAATAGGTAAGGTTTGACCCGGGAAAAAGGGTCGTTCCTTAACGGGCAGTAAGAATAAGGTATCGGGTTTATTGGCATCCGCTCTAACCATCTCTGTGCCGGTGGCAGAATTTTCTAAGTGTTCACCTTCGAGTATGTCAAGGTCTTCTGTCATAGTATCTAAATCTGTGGTTTTTTGAGTCATAACAAAATCTTTCGTTTTTTAGAAAGTGTTTTATGGGGCGAAATGAGTCAGATTCAACCCTAGGCGCTAAATATTGTGGTGAATCCCTGCTTAAAGTTCAGCGCCAATTTTTGAGCGACGGGATAAACGCTTCTTTAGAAGCCGGCAATAAGATGCGGTATCATACCCTCATGTCAATTTATAAGCATTAGAAGGATTTGTTATGCAGTACATCAAAATCGGTTTTGTCACGATTTCGGATAGAGCCAGTCGAGGGGAATATGAGGATTTGGGCGGCCCGGCCATGCAGGAATGGATTGGTCAAGCACTCAAAAGTGAATGGCAGGGCGTGTCACGCGTTATTGCTGATGAGCGTGAATTGATAGAGCAAACGCTTTGTGAATTAGCCGATCAACAAGCGTGTGATTTGATTTTAACCACCGGCGGCACCGGACCCGCCAAACGGGACGTAACGCCAGAAGCCACCGAAGCGGTGTGCGATAAAATTTTGGACGGCTTTGCCGAGCAAATGCGAGCGGTTTCTTTACAATTTGTGCCGACAGCCATTTTATCTCGACAAATCGCCGGCACCCGTGGTCACAGTTTAATTATTAATTTACCGGGTAAGCCTTCGGCGATTAGTGATTGTTTGGGGGCGGTTTTTCCGGCGGTTCCTTATTGCATAGATTTAATTGAAGGCGGCTATATTGAAACTCATGAAGATTTTATTAAAGCCTTTCGCCCCAAACATGCCCAAAAACCGACCCTAGAAAAGTGAGTTTGAATATGACTTCTTTAAAACCCCCTCTCAGCTATCAGTATGAGCCGCTTGAAACGGTTATCGATTTTGTTCGTTGGGGCGGAACCCTGTTTCAAAAGGCTGAACTCAGTTATGGACAAGGAACCGATAATGCCTTTGATGATGCTCGGGTATTGGTGTTTTTTGCATTGAAATTGCCTTGGGAATTGCCGGACAGTTATTTAACGGCGCGATTAACGCAGTCTGAAAAAGTGATGGTGACGGATTTGTTTCGTCAACGCATTGAAACGCGCCAACCGACAGCTTACATCACCGGTGAAGCCTGGTTTGCCGGGATGCGATTCGCTGTCTCTTCAGACACATTGGTGCCGCGCTCGCCGATTGCCGAGTTGATTGCTCAGCGTTATGAACCTTGGGTGGATGCCGATGAAGTGACGCATATTTTAGACTTGTGTACCGGTAGTGGTTGTATTGGCATTGCCAGTTTGCAAGCTTGCCCGAATGCCCAGGTGGATTTGGTCGATATTTCACCCGCAGCCTTGGCGGTGGCAGATCAAAATATTGCTCGTTATGGACTAGAATCGGTGGCGCAGACGATTGAATCGGATTTGTTTTCGGCACTGGCAGGTAAACGGTATGACTTAATCGTGTCTAACCCGCCTTATGTGGATGAGATTGAAATGTCGGCATTGCCTGCCGAATTTCAGCAAGAACCCGCGCTAGGATTGGCTGCCGGCAAAGATGGCTTAGATTTGGTGAGACGTATTTTAGCGGAGGCGGCACAGCACTTAACAGATGGTGGCACCTTAATAGTTGAGGTCGGGGTGTCGCAATATTATTTAGAACAGGCCTATCCAGAATTACCTTTCTATTGGTTTGAGTTTGAACAGGGTGGCGAAGGCATTTTTGCGATTCAGAAGTCGGAATTAGACGTGTATCAAGCGTTATTAAATGCCCGCAAAGGTTAAATTGGTTAGGAATTTGCTTTAAATTTGCTTCTATGAGATTTTTTGGCGGTTATCCTGTGCCGAATAACCAGATTAAGTTTAAGGATGTACTATGAGAAATGGGTTAATCATAACAATTTTGCTGGGTTTGTTGCTGCCGTTTTATGCTGCGAATGCATCAAATGAACCTTTAATCGATTTAAAGTCAGAAGCAAAAAAGTACGGTGAGGTTGTTGAAGAAAAACAGGTTGCAGAGCCAACCCGTTCCCAGCCAAAGCCGTCGGAAAAACAAGAACCCGCGCATCAGCAAGCGGCAGCGAAAACCGAAACAGCAACGAAACCCCACTCAACACCCGAACATCCACCCCATTGGACTTATTCCGGGGAAACAGGGCCACGTCACTGGGGCGAATTGTCAGATCAATTTAGCTTATGCCAAACGGGTAAAAACCAGTCTCCCATTAATTTAAAAATGCAACAAGCCGTGGGTACCACCAGTTTGCCCGGGTTTGATGTCTATTACCGTGAAACGGCGCTCAAGATGGTCAATAATGGCCATACCTTACAAGTCAATATTCCGTTGGGCAGTTATATTGAAATTGACGGTCGTCGATTTGAATTACTGCAATACCATTTCCACACCCCATCAGAACATCAGCGTGATGGCTTTAATTATCCAATGGAAATGCACCTAGTGCATAAAGATGCGGACGGTAATTTGGCGGTGATTGGTGTGCTGTTCCAAGAAGGCGAAGAAAATGAAGCTTTAGCACAAATGCTGCCGGTTTTGCCGCAAGTGAAAGATAAAGTGGATATTCATGAATGGATTAAAATCCATCCGGCGGCTTTTTTTCCTGCGGATAAAAAGTTTTATAAATACAGTGGTTCTTTAACCACGCCACCTTGCTCAGAAGGTGTTTATTGGATGGTGTTTAAAAACCCGATTCAAGCGTCAGTGATGCAATTAAAGCAATTGCATGACTATCTCGGCTCCAATGCGCGCCCGGTAAACCCGCACTATGCCAGAAGCTTGTTAAAATCCTGGCAAGATATTCCACTGCAAAACCGTGTTTACGAATTTTATTAGACAGTGAATAATGTCTTACAGCGATCCAAAACGCCCAGATACCGTGTTTGATATATAAAATCAAGCACGAATCTCATATTCTCGATCAAACGGTTTGCCGCTCTTCAATACAGCAAACACGATATGAATAAGTTTACGCATCACAGCAACCACCATCTTCTT
>Ga0066636_10000019_pt1 | contig 72836 bp, 30 predicted proteins | sample CryGeyCG2014_080_2_FD_62736 | JGI IMG/M metagenome (GOLD analysis project Ga0066636, IMG submission 62736) | Groundwater microbial communities from aquifer - Crystal Geyser CG07_land_8/20/14_0.80 | ecosystem: Environmental > Aquatic > Deep subsurface > Groundwater | place: USA: Utah: Grand...
CAAGAAATATTTTGCTTTTTATGGCTAAAGATTGCCCGAAAGTGTTCGTGCCTTCATTTTTCTTATTTTATATCATTAAAAATTTTGTTTATTCCCTTAAATTTATCATGACCAGTAAAGCGGAATATGCAAAAGCGATATTTTTAGGATTCGTTGATTTTTTATCAGGTAATTTCGGCGAAGGGCGATTAGATCAGTTTGTATCAATAAAAAGGAGTATATAATGGGTGCGAAGATCTTAGTTACAGGCGGCGCGGGCTTTATAGGTTCTCACTTAGTGGATGCCTTGTTAAAAAAAGGCCACGATGTAACGATATTTGATAATTTAGACCCCCAGGTTCACGGTAGAGGAGGTAGGATCCCTTCTTATGTAAACAAAGAGGCAAAATTTATAAAAGGCGACGTGAGAAACAGAGAAAAATTAAAGAAAGCCGTAAAAGGAATCGATGTGATTTTTCATCAAGGCGCATGTGTCGGCATAGGCCAGTCCATGTATGAAATAGAAAAGTACATGTATGTTAATACGGCCGGAACGGCAACGCTGCTCGATATACTGATAAACGAATCAAATAAAGTGAAGAAGCTGTTGGTTGCCTCTTCGATGTCGATATACGGAGAAGGCTCTTACGTTTGCGATAAATGCGGTATTGTATATCCGTCTTTAAGATCGGATAAACAACTCGAATCGAGAGAATGGGAAATGAAATGCCCGGAATGCAATAAAACGGCAAAGCCGATCCCGACCAAAGAGGGGAAACCTTTATTTCCTACCTCTATCTACGCGATCTCCAAACGCGACCAGGAAGAGATGAGTTTAGTCGTCGGCAGGGCTTATAAGATTCCGGTTGTTGCCTTGAGGTATTTTAATACATACGGGCCCAGGCAAGCCCTTTCCAATCCCTATACGGGCGCGGCCGCTATCTTTTCGTCGCGGATATTGAACAACAAGCCCCCGGTTATATTTGAGGATGGTTATCAATCGCGAGATTTCGTTCATGTGTCAGATATAGTCCAGGCTAATATGTTGGCCATGGAGAAAAGGGAGGCGGACTACGAAGCTTTTAATGTAGGGACCGGCCGCATGCTTACTATTTTGGATCTGGTAAATATCCTTATCAAAAAACTAGAGTTCGATAAAGAAGCCGTAGTGACAAAGAAATTCAGGGCCGGAGATATCAGGCATTGTTACGCGGATATAACAAAAATAAAAGAAAGATTGGGATTTACGCCGAAGGTAAGGTTTGAAGACGGAACAGAAGACCTCATAAAGTGGGTTAAAACGCAAAAATCCAAAGATTTGTTCGAGAAGGCAAAAAAAGAGTTGGAAAAAAAGCGCCTAACATTATAAAAATGACGCAAAAGTTAAAAATAATAGCATGCATTTTACTGATTCTGGCAGGTTGTTTTATTTTTAATAAAACGGCTGAAGGCGTTTCTAATTACAGCCAGGCCCGCGGCGTATGGTTAAAACCCGGATATGATGAATCCGCCGGCATAAAACTTCTTTATAACGACATTATGATAAAAAAAGAAATTGCCGGCAAGAAATGCGTCGCTACAGACTCCGGAAAAGGGAATAATTTTATAGTTTTTGATGTAGATGATTCGTTTATATTCAATAAAAGCTTCAATGAGGTTATATTGACAATTGAATATTTTGACATAGGAACGGATACCTTTGCGATACAGTATGATTCAGGATATCTCTGGCCTAATGACGGCGCGTTCAAGCGTGCCGGCAGAATAATAAAAAAACAGGATACAAGGACATGGAAAACTTATACAACCAGGGTTCGTAGTGTCAAATTTGCTAACCGGCAAGGGTGCGGGCCTGCCCAGCAAGCTCTCCTGAACAGCGGCGGAGGAGATTTTAGGATAAACAATAGAAGCGACGGAGATGAGTATGTCAGTTATGTTTCCGTTTCCGTTCCTTTCATGACGATCGCAGAAAACAATTCCTGCAATATTTTTAGCCAAAAGGAAAATATACCTATTGTTTTGAATATATATAATCGCGAAGACAATGATATTTTGTATAAATTAATGTATAAAATAACCGATCTGGACGGAGAAACGGTTTCGACCGGCGAGTACCAAATAAATGTTTCCAAAAACACGATCCAACCGTATGAGATAAAGACAAAAATCGCCAAAAACGGCGTCTTCTTCGCTTATATTGGGCTTTATAAAAAGGGCAAACTTATTGAGGATAATCGGACTAGTTTTGCAATCTGCCCGGAATATAATCACGAGACATCTTTCGAGTCCCGTTTCGGCATTACGGCCTTTTTCTTGGAAGAAGACTCGCGCCGCCTGATAAAAACATTAAAACGGCTCGGAATAAGCTGGGTTAGGCATGATTTTCGGCCGTCGTATGCCCAAACACAGTCAGGCAAGTTTAATTGGGAAAAGTGTGATCTGTTTGTCAGTGAATGCTATAGGAATGGCATAAATATATGCGGCACATTTCTGGAGGATAACACCTCAGGCGTGACAACCGGTTCCGGGGAAGCCATAAAGGGTTTCAGAGGCTTTATATCACATGTTGCTTATAGATATAAAGATAAGATAAAATACTGGGAAATTTGGAACGAACCGGACCTGTGGGGATTCTGGCCGAGCGGCCCTAATGCCGCAAATTATACTAAACTTCTCAAGGCGTCCTACGAAGCAATAAAGGCGATAAACGAACCGTCTAAGGTAATAATCGGAGGTTTGGGCGGCGGAAAAAATAATAGATTTTGGTTTCTTGACCATATCTATAAGGAAGGCGGCGGGAATTATTTCGATATTGCAGCGATACATCCCTATACCGAATCCGACTATCCGGAAAAAAATAATACCTTAGAGAGAAAGATCAATGATGCGGTAGAGAGGATGAATAAGAACGGCGGGTCGGGTAAGAAAATATTCATTACGGAAATAGGATGGTCTACTTATGAGGAAAATAAGAATTCATTCCTAAGCCTCAAGAATCAGGCTAATTTCTTGGTGAGGGGGTATGTGATCGCTTTATCAAACGCTGCAGTGGATAAAGTGTTCTTGCATTGCTTTAAAAACCAAGGATCTGATCCCGAGGCTTTCGAGCAGAATTTTGGTATTATAAACAATGATTTTACGCCTAGACCGGCAGCCATTGCTTATGCAAATATGATTGACCGGATAGAAGGCCTGCGGTATAGCGGCCGGCTAGATTTAAGAGACCCATTAAGAGGCTATATTTTCGAAAATGAAAATAAACGTGTTTTTATTTTATGGTCTTTAGAGGGGAAGAGAAGTTTAGGCCTGCCTGTAAAAAGCAAAACAGTAGAGATTGTTGATCTTATGGGGAATTCTAAAAAAGCCGAGCCAAAAAAGTTGAGGGTAAGGCTTGACCTGACAGAAAGCCCGATATTCTTAGAGGAACATTGAGATTATATATAAAATGAAAAATACTAAAACTTACAAATTAGAAAAGTATCTTATATGCAAGAGAGCGCTAGATATGACGCTTTCATTTTTAGCGTTAATCATGCTTTTCCCATTGTTTGTTATAATTGCAATAATGATAAAATTTGATTCACGAGGGCCTATTATATTTACAAGTAAGCGTGTCGGAAAAGATGGCAAGGAATTTATGCTATATAAATTTAGGTCCATGGTAAAAGAAGCAGAAAGGCTTAAGGGCGACCTCAAGCATCTGAACGAGACTGACGGGCCTATTTTTAAAATAAAACGCGACCCGCGTATCACAAGGGTGGGCAGGATTTTACGGCGGACAAGCATGGATGAATTACCCCAATTTTTCAATGTCCTAAAAGGTGACATGTCGATTGTTGGACCAAGGCCGCCGTTACCGAGCGAGGTGAAAGAATATACGCTACATCAGATGAAGAGGCTTTCTGTTATCCCCGGCCTGACCTGCCTTTGGCAGATTAGCGGCAGGAGCAATATTTCATTTTATGAATGGATAGAATTGGATATTTACTATATTCAGCATAGGTCATTCATGCTGGATTTAAAAATTTTAATACGAACCATACCTGTTGTAATTATCGGCAAAGGCGCTTATTAAACGCAGGAGGCGGAAAATGATCGATTTTAAAAAAATTTTCACATTCGGGAAAGACGATCGATATCAAAAAGGTATTAATTATTACAATAACTGCGAATACGAGAAGGCAGTAAAAGAGTTCGAGGACATGTTAGCCGATACGCAATACGCGGAAAGCCTCCATTCCAGATTAGCGGAATTTTACACAAGCCAATGCTATAGGAACATGGGAATAATAGCTATGCACGAAACAAAGTTTCAAGATGCAATAAGGTATTTCGAAAAATCGCTTAAGATCCTACCTCAATCTATCATGCTCTCCAACTATCTCGGGATATGCTACAATAACATCGGGCTTTACGATCAGGCCATTGCCGAATTTGAAAAGGTGCTGACAGAGAAAAAAGACGACATCACCCTAAACGTGAGAATAGCCCTTGCCTATTACAACAAGGGAGACCACCATAATGCTGTTAAGAGGCTACAAGGAGCAATAGTCTTTAAGCCGAAACACGCGGATCTGCACCATATTTTAGGATTAGTATACTGCAATATAAATGATTATAAGGCCGGCATAGATGAGTTTAATAAATCTATAGATATAAACCCTGTCTACGTCGAGGCATTGCGCAAATTAGGCTTGGCTTATATAATTATTGAGAAGTATGATGAAGCAAAAGGCCTGTTGCAGCGGCTGACGAGAGTAGTGCCCCACGACGTATTCTCTCATTATTGCCTTGCCTTGACTTATAATATTCTTGGCGATCCTACCGCAGCGCTTGCAGAATTTGAAAATGCAACAAGCTTAGGCTTGAAAACCGAATCGAAGGAATTGGAGTCTAAAGAGAATAGCAGGCGTATATTGCTTGAAATAGCTAGAGAAGAATTCTCGAAAGCGATTATGATAAATGCCACTTTTACTTCTATATTGACTCCGCTAGAATCGGAGGCAAAGGATATAGGGCTATATAATACTTTAATACGAATATACAAAAGCATCTTAGACGAACATCCGACATATGCAGATTTTCATCACAAGCTTGGGCAGGTATATGACAATTTACATATGCAAGAAGAAGCAATAGCGGAGTTTGCAAAGGCTTCAGAGATAAATCCGGATTACCTGCATGCGCGTATAAGTTTAGCCTTTTCATATAAGGAAATGGGCCATATCGATAAAGCCATAGAAGAATTTCAATTCATACTCAGCAAACAATCGGACTTGCCGGTTATATACTTCCAGCTCGCGCTGTTATATAAAGAAAAAAAGGATAAGGCCAAAGCCATAGAGTTATTGAATAAGGCGCTGGATCTTAAGCCTGATCTTGAAGAGGCTAGAGATCTGATTAAAGAACTTCGCGGTTAGCAAATTTTGATTTATATATGTTCTTGTAAAATAAAGGGTTATATATTCTCTTTACAACACTATTTTTTTTTAGTATAATATGGCAAGAACATTGTAGAATTCCTACCGTTTTGGTTCAAATGATATTAAGATCCAGGACGCGAGAATTTAAGTAAAAGTTAAAAAAGGAGAGCATAAATGTCAGGACATTCCAAATGGGCTAGTATTAAACACTCAAAAGGCTTGGCAGACGCGAAGCGAGGCCAGCTTTTCACAAAGCTTATAAAAGAAATCACGGTTGCTGCCCGGGACGGCGGCAAGCCGGAAGCGAACCCGCGATTGCGCGTAGCTATTCAGCGGGCGAAAGAATCAAACATGCCTCAGGACAACATAGATCGGGCCATAAAGAAGGGTACCGGAGAGCTTCCGGGTGTTGTTTATGAAGAAATTACATATGAAGGCTATGGCCCTAATGGCGTGGCGATTATAATCGATGTTTTAACCGATAATAAGAACAGGACCGGCAGCGAGATCAGAAATATTTTTGCGAAAAGAGGCGGAAATATGGCCGGAAGCGGTTCTGTGAGCTGGATGTTCGAAAAGAAAGGGTATTTTTTAATTAAAAAAGGAACGATTGACGAAGATAAGTTAATGGGAATAGCGCTTGAAGCCGGGGCGGAGGATCTTATCGACGAGGGCGATGGGTTCGCTATAAAAACACAGCCTCAGGATTTTGAGAAAGTAAAAAGCACTTTGGAGCAGAAAGGTATAAAAATCGATACGTCCGAAATAACAAAACTTCCCAAGAGCAATATCAGGATAACAGACAAAGGCGCCGCCGAACAAGTTTTAACTCTGATAGAAACGCTCGAAGAGCACGATGATATACAAAATGTATATGCTAACTTTGATATACCCGACGATTTATTGCCAGAGGAGAAGTAATGTCCATATTAGGTGTTGATCCTGGTTTACAGGTCACCGGCTATGGTCTAGTAGAAAATAAGGGTAGGTCATTCAAATTAATAGAAGCCGGGGTATTAAAGACTTCGCACAAAGATAAAATAGAGATAAGGCTTGAAAAGATTCGAAGAGCGCTGGCAGAGATTGTAAAAGAACACAAGCCTAAAGTATTAATATTAGAAAAACTTTATTCCCATTATAAACACCCTGTTACCGCTATTTTGATGGGTCACGCAAGAGGGGTGATTTGCCTTACCGCAGGAGAATGCAATATACCGGTCGTGAGCTATCCGCCTAAAAGAGTGAGAAAGGCGATTGCCGGCAACGGAAATGCATCAAAATACCAGATTCAAAGAATAGTTCAAGACCTTTTAAAGCTTAATACCCCTATCAAATATACCGACGTCTCGGATGCTTTGGCGCTTGCCATAGCGCACGTGTACATGGAAAAGAAAATATGATCTCGAGAATCTCAGGCACCTTACGGGAAAAAAGAGAAAACTCCGTTATTATAAATGTAAGCGGCATATCATACGAAGTCTTTATCCCCGACGTGATAATGAAGGTCTTAGATGGGAGTATTGGTGCCGACGGGAAAATAGAGCTTGTGACATACCATTATCTTCAGATGGACCCGTCAAGAGGTGTTCCGTTTTTGGTGGGTTTTCTCAATGAGGTTGAAAAAGAGTTTTTTGAAAAATTCATCACCGTATCAGGTGTAGGCCCGAAGGCAGCTATAAGGGCGCTCGCGCTCCCAATATCCGTTATCGCGAAGGCAATAGACGAAAATAATTTATCTTTGCTGAAGAGCCTGCCTGGAGTAGGCGAGCGAAAAGCAAGAGAAATCGTTGCCAAATTGCAGGGCAAGGTCGGAAAATTCGGCCTGATGCAAGATGGGCATATATCCGAACTACCAAAGCCCAAAGATGATATTCAAAATGAGGCGCTTGATGTTCTGTTGCAGCTTCAATACAAAAGAAACGAAGCCAAAGAGATGGTATCAAAGGCTATTTCTAGGAATCCCGATATAAAAACATCAGAAGAATTATTAAACGAGATTTATAAACAAAGAAAACTTATTTAGCTATGGCAGAAGAGGAAGTCAGAAAAAAAATACTCGGTAGCACCGAGACAGAAGAAGATGCGGTATTGAACCTCTCCCTAAGGCCAGCGTCTCTAAAAGATTTCGTCGGCCAAAAAGATATAATAGAAAATGTAATAGTGGCTCTAAAAGCGGCCAAAAAAAGGAATGAGCCGTTAGAGCATGTTCTCTTTTCCGGACCTCCCGGATTGGGCAAAACAACGCTCGCTCACATAATAGCGCATGAGATGGGCACAAAAATTACAGCGACAAGCGGCCCGGCTATAGAGCGTGCCGGCGACCTAATAGGGATACTCACCAATTTGGACGAAGGCGATATTTTATTTATAGACGAGATACATAGGCTTGCCGCGACTGTCGAGGAATTTTTATATCCGGCCATGGAGAGTTTTAATATAGATTTTGTGATAGATAAAGGCCCGTACGCCAAGACTATAAAATTCAATCTTAAACGCTTCACCCTTGTAGGCGCTACGACGAGGGCCGGCCTCCTTACGGCGCCGCTGCGGGGCAGGTTCGGCATGTTTTATCACCTAGATTTTTATCAGCCAGAAGACTTGGTACAAATCCTGGAAAGATCGGCGAAACTTTTAAATATCCAGATTAACAGCAAAGCCGCGTTGGAAGTTGCAAAGAGATCAAGAGGGACGCCGCGTATAGCTAATAGGTTACTGCGAAGGGTCCGCGACTGGGCCGAGGTGAAGACCGACGGAAAAGTGACCTGGGAGTTGGTAAACGAGGCATTGAGCGCCCATGGCATAGACAATATGGGGCTTGATAATATAGATCGAAAAGTATTAGATGTTATTATCTCTGCGTACGGAGGCGGCCCTGTAGGGATAGAATCGTTGGCAGCTAGCCTAAACGAAGAAAAAGATACGATCATAGATATAGTCGAACCTTTTTTACTTAAAATAGGTTTCTTAAAGCGTACGCCTCGCGGCAGAGAAGCCACGAAAGAGGCTTATAAACATTTAGGGCTTGCGGCGAAAGAAAAAGCGCAAAAAGAGATGTTTTAAAAGAAGTGGTCGAGTGGTCGAGTGGTTAGTGGTCAAGTGAGATGAGCCGAAGCATAGGAAAAAGACATTGAAGATCTTACTTCATACCTGCTGCGCGGGATGCGCGATATACACCATCAAGACTTTGGAAAAGAAATTCGATAGGGTTACAGGGTTCTTTTTCAACCCGAATATACATTCATATACGGAATTCAAGAGCCGCAGGCAAGCGCTGGAAAGATACGCGTTAAAATATGACAAAGAAATAATATTCGCCGAGTACCATCCCCAGGAATTCTTCCACGAGATAAATTACAAAGAGAATAAGGGTGAGAGATGCCCGATATGTTGGCGCATACGCCTTCATAAAGCCGCCGTATTTGCAAAGGATAACGGGTACGATTCGTTCACCACGACGCTTCTGATAAGCCCTTACCAGGAACACTTCGTCGTAAAGACGATCGGGGAGGATATCTCCAAGGAAGTCGGATTGCCTTTTTATTACGAAGATTTCAGAATAGGGTTCAATGAATCTTTAGATACTTTAAAAAAAGAAGAACTTTATAGCCAGAAATACTGCGGATGCATTTATTCCGAGAAGGAGCGATACGAGAATAAGGAGAGGTGCAAGGTCTAAGAATGGGCATGCTCGGAAGGACATTTATTTTATTCGGGATGATTTTGGTAGTTATCGGCATAATATTTGTATTGGGAGTGAAAATCCCATGGGTCGGCAAATTGCCGGGTGATATATATGTTCAGAAGAAGAATTTTACTTTTTATTTTCCGCTTGCCACCTCGATCATTGTAAGCATTATTTTTACGCTTATACTCTTCTTAATAAACCGCAAGTGACAAAGATTATTCTTGGACATCATTAATCCGATATGAAATTGAAAGATTTTGATTATAAGTTACCAGGCGAACTGGTTGCGCAGCACCCTGCCAAAAACAGGGAGCATGCAAGGCTTATGGTATTGGATAGGAAAGCGCGCAAAATCTATGATAAGGTTTTTAGCGATATAACAGAATACATGCAAAAAGGGGACGCCCTTATCTTAAACGATACAAAGGTTATGCCCGCAAGGCTTTTTGGAAAGAGGATGACAGGCGGCCGGGTAGAGATATTTCTATTAGAGAAAATGGATCCCATATCTGAAGCCCTGCTAAGGCCGGGAAATAGATTAAAAAAAGGCGAAAAGGTGGTTTTAGAGTCCGGCGATGAAGCCGAGATCTTGGAGCGGGGCGAAATCGGCACTTTCGTCAAATTCAGCCGTTCAATAGATGAGATACTGGATTCATATGGGCACACGCCGCTTCCACCGTATATTAAAAGAGAAGATGAAAAGTCGGATAAAGAGGATTATCAAACAATATACGCAAAGAATTCCGGAGCGACAGCAAGCCCGACGGCAGGCCTTCATTTTACCGACGAATTACTCGAAAAAATACGGAATAAAGGTGTCAAGATCAGTTATGTCACACTTCATACAAGCTATGGGACGTTTGCGCCCGTGAAGGGCGAGGAAGTTGAAGACCATAGGATGCATAATGAATATTTTAATATGCCGAAAGAAACTATAAGATCCGTCAAAGAGGTAAAAGAAGAAGGCGGAAAGGTATTCGCCGTAGGTACAACTTCCGTAAGAACGCTGGAACACTGTTTTGGCAGTCTTGACACTGACGATATAGACCGTGATATAAATGGATATACGGATCTATTCATATATCCGGGCTATAAATTTAATGTTGTCGACTGTCTGATAACTAATTTTCACCTGCCTAAGTCAACGCTTTTATTATTAGTTTCTGCGTTTACGGGCAGGGATTTTCTATTTGAAGCTTATAATCATGCGATAGAGGAAAAGTATAGATTTTACAGTTATGGAGATGCGATGTTGATATTGTAAGTGCAAGGTGGCCAAGTGGCCGAGTGGTCAAGTGCCCTCGATCACTAATCACTTGACCACTAAATGATTAAACATATGTTTACACTGCTACATAAAGACAAAAATACTAAGGCGAGAGTCGGAAGGCTTTCGACGAGCCATGGCACTGTCGATACCCCATGCTTTATGCCTGTTGGAACGCAGGCTACCGTAAAGACTATTTCCAATAAAGAGCTTATAGAAAGCGGCGCTCAGATGATACTGGGCAACGTGTATCACCTCTATTTAAGGCCGGGCCTTGAGATAATAAAAGAAGCCGGAGGGCTTCATAAATTTATGGGATGGCCCAGGCCGATCCTTACCGACAGCGGGGGGTATCAGGTTTTTAGCTTGGCCGTTTTGAGAAAGATAAAATCAGGAGGGGTCGAGTTTAACTCGCATATCGACGGAAAAAGATTATTTTTAAGCCCGGAAGATGTTGTTCAGGCCCAGCTTGACTTGGGCAGCGACGTGATGATGGTTCTGGACGAATGTATACCGTATCCCTCAAGCCGCGATTATGTAGAAAATTCCTTGAAAACCACATTAGACTGGGCTCGTCGCTCAAAAGAATATTTTAAAAATCAATTGCTGAAAACAGTCAATCTACACACTAATCCCTATACCCTATCCCCTAAGTTATTCGGCATCGTCCAGGGCGGTACTTATATGGACTTGAGAAAAAGATGCGCTGAGGAATTGATTGAAATAGGGTTTGATGGATATGCCATAGGAGGGGTTAGCGTCGGAGAACCAGAAGAGTTAATTTATGAAACCACTAAGTTTACAGCCGCTCTTCTGCCGGAAAATTTACCCAGATATTTAATGGGTGTTGGTATGCCTCCTAATTTGCTGGAGGCTGTTTCTATGGGCATGGATATGTTTGATTGCGTTGTCCCGACTAGAAACGGAAGGAATGGCCAGGCATTTACATGGAAGGGGGACCTGCAGCTAAGAAACGCCCAATATAAAAAAGATTTTAGCCCCATAGACGAAAAATGCGATTGCTATGCCTGCAAAAATTACACAAGGGCTTACATTCGCCATCTCTTCAATACTGAGGAAATCCTTGGCCTGAGATTAGTTTCCTTGCATAATCTTTCGTTTTATGCTAATCTTATGAAAGAAATCCGGCGCGCAATTGCTGAAAATAGATTTGAAGAGTTTAAAAAGCAGTTTCTAAGCCAATACGAAGTTTGAATCATCTAAAAGGAGGAAAGAAATGCAGCAGAACGCAAGTTTGTTAAACCTAGTGCCGATAGCGTTAATATTCGTTATATTTTATTTTTTGCTTATAAGACCACAGCAAAAAAGACAGGTTGAACACGAGAAAATGCTAAAATTATTGAAGAAAAACGACGAAGTCATAACCGGCGGCGGTATTCATGGCGTAATTATGAATGTAAAAGATAACACCGTTACTTTGAAGATAGATGGCGCAGTAAAAATAGAGATAGAGAAGAACTCTATCGCGACTTTGAAAAAGGCCTCCGCGTAAAGTTTTATTAATATGCGCCCGGGGACGCAAGAGGAAAATGAACGAGAAGCTATGGATATTAAGAAGAGAGAGTGAAGAGGATAAAAACCTTAGAGATCTTTTCACGAAAGAATTCGGGATCTCCCCTGTAACAGCCCAGATACTTATAAATAGAAATGTAACCAGCCTGACCGACGCCCGCATGTTTTTAGGGTGCAGCCTTTCCTCCCTGCATAATCCGCGCCTCTTAAAGGATATGGATAAAGCGGTTTTCCGCATAAAACAAGCGATAGCACAAAAAGAAAGAGTAATGATATACGGCGATTATGACGTAGACGGCATATGCAGCGTGGCATTGCTTGTCTCTGTATTCGCAAAATTGGGATTAGATGTTTCGTATCATATTCCCAACAGGCTGGAAGAAGGGTATGGCGTAAATAAACCGGCCGTGATGGCAGCTAAAAAGAAAAAGGTCTCTCTCATAATAACTGTGGATTGTGGTGTCGGGGCTAATGAGGAAGTTAAGTATGCGAATAAGCTAGGCATAGATATTATAATTACAGATCACCATGAGATCGTCGGCAAATTACCGAAGGCATTGGCAATAATAAACCCTCTGCAGTCTGATTGCGCGTATCCTTTTAAACATTTAGCAGGTGTCGGCTTGGCGTATAAGTTGGCAGAATGTTTAGTTGAAGATAAGCCCATACGAATGGCTGAATATCTTGATTTTGTGGCGCTTGGTAATGTCGCCGATGTCGTGCCGCAAATAGGCGAAAATAGAATATTGACCCGTTATGGCTTGGTCGAATTGAACAAGACAGATAAGGCAGGCCTGAAGGCGCTTATGGATGTATCCGGGTTATCCGGAAAGCAGATCTTAAGCGGGCATATCGGCTATATTCTTGGACCGCGGATCAACGCGTCAGGCAGGTTAGGCTCTCCCGAGATGTCGGTAAAGCTTCTTCTTACTAAAGATGCCAATGAAGCCAAAGAGCTTGCTCAGATTTTGGATAAGGAGAACCGCCGCCGCCAAAACTTGGAAAGTAAGATGTTGCAGGAAGCGTTAAGTAAGGTAGAAAGCGAAATAGACCTGGTAGGCGAGGATGTCATAGTCTTATCAAGCGACGATTGGCACAAGGGCGTCATAGGGATCGTTGCATCCAGAATCAGCGAGAAGTTCTATAAGCCAACTGTTTTAATAGCTGTGTCTAAAGGTATGGGCAGAGGCTCGGGCAGAAGTATTGCCCATTTTAATTTAGTTGAGGCAGTAGGCGAGTGCAAAGAATATTTGGTTAATTTTGGCGGCCATGAAGGCGCTTGCGGCCTGACAATAGAAAAGAAAGAAATAGGACCTTTTAAACGCAAACTAAACGAAGTCGCCGGCAAATTGCTCTCCGCAGAAGTTGTTAAGCCAAGGATAGAAATTGATATGGAAGTGCCTTTGAACATCATTTCCAGTAAGCTGATCTGCGAGATAGAAGGCCTTTCTCCGTTTGGGCCATGGAATCCTAAGCCTATTTTAAGCTCGCGCAATCTTGGTCTGAAGAGGTCTCCTACGCGCATGGGAAAAGACCATTTCAAAATTTGGGTCACAGATAATAAACTTACCTGCGAGGCTGTTGGCTTCAGGATGGCAGGTAGTTGCCTTCACAAAATAAACTCCGGCAGGGTAGATATAGTCTATTCGCCTGAGATGAATAATTGGAGAGGCATGAGTTCCATTCAACTTACCCTTCAAGATATCAGAAATAGTAGTTCCTCATAAAACCTGCATAATAAGCATAACCACAATAAGTGTGTAGTTAACCATTAAAAAAGCTTGTTATTTGCCTTTACAAACCCTCTCATTTATGTTATACTTTAGGTAAATCATATAAAAAGTAAGATTATATTTATAGTATAACATATCAAGTTATATGATAATACAATAAAAAGTTAAAAACTGCGGGGGGTAAAATTTTGAACTGCGGGTTTAATATAGAACAAAAAAGAGATATACCATCTCATTTCAAACGGTTTACCCCGTTAGAGAAAACCGCCGATTTTAATCGGCGGTCATTACCGCTTAAAGCTGACGGCAGTTTAAAGCCACTGTCAGCACAAACCGTTAGAGAACGAAGTTCTCTAACGGGGTTTATCGAAAGCTTCTTTCTATTCCATCCTTCGTATTTCCACAAAAAGCCCATTATTAAGATTATTTCATTTCTGCTTATAATATCATTTACGTTCCAAAATATATTATATGCTAATCCCGATATATTAGATCAAAATAAGCATACATTGATCCCGCCATCAATTTTTGACGATGAAAATTACCTGGCCGGCGTAAAGGCCAAACTTCTGATCGAATTGGTCGAGAACGGGAATGGCCGGACAAGAGAGAACCTGTCCCTGGATGGCGTAAAGGCGGCTTTAGCCGAAGCCGGCCAAGGCTGGGTCGCGGAGCTGCAATATACAACCAGCAAAGGCGAGATACTCATAAGCTTCATGAACGGCTATGTCCTTCGGTATTACAATCCAAGCCAGACGACTCATCCGTATACAAATGAATTAGTGGGCCAGGAAGAGGGCGTCATAGATGTAAGAATAAATAGAAATCTATGCAGGCAGATAATGAAAATGAAAGCCCTGCCTGAGCCAGGATTGCCTCCAATTCCTACTAGGGCAGAGTTGGGGCTGCGAGAGCCTATGGCTATGGCCGGCAGGCCAAATGACAGGATTGTTGAGCCAGGCGGAGGGGTGCGCTCAAACGAATATTGGGCTACTCATTATTACGCTATAAAAGAAGACCAGAGCTGGAGCAGTTTAATAGCAGGGTTTGAAGCGCGTGATCGTGCCGACGCGGATGCATTTGGACAGTTATTGCAAAGAATATTAACGGGAGCTACCCTTGCTGATAGAATAGAAATTTTAAGAAGATACGCAAGGGGAGAGCAAAATTATACTATAGTAGCTGGTCAAAGCGGTACCGCTGAGTTTGAAACAATTGTCAGACATATTATTGCCAATATTGAGCAATATGGGGCTGCCTCTACCGAGGAACTGAGGCAGAGGGCTATTGATCTTTCAGACAGGTATATTTGGTACGGCGCTGAAAGAGCTTTCTTGAATGCCTGCCTTGTGCCTCAGGATGCAGCAAAGGCTTATCCGGCTGTAGTTGCCCGCGCTCAACCCATGGAAGACGGAAGACCTTCCGAGGAAGCCGCAGAAGAAATGCTAGGTATCGCGCGTGAAACGCCGCTTACTGCCGATATCAGCATTACTAAGTCCGGCGAAATCAATCTGGCTATGGATGAAAGATTTTTGCGCATGTCAGGAGTTCAGGAAAATGATATAGAGCCTATTATGAATGGCAGCATGAAAGAGGAAGAACTACTCGCAAAATATCCGGAAATAGGGATCCTTGATATTTCTCTAAAACGGTGGTTTAGAACACAGCAGGCCGAACTAGCGGATAGGATCCCGGCCGAAGGTTTCAAAATAACTTTAAGCCTGAGATATGATATTGATGAGGCGGCAACGCATATGCCCGGCAGGGTCATAATAAACTGGCCGCTTTTAAGGGCTCCTCCGGAACTGCAGGACCAGCGCATCCTATTTCTCATGGGCTTGTGGTCGCATGATATAGGCGCGCATGGAATAAAAGGCATAACAGACGAAGGGAATGCTATAAAAGATACTGTCGAATATCTTGCCCGACCCGACAATATAGAACTCATGCAGGCGACGCATGACATAGGCTTAACTCAAGATGCGATAATGCTCGCCCCCCATTTTAGACGAGTGCTTTTTGACGAGTTATATCGATTGGCTCGCGAAGGCGAAGTAGAGTTATTGGATCAGTTTGGCAATGTTGTGCGCGTGCCGGTCAAATTTAGATATTATCTATTATATAAACCGGCTGATGTTTTATCCACTCGCGAAGACGCCGAAGGGCTTAACAGAAGGACTATATATGACATCCTTTCCGAAGATCACCATATAGATACAACAGGCCTCTATCCGGTAGGCCGCCTGGATTATGATGTTCCTGGCGTTATGATCCTCACTGATGATCCCAGCATGATAGGTAATCTTATACTGCCGGCCGGCCATATAGAGAAGCAGTATAGAGTTGTTGCCAGCGGTGAGGTTACAGATGACAAGAAGATGGCGCTCGAAGAAGGAGTGCACGTTGAAGTAGAAATTATGGAAGGAAGCTTAATTGAATATGATACGGCTCCGGCCAGAATTGCGATAATCGAGCGAGGTCACGGTACTACGACGCTAGATCTCTTTATAAGTGAGGGAAAATACCGTCAGGTCAAAGGAATGATGGATGCTGTTGGGAATCCCGTTATTAGGATGGAAAGAATAGCGATCGGACCTGTTACAGTCAGCGGCATGCAGCAAGGAGATGTTAAAACCCTAGAGGGAAGTGATTTGATGCCCTTGCGTCAAGCCCAACTAGAATCTCAAGATAGATTGGCGCAGGCCTTGAGTGCGAATATGGGTGAAGTTTTGCGCCAATATTTGGGTCTTTTGCACGATTTTCCACAACCAGTTATACAATTTGCAATCGATACTATAAGGAATATCGCCCATGCCTACCCTGACGAATCAGTGCGAATCTTGTCTGGCATGTATAAGGCAGAAGACCCGGTTGTAAGCGCATTTATCGATGATTTTCTCGTGTCGTTTGCAGAAGAACAGCCTGAAGCAGTAATGAACAATCTATCTTTGGCTTTAAACGATGAAGACGAAATCTATATCCAGACTCATATAGAACCTGTAATGATCAGGATTTTAAAGGAAACGCAAAGCCATCGCGTGGAATCAACGCTTTTGCACCGCAGGGAGGTATTAACAACAGATCGCAGTAGGCTGGCAGCGGTCAGGCATATTGACGAAGTTTTGACAGGTGCCCGAGGCCAGAGATTGGGGTTGTTTGAAGACCCAAATTTTGCTGAAACGCGCGAGCATCTTATGAGAATGGCCGCCACTGATAAAAGCAAGCCCCAAAGAAAACTTGCCGGTATTTTGTCCACAAATCCGAGTTTTGGCGCTAAAAAAGGCGCGGCAATAGCGTTAACTCACTTTGGGGATGATGTTGTAAGGGTATTCAACGGCGTTATACGCAATAATGATAATTTGGCTGCTAAGTACTGCGCCGCTATAGCGCTCGGTACGATGAGTCGAGGGACAGATGTTTTGAATGGCATATTATCAAGCAGAACAGAAAAGCCGTCTGATATGGATGCTAAATATGCTGCGGCTTTGGGGTTGGCAAGTTTACCAGGTAATTCCGGAATAAGGAATTTGCAGGCAGTGCTGGGAACGAATGTGGATACGGATTCGAAATTAGCCGCGGCATTAGCGCTCAGCAGGGCCGGCGAGCGCGGCCTTACCGTATTGAGGGGGGCATTGCAGAATGACCCGAGCCTTGAAGTAAGAACTGCTGCGGCCAGGGGGCTGCTTAATGCTGAAGGCGGGGCCGGTATTATTTTAGAAATTTCAAGAAAAGGAGATTCTGCAGCCAGGAGTTTTTTAAGTGAATTTATAGAGGATAATCCGGAAATTGATATTATAGCAAGAAGGCGGGGTCCGGAAGCCCTGACGTCTCCTGAGACGCAAGAGTTAAGCGCGGAAACCGAGAGGGCCGAAACGTATCTCACTAAATATCAGGAGAAACATCCGGAAGTAACGCAACTTATAGATGCCGCGAGAGAGCGGCACATATCCCCTGTTGATATCCGTAGACTCGTAGAGTCTGCGCGGCAATTTATGCACCACTATGCACAACCGCCATTTCAATTAACATTTGATAGTGCCTTAGTGTTTGAGCAGCTTACAGGAGGGTTAACCGTTGACCTAACGGTAGAGGAGTTGATAAGGATTGTCGATAATGCAAAAGAAGGTGCAGATAGAACATTAAGAATTTATAAAGAAAACCCGGATCCTTATCTAAAATGCGTATTAGCGCATGATATTATTGCAAGATCGGATGCTAAAACTATTGTTGAGAGAGGAACGCAAGAAGGTGAAGACTCTTTACCCCCGGCAACTTCTGTTGCGCTTATAGCTTCTATAAGATGGATAGTGAAATTATTCACAGGAAAAGACATATGGCAATGGGCCTCTAAGGTTGATCTCCTGAGAACTGCGGCATCTACTTCGAAAGAGGGCAAAGAGGGATTGAGGGGATATTCGCTTTACGTGGCTCCGGTAATAGAAAATATTATCAGGTTATCTATATACTACGGCTCAACCTTCCTTCTTTTGTCTATATTGCATCAGCCCTTGTTTATAGCCGGATCAATAGCAGCTGTAATGACATTTACAACTTTCTTATTAGGCCATTTAAGAGTTTACGTGCGCAGTCCCAGGATCGGCGATAACCTGATAGAAAAAAGATGGATTTTTGAACATACCGGAAGTCTTTTTGGGTTTAGGAAGCAGGAGGATTTTAGATTAGGTTTATTCTTCCTAGTGCCAGGGCTCCTATTCAGCGTTGTGCCGATGGCATTGATGTTTAGTTTGGGTCTCGCCCCAAGCATTATACCGGTTTTTGTTTTAACAGTGGCCTTACACCATTTCTATAATAAATATGTTTGGGAAGCCGGAGGCGTATTTGCCACAATTCCGCCTGATGCGGGCGCGAGAAGTGCGGGAACTGCGGCTTTAATTGTTGAAACCGTGGCAAATCAGGTTGTTGCAGGCGTTGGTAGAGGTAGGATTGCTGTCAGAAAAGATAGGGCGGAAATGCTTGCTGATACTATTTGGCACATCTCTATGACAGCGGATGCGGATCCTTTTATGGTGCTAGAAAATGTTTTGGCAAAGCTATCTCAAGCAAGTGTCGCCGATGAAATCGCTGATCGAGATATATTCAAGCGGGCCATGAGAGAGGTGATTATTAACGGAGTTGTTTCAGATCTCGACATGCGCCTATCGAGGGATCGCGTAGAAGGCGAGCTGCGCTACGTAGGCATGCTGGTGAGCCCTCTAAACCAAGTTTTGAGCGGCATAAAATATAGAGCCGCTGTTAGAGGCAATCCTGTTCTACTCTTGAAAATTCTAGGAACAGTTTTTAGTCCGGATATAGATCTTACCTATGCCGGTATAGTAGATATATTATACCTTGCTGAAACGGGAGAGCTGGAAGACCAGCATATAAGTGACTTGGTGGCATCGAATAATATTTATCCGGTCCAGGTGGAGCATGCTTATAATTGGCTTGGCTATTTGATAAGGCGTTTTGATTGTTTTACGTCTCGTATGGAAGCGGCGACGGCTAGGCTTGAGGAAATCGCGCTCGAGCAAGCTGAAGTTTTGCAGGGTGAGGTCAATGCCGATCTGACGGCAGCTTTACAATGTGAAGCCAGAGGCGCTTTTGGCGATGCGGCAGCATCTTACAGCCATGTCTTAACTAATATAGAGAGGCTGGGCATCTCTTATAGAGGCGCGTTAAAACCCGAAGCCCTTAGAGGTTTGATCGAGCGCGATAATCGGTTCGCGGCCGGCAGCGTCAGGAGCGTTGTCTCGAGGACTTTTGCCAGGATTAGCGCCCGATTAAAGCTGGCTGTTTTGCCAAAAACAGGTCGAGGCGCTAACATGTTTTCGTTTTTTGAAAGAGTCGAACCTTATCCCCCAAGTATTAATGAAATGACAACTGATAAAATAGCGGTCCTTTTTGCTGTTCCGGACAGAAGGGGGCAGATTGTTGTCTATCAGCGCCAGGATACAGCGCCAGGCGAATTTATTCCCGATGAATACAGGATTAATTTACAAAATGCCTTTAATATCCCGGCTATGCGGCAACTTCTAAGGGATATATTCGAAAAACAGAGACAGACAGGGACAGATAATCCTTGCATAGCTATACGCATAGGATGGGGTTTTCCGCAATTGGGGCACGTTTCGCAGAGACAGAACAATTTAATGATCTTAGATTATGATTTATTTATAGATACTTACTATAGATTATCCGCAGTAGCGCAGGAAATGAATTTAAATATGACTCCTTGGCAATTAGAGAATCTAGCCAAAGAATTGACGCAGATATTCGTGCTGCTCAATGTCCATCATGAATTGTATCATATGGCGCGCGAGTGCGGTGAGAGTGAAGCTACGAATGCGACCCTGGATTTTATACTAGCCACTCATAACAGCCAGCAAAGAGAATTGCTGATAAGGGTGTTTGATAAATTTGATAAACAGGACCTTAGGAAGATTCTTTATGAAAGAAGGGTTATAGCCCCAGGCAAGTGGAAACTTTGGGCAGGGCTCGTATTCGGCGGAGGGTCGGTTGCAGGAATAATATGGTTTTTAAGCCTGCACCTTCATCCAGCCTTGGTTATTCTAATCGGATATATAGGCGCTCTGTTTGCGTTCGCAGGAGCCCTTAACTTAATGAGATTTGAGAGAAATTATCCTTCAGAAGGCCCTAGGAGTTATGCAAGAAGAATGGCTGTGGAAGGCCTGCTTGTCGGCACAGCTATTGTTCTCTTGATCAAAGCCGGCCTAATGTCCCGCGAAGAATATATCAAATGGCGGGATCGTAAGGAAAAGAAAGAGTTGTTAAGGCAGGCTTTAGCCAATGCTGAAGCCGGAAGGAAGGCGAGAGAAGAGAAGGCTCAGGCTATAAGCGTTAAAATAAATAGGATAAAACCGCTATTGATCGGCATGAGAAGCGATGACTTTAGAAACAGGATATACGGAACATTTGTCGATCCTTACATAGAGGCTTATATTGAACAGGAGGATCTTGACTTACTCATGGATATCGTAAGATTTTCAAGGCCTGAGTATATGGGGTGGACTTCCGATAAATTGCGCGCAAATCTCTTAGATCTTGCGGCGCGTAAATATTCAGACAAGTTTGATATAGCAGAACCTGAGGACAGAAAAATACGTATTACATTGAGATCAGAAGAACGCCTTTATAGGACGCTCAGATACGTGTATTTGGCGCACATGGACCGGGATGCTGTATTGAATGCAGTTGCACGAAAAGTATTTGCCGATCCTAAATTCAGCAACATGACAGAAGCGCAAAGGAACGAGCTAATGGCAAGATTTTTGAACAAATTTAAATTCTTAGCAGGCCAGGAAAAGGATAATATTCCCTTTAATAGGGTTCTTGGATTATTATTCTATGAAACCGATAGCTTTAACTCTAGCGGCCCGAAAGCCACAACGTTGGATTCTTCAGGAAAATACGCCAGGGGTATCGCTCAATTATTAGACGGGGATGAAGAAGCGGATCATTATAGAAAGATATTTGATGGGCTTAAGGCTGAAGGCGTTTTGAGCGGAGAATATGATCCTTATGATCCTATTCAGAGTATTTGTGTTGTCACAAGAAAGATGAAAATGGTAAGGGATAGTGAGGATCTTGCTCCTTATATGGGGGGAATATCAGCAAAGGGCGGCGCGCGGAATGTCACAAGATTCAGCTATGCAGCATATGTAGGCGGAGGAGGAACTCCGGCTTACAATATAAGATTGATGCAATCAGATGATCCAAACGCAGAATGGTGGAACTTTGACGTTATAAGAGATGTGATGTTAGTGCGTAAAACGTACAAGAGCAGATATACATGGGGTTATGGCGAAGCAGTCGTATCAGACTATGATGACGTTGTGACAAGATTTTATGATATTTTAGAGGTGCTTTCAGAGCCATCGGGGGCGACTGCAGCGACAGTGACGCCTACACCTCTGGGGCAAGAGAAAACTCCGGGTAGAATGCCCGGCGCGACCCCGACATTGCCTGCTGCGCCTAAGACCACACCCGATGGTTACATAGCGCAGGGGCATATAGCTCTTGAGAGAATGAATCAAGATATTGCAGAAAGAAAATATAGACCACTAGAAGATGGTTTAAAGGAATTTGTAATTGAAGAAATTAACAATTCTGAGATTTCCGATGTGTCATTGAGAAGCGCGATCGATAGGTTGTCAAACCCCGAATATTACGAGGAAGGCGCCACACCTCCTATATCTCAAGAGGAAGCGCCAGGATTGTTTGCAAGAATTTGGGGTGATCTTATTGCGCCTGATAATAATAAATTATCTCTAGCGTTATTATATGATTTACCAAACGCTACTTTAAGAGAAGTCGTTTCGCAAATTGAGAACAGTCAGGATTTTGCGCTTGGGCAAAATAAGTTAGATGATGCAGAAAACCCAGCAATTTACTATTCACGTGATTTTCTAGGAACACTACCATGGCCATTAAAAGGAGAATATATCTTACATGAAATCCTTTGCCGTCATTTTGGGCATCAAGCTGCAAGGGCATTACAGATCGTTTTCTTTCCGGCCAACTACCCTGAAGGCAAGCCGGAGGGCCTGTTAAGGGATAGAATAAGAGTATATATAGACGGCCCTAGAAATTTTGCGGAACGAAAAGAACAGGATAGATATGGTATAATTTTTAATCCCGGAGATGTTAATAGTGCCTTGATGGTTACAAACGGGTGGTCAGACGACGCTCTCCAGGGAGAGGATCGAGATATTAATGGTGTTGTGGGAAGGCTTAATGCTTTGCCATTTATTTATACTACATGGGCCGATGCCCCGACCCCTAGAGCTTATTTAGAACTGTATTCATATTCTGGCGAAGCACCGCAAGAAAGAATTGATTTGTATTTTAGGAAACTTCAAAGTGACAAGCAGACCAGCAGCGCGGACATTCCGAGCAATAATAAACTATATGTTTCTTTTAAAGCCGACGAATCGAACCCTAATTTTACACGTTTTATAGATGAGTTAAATGGATTAGATGGCGTTGAAGTGGTCAGGACGAGTGAATATGATGGAAGCAGATTCAGTTCAGAGTGGGCGCTTTTAATAGAGGTGCCGCAAGATATCATAGATGCGAAAGACCCTCTAATGTGCCAAGAAAATATAGAAGATAAAATGTCTGCGATCGAAAGAATTGCAGAAGATTTCTTGCGAATAGAGCATATTCCGTTTACGCCCGACGGCTCGCCGGCCGTATTCTTGCATTCTTTGCTTCTGACCAAGGACTGGCCAACGCCGGAACTGACAGAGCTGGCTACGAGGTTCAAGAATGGCGAGGCCCTGACAATAGCTGAATTGCAGCAACTAAGACTTAAGAACCCAAGTAATATTAGCGAAGGGACCTACAGTTACGAAACAGTGAGAGTTGAAATATCAAACCTCGAACAAGCTGGTATAGTAAGCATCGACAGGGCAGATAAAGTGCACAAAGTAACGCTTAGGCCGGAATTAGCAAGGGCTCCGCCCAGGGAAATTGTTGAAGCCATCTGCAATATCAGGATCGAAGCCTCGTCCCTACAGCGTTCTGCGCGTCTCACAGACCAACCATTAAGGCACTATGATGAAGTAAGCAAGCTAACCGACCAGGAGAGAGAACTATTACGGGCTAAAGTAGATCATATTATTGGAAAGGTAAAGACGGTAGAGCAAGAAGCGCAAGTCATTCTGCCAAAAGAAGAAGATATGATAGCAGGAATGCCTACGCTAAGCATGGAACCGTCTCAAGAAGAAGCTGTGCGCTTAGTGGCTAGCTTGAGATCTTTAGCCAAAGAAGCAAAAGATAAAGGCGAAGAATTAGTAGTGGGCATAGACACGACAATCGGAAATCTGAAAGATTATGCGCCAGGCCTGCTTGAGACATTGGTTAATCTTAAAGACCGAGAGGGATTGGAAAACTTAAGGGTCATTACCGGTGAGGGAACTATTCTGTCGGCCCAATTAAATACATATCTTTCAGATGCGCAAAGGGACAGTAAGACGGTTAGGGCAGTAGTTATAGTGAAAGAGGACAATAGGCAGAAAAGGATGTTTAAATCATTAGTCGATAAAGCTCAAGTTGTTTCAGTTGATGATAGTCGTGTTATAGATAACTTTACAGGCAGCCTGAATTACTATATTCCAATCGCTAAAATAATAGAGCGCGCCTTGACGAAAATACTAAGCAAGCCTCATGAACCGATTCCATACGTTGAAGAGGTTGAGGAAGACGGTATTTTAAAACTTATACTTAGTGTGCAGGAAGATGCAAAACCGCTTGAAAGAGAAGAGCTTGAAAGAAGGTATATGGAAGAATCGGAATTCATAGGAAAAGCCTAAACATGAGCATTATTAATTTGAAAAATTATACCTGGGTAAAGGCAATAGCGCTAACGCTAGTATTTTGCCTTATATACCAGACTGTTGCCTATGCCGATCCGGATATATTCACCCCGTTAGAAATATCATCTAAAAAAAGAAATATAACAAAGTTTCTAACGGGGTTAACAAAAAGGCACGCCTTAATTCCTCCGTCGATTTTTGATAATGAAAAATCGCTTGTCAGCGTAAAGGCCAAGCTTCTTATCGAATTGATCGAAAACGGGAACGGCCGGACAAAAGAAAACTTGTCCCTGGATGGCGTAAGGGCGGCCTTAGCAGAAGCCGGCCAAGGCTGGGTTGCAGAACTGCAACATACGACCGGCAGAGGCGAGATACTGATAAGCTGCATGAACGGCTATATCCTTCGTTATTACAATCCAAGCCAGACAACTCATCCATATACAAATGAATTAGTAGGCCAGGAAGAGGGGGCCACAGATGTAAGAATAAATAGAAATCTCTGCAGGCAGATAATGAAGATGAAGGCATTGCCGGTTGCCGAAGAAGATGCCGTCGCAGTTCCCGCAACAGCCGATAGGGATGAACCAAAAGAACCCGCCGATAATGCAGAAGCCGTTACTGCTCAAATAAGCAGGGCTGAGCTCGCAACTTTAATTAAAAAGCTTACAGACAGTAATAAAGTTACAAGAAAAATAGCAGCACATAGACTAAAGGAGCTTTCCGAACAAGGCGCTATTTTACAAACACATCCTGCCCTATGGGCGCTTAGACACGGCGCGTCATGGCAGGATCGCACAATTTTTGATTATGAAAAAGAGGAAAGAATAAGATTTTGGCGGCAATTTAAAGGATCTGATGTCTCGATCGCTGATGTTAAACAAATAGTTAGGGATTATTGCGATTTGTACGGGATCGCTTATCCGTCAAACTTGAGCTCGCTTACGACAAAAAAACAATTAAGGGGCCTGATCTACCACGTAATAGTCCCCTTGAGATTTTGGAAACTCTTCGGCAGGCTGCCGATAGGTGACTATTCCACAGTTATGGATCTTCCTGTTTGGTCGTCTTTAGAAGATAGAGATATGTTTTTGGATGTCGCCGACTGGGTTACATCAGAATCTGCCAGGGCGCCTCCGGGTTATTCCCGGATAAGCCACAGGGAATTCAGCTCGCTTACTCAAATTGTTGAAGATGTGTTAAATGAGCCACAGCCTGTTCAAGCCCAAAGGCCTGTCCAGTATGCGTTAGATTTCGGAGAAGAAGATATCTTAATTGCAGAAATAGGCAAGGGTGCGGAAATTACGCTGGCCCTTGAAAATGATGTCGGAAGGATCGCAGAGCTTAGTTCTTTAATCTATCCGCACCGAGCCGAAGAAGCCAAAAAAGCCGGCGGCCATGATTTTTCCAGCGGTTATAGAACGATCATCGCTATGTCGCAGGGCGATGCGGAAATAAAGCCGGATATTTTAGTCTGCAGGGTAAATGGTAAGGTCCAAGGATATATAACCGGTTCGCCTGTGCACGGCAGGACGTTCGAGCTTAGAGAAATGGCGGTAGATCCTAATTTTCAAGAACAAGGCATAGGTACAAAGTTATTCGAGATTTTTATAGAACGGCTGGAAGGGCGGGGTTATACAAGGTTTAGCTGCGAGATTGCAGGTATAAATGAAGAAATGCGTTCGATCGCTAACAGGTTCGGATTTAGAGAAAAGGATGAGAATAAATTCATTTTAGATCTAGAGCCGACTTTGGCGCTATCTGATGAAGAGGATATTTCTTCAATACCGATCGCTCCTAAGCCGGCAATGGTTACAGGTTTCGCAAGCAGCCTTTTTGCTTTAGGCGGGATTGCAGGAGTCGCTATAGCTTTTTATTTGAATGCGCACTGGTTATTTGCAGCTTTGCCGTTTATATTAGGAGTTTATTTTTCAGTTTCAGCCGTGAGATTGTTCAATTTGTCGCGCGGCCCGCTGAACATGCTGGCGCATTTATCTACCAGCGCGCCTACGAGGGCAGGACCACCTTTTGACATTCATCCGTCTTTACAAGTCGCATTAGAAAGAGAACTCATAGAGAGTGAAAAGCAAACAGAAGATGTCTTAATAGTTACAGGCAGAGACAAAAATTTAGCATTCAGCATCAGAAAAGGTTCTAGTATAACAAAAGAGAGAATACGGGAAGCCCTCGAATCTATCTCGCCGCAGGACCAAAGACTTATCTTATCTCACGAATCTATTCATAGACTTCCAAGTATTTTAGGAAGCGATTTAATAGCTTATGTTTGGACAGCCGTGGTAGCACCTTTTATATGGAGCAAAGCTGTAATAGTCCTAAATAGGTTACGTGATGAACAGGCGGAAGTAGCCCAAGCGCCTGAGCCATCTCGTCAGGATGAGCGCGCAGAGCATATTTGGGAGAGATTTCTTAATAAGTTCGGCAGCAATTCCATAATAGGCATTTTGCAAGAAAGAAAAGACGAGATCCTTGATCATCTTACCAGGGGAAGATCAATATGGGTAAGGGGCGTTGAAGTCCGATGGAATGACACCAGAGATGGTTTTGACGGTGGCAGATTTTCATCGGAACATCAGGGCGAAATAGTAGCTTTTGAAGTTCATCCCCCGGAAATCGTCTCGACCCCTTGTCCAAATTTCCTTGGCCTCCTTCGTATGTACTTTACGCGATACCTGCCGGCAAGCCCTATGAATTTATGGCTCGAAGTAGGAGAGCTTTTAGCCTGGCCTTCCTTCGGGGTTTTGGAGACCGTGCTTCTTTTAACTTTAACCCGCGTAGCCGAAATGCAATTCGGCATCCTTTCCATGTCATTTTTGTGGATGGAATTATCATTTGTAGCATTCTCGGCAATACTTGCAGTAACGATAGTCTATGCCCGCATGAATCGTACCGAAAAGATAAAAGATGCGGAAAGACCGTATCAAGAACGCCGCAGCGGTTTAGCCATGTCGCCCGAATTCAAATTAAGGGAGCAATTAATACAGGATAGAAAATGGGTTGCCTTCTGGCAGGTTATGGTTGGATTCGCTTTCGTAATGATCTATTTTCTATTGGCTACCTTACTTGCCCAACCGCATTGGGCAGGGCTTTTTGGGATCTCGGCGCAGGGCGTAGTTATGGCCGTTCTTATAATTAGCAATTTAGTATCCGCATATAGAAATATGATACAGTTCGGAAATAGCCGTATCATACAAGAAAGGACAGTGCGCTGGGACAGGACCGTGCCTAAAGATGTCCGCACTAATTTCTGGAGCCTTTTGGGTATAGGCCAGGTAATTGCCGGATTATTAAGAGCCGGCGTTATTGCCGTGATCGTAAAGTATATTTCCTATACTGTTGAATTGAAAAGCCCGCATATGCTTATAGAGCGGGCTTTGAGCCTTTTCTGGATAGCGATACCTTTTGCAGTGATCTATGCCGTAAGTAAGGCTTTGCTCCCAATCTTTGTGCGCCAACCCTTTAATCCTTATATCAGGATAACAACACCAGGCACAAGTTATGTTGTGACTAAACTCAATGAGGGATCAGGCTTGGTTACTTATTATGATTTCGGAGGAGGCCTAAAAGTCAAATGCCTTGGTGATTCCAATATACGTCCGGTTAAGGACGCTAAAGGAGAGTGGTTTATATTCTATCCTGACCGGTTTAATATGGTTGTCTGCGCTGGCGAGGGATTTAAATATAAAGAAGGCCCTGGAAATTTGCTCTATCCGTGGCGGCATATGTGGAGATGGTCTAACGGGTCATGCAGGGCAGAGCTCGTCCAGTATGGTTGGCAGCGCAGAGGATTAAAAGCTGAAGAGGTCGGGCCAGGAGAGTTTAAAATTACAAGCGAGTATTCAACAAATGGAAACAATAATTGGGTAGATAGATTATTGGTCCAATTTGAATTTGATCCGGCTGTGCGCGAAGCGCTCGAGACAAAACGAGCCGAAGCCGAGATTAGGCTTAAAGAAGAAGGCGTTATCTATGTATGGGGCTTCCCGGTGAGTTATGATCCGGGTGAGGATAGGTTTATTTTCGAGGTGGAAGATTTTCGTAAAGATCTGGCCGATGAGCCGGTAGTTATATATTCGCCGGAAGTAAGGAAATATGAAGTTGTTGAAATAAACGCGGAAAATAGAAGGCTTGGGCTTTTGGATTCTATTGCGCCGTCCGGAAATACCGAAGAAGCAGGCCGCTTACAGGAAGAGGCCTCGACAGCAGGCAGTGTAAAGGACAGAAAAGATTATCTTGTATATTATCATGACGCAGAGACAGGGCAAAGCGTAGCAGCAGCAGTGGTTAATGTCACGTGTGTGTGCGAAACCTGGCCCGAACGGATCGTAGATATACGTTCTGTCAAATTGCCGGGAATAGGGGAATTGCCTATTGAAGAAGTGATAGAATTTAATGCAAATAAGATCAGAGTCGCCAAAGATGACGTTTCGCCCGAGACCGATAGAGTTTTGGTCGGTTTTAGGCGCGCCGCGCCCGAGACGCCCGATGCTGTGTATTATGAAAAGGATACTGACACCTTCAGCCAAAAATGGCAGCTTTACAGGAGCTTCTTCCGGAGCCGTATTTTTGCCCTAGGCGAGATCGGTTGGCTCCTGACTAATGTTTTCGGAGGCATAATAAGGGTGTTGGTAGTCCTTCCTTACAATTTCATGGGCGAATCTTTCACCAGGTTAGCGATGACTTCTTTCCTGGCAGGCATTGCGAGTTCAATAGTAATGGTGATTTCAAGCTACGTGTCTTACCGTAAAGCCGACGAAGCCTTGCAGGGAGATACTTCAGGGGCTGAAGGAAAGCTCAGAAAGGCATGGTTATGGATATGCACTATAAGATTGGCTTCAGTCTTATTCAAGACCATACTATTCCCGCAGATCTTCATATTCCTGTTTAACCCTGCGACAATGCCCCTCACATATACCGTTTTCTTGTTTGCGGCGAGTTTCATCGATACGATAGAAATGAGTTTTGTGAGCATGGTTTGGTATAGTATTTTTGAGCGGGAACTCCGCCATAGGTTTACAAAATATTGGGTTGGCATAGGGTTCGGGACATTCTTAAATCAGATCCTGGGTGTTGTATCGACCGGGGCAACTTTATATTTTGCCGGCAATTTTATAAACAATTATCACCAACAACTAAGTGGATATCTACAAGGTGTAGCTAACATTCCTCCAGCGGTAGCAACGCCTCCGACTTTTGGCACGGGACCTCTGATATTAGTCGGCGCATCACTGGTCGCTTATGTTGTCGCGCGCCTACTTTTGCCGTTATTAAGCAGGCGTTTTGCCTTGGTGCGCACGAAACAAGAAGCGTCCGGGGAGAGCATGAAAACCATGCTTACCGCTAGAGAAGGAACCGGACCTATACAATATGAGGATTTGGTGTTTGATGAAAAATATGACGGATTAGAACTACAGCTTGAAAAATCGAAAAGGCCGGTTCGCGGTGGAGAGGCCCAGGGTGACAGGGAGAAGCTGCAAGGCCTTGTGTACGACGCCCTTGATGCGCTAGAAACCGAAACTCAGGGCACCGAGGCAGAGGCTATCTTGAAAGATATTATCGCGCGAAATCTTAAAGAGAACAGGGCGCCCCCTGTTATACGCGTCGTGTCGTCTGACAACTTTACCGTAAATGCCGCACGTTACATAGATATAAATGGCAATGTCGAAATACTTTTAAATAAAACATTTGTTGAAACATTATTAAGTGCACCTTCAGAATACCGCTCCGCAACTAAATGGCTTTTAGCAGAACGCCTGTTCCACGAACTAGGCCATGATAATAGTATAGGCCTGGCCGTTGAAGAAAAAGACGAAGAAAAAGCCCAGGTATTCAGAGATTTAATACTCTACACCTCATGCGTTTATAACAAACCTCTATTTGATGAAATCCGGGAATATTTCACAAAAGAAAAGCCCTCGTTCCCTTCAGGCAATTATTTTGATGAAAGAGGATTAGAATATTTGGCCGGCTTGAAAGAGAACGCCTCTACAAGAGAAGATTATGAGCACCTTTTCTACCAGATATCCCTTTTTGTATCAAGCCGTTATTATGCCGAAGATGCATTTACTCCTTCCGGATTCGTTGTAAAGGCTATGCCTACAGGCCAAAGAGCGGGATCCAATGCTACCAATAGCGCAGGCCGGTTCTTTGGTGCGTTCGCTCTTTATGGCGCTTCTTTTATGATTATTAATTTATTGGTAGGTATGCACATTATGCCGGCACTTGTTCTATTTATTCCTCTTGCGCTCTCCATATCGCTTCTGGCGCGAGGAGTTAGTTATAAGACAAGTATTGCGATGTTTGTAGCGAGTATTCTTTTGGCAGTGGGTATTCTTGTGATTCATCCTGTTGGAATTGCTTGGGTAACTGGAGCGACTACCTTGACTATTCTAGGAGCTATGGTCAGTTTTTCAGCGGGAGCTATGCTTAAGCAGCTACGGTCCGGTAGAGAAATTACGATCCTTCAGCGTGCCTTATTAGTTATTCTTTTATTAGTGACGATTTTCATTCCTCAGTATGTAAGAGTGCAGCAGGAGTTAGGCGCAGCTAATGATAGGGCTATTAGATATAAAATCCCTGAAAATGCCGACCGCGCAAAAGCACGTCGGACAATTAGAAGGCCGGACTGGTATAGAATGGGTAATGAGATGAGGTCAGGAAGCCGCTATATTGATAAAAGAGATGGCCAAGGATTCTTATATGGGCCTAAATTGCGCACAGCCCTTATGGCTATGAGAGAACTCGATCCCGAGATGTTCAGTTGGATGGAAGCGAATGATGTTCCGATTTACCGGGACGGGGCAACTCCTCCATGGGTGGCGGGTTATACAGGAAGAATGAACAGAGGCTACGCCTATACTTTCGCTCCAGGAGGGGCTGGTGTGCGGTATAACATAAATCCCGTCGAGTATAGCAGGCAAGCGATAGAGAATGCTGTGCGCGCTGGCAAGGTTGATATCCCAATAGAAGAAGTGCAAGAGCTTACCGAAGAAGATCTAGATACCTCGAGCGTGGCCAACATTTACAGTGTTATAGAGCACGAAACCGCCCACTATCGGGAATTATGGCCTTACTATGATAATTGGATAAGCGAAAAGATCCTCGACAACATAACCATGTTTAAATTGATAGATATTGAGAAACGCGCCTTTAACCGCGCGATGGAGGGCAAAGAAAGGGCCGGATACCATGTGACATTCCTTGATAAATTCGAGTATGTGCAGAAGGCATACAACATCCAAAGAATGATGATTATTTTTACCACAATTATTAAAGATGTGTTTCTAATCCTTCTAGTATGGTTTTTGAGTAACCCTATTCGCATAGTGCGGGGCATAAGGCGCGGCATCTTATCGCATTGTTTTATTGATTATGAGACCTATTTCCTGATGTCAGATGTTATTGGAGATATAAGAAGCGGCAAATGGCGCAAGACACATAGAAAGCTACGTGATTTTGTTGAAGAAAGAGTGTCATCCGTGCACGATGCGATCATGTATAGAATAGAATGGCGGCCGGATGCTCTTATTGTATGGCGTGACATACATATGGCTTTTGCCGCTTACGCGGAGAATGTTGCCAGGGACCGGCAAAGAAAAGGGGATAGGGAATTGTGGGAAGATACATTGCGCCGGCTTAGCGCCTTGCGTCCGGTAGTGCACCGGAGAGACGGATTGACAGCGCGCCATTTATTAAATCGCTATTTTGATCGTAATCTTTATATTTGCGGGCCTGCTCGTATTGATGAGCAAGGTAATATCGCCTGGCCTGTGACGAACATGAAGCCGGATAGCGATACACCGCACTACTGGGATGAATTTGAAAGAAGAGCAACGGTAGGATGGCTCGTCATAGAAACCGCATATGCGAATGCGCTAAGAAGAGAAGGTGTCAGGAGGGTTTATCTTGAGCGCAGGGATAGATCCCAGCGGAACCTTAGCCAGGATCAAATCGATAGATTATTCGGAGGCCCCATCAGGCCTTTAAAACCTCATTCCACCATAGCCGGACCCGGCGTTAGAGAAGAAGATCACGATAATATCACAAATCCTATGCTCGAACGCATATTTGACGGAGAAAAACCGGGTTGCTATATAAGCGATACCGAAGGAAGCGAAACAAGACAATCCCAGGAAGATAACAAGCTCTTAGCTGACTTGCGAGGGCTGACATTAAATTATTATAAGGATACTCCTGAAGAGGCTGAGGCCTCCGAAGACTTGAAAGATACAAATATATATCTTTTAGACCCTGACGCTCGTTCTCCTCCCGAAGCCAGAAGTTATTGCCTGTGGCAAGATGTTGCGGATCCTGTAGCAAGATTTGTGATAGGTCATGCCGGAAGAGGCCTGGGCGGCCATTTCAGAGAAGGTGAATTTCCCGCGCAGCAAAACGGTTATCTCCCCTTAGCGTTAATGCGGCAGCTTATGGTCGATAGGGCACGCGAGAAGGTGCGGGATAATATCGGAAGATATAACTATTTAACCCGAGTAATAGCCTTGATGGTTCGTCATGAAGCTAGGCACGCGAGAGAAAAGAAACTTACCAACGGCGAAACAGAAGAAGTGGAACAAGAGGTAGCTGAAATGATGAGGGCTTTACACCCCTATTTATCAGCAAATCAGGCCAGACTTTTAGAGGAAAGATTCGAGGAGTTTGGCGATAAGGTTGCGCAGATATTGGAGCATTATGGCACCTTTACGGCGCAGGAGATCGAAGATTCAGAAAGATTACTTGAATCCTGGCGGAGCAGCGCCGTTTTAACGCCTATAGAACTCTGGCAATTGTGGAGTTATCTGACATTGACCGGACGTGAGATGGGAGAAGAATATGCCCAGCTTCATCGCGATATTGTCGGATTAATAAGTGAGGCTTTTAAGAATGGGAAAAAAGATGAACAAGATATAGTACCGCAGATAGATGGGGTCGTAATAGGATATCCGTGGCGAAGAAGCGATCCATCAATGGAACGCGCAGCCAACATAATCGATAAGAAAAGAGCTCTTCTGGAGAGAGTAGCATTTAGAAGCGGGGAAGTGGTGCTGGATTTAGGATGCGGTGGCGGAGAAGACTCAGTTGACATCGCAAGGAATAATCCCGAAGTAATGGTTTACGGGATAGATGCACGGTCTGAGAATTTAAAAAGGGCTATTGCTTATGCAGATGCGTCTATTCCGGGACAATCTAATATTCGTTTTCTGCAGAGAGATTTTAGGAGCAACCCAGAAAATATTCCCTTGAGGGGCATTCCGCTAAATGATAGTAGCGTAGACAAAATTTTACTTTTATCCGATGTTTTTGTAGGACAAAGTGAAGAATTTATCGTATCCGCATGGCAAGAGGTCTTAAGGGTTTTAAAACCAGGCGGACAGATCATATTCTTCGGCTCAGTAGGTCTGGTAGAATTAGAAGATCTTTTAGGTATGAAGGTCGAAGACTATCTTATCTACCATATTGTAGTCAAAGCCTATTGGGGTAATCTTTACTCTTATATTATTAATGTTGAATCCAAACCGCCTTATGCAGCCGCACACCGTACGTATCCGCAAGGTTCGCCGGCTGAATTTTTGAAGTCTATTCTTTTGACCAAAGATTGGCCTACTCCTGAGCTACAAGTTTTGGCAACCAGGTTTAAAAGCGGAGGAGCTTTAACGATCAGCGAATTGCAACAATTGCGTTTTAAGAACCAGGAGAATTTCGGCGAGGGGGTTTTCAGTTACGAAACGGTCAGAATTGAAATAGCAAATCTAGAGGAGGCAGGAATAGTCAATATAGATAGAAACTCGTCAACGCATAAGATAAGTCTGAGGAAAGAGTTGAAGGGAAAAATGCCGCGTTATCTTGTTAACCGGCTTTGTAATATTCGGATCGATGCTCCGTCCTTACAGAGGTCGTCTAGGCTAAGCAGTCAGCCTTTGAGACATTATGATGAGGTGAGCAAATTACAGGCAGAAGAAGTGCATGCTTTGCGGCAAATGGTTGACAAAATTTTAGGTCAGAGTACTCTTCCGGATTCTTCTACTACAACCCAACCGGCACCCGTAATAACAGCTGAGTCGAAGAAAGGGTGGCATGGCGTAACTACAGCATTTTCCGGCCTAGCTTCGCCTAAGGGCTCGCCTGCAGAAGCCCTGTGCGATTTATTCGCTCACAGGAGTCAGATAGGGATTAACCCAATAACCGTACGAAGCGCGCAAGGTGAATGGAGACGGGAAAATACAAGGACAGGCAAGCCTTATGCGCGAGTTGTAATAGCGAATGAGCTCGAAGCTCTTCGCCGCTTAGGTTTTCTTGCAATAAAGGATGCACCTGACAGCGAGCCCAGAGAGCCGGTTCGCGGGAAACCAAACGTATATTATCTTACTAATATATTTTTCCAGATACAGGACGAAGAACTTGTGGATAGAATCTGCGATATAGACGTAGAAGGCGATTATGTAATGCAGCACTGTACGTATAGTGAAAGTAGGCTGGCTATGGCCAGAGACAAAATTACGGAACATATGAGGTGCACAGCACCAATAGATATAACACATCGGCAAGAATCCGATGAGATACTGGGAAGGTTACGAACGGCTATTGAAGAAAACCGAACAAATTTAAATAAGATGACAGATCCCGAAAAAGCCCAATGGCTTTTCGATTGGATGGACGCCAATAAAAACTGCAGAGACGAACTTTTTATTAGGAATATGCCGCCACACATGAGATCTATACCAGGGATCATCAGGGAGATTGATCCTTCAGCTGATCCGGCAGCTCTTATTGCCGGATTGTTCCACGATATTGACAGATTTTTTGAGGGTTATTACGTGCACCCGTCCGATGGCTTTAAAGGCGGTACCCCTCAATACTTGCATTACAAATCAAATCAGCATCCGAGATTGTCAGCGAATTTCGCCTTGAAGTGGCTTAGAGAAGCAGGAGTGAGCGATAAAGTCTTAGGGGACGTTGAAATACTTATCTTGCGTCATGAGACGGGTATTACAGAAGAAGTGGCTGCGGAAAATGGATTCCAGCAGGAGGCAGCTTCGGATATGAATCTCCTGCAAAGAGCAGATTCTATTTCTCAATTTATACCCGAACTTCTAATAAATTCCTATATTCTGCTCGAACGTGACAAAGGAAAAGGCGAAGGCAACGCTATGATAAGGTATAAATACGCGCGCCTTGTTCCGGAAGACAAGATTCGCGCAGATGCCTTTGTGGCTGCGGGAGAAGAAACCTTCAGGCAGAGTAAGGAAGGTGTAGAGACGCTTGCAGTGTTTCAGTCTATACGGAGCGAGCTTATGCACACTCAAGGAACTGCAGAAGGTGCGAAGGCCCCATTGGGACAGCCGGCCGTAACTGTTGAGCCAACAGAGGAATCCGTGAAGATGGTCGCTTTTATTCATGATGTGCTGCAGCCGATGACAGAGCTCTATGGCTGGTTAGCTTATGTGCAAGATAATCTAAGGCCGGATGCAGATGCGAGCGAAAAAGAAAAATTCATGGCAGTTTATACGCTGCTTGACAGCATAAAAGTTACACAGCAGGAGAGAAAAAGGCCTTATTACCACGGCCGCGAGACAGGTGATTGGAATGCAGTCGTAGAAGACGGCAAGGCGTTTGCCGATGAATTAAGGCAGGCATATGGCGCGGTGAAAGTTTATTTTACAGAAAACCCAACCAGGCTGGATGCTATTACAGATCCTTCTGTTCTTGAGATATGCAGAGAATCCTTTGAAGGCGATTTCTCGGCGGCTGCGCTTGAGTTTGCCGAATCAGGGCTTGACATGCTGGATAGTTATGTAATGGAAAATATAGAGCTAGGCGCCTTCCTTGGCGGTTTCCTGCAAGCGAGAGGCAAGGAATTTCACGATAAAAATATTCGTATATATTTTGAGAAGCCCCAGGAAGGGCTTATTGTGAAGGCAAGCCGCGGAGGCTTGAGGCGTATTTTAAGCAACCTCTTGACCAATATACCCAGGTATGTCGAAGCCGGAGCCGAGCATAAGGTCACTGTTAGGCTAAAGCCGTCTAATGGCCAGGTCTTAATAGAAGTGGAAGATGATGCCGGCGGCATAAGAAAACCCGAGATGTTAGAAAAAGTTTTGGATCCTGAGACCCAAACTGAAACAAAAGCTATTTTTGTGAGAGGTTCCAGCGATAAGGAAGACACAGGTATCTTATCAAAAGGCCACGGCCTTGCTACATCGCGCCAGTTCGCCTTAAGTTTCGGAGGAGATATGGATGTTGATACTGAAGCCGGAGTAGGAACTACATTTAAGATTATATTGCCTCAAGTTGAAGGGAAAGCAGAACCGGGTAGGATTCAAGCCGAACGTTTTGTCGAGAATATACGGGCACTAGCCAAGGAAGCTAAAGATAATGGCGAGGAGCTATTGGTAGGCATTGATACGGAAATAGGCAATCTTGGGGATTATGCGCAGAATTTACTTACAATATTGACTGAGCTTAGACAAAAAGAAGGGTTGGATAATTTAACCGTGATTGCAGGTGAAGGAAATGTCCTCTCGGCGCATTTAAATGCATACTTAGAAGATGCTTTAAGGGCAGGCAGGAAGGTAAGGGCTGCAGCTATTGTGCGGGAAGACAATAGGGCCAAGCGCATGTTTAATTCGCTAGAAGGCAAATCTCAGATTATCTCGGTAGATGATACGAGAATAATGAGCGAAGACGGAAAAACGCTCAACCAATTTATTCCGATAACAAGAATCGTTGAATGCGCTTTAATGAGGGTTTTAAATAAGCCTTACGAGCCGATTCCTTACGTTGAAGAAAGGGAAGAGGATGGAATATTGAAATTTATTATGCTGCCTCCTGCGCAACCTTTGAGCGAAGAGGAATTAAGAAGAAGATATGACGAAGAGGCAGAATTTATAGGAAACGCGTAAAATGATTCGCATGAGAAAGAAAAAACTTATACAAATAGTAGCTTTAATAACAAGCTGGATATTCCTTTGCCAGAATATAAGCTTCGCAGGGGTTTCGCACCCGGAGACAGCTTTTTGCCTAAAACAGCCTACCACATTCTGCCCTGACGAAATTGTAGAAGCATTAGGAGACAGGCCTCTTGCGTATAGTTCGGTCGCTATCCTTTGCGAGATAGTAAAGACTCAGCATGACAAAGGAGTCCCTCAAGCCCAGGCATTAGAGCAGCTTAGTGCCTATGTAGGTGAAAATGCTGATAAGTTGCAGGGTATTGAGATAGTACCGGGAGAAGGGTACTGTTTCAAAGTTACACTGCATCCAGATTTAGGCGGTGGGGTATACCTTATAGGTTATGACGCAGACGGAAAACATATATTTAGGCCCGTTCAGGCCTATGCGGAAGAAGATACAGGTCATGCCGAAGCATCAGGTTCTCAAAGAGGTTATGAAACAGGCGGTGAAAAAGCAAATTTAAGATTTAGAGAAACCGATGAACCCGTCGAGCAGGAAATAGTTGCCGAAATTCACAGAAAACTGGATGCGGTATTGGCTGTAGATCTGGATTTCATGTATTTACGTTCATCGGTCGGGCTTATGTGGGATATTTTAGTATCGAGAGACCGGGGGGAGAATGCTGTATATGCAGATTATTACGCTGATGGAGCTAGTCTTGATGTAGTCTGGGGAGAAGGCATGAATGTTACGGCTGTTTCTGTTACAGACCCTTTAAATAATAATGCCGATATTACACGCCAGCGCATAATTGTGAATAAACATTTAAAAGATGTATTGGATGAATTATCAGGAATAGCAGGAGGCGAACATATTCCAACAAATACAGTAGATTCTGTGCTTTCCTATTTTGATGATATGCGGACGAGCGGATACGAAGAGACTAGAGAGATATATGATTGGTTTTCGACGGATTTAATTGAAGCAGCCAGCGATCCTGAAATTCTCAAGGCAGCCGCCTCCTTATTTATAGAGCACGAGATAATACACGAACTGGTTGAATTGAAACTTCACCAGATGCGTTTGATCATGCAGGCAAGGGGCGAAGCCGTTCTTCCTGAAGTAAATAGCGAGATGGTAGCGACCTTGATCGCAAGGAAGGCGCTGAAACAGTTTATTCTTGATTATGCGGCGACACATAAGATAAAAGCTACTCATCTAGAGGCAGCCATGCTTCTCGTTGAAGAGCTGGTAAATAGAAAGGATCGAGACAGCCAGGATGGCACCTATAGTCTTGCTATGAGATTTTTCCTTAAAAGAGATATGCTGAGCTTTGATCGGCCGTACCTAGGCCATGTAAGGGATTTTCACAGGGAACATCTCAGATATGAAGAAAAGCCAAATTATTATGCAATAGGGCGATACCTCGCATTTTTGGGTATGCGTGAAGAAAAACAGTCTGCATTTGGTCTTAATCCCAGATTTGTTGCTGATCCCCAAGTTGTAACTGCCCAGGTGGCCCAGGCCCGAGCAATGCTTAAGGCTAGCCAGGCCCAGCTTCCCGATACCGGGATTGTCTCGGCATCTGACAGGACAACCCAGCCTGCCGAAAAAGGGCCCGGAGGGGAAGCAGCTAAAGCCGAGGAGGCTGTAAGAAATTTAATCCAAAACATTGAAACCTTATCAGCTGATATCGGCGATGCCGGGATTCCTCAAATAAGGGCATTATTGACATTAATCAGCCGCGTGTTGCAAGATCTTCGCGGAATAAAGATTGAGGGCTTAAATCGCTGGAGTGGCGAGGCATTTTTATCCTGCATGAGTACGCTGACAGTTGGCTTTAATGCTGCAAGGGGGATCCTTGTAAGAAGAGGAGGCGAACACACCCTTCCTCTTATCTCAAGAATAGACAGTATGTCACGCGATATAACCTCTTTGCAAGATTCAGTTACGCATTTACCAGCTTTTGGACTTGTTTCAGAAGCAGTGACCCATAAACTGATGGCCAGCCGAGATATGACTGAAGAAGAACTTCAAAGTAAAGAGGCGATGCTTTATGCAAGCATAAAGGAGGAACTCTTAAAGAGAAATCACAGGGAAGATATAGTGAGAGATGTTATTAATGCCATGATGGAGAATAGGCGCCACAATTTTATTCCTCCGGGGCTTATAGCTTCTGCTTATGAAAGTTCTCCGCTACCAGGGCAGGCAATTTCCAGCCCTATTATGGTTGCAGAAATGACAGCGCTCTTAATCGAGAACATTCCTGATTATAGAAATGCGGTTATTTTAGAAATTGGGACCGGCAGCGGTTGGCAGGCAGCTATTTTAGGATCTTTAGTGAAAGAGGTTTATACGGTTGAGACCCTGGAGCGCCTTGCTAAGGATGCCCATAAGAATATAACCAGGGCCGGCAGGAATAATGTGCACGTTATTGTAGGGGACGGAAGCGCTCCGCTTTTCAGAGAAGAAATGAGTTTTGACGGAATAATGGTTACAGCAGGCGCGCCCCGTTTACCGGCTGCCTTGAGAGACGAGCTTAAAGACGGTGGGGCTATAGTTATACCCATTACAGGAAAAACCGGAAGAGGCACTCTTAATTTAATACAGAAGAGAGCAAAAGAAGACGAGTCAGGCGAGGAGACGGTTATGTTAGCGCGGGAGATCATGGAATACAGGTTTGTTCCTCTCCTTGGTATGGAGGGCCAGGCAACAGGCCCTGCTGATACTGCCGGCGGATATATTTTAAAAGGCGAGATCGCGCTTGAAGAATTGCAAAGCATAATAGAAAACGGGGACATAGAACCTTTTAATTTTAGGCACACCAATATTCCGTTAAACAATCTGCGCAGATTTATAAGGGCGCGCCTCAAAGGACTTTTGAGCGAAGACGAGATAAATGGAATTATGATGACTCTTATACCTAAAAATATGTATGAATTCGGGTCTGTTATTATTACCTCAAGGGATATCCCGCCAGAGGAAGATAATTTTGTATTGGGATTTAATTCACACGCCCCGCTTTTAAGAAATATTTCAATGAATGGCGAAAGATTAGGCGGCCAGCGGGTGATGTTAGGCTATGCCGCAGATTTCGTGCGATATCTTTCGCATGTGGAAAGTTATAGCTCCGGGGAAACTAAAACTTCTTTAGTTGCCGAATATCTTTTACACGAAGCGCTAGAATCGTTTTACGACCACGAGGCCTGCCGCGAGATCCAAAAAAAGGCCTTCCCTGAAAATTACCAAGGCCCATACGAAAATGAAGGGCTATTGCGGGAGTGCATAAGAAGCTATATAAATCAACAGTTAGGCTTGGCCGAACGCAGGGCGAATCTAAAGCTTTCGGCGCATGAGGGAAAGCTGACTCGCGGAGAATTTAGCGTTTTTGAAGAAACAACAGGTGGAGAGGTAGGTTTTCCTGAACGTTTTGATTATGAAGCCTACGCCGCGGAATTAGAGCGCTTCGTTTATTTACAAATTATTAACCCGTGGCAGGCATCTTCTATATTGCGCACAATGGCAGACTATTCCGGACCCGAGCCTGGTAGATATGCGCAGGAACTAGTCGAAAATGCGGCCCGTACCCGGGGCCGGGGAAAGCTTGATAGGGAATGGGAGGAATTTACACAAAGGCACGGAAACAGGCTGCCGCCGCTTCTCTTGCCGGGCCAGAAGATATGGCATCTGCATTACGGCGAAGGGCGGATAATCAGCGTTGAAGGCAAAGGCGAGGAGAGGGTTTTAACGATCAATTTCGGGGCAGGAGAAAAGAAATTAATTCTTGCGCATGCAAGAAATTATATTCAAGGATTGCGGCAGAATAGTTTCGCTACCCAAGACCTTAGTCAGGCGATAAATGAACGCCGGGCCAAGGCGCGTGTTTACAGCCTGGACGAATTAATGCAGGCAATGGAACACGGGGAAAGGGTGATAGTTCCTGACGGTAGAGAGGTGTTTAATACACGATGGGGCCAGATAGATCTGAAAAATTTGAATAACCTCGAGCTATATACCGGCCGCCAGTCAGGTTTTTATCTGGCCAGAGATATTGAGCTTGCCGTGGAGCGCGGTTATATAAGGCTTGGAAGGGCACAGATATTAGCGAGCCCCAAGATTTGCGAAAGGCTTTCAAGAGAGGTACGCAGTCGTTTGGGTATCCAGATCCAACAGGTCGGTTGGATAAAATTCTGGGATTTAAAGGACATGCTCGAGGCAGCCCCTGCTTCTTATAGGGGTGTTGCCGGGATGATAGAGGTCGCGAAAACTGTCCACGTAAGCAATCTAGCTGACATGTATAGAATATTCGGCGAACCTGAGTTTATAAGCGAATACGGTTGGCACGATATAAGGTGTACTGTTGAAAGACTGGATAGGCTGGAAGCGTTGCTGGCTCAAGTGCCGGCAAATTTTACAGGCCGCCAAGGCCAGCTGGAAATGACCCGGCGCCTAGATATTAATAAACCGGGCGAACTCTATGCCCTCGTGCCATACCTCGAGGCAAAATATAACCTTACCCTGGGCTGGATAGATACTGAATTTACAACATCGCAGATGGAAGCGGTTACTGCCGCCCCTGATATGACTCTGTACATGGATGCGGTAACAGTTCCCACAGTAGCAACGGCTCCTACGGTGCAGAGCATACTTTCCGCACCTGAGGAAGAAAGATTGGTTTTAGCTCAAGCGCTTCTTTCAAGCAGGAAAAAGCTCTTTGCCAATTCGGATCAATTCACCATAGAGCAATTAGCGACTTTGGATGATGGAGTAGTCATTACAGGAAATAATTTAAAACCGCAAGGCGAATTGGGTATCGGGGGCGTAGACGTGTTCAGATTCGGCAACTATCCTGGACATAAAGTTCAGTTCGAAGTCCTCCAAGGCCATCCTTATAGGGTGTGGATATTTGATGATAGTGACAAATTGGTGGAATTCATTCAGTTGGGTACTATATATAGGCCTGACGGAACATTGGTGAAGACGTTCCATGGAAAGATCGAAAAACCGGAATTTGCTAAATTGAACAACGTAGAGATCCGGGATCACTATGTTAAAGAAGATGGTACATTAACCATAGGCGGACGAAATGTAAAGATGGGAGAAGGTTATAAATATCACCAGGCGGTTATCGAAGTTAGAGAAGGCCAAATTTGGGAAGTTACACTTGTGAATGAAGAGACAGGCGAAAGGACTCCTCGGCCATTCTGCTTAGTCTACGATAAGAAGTCCGGCAAACTCGTTGATTCCTTCCTTCGCAATCTCAGCTCTACAAGGTTTAAAGAATATGACGGTGTTACAATAAGGGGTTTACGCCTGGATAAGTTCGGCAATCTTGCGGTAGGAGCAAAGAAAAAACCTATTCCTCATTTCTCAAAACATAAGAGTAAGAAAGTTGAGCTGGATGTGATCCAAGGTCAATATGATAGGGTGCGGATATACGATGAGGAAGATAACTTACTCGAAGATCATGAGTTTGCGCTTATGTATGACGAAAAAGGAGAATTGTTCAATTCTTTCTGGGATACGCTTGCAGAAGGGACATATTTAAGCCTGAAAAATGTTACGATAAAACGATTTAAACTAAATAAGGCCGGCGTAATAAATCTAGGCGGCCCAGCCGGCCAGGGCGCTGTTGTGTTTTCACAATACCCGATAGATAAGTATCCGGATCATCGAGGGGCCCTGACTGTCGTTGAGAATGGTATCGTGAGCAGGGCGACTTTGCTCGATGGCGCAGGTAATATAGTCGAGGGACAAGATAGGCGGTATAGTCTAGTTTATGACCCTGAAGGTAATTTGAAGGCATCATTTTTCCGGGTAGATACAATTGATGACCTTAAAGAGTTCGGGACATGCACTATTAAGCATTTCTGGCTGAACGATGTTTCCGGAGGTTTGCATTTAGGCAAGCATTGGGCAGCGTTTACTAATTATAAAGGGCATGAGGTCGAGATTGATTTGATCGATGGCGTGGTGACTCAGGTGAGAATATTAGGAGCCGGTAGGGAGGTTTTAGATACTTGCAATTTTGCGCTCATTTATAATGCCGAAGGCCAATTAGTGGATTCTTTTTGGGAGATGCTTTCACCGGAGAAGCTTGCCGAACTTAAAGATCACATTATTAAAAGAGTTCGCCTGGGCGCAATGGCGACTAAAGATATAGGAGGCAAGGTCGGGCCCGGAGGAAAAACTTCACGCATAAAAGTGCCGGGGCACGCAAATGAAGAAATTATCATAATTGTAAAGAACGGAGAGGTCTCAGAGGTCCAGGATAAGGCAGGGAACCATCTTGATGCTACGATAACTGCAGCTATCGAAGGTGAAGCTGAAGTGCCTGAAGGTGCGCCAGAAGTTACGATCGAAGGTATTTATGCGGTGCAGTCTACCATAGGGGTTGGACTAGATGGCGTAAAATACGAAGAAGCTTTTGCCGATCCCGCGAATAAAGAGGATTCTGACGCGCAACTTGTGAAATTAAGAGAGGAAATAGAAGAAAAGGTTAGTGCCAGGGAAGAACGAATTGTAACCGGCGATGAAGCTGTCAGTGAAGTCGAATGGTTATTGGGAAGATTATGCGAAATCACCAATTGTTCGGACCCATTATTCAGGGCAAATATGTCGCCTCACATGCAGGCGCTCCCGGATGTTGTTAGAAGGCTAGCGGCCGAACCATCGCCCGAATTATTGATCGCGTCAATGCTGCACGACGCTGACAGGTTCTTTGACGGGTATTATGTCGCGATCAAGGATGAGCCTCCGGTTGATAGCCCGCGGCATCAGAATTATTATAAACCGATACAACATCCCCGTATGGCCGCAGATTTTGCAAGGTCGCTATTGGAATTATTAGGAATAGACCCAAGATTAATAGCGAACGTGGATTTGCTGATACGAAACCACGAGAAAGGCATAAGAAAAGACACTATGCCTGAACCCTTACCGGCCCAAGAAGCTACGCTGGCGCATTTAATAGAAGATTCTGCGGTCTTAAGGGATGCGGATGCTATGTCGTTCTTTACGCCGGTATTATTTACAAATGACCTTATGGATTTAAGGAGTAAGGGCAGAGAAGAAGAATTCAGCGCAGAAGTGCATGAAAAATATAATCGCGTGAGTGATGAGGCGCGTAGAATAATAGACGGCCTTATGGAAGAGCGGCATGATGAATATTTAGCGCTAGAAGGCGGACAAGACGCCTATGCGATTTTTGCCGAGGTGCAAAGCAAGTTCATGCAAGCGAAAGGTCCTGAAGGCTCGCCGGCCGAAGCGCTGCGGGATTTGTTTGGTAGCAGGGACACCCTAAGAGATAAACCAATAACGATTACGAGCGCTATAAATGGTACTGCGGATGTCCCAAAATGGAGAAGCGAAAACTCTAAGACGGGTAAACCTTACGCTAGGAGCACAATCTCAAATGAATTAAGAGCCTTGGAGCGGCTAGGCATACTTCAGCTTATCGAGCCGCCCAGGCCAGGCAAGTCTACGCAATATCGCCTCTCGCCATTATTCTTTCAAATTCAAGACGCAGAAACTCTAAATAGAATTTGTAATATACAAATAGATAATGACCGCCTTTTACAGCACTGGAGCTACGATAGGGCGAAACTTGGTAAAGCGGCGGATGAAATCCGTAAGATTTTAGGCGCCGCTAAAACAGCGCCCTCGATTTTAGCGCCGGGTATTTTCGATCTGGACCTCGAACTGGAAGGGCTTATAGTTGCAGAGCCCGGCCGTCAAAAATTAGCGGAAATAGAAACAACGATTAATGCATTATTGACGCAAATCCAAGGCTTGATAGAATCCGGCGAAATACACCCCGAAATTAGTTTTGACCCTGATACAAATGTAATATCCGGCGCCTTGCCGGACCGGCCGCTTCGCGTGGGATTTTATCCGATCGCGGGTGACCCGCCGCACTGGGGTCATTTGGCAGTCATGCTTCAAAGTATAGTTGATTTAAAATTGGATAAATTAATTATAATATCGCGAGGCGCCCCGACATATAAATCCGGATTGTCTAGCGAATCAGTTCGTTTTGGCCTTATAGAGGCGATGACAAGCCGTCTTGCGCCGATCGTTCAATTTTCACCCATCGGCTCAAAAAGAGACGATACAAGCGTTCAATATATTCCTGAGATTTTGGATGTAAATCCTGATATAGGAGTTAATGCATATTACATCGGCGGCGACGAGTACGGAGATGAATTATGGCGGAGATTTGAACCATTGGTGACGGAGCAAAGATTGTCGCCTTCGCATAGCATTGGTGTCGCATTGATATCGCGGCAAAATCACCGTGAGGAATTGCAAAAGAGGCTTGAAAGCGTAGAGTCTGTAATTCCACTTGCAACTATACAAAATCCGATAGATGGCCTTTCGTCAGCTGCATTAAAGGAAGACATGCAGCAACCGGGTATTCCTTATTTTATTCGCCTTCTTATACAGCAATACGGGTTTTACGGCGTTGCTGCTTCCGGCTTGCCGAATATTTGCGAAGCGGCTTTCAAAGTTATGGAATCAAGGCGCAGGGTCATAAAGGCCGAACGCGATGCCGAAACCGGAGTGAGCGTTGAAGGCAGGGCAGGCGTTGAGTCGTCTGCTGTTACACCGACCCTTGAGGCAAAAGAAGTAATGGATATTTTTAACGCATTTGAAAACACATATGAGGCTTCACCTCAAAATTGCACATGTCAAACAATCGAATTCGGTCTTATCAACCGTACCTACCGTCTGGTTATTAAAGAGGAAGGCATTGAATATCAGTATTTTGTTCAGAAAATCAACTCAGTTTTTAACGTTGAGGCAATGGATCATAACTTACAATTATTGGAACGATTGCAGAATGAGACAGTCTTGCCGGAAGACTGGGATCGATTAGATTTTCTTAATGTTAAAAGCGCATGTCGCAGCGGGGTTTTAACAAAGCTGTACCGCGACGCTGATGGGGCTGTATGGCGCGTGAGTAAGGGGATCCCGGGTGAAATAGAAACATACCTCACCTTAGAAGACATTCCGGAAAGAGACCTGCTTACAGCGATTTACAATATAGGCAGATCCATAGCTGTAATAGATAATATGTATAATTCAATAGAGTCGGATCAATGGATGACGCCCCTGCCTAACATGACATCGCTTAAATACCATTGGTCGTATCTGAATTCTGTCCTAAGCGGCGAACGTGTTACATTAAGTCTCAGCCAGGATTCGTCGCGAAAAGTTGAATTGCAGCGAGATAGGATGTCCGGATATGAAAAACGCGTATCTCCTCTCCTTGATGATCTTAATGCGAGGCGCTATCTTCCGGATAACGAGGTAAATATAGGTACCGGCATATATAATAATGATGTGAGGCCTAAAAACGCGATCTTTAAAAGAAAACCCGATACGGGTGAATTATATGTAGCTTCCTGGCTAGATCCGGACAGTACTCAACCGGCCAGACTTTTTAATGATTTAGCTATCGCAATTCGCACAACGACATATATGGTTGTGATGAATTATGGCGATATAAATGATGACCCGCAACTTTTAATGAGTATTGTTGATTATCTCGCGGACTGCATTATAGATGGTTACATAGAACTGGGCCAGACTAATCGCATTGATAGAGGGCTCATGAAATGGTATGCATACCGCTATATATTGGAATATTATCATACCTGGTGCGACAGGTTCCTCGCCGATTTTCTTGTCGGCGATAAGTATTTTGAGCTTGACCCGAGAGAACCTAACGATACAAATCTGACACGCGCCGAAATGGGAATGGAATTCTTGAAACGCTTTGAACGTATTCTGGCGTCACAGGGCATCGAGGTGAACGACACGAGTGCTTTCAGCGCTTTGGCAACTCAGGCAGAGAGTTCACGGGTTGCATACGAATTTCCTGCTCCGGCAGCTGTCAATACCGTATTCTTTGACGCTGGTAATATATTATTAAAAGTCGATTACCACAGAGCGACGCGGGCTCTCGCGCAATATTCCGACAAGACGGAAGATTTTATTTATCAAAAAATACTTTCCGATGAGATATTGGTTCCATTTGAAAGCGGACAGGTAACGCCTGAGGCATATTTCCAGAATCTGAAAAAGATTTTTAACCTCAATATGACATTTGAGGAATTTATGCCGATATTCTCAGATATATACGAAGCGAACCAGCCCGTTGCAGATATGATGGCCGCGCTCAAAGAGAGAGGATATAAGATATTTATTATTACTAATACAAACCCGATCCATCGGGACTATATGCCATCCAAATACAAAGATATCTTCGGGATAGCCGACGGCGTTATTGCTTCATGCGATGTCGGTTGCATGAAAACTGACAAAAGGATATTCGAAACTGCATTGGAAAGGGCCGGCGTGAGCGCTGACCGCGCGGTCTTTATAGACGATGTCGAAGATTATGTAACTACCGCAAGATCAGCCGGGATATCGGGTATCCAATACCATTATCGGGACGGACCTGTTTTATACGATGCCTTGTGCCGCGCATTCGAGGGTCAGTCTTTAGCAGCAGAAGCTAGAAGCTTTGTCAGCAGTTTAAGAGGACTGGCAAAACCCGCGCAAGAGGACGGCGAAGAGATATTAGTGGGCATAGATACGACAATAGGAAATTTAGGTAGTTATGCCCCGAATCTGCTAAAAGTATTGGCCGAACTCAAAGACCAAGAAGGCCTTTCGAATTTAGTAGTAATTGCAAGCGATGGCACCGAACTATCAGCGCGAGTAAATAGTTATATAAGAGATGCGGAAAAAGCAGGCAAAAAGGTAAGGGTCGTCTCTGTTGTAAAAGAGTCTAATAGGGGGAAACATATGTTTGATTCTTTGGCCGGTAAGGCTCAAATTGTTTCTGTAGACGATAGCCAAGTGATTGAAGGGGAAAGTCTAAATCAATATATACCTGTTACCAGAATAATAGAATTAGCTTTAAAGCGATTATTGAATAAGCCGCATGAGCCGATACCGTACGTCGCCGAAAGCGAAGAAAATGGTATTTTGAAACTTATTCTGAGCGTCCAGGAAGGCGCGAAACCGCTTACGAGCGATGAATTGAGGCAAAGATATGACGAAGAGGCTGAATTTATAGGAAAGGCGTAACAGAAGATGCATATGAGGAATAAAAAACTCATAAGATTAGCTTCACTTATAATGACGTGGATATTTCTCTGCCAGAGCGCGGGTGTAGCGGAAATTTCCAGGGACAGGATAAGTTTTTCTCTGAAACAGCCGACGACATTCTGCCCGGATGAAATAGTAAAAGAACTCGGAGAAAATCCGCGCGCATACGCGTGCGTTTCCGTTATAGGCAGGCTTATACAGGCTCAGCATGAAAGGGGGATCCCTCAAGCCGAAGCCTTGCAGCAGCTAGCTACTTATGCCGCAGAGAATACAGGTATGCTGCAAAGCATAGAAGCTGTGCCGGGTGAGGGATATTCTTTCAGAGTTACACTGCATGAAGATTTAGGCGGCGGCGTCTATATTATAGGTTACCAAGAGGGCGGGAAGCCAATTTTTAGACCTCTTGCCGTACCGGCAAGAGAAGAAGCGCCGCTCCAAACCGATGAGTTCGAAACCGCAAGGGTATTGGGCGCGAATTCCCCGGCAATTCCCCATATCCAGGCAATAAGCGGTATTATAAAGGATGGCCGCGAAAACGGCTTGCGAGCTGAACAGATCGCGTACAGATTGCAGCAATATGGCGAAAGCCATCCTGATACGATCGTAGCAGCAATGCCCTATTATGGGGAATATTGTTTTAGGATAAGACTCGATGCTCAGGTTGGCGGCGGTGACTGTATCGTCGGCTATGACGAAAATTCAGATCCTGTTCTAAAAATGACCAACGGCAATGTTGGGTACTTAATATTGCCGACCGGAGAAAAAATTAATATATCGGCTACAACAGCGAGGGATATTGTCGAGCTTGAATTGTATACTGAAGAAGGATCAATAGGGTATGTAAAAATATTGCCGAAAGAAGCCTCTATTCGCTATGTTAGCGTGAGCCCGAGTTATAGAGGCAGCGGTTTGAGTCATGTGCTGTTCGATGCTTTATTCGCAGCTATTAACGAAGGCTTGATCAGCTTAGGGCAGAGAGTTGAAAAGGGTGCTTATTTGCAGGGTAACAATATAACAAATCCGCTCAACGCGCTATTAATGCAGAAATATGGTTTTAAACCGGTATCGGCCAGCGGCATGGAATTAATAGTAGGAAATAGGCAGCCTGATAAGAAAACACCTATTTATATCGCGGACCAGGCGCAAAAACAAAGGTATATCAAAAACACGAGAATAGGCGCAGAAACAATTGATACTTATAAAAATTTTGAGCTCGTTGATGAACCAATAGAAGGAGAAAAAGCATTTATTCTTGTAGATTACATCTTAACCGAATCAGATAGAGATACTGCCCTTGCCGCTGCGCTCGCGTCGCCGCATTACAGCGAAATTCATTTTGAAAGGCCTCTCTATCTTGCATCCAGAAACGCCATCGAACAACAGGCAATGCCTCAAACCGCGATTGTGCCGTATAAACCAGAAGGTTCTCCGGCCGAAGCCTTGCAAGATTTATTCGCGTATAGAGAAGAGCTGGGCGACAAGCCGATAACAATAACAATCGCGCAAGAGATATGGAGAAGGAATAATCCCAGGACAGGTAAGCCATACGCAAGAGATACGATTTCTAATGAGCTGGAAGCCTTGTATTATGCCGGACTTCTTGAACGTCGCGAGGAGCCCAAGTCAGGGAAGGCAACCGAATATTATTTAACAGATATATTTTTAGCTATAAAAGATAAAAAAATGCTCGAGCGTATTTGTGGGATTAAAATAAGCGGCAGCAGTGTCTTGGCTGACAAAGGCCGCTATGATAGAGAAGGGCTCTCAAAGGCAAAAGCCGCGATTGAAAAAATAGTAGGTATTTCGCGAGCAGCTAAAGCTGTCAGAACAAGTACTCTGGCAGCTGCACTTATAAGCCCCGCGGCAGATAGGACAAGATTCGGCGAGCTTTTGAAGACAGTCTGTTTTGGGGCAAACCCGCAAGAAGTTGCGAGCGCGGGAGCGCTTTTAGGAGAAACTTTTGGCAGGGATTCGCCTAATAAAGGCATTGTCCTGTTAACGGACAATGACGGTTCTATCAATTTATTCAGTAACCAGGACCATATGTTCTCTGCCGAGTTAGGCGAAGAATTGGCAAATATGCCGTTCAGGTTAATACCGCATTATGAAAGCGATGGCCGAAGGAAGAAGGATCTTGTGTTAACGGTATATACCGTGGATGAACACGCGCCCGATGCATTATCAGCACCGCTTGGAACTTGGAAATGGAATAATTCATTGTTTATTGTAGATGAGCTATTGCCTGAATATTATGCGTTAGTGGCAAAGATCGCGGCAACGGCTAAAGGCCCATTGTCATCGGTACAGCTTGATGCTATAAATTCTACTGCCGATGAGGCGGGCGCCGCACAACGCAGCATTACCGATTCTAGCGGAATAACCTCTCGCGAAATTGCGCAAGTGTACATAAAGCTGCAGAGCGATACAGTGACGCTGCTGAGAGCTTCAAAAGCGGCCTCGGTTATTTTAGAAGCGCTCTATAATATGCCCGAAGGGGAGCGTGTCGTAAATCTCCAATTAGCCGTATATGTATTGCAAATAGCAAGAGATCCGGGTCTAAAGCTGGTGATAGACTTATTGGAGAATTATGCAGCGCTCTGGGATCATTCAGGTCTGCGAGCAGATTTCAGGTTTGCCTATGCAGAGGCAATGCTTCCGCAGCATGAAAGCGGTATGCAACAGCTCCCTGATGTACGTCTTAAATTAAGAGAAGTTTGGAGGACCGGTGCAGGCGCTCGTCTGAAAGAACTCAGGATTCTTTTGAAATTGGGCAAAAGACCATTTATAGCTTTACTTAAACAGAATCTTGGCATCTCAGTTTCCGAGCATGAATTCGATCAGTGGGAAAATGGTGAAGTCCGTATTCCGCTGGAAGTTTTTATGGCAGTGAAAAATTTTACCAGGATAGCATTACCTCCGCGGTTAAACGACTTTAGGCTTGCGTTATTCCTAACTCCTGAGAAATTCGGCAAAGCTATTGATCCGGATCATCCCATCCCTGCTTCGATTATCGGAAAGTGGGAAAGTGACAGGATTATGATTCCGACCAGCATTCTTATCCGCGTAGAAGAACTTTGGAGAGAAACTGGCGGAGACAGATTGAGAGAATTCAGGAATGTGCTTGATTTAACCCAACCGGAATTCGTAAAGGCGCTTAGCCCTGACAGTCAGATCCCTTTAACCACGTTTGCAAATTGGGAAAATAAGCGGCGCCCGTTCCTATTGATATTCTTAAGTTGGCCGGGATTATCGCAACCAGCAAGGTCAGCGTTAGATTGATAAAATTAAGGATGTTTTTAGGATTAACCGAAAAAGAGTTTGGAAAGGTGCTTAACCGTGAAGCGCCTGTCATAGAATCTGTTGTAAGAGATTGGGAATCGAGAGTGAGACCCGTTCCTATCAATGCCTTGATGAATTTAGAAGCGGCCGTGAGAGATATAGCAGGTTCCAGGCTGTCAGAAATCAGGGAAGAGCTTGAGTTAACTAATGGAGAGTTCGGAAGAATGTTAAGGCCGGATAATCCTGTCTCGGTGCCGACGCTTCTGAACTGGTATAAAAACAAACATTTTATACCTCTTGATGTTCTCATAAGTGCCGGAAGGATCATACAGGAAGGCAGGGGTTATAGATTAAGAGCTATATGTATGGGTCTAGGATTAAGCGTGGAAGACCTTGGTAAGGCGCTCAATCCGAAAAAACCGATTATAGCCGATAAGATACTAGCATGGGAAACAGGCGCAGAGATCATTCCGAAAAGGATAATGACTATAGCAGAAGAACTTTTAAAAGAAAAATCTGCCGAGAGAATGCGGACTATAAGAGATATCTTGAAAGTTGATCAAGAAATAATGGGCGCCTTAGTGAGGCCTGAAAATCCTCTCCACAGGAATACGATAGCCAATTGGGAGGGTGGTAGAATACCTAAAGGCGGTAGAACGCCTGTGCCAATCCATTTTCTTATACGCTCCACAGCTCTTTTGAGGGAACATGTTTTATCAAAAGCCGCCCAAGAAGGCGCAAGGGCAGAGCCAGCTCTGGCCCCCGAAGATGCCCAGCTTGGCGAGATAGCCGCGTTTATAAATAACTGGCTTAGTGGATTAGATTCAAGGATTGAAGCAAATCATGGTGCCGCCGGGAGAAATAGCGAAGAGTTTAACGTAACACCGGAGATATTAGAGGTTGCTTTAGGTTTTACGACCCGTCCTTTAGTTGATATACAAAACTCACCCGCGGAGATTTCTGATCTCGCGGCCTATCTTGCTGTTTCTAAAACGGCCTCCACCGGGATGCGGAACGGATACCTGGCAAAGATGTTTTATCGGGATGCGCTGGAAGGGTATTTTGCGCAATTACCCATGGAACCCAGAGGCAGAAGATTGAGGCGACAGGCGCTTGAAGGCTCGCCGGCCGAGGCATTGCAGGATCTATTCGCCTATCGCGATGAGCTTCGCGATAAACCTATAACTATTACAAGCGCTATAGACGGTTCTAGCGATGTCCCGAAATGGAGAAGGGAAAACTCAAAAACAAGTAAGCCATACGCGAGAAGTACGATCTTGAACGAACTTGAAGCGTTGCGTCTCGCAGGCCTGCTTGAAATACGCGATACTCCAGATGGTCCTTCGCGTCAGACTATTCGCGGCAAAGAAAGTGCCTATTACCTTAATAACAGATTTTTTGAGATAAAAGACAACAGAACGCTTGAAGAGATATGCAGCTTTGAAGTAGGCGTCGATCGCCCCCTTCAGCATTGGGGCTATGATGCAGATATACGGCCTTATGTCAGAAATGAAATAGCCGGTATTATAGCAGCTTCAAAGAATATTATTGAATGCGGTTCTCTTTTAACAAACGATGGCGAGCGGGTTCTGATGTATGTTCAAAAAGAGCACGGCCGACAAAAAATATATTTCTGCACGGAACCCGGAGAGTTAATAGGATATATTCAATCGAATATTTACAACCCGACTATTTATGAGTTGGTTATCCGGCCTGATTTCAGAAATATGAGATTTAGTTATATAATGCTTGACGCATATCTGGCAGGAGTAATGGAAGGCATGTTCATTTCTGATGAGAATGTTGGCTTTGATGGTATTGTGGTAGATACTGTTCAAAACCCATTAATTGCCCGTGTCTTGAAAAAATACGGTTTTAAACCGCAAGGCGAAAATGTCGAGAATGGCAGAATCGTTGTCGGAAGCGAAAATGAAAATGGGAAAATTCCGGTATTTATTTTTGGAGACTTAGCCCGCGCAGGCCTTGAAGCCAATATGGAGTATATCCCTGAGAATTTCGGAATTTTTGAGATCGTAGATGAACCTCCTGAAAATGGGGAACGTTTAGCGATCGAGGTTAATTATGAATTGGATGTCGATGCTGGAAGAACACAACTTCTAGCCCTTCTCGATTCGCCGCACTATAAAGAGATCAGTTTTGCCGTCGGTCAGGAAAAAGGAATAGGTGATTTAACGGCCGAGCTGTGGGATTTATTTAGAGCGCTTGATGAACATAACGCAGGAAGGATACATGAAATAGAAGCCGAAATAGAATCAGAAGGTGCGGTGGCAGGATTTGTATCTATAGAATTGATTTCTCCCAATTTATACGACAGAATAGTTTCGCTTGCCAATGAAAATGGTTTTAACGAAGCCAAATTAGAGCAAATAGAAAAAGTGGCAGAGGAGCTCGGTAAGAATATATCAGAGCACGGATTGCAAGGTTATTTGGTAGCGCGCATAATTGAAGATGAAAATGGTAAAGGCATTGAGATTGTAGCCATAGATGTTGGGCCTGGCCTCAAAGGCTTAGATAGCGTTAGGGCAATGCGCCCAGGATATTCAACTGTGCAAGCGACAAATAGAGGATATGGCCTTCCCATCATAGAAAGCCTAACGGATTACATTAATATAGAATCTCCGGGAGAAGAATTAGGCACAAAGGTAACTGTTAGAAAATACACAGGAAGCAGAGAGGGCGTTGTCGCTGAAGGAACCACTCCGCCCGAAGGCGCCGCCGTTCATTTTAGGGATGATCTGAAAACCCTCGCTCGGGAAGCTAAAGACAAAGGCGAGGAGCTCGTAATAGGAGTAGATACGGATATAGGTAATTTGGGATATTATGCCCAAGATCTGTTAGGGGTCCTGACGGAACTCACAGGACAGGAAGGCCTCGAGAACGTTACAATAATTGCTGACAGCGGGACAGTACTGAAGGCCCGCGTAGCGGAGCGCATCAGCGCTATGGAAAAGGACCAAAAAAGGGTGAAAACAGCAATTATCAGCAGGGAAGAGAATGTGCAAAGCAGAGTATTTGACCAATTAAAAGATAGGGCCAGTTTAGTCTCGGTAGACGATAGCCGCGTGATGGAAGACCGTAATTTGATTCGTTATATACCGATACTTAAAATAATTGCCTGTGCCGTGAGAAGGGCCTTGGATAAACCGCACGAATCTATTCCGCATGTCGAGGAAAGTGAAGAAGGCGGCATTCTAAAGTTTATTATTTTGCCTGAAGCTGAACCGCTTTCAGGCGATGAGATCATAGACAGGTATAAAGAAGAAGCGCAATTCGCAGGCAAAGCTTAACCCTTTTTGGTCCGCCTTTGTCATTGCATGCTGATGAGGGAGATTGACTTCGGCGGGACCTATAATGGAAAACAAAATTTTTGGCCTGGAGCCTTCCTTTGACCCGCAGTTTTAGGGAGGCTTAGGCCAAAAAACCTCGCCCCTTCCTAGGAAAAGGGGCGGGGCTATTTTTTTTGCAAACCCACTGTATTTATGTTATATTACCTATTAGATTTAGATGATTTCAGTGATATGGTTTTATCATTGTAATCATTTTTTAATCACTGTAATCATTAATAATATGTAATCAGACAGCTTTTTTGACCTTACCGGCTTTTAGGCATTTGGTGCATACCTTTATTCTTTTTCTGGCACCGTTAATAATTGCCTTTACAATTTTTAAATTCGGCAGGCATCTGCGCGGAGTAATACCTGTTATCTTTCGACCGGCGCCGCCTTTTCTGCGAGCCATACCGCGTCTTTTGATCGAACGTCCGGCGGCAGGTCCTTTACCACAAATTTCGCATACACGTGACATATTTACCTCACTTTTTAATAGTGCTTTTTAGGTTTATGATGATACCATAAGAGAAGTGGATATGCAAGCCAAAAATTCAAATCTCCAAACATCGGTAAGATATATAAAAGGAGTCGGGCCCAAGAGGGCAGACACGCTTAAAAGGTTGGGCCTCACCACGATCGAAGATATATTATTTTATTTACCCCGCCGCTATGAAGACAGGTCTAATTTAAAAACGATCAAAGAAGTCGAAATAGGAAAGGCCCAGACCATCAAGGGGGAAGTCCTTACCTTCAGCGTCAGGAGAACCAAAAAAGGAATGAATATATTCCAGTTGGCGGTCGGTGATCACACTGGCGTGATATACGGAATTTGGTTCAACCAGCCGTTTATGAGAAAATTTTTTAGGGTCGGAGAACGGGTCATTCTCCACGGCAAAGTCGAGCGATACGATGTGCTCCAGATCAACCAGCCGGAATATGAAATTTTAAAACCTGAAGAGACGGTAAATATCCACATGGGCCGCATTACGCCTATTTATCCGCTTACCCAGAACATAAGCCAGCGATACCTGCGTTCCCTGGCCTATTACGCCGTGAAGAATTATTCCCACAGCATAGGGGAAATGCTGCCGACTCGCCTCAGGGCGAAGCATAAATTAGTCGATATGCAATTCGCCGTCAACAATGCGCATTTTCCGAAAGATTTTGGTGCGATCGAGCGCTCTTACAGAAGGCTTGTTTTCGACGAGTTTTTTATACTACAGATCGCGATAGCGTTAAAGTGCAGGAATATAAAAGAAGGCCTCGCCGGAATAAGCCATAAAATAGACGAAAATCTTCTCGAATCATTCAGGAAAAATCTTCCGTTTGAACTTACGCCGTCTCAATTAAAGGCTATAAAGGAAATAGAAAACGACATGAAATCCGCAAAGCCTATGAATCGGCTCTTGGAAGGCGATGTCGGAAGCGGCAAGACGGTAGTTGCCTGCTACGCTATCCTTCTTACTATAAAAAATAAATTCCAAGCCTGCATTATGGCTCCTACCGAAATATTGGCACAGCAGCATTACATGACATTGAGTAAAATTCTGGCCCCTTACGGTGTAAATGTAGAACTGCTCGTGAGCAGCCTTCCGGAAAATAGAAAAGAAGAAATTAGGAAGAGCGTGAAAAGCGGCGAAACGGATCTGATCATAGGCACGCACGCCCTGATCCAGGAGGACGTTGATTTTTCGCGCCTGGGATTGGCCGTAATAGACGAACAGCATAAGTTCGGCGTCACGCAGCGCTCGATCTTGCGGGAAAAAGGCAAATCCGCCGACATATTGGTCATGACCGCGACGCCGATCCCAAGGACGCTCGCGCTTACAGTATACGGCGACCTGGACATTTCAGTTATAAAAGAACTTCCCCCGGGACGCCGCCCTGTCAACACCTACTGGGTTGAGGAATCAGGAAGAGGTAAGGTGTATAATTTCATAAAAGAAGAAATAAATAAAGGCCGCCAGGCTTATATCGTGTGCCCCCGGATAAAAGAAACTGAAAAAAGCCAGACCCAGGCCGCGTCAATGATGTATGAAAAATTAAAGGATGAGGTTTTTAAAGAATTTTCAGTGGGCCTCATTCATGGGAAGATGGGCGCTCAGGAAAAAGATGTCGTTATGAAAAAATTCAAGGAAGGAAAACTAAAAATACTGGTTTCGACCGTGATCATAGAGGTGGGTATAGATGTTTCTAACGCCTCAATTATGCTGGTAGAGAACGCGGAGCGTTTCGGTCTTGCCCAGCTTCATCAGCTGAGGGGCCGTGTGGGCAGGGGAGAATATGATTCTTACTGTATATTGATGGCAAATCCAAGAACAGAACTCGCGCAGAAAAGGCTTAAGGCTATAGCTGAGTCAACCGACGGTTTTGAAATAGCCGAGGAAGATCTTGAACTAAGGGGCTCAGGCGAGATCTTCGGCACCAGGCAGCACGGATTGCCTGAGATGCGGTTTGGCAGCATATTACACGACAGGGGCATTATGGAGCTTGCACGAAAAGAAGCATTTGATATAATAAAGGAAGACCCGAACTTGAATGATCCGAGAAATTATCCTATCCACCAAAGGCTTAAAGAGAGGTTTGGGAATAAGATCGAATTGATCAAAGTAGGATGAACACATGAGAATTGTTGCCGGTAAATATAAGAGCCGACTTATCGAGATGCCGAAAGGCGTAAAGATCAGGCCGACTAAAGATATGGTAAGGGAGGCGGTGTTTAATGTATTAGGAACGCTTTGTATAGACTCGCGGGTCCTTGACCTTTATAGCGGGAGCGGGGCTATCGGTATAGAAGCGTTATCCAGGGGCGCGGCAGAAGTGTCATTTGTTGATAACAACCAAAGATGTGTTGAGACCATAAGAAAGAACCTTAATAATTTAGGCATAGAAGATAATATCAATATATATAGGGCGGATGTATTTACGTCAATAAGGCAATTCGGCAAGACGGGTGATTTTTTTAGTCTCATATTCATGGATCCGCCTTATTATGGCGACATGATTGAAAAAACCTTGATTACAATAAATAAATATGGTATAATCCACAATTCTGGCGTGATTATTTCTGAGCATTTTAAGAAAGATGAAGCCCCAAAAACAGTTGGCAGCCTACAATTAGTCCGGCAAAATAGTTACGGAAATACGATAGTCAGTTTTTACAAACCAAACCTTGAAGGGGGATAGAAGATGAACGGTTGCGTAATATATCCCGGGACATTCGATCCTATAACGAACGGCCATATAGATATGATAAAAAGGGCGGCCAAGGTCTTTGATGAGGTAATAGTCGCGATCGCCTATAACCCGCAAAAAGAACCGCTCCTGCCTTTTGAGGACAGGATATATCTTGCCAGGAAGGCGTTAGCCGGTATAAAGAACGTAAAAGTGGACAGCTTCCGCGGCCTTGTGGTTGATTATGTGAATAGCAAGAAAGTAAAATTTATATTAAGGGGACTGCGGATGATCTCGGACTTTGAGTATGAATTCCAAATGGCCCTTACAAATAGGAATTTGGACAAGAGCATCGAGACTATTTTCATGATGCCGAGTGAAGAATACGCTTATGCGTCAAGTAAGCTGATAAAAGAAGCCGCTTCGCTGGGAGCGAATTTACGCAAATTTGTTTCCAGGGAAGTGGAAATGAAAATAAAAGACGTTTTAAAAAAGAAAGGATATGAAGATGCAGTTGCTGGAAAAAATAAGGGAAAAGGCGCGAAAAAGAAATAGGCGGATCGCCTTACCCGAAGTGGAGGATGTCCGGATATTAAGGGCAGCGCAGGAAGCAGCCGCGCTTAAGGTCGCAAAAATAGTTTTGGTAGGAGATGAAGAAAAGGCTAAGGCCGCTGCCAAGGCCAATTCGGTAAAATTAGACGGTATTGAAATTATAAATCCATTAAAGTCAAAAAATCTGGATAAATTCGCGAATGAGTTTTTTCAGATCCGCAAGCATAAAGGAATAACGGAAGCGGAAGCCCTCGCGACTGCGAAAAATCCGCTTTTTTACACAGCGCTCATGACAAGGTTTGGCGACGTGGACGGTTTTGTCGCCGGCACGGTTGAGACGAGTGCGAATGTAGCTCGTGCAGGCATATATTGTGTCGGAGTGGATAAGTCCGCAGGTACCCTTTCAAGCGCGTTCGCCATAGTGATCGAAGGGTGCAAATACGGCGAAGAAGGCGGTTTTGTTTTCTCGGATTGTGCCGTAGTGCCGGATCCCTCGCCAAGGCAGCTTGCCGGTATCGCGTACTCTTCAGGTAATCTATTCAGATTTTTATTCGAGAAAGAACCCATAGTCGCCTTACTTAGCTATTCTACGAAAGGGAGCGCGAGCGGACCAATGGTAGATAAGGTTGTTGAAGCCGTAAGAATCGCAAAGGAACTTTATCCGAATTTAAAGCTTGACGGGGAGATGCAGGTTGACGCTGCTGTGGATGCTGGTGTAGCGAAGAAAAAATGCCCGGATAGTCCGGTAGGCGGGAAAGCCAATGTTCTTATTTTTCCGGATATAAACTCAGGGAATATCGCGTATAAGATAGTGGATAGGCTTGCGCAGGATAGCAAGGCTATCGGGCCGCTTTTGCAGGGTCTCGCCAAGCCTTGCAGTGATCTTTCTCGCGGCTGTAAGTGGGAAGATATTGTTGACGCAATAGCGATTACAGCAGTGAGGGATAAATAATCATGCCAATATTAGTCCTAAATTGCGGAAGCTCTTCGGCCAAATATAAGCTTTATGACGTTAAAAAGGATATATTTGTCGCGGAAGGCATGATAGAAAAGATCGGAGAAAAACAATCATTTCTTAAACATAAGAGTTCGGACGGTAAAACGATAAGTACCGGGATCGACGCGCCTGATCATCACATGGCGATAAAGATAATAATAGAAACCCTGATGCATGATAATCATGGGGTCATTAAGTCAAAGGACGAGATAAAGGCTATAGGCCACAGGGTAGTGCACGGCGGTGAAGAGTTTAGCTCGTCGGTATTGATTACGGATAAGGTCATAAATAGTATAAAGAAATTTTCAAGATTAGCCCCTCTGCATAACCCTCCTGCGCTTTACGGGATCGAGGCTTGTATAGAATTATTGTCCGGGATCCCTCAAGTTGCTGTATTTGATACGGCGTTTCACCAGACTTTGCCGGTAGAGGCTTACATGTACGCTATACCTTATAAGTATTATACGAAGTACGGCCTGCGCAGGTACGGCTTTCACGGCACTAGCCACAAATATGTTGCCGGTAAGGCTGCGAGAATGCTGAAGAAAAACCTGAAAGATCTAAAAATAATCACCTGCCATCTTGGTAATGGTTGCAGCATGACGGCGGTAGATAAAGGAAATAGTATAGAGACGAGCATGGGTTTTACGCCTCTCGAAGGATTGATAATGGGAACCCGTTGCGGCGACATGGACCCGGCGGTTGTGCCTTTTTTGATGGAGCAGGAAAATATTACGACTAAAGAAGTAGATAATATTTTGAATAAAAAAAGCGGCCTTCTCGGTGTTTCCGGGATCGGCAATGACATGCGCCAGCTAAATGAGGAGATAGCGAAGGGGAACGAGCGCGCCAAGCTTGCTATAGATATGTTTTTCTACAGGATCAAGAAATACATAGGTGCGTATATGGGTATCATGAACGGCCTAGACGCCATAGTTTTTACCGCAGGTATAGGCGAGAATAATCCGTGGCTTATTGAAAGAGTGAAAAAAGAAATGTCAGAGCTGATCTCCAAGTTCAAAGTCGAAATCCTTGTCATCCCGACAAAAGAAGAGTGGATGATAGCGATGGAAACTAATGAAATTATAAAGAAATCGTAAGTAGATGATTACACAGATTAGAATTTAGATTACACAGATTAAAACACCGTCAAACGTATCTGTGTAATCTTTTTAAAAATCTGTGTAATCAATGTATGTGCTTTTGTGACACCCAAATAAACTAATATTAGGAGGCAACATGCCAAATCCAAAACGCAGACATTCATGCGCAAGACAAGCAAAACGCAGGGCTAATTACAAGGCCAGCATTCCGGGACTTTCCACCTGTCCACAGTGCAAAACGCCGAAACTACCGCACAGGGTATGCCCCAGTTGTGGTTACTATAATGGCAAGGCCATTGTAATAATTGAAGAAAAAGAAGACAAAAAGAAAAACAAGTGACCGGTGATCAAGTGGTCTAGTGGGAAATGCTAAAAATATTTTTGCTTGGTCACTTGACCACTAACCTCTAATCACTGAATTGGCAGGAGATAAAATTGAAAATAGCTTTAGACGGAATGGGCGGCGACAATGCCCCCAAGGTTATAGTTGAAGGTGCCGTGCTTGCAGCGAGGCAGTTGAAGCATGAGATAATCATTGTTGGCGATGAGTATGCGTTAAAGAACGAACTCGCAAAGTATAAGCCTGTGCCGAAAAATATATCAGTTCATCATGCGTCAAGCGTTGTGGAGATGTACGAATCCGCGACCTCCAGCATAAGAAAAAAGAAGGACTCCTCCATAAACGTGGGAATGCTGCTCGTCAAAGACGGCAAGGCCGATGCCTTTATATCAGCCGGTAATACAGGTGCTGTCGTGTGCTCTGCTGTATTTAATTTAGGATTATTGCCTGGCGTTGAGCGTCCGGGAATAGCGATCGTGCTGCCGACACTCTATGGTTTTTCTCTCATAATAGACGTGGGGGCTAATCTAGATCCGAATTCTATGCAACTTTTACAATATGCGATTATGGGTGACGCGTACGCTAAATATATAATGAATAAGCCGAATCCTACAATAGGCCTCTTGAATGTCGGCACAGAAGAAAGCAAGGGGACCGACTTCTTCAAAGAAACTTACAAACTGCTTCAGGAAAGCGGCCTTAATTTCATAGGAAATATCGAAGGCAGGGACATATTCGGCGGGACAGCGGATGTTATAATAAGTGACGGTTTTGTCGGAAATGTTGTTCTGAAAGTTTCGGAATCTCTCGCCGACACTATTAAACAAATGCTGAAAAGGGAACTTAAAAAAGGTTTTATTACTAAGGTGGGTGCCCTCTTGAGCATACCGGCCTTTAAATCGCTTGCTAAGGTAACTGATTATTCCGAATACGGCGGCGCACCTCTTCTGGGGGTGAACGGCAGGTGCTTTATATCGCATGGCTCTTCAAGCGCCAAAGCTATCAAGAACGCTATAAGGGTATCTGTTGACTTTATGTCACACCGGATAAATGAACATATAGTTGAAGGTGTGGAGAGATTTTCAATAAAGCCTGTCTGATGGTAGGCAAGGAGAAATAGTGGAAAAGGGAAAACCCAAAGATTCGGTAGGCATAATTGGCCAAGGAGCATATCTTCCGCCAAAGATCCTCACTAATGCCGACTTGGAAAAAATGGTAGATACCACTGATGAGTGGATAATGACACGTACAGGTATAAAGGAAAGGCGTATCGCGGCGGACAACGTTGCCACAAGCGACATGGCTGTTGAAGCTGCAAAAGAAGCCTTGAAAGAAGCGAAAATGAAGCCGGAAGATCTAGAGCTCATAATAGTCGCCACAATTACGCCTGATATGCAATTCCCGTCAACAGCCTGCATTGTCCAGAGAAAGCTTAACGCTCCGAAAGCAACATGTTTCGACGTAAGCGCCGCGTGTTCAGGTTTTATTTTTGCGATGGTCACGGGAGAACAGTTTATTAAAGCAGGTACATTCAAGAATGCCCTTATAGTAGGCGCAGAGAAGATGAGCTCGATCACGGATTGGCAGGATAGGTCCACCTGTGTTCTTTTCGGTGACGGGGCCGGGGCGTGCGTCCTGACAAAAAGCGACTCAAAAGTTATACTGGCTTCATATCTCGGCTCAAACGGCTGGGAAGCTGATTTATTAAAATTACCGGCAGGAGGCTCCGCAATGCCTGCCAGTCATAAAACCATTGACGAGAGGCTCCATTACGCGAAGATGAGCGGAAGCGAAGTGTTCAAAAGCGCTGTTCGCGTTATGGCTGAAGCCGCCAACAAAGTTGTTGAGAAGTGCGGCTTGAAATGCAGCGATATTAATTGTCTTATTCCTCATCAGGCAAATATAAGGATTTTATTGTCAGTGGCTAAGCGTATGGGTTTATCAGAAGACAGGCTCTATCTTAACGTCGAGAAATACGGCAATATGTCTAGCGCCTCGACGGCTATCGCGTTTTACGAAGCCGCTAAAAAAGGACGGCTCAAGAAAAACGATATAGTGGTGCTGGATGCGTTCGGAAGCGGGTTTGTTTGGGGGGCTTGCGCAATAAAATGGTGAAGGTCGCGTATATTTTTCCGGGACAGGGGGCTCAATATGTCGGCATGGGGAAGACGCTGTACAACTCATTTCCCAAAGCCAAAGAAATTTTTGACCAGGCAAATGATATTTTGGGTTATGATATAAAGAAACTTTGTTTCGAAGGGCCGCTTGGAGAGCTCTCCAAAACAGTTAACAGCCAGCCTGCAATATTAGTACATTCAATAGCGGCGCTCAGGGCGTTGGAAGATTCAGGTAAAGACTTTACACCCTTTTGCGCATTAGGATTAAGCGTGGGTGAGTATATAGCTCTGGTTGCGTCCGGAGCGGCTAGTTATAAGGAAGGGCTTAAACTTATCCAGCAGAGAGCCAGATTTATGGAAGAAGCGTCAAAACAAAATCCCGGGAAAATGGTTGCTGTAATGAATGTAGAATTAGGCAAAGTTGAAGAAATTTGTAAAGAAGCCGAAGCAGAGGTAGCTAATTTGAACTGCCCGGGCCAGGTAGTTGTTTCAGGTTCGCCGGCTGCTATTAATAAGGTAGTAGCGCTGGCTCAAGGCAAATACACGGCCAAAAGCGTTATTTTAAACATAAGCGGCGCGTTTCATTCATCACTAATGCTGCCCGCGGCTGAAAAATTAAGTAAAGAAATAGAAAAAGTTAATATTAAAAAGCCAGCTATCCCCATGATCTTTAATGCCACTGCCAAGTTTGAATCCGATCCGGCTATAATAAGAAAGAATTTAGTTACCCAGCTTACCAAAAGAACTCTATGGGAAGAGTCTATAAAACTGGCAGCCCAGAAGGGGGTTACAACCTTTCTTGAAATAGGGCCGGGCAAAGTCTTAAAAGGGCTCATGCGCCGTATAAATCCAAAACTCACAGTCCAAAACTTCGATACAGTCGAAGACTTCTCCGCAGTAAAAACCACAGCCTAATATTTTAATTCTTAACAATTGTAACCCTTTTTATTATAACACGATAGAAACGTTTAGGCTATTTATTTGATTTTTCATCAAATTTAACTTGACAAATCGCAAAATAGATGGCATACTATAATTGAGCGATAAAGGTAAACCCCGTTAGAGATGATGGGGTTTGCCACGATAGAGAGAAATCTCTAACGGGGTAAACCACAGGCGACTGTGGGGCACAAAGCCAACGGGTGCCGAAAAGCGCACGGCCGGGTTACCGAAACAAAAAGGTAACCCGGTTTTTATTTGGGCAGAAAAAATGAAATATCGAATAACGTTAGCTACAATATTTGTTCTTTTTTTCTTTCGCGCGGCCGTTGCCCAGGCTGCAAACTATTCCCCACAAGTAGTATCGGTTAGCCCTGCAACAGGTACTTGTTTTACGAACCAGAAAGTATTTTTCACAGCCGTTTATTCCGACGCGAACGGCTGGCAGGATATTCAGCATACATTATTCCTTATGAATACTTCGGTAAGAGGAATTAATTGCCCCTACCTTTATTATAACCAGAATACAAATAAATTATATTTGCGGAACGACGCAAGCACCGCCTGGCTTGGTGGTTATGCGCCCGGCTATAATGGAACGGTTTCTAATTCATATTGCACCCTGAACTACAAAAATACAGCTGTTTCAGGGTCTGGAAATAACTTGACCGTGAAATGGGCAGTTATCTTTAAGCCCGCCTTTGGAGGAAAAACCTACAATACTTACCTATATGTAAGAGATGACGCTAATGCTTACGCCGGTTGGCTGCAAAAGGGAAGCTGGAAGGTGATAACGGATATAACCCCTCCGACGGGCGCTATTAAGATAGATAATAATAACCAGAATACGAATTTTACCGAGGTCGTCCTAACCTTATTCGCCCAGGATAATCTAAGCGGAAGCGGTTTGAATAAAATGCAATTTTCCAATGACAGCGTTAATTGGACATCGGCTGTAGCTTATGCCGCTACAAAAAATTGGACCCTGCCTGCGGGTGACGGAATGAAGGCGGTTTATGCAAAATTCAGCGATAAATCGGGCAACTGGTCAGCGCCTATCTCGGATACGATCATATTGGATACAACATCGCCTGCGCCGCGTGCCTATCAACATATTTTTGAACGCATGGATAAATATAAAACCGGTAACGAGTTAAGGCTTATTGAAAGTTACGCAAATCCTTATCCTCCCGGCCAGGAACTCTACGCCTGGGTTTACGATAATGCACTCTCTGTGATCATGCTGTTAGCTCGTGCAGACCCCCAGGATATAAGGCGCGCCAGGACGCTTTGTGAAACTCTGATATTTTGCCAAGATAATGACCCTTCAGGGGACGGAAGGATAAGAAATGCGTATTACGCGGATAACATAGCTGATAGTTTGGGAAAGCCGAGGATAAAAAACTCAAATTCATATTGCGGTAATGTGGCTTGGGCAGCTATAGCATTAATGCACTATTATAAATTTAGCCACGACACTGATCCTGCGTTTTTAAATAAAGCGCTAACTACCGCTAAAGAAATGGGCACTTTTATAATAAATAATCTTTCAGACCCTAAGGCGCCAGGCTATGTTAACTATAAAGGAGTGGCATATAAATCAACAGAAAATAATATATCCGCTTACGCGGCCTTCATGCTTCTTTATGAATCCACAAATGACCCTTACTGGAAAGATGCGGCTAACAAGGCCAGAATATTTGTTACTACCTATATGGATGATGGGGTTAAGTTCTGCGTAGGGTCAACCGGTGACGGTATAAGCGCGAATGATTATTATCTTGAGCAGTCAGAAGACGTGAATAGCTGGGCGGTCTTGGCCTTTGGCTATAAATATAAAGATGTTTTGAGTTGGGTAGAAGGCAATTGCTGGGCCGAGAAAAATGGCTTTACAGGTTTTGATTTTAATACGGACAAAGACGGTATTTGGTTCGAAGGAACAGCTCATATGGCATGCGGCTATGAATTTATAGGCGATGCGGATAAAACCAATTTTTATTTATCCGGGCTTAGGCGCGGCCAAAACGAAGCCGTAAATAACAACAGTAAAGGTATTACTGCCACACCTTCCGATAAGATTTCGACAGGTTTTGGTGAGTTTTATTATCCTTCATTGCATTTGGGCGCTACCGCTTGGTTTTTGAGCGCAGAGACCCGGTATAATGTATTTTGGGGCGCAAAATTGGAGAAACCAAAATTAATAGCGAATACTGGGCGGGACAGGATAATTTATATCAATGATACGCTTGAACTCGACGGAAGCGGCTCAGCAGGAGAAAAGGAAATAGTCTCTTATAGATGGGATTTCGGGGACGGAAAGGCCGGTAACGGAGCAAAAATAGAACACGCCTATTCAAGCGACGATGTTTATGAAGTTAAGTTGAGTGTGAGGGATGCCGGTGGGAGCGCCGCAACAGACAGCTGTTTTGTTACCGTGAAAAAAACAGGTTCATATGGGGTAAAACGCTTGAGAGGGCACGGGACATTCGGTAACGTGAATAACGGCTGGTCCACAAGAGGGGTGTTCTGGCAGAATAAAATAAAGGTGGATGATATTGACGGCGACGGCAAAAAGGAAATAGTTTTAGGAAATAACCAGGGCTTTGTGCATATTTTAAAATATAAGAACAACACTTACGCAGATGAATGGAAAAGCAAAAATTTAGGATGGCTTGTTTCAGGTTTATGCCTTAAGGATGCGGATAAGGACGGGATCGTGGAAATAATAGCCTCGGAATACCGTATAAATCAATGCGAAATATTTTTCTTTGACGGCAAAACCAAAACACAGGAAGGCGTTATTCCCCTGGCTTTCACGTTTTCCATATATAGCGACGACTTGGACGGTGACTCAATCCCCGAGGTTATTGCCGGGACTACAAAAGGCAAAATTTATATTTATGACGGTAAGACTAAATTGAAAAAAGGAATGATTAAAAAATCAGGCACTGTAAGGGCAATAAATTGCCTGGATTTAAACGGAGACGGTAAAAAAGAGATAATCGCGGCGATTGATAAGGGTATTTTTATCTTCGACGGAGCGACAAAGTCGGTAATTAAAAATTTTGCCAATACTTCAAATTTCTGCGCTTTAGAAATAGGGGATATAGATAAGGACGGTATTAAAGAGCTCGTAGTTTCGGATATAGACGGTTATATTCATGTTTTTGACACAAAAAGTTTGAGTGAAGAGTGGTGCAGTGCGAAATTAGCAGGTCCTATATATAGTTTAAAATTATGCGACCTGGATAAGGACGGCAATGTAGAGATAACCGTAGCTGCAGGGAAAAAGATATATATTTTTGACGGGCTGTCAAAATCAAAAGAATGGGAAAGCGGCAATTATATCAGTAATATTTTTGATTTGGAAATTGCCGATACGGACGGTGACGGTACCAATGAAATTGTTTTAGGGTTGGATGTCGGCTACCTGTATATACTGAATAGCGTAAGCAAAAGCGTAGAGTGGCAGGATTTGGGAGGACAGTTCTATACCCTTGAGGTAACTGATATCAATAATGACGGAAAGTTGGAATATATAACAGGGGACGAAAAGGGCCTTGTCTATATTTTTGACGGCCAAACCGGCAAACTTTTATGGCGGAGCTCGCGATTCAGTGGCAGGATAACAGGTCTCGCAAGCCATGATACCGACGAAAATGGGGCCATGGATATTGTCATCGCCAGTGCCACAGGGCTTTATATTCTCGACGGGAATACGAAAGCGCAGAAATTAAAAATAAACTTAAAGGAACCGCAGGGCCTTGTGGTGGACGACTTGGATAAAAATGGGCACCTTGAAATTGCCACATATAATAAAAGTGACGGCCATATTTATTGTTTTGACGCCAAAACCGGGAAATTTAAATGGAGAGGCGGGTATTTGGGCATATGTGATAATGTGTTTTTAAAATCAGGCGATTTTGATGACGATAATCGGTTAGAATTAGCCATGGGATCGCCATCCCAGAACTGCTTTCTCTTATTTGACGCGAGGGGTGGTATTCAGAAGTGGTCAAGCCCATTTCTTCAAACCGGCGGCATCCGCGGCGTTACGCTGGGAGACGTAGATAACGATAATATTACCGAAATTATCGCCCAATCCCATACTTTGGGCCCGGTAATTTTTAACGGCCAGACCAAAGATATTAAAGCCGAATTTAATATTGGCTTTAATTATGGCCTATCCATAGGAGATGTGGACGACGAACCTTCATTGGAAATTGTAACGGCTTCTGGTTATGCGGATTGGGTGAGGTTTAATTTTATAAACTGCCAAACTCAAAAAATAGAATATCAATCCGAATATTTAGGCGAGTTTATCGGCAATAAAGGCGCTATCAAAATAGTTGATATAGATTCAGACGGCAAAAACGAGATCATTGCCGGCTCGGATGGTTATATTATTATTTTCGCGACGCCCGGCACTAATCCGAAGGGAAATGATGTTTCTTCGCCGGTTGTATATGCGAATATAAAAGACGACGCCATTATTTACGGGACGGTAAGTATAAATGTCAGGGCCGCCGATAATATACGTGTTTCCAAGATAGGGCTTTATGTCGACGGAAAATTAATAAAAGAGGTAGCGCAATCATCTTATTTATGGCAGTTAAATACTGCGCTTTATTCCGACGGCCAGCATATATTAAAAATATTGGCCTACGACTTAGCCGGCAATATTGGCGTTAAAGAAATAAGGGTGGGGATCGGTAATTATCAGCCCGCGCCCCCTACAATATCAGGCGTAGTTTCTCCAACCTATCTCAATCCTTTAAATATAAAGGGAAATAAACAAGCTTATACGTCTATTTGGATTAACGCAAAAGAAATCGTAGCTTTTGATAATAAACAAACCTGGTCGGCGATTATAAGCTTGAAAGAAGGCAATAATCTTTTTAAAATAACCGCGAAGGATTTTTCTTCCAGGGAAAGCTCGCCCTTGTCTTTAAACATATTTTTGGATAGCACACTTCCGCAAAAACCTCAGGTAATCGATGATGGTGTAACCACGGATTATTTAGACAGGTTGCACGCGCGATGGTCATCTCAAGATCCCGAGACAGGAATAGTTGAATATTGCTATGCCATAGGAAGCGCGCCCGGAGCCGGAGACGTGTCGGACTGGACTAATGTAGGAAATCTTACAGAACATACAGCCATGAATCTAAATTTAGTCAATAACCAGGTATATTATTTTTCTGTTAAAGCGAAAAACAGCGCATGCAATTGGAGCCGGGCCGGGATAAGCGATGGCATTACAGTTAAGCAGGCGCCGCCGGTTATAACGAAATATACGCCGGCTAAGCTGAGACGGTTTGTGCTGCGCGCCGCAGTTAATATTTCGCTTTCAGCATCCGACCCGGAAGGCGGAACGCTCCAGTATCGCATATCTATTGACGACAGCGTCAAGTCTGATTGGTCAGGGAATACAACTTACACATGGACGACGCAGAAAAAAGATTTCGGGCGGCATTCTATTGTATTAGAGGTGCGGGATAATAAGGGCGGTAAGGCTATAGAGACAGTGCCTATTTTTGTTTACCGCAAGGCAATAAATTTACCGGTTCATAAATAATAAAATGAAAAAAAATCACAATACACAAATCATAAACAATATACAAATGACCGACAAGATATATATGAGAAGCATTCTTAAAAACAAATTCCTGTCAAATTTCACGGCAATAATAGTGATATTCACATTTTTATTCTCTTCCATTTTCCAAGGAATTACTTTTGCCGATGAAACGCCTGTCTCCGAAAGTGCTGTTTACGCCAATAGGGGAACGCAAAATGAAGCTAACTATGCGCTGGCGCCTGCGGCGCCACTCGGCGCAGTTTCAACTGCCGCAGCAGGGACAGCGTTTCCGTCCCTATCTACGGCCTCGGCAGTAAGTTCTTTCCAGGTCGATCCTTCAAGCGGTATGGGAGTCACTTCAATTCCGATAGCAGCGCCTGCAGGCAGGCAGGGAATGGCTCCTGCTATAGGCATCACATATTCTTCTGTTGCGAAAAATGGCCTCCTTGGCGTTGGCTGGTCCTTAAATCTGGGCTGTATAGAGCGTTCTACAAAAAACGGGCCGCCTAAATACGACAACACAGATACGTTTATAGTTAACATGGGTGGGGGGCAGGAGGAGCTGGTTCCTGTAGGTTCAGGCGAGTATAGAGTAAAGATCGAAAACTCATTTACGCGGTTCGAGTTTGATGGCGCGACGTGGAAGGCTACGGATAAAACAGGCAGGAAATATTATTTTGGGCTTCAAACGTACGACTTTATTAAAAGCGGAAGCAAAATATTCGCGTGGGGATTAAGCAAAATAGTTGATACCAAAGGGAATTATCTCGCGATAACTTATTTTGGCAGTAACGACTTGAGACCTTCCTTAATAACTTACACAGGTAATAAAAATACGTCTCTTCAGACTATCCACAAAATACAGTTTTTGTATGAAGTGAGGCAGGATTTATCGAATAGCTATCGCAGCGGTTTTTCTGTCGCGGCGAATTATCGCTTGAGCCAGATTGATATTCTTACCTCTGATGCGTTAATCCGCAGGTACAAGTTTAACTATACATACCATCAGAAAACATCCCGCAGCCTCCTTCAGGAGGTGGTTATTTACGGCAAAAACGCCTCAACCTCGCTTCCGCCTATAGCATTCAAATACCATGATACAGAGAAATTCGAATATGATTTCTTCAATACAGGATTAGATCTGACCAAACCGGGAGATAATCTCTGGAGCGCGCGGTTCAGCGGCGGTTTTGACCGCGGCCATGATAATTTTGGCCCGATTCCACCCCCTTGTTTTGACATAGAATGGGGCAGCATATATACGCAGAGTTCAGGCTCATGGGGATCCGGCAACTGGAATACGGGTTCATCAGGTAATTTAGGTTTCTGGAGCAGCAAGGACTGCGCGAATTGGTTTTGGACATTTGTTTATGTAGATTCGGACAAAACGATTAATGTTCCGTGGACGAGCGGCGGGGTGATCGGCGTATATATAAACGGCGATTATTACAACGATTCCGGCCACACCTGGAAACTTAAAAAAGGCATTAACCTTATAGAAATAACCGCCTATCATCAGCATGAGAATTTCGCTTTCAGCTTAAATACGGAGCTGGTGAATCAGGTAATAATAATGAATTCGTCCCAGATAGTAATACCCCAGCTTGCCGGAGACTATAACGGCGACGGCCTTACGGATTTAGGGGCCTTGGTTGCAGAGGATGGGACATGGAAGATCGCGCTATCGAACGGCTCAGCAGTCCTTCCGGAGAGCGTATGGATAACCGGCTTTGGCAAGAACTGCGTTCCTATTTTGGGAGATTTTAATAGCGACGGTAAAGCAGATATAGCAGGTTTTGATAAAACAGCAGGTACCTGGAGGGTCGCACTTTCTACGGGAAATGGTTTCATAGACAATGGCGTCTGGATCTCCGGCTTTGGCTCCGGCAAAGATTCAATAACAGGCGATTTTAACGGTGATGGAAGGATTGATATAGGATTCTACGATTCTACTGCGGGTAGTTGGTGCGTTGCGCTTTCGGACGGGAAAAAGTTTGTAAATAAAGGTATTTGGAGAAGCGGTTTTAGCGTAGGCAAGCCCTATGCGGCCGACTTTAACGGGGACGGCCTGACAGATATTTGCCTCTTTAACGAAACCGACTTAAGCTGGCGCATATGTTTATCACGCGGAAACTGTTTTGAAGCGCCGGCTGCTTGGATAACAGGTTTTGGCGTGGCAGGTAAGATATTTATCGCGGATATCAACGGTGACGGATTATCGGATATAGGGTATGTAGATACTGTTTATTCCCGTGTTATGGCCGCGTATTCGCGCGGAGACAAATTTGCGCAGCCTATAGAATGGCTTGAGGAAATGGCCTTAACAGAAGACGATGTTATGTTCCAGATGGTGGATTTTAACGGCGATGGGATAAGCGACCCGTTTTTATTCAGCCCATCTCTCCAGAAAAGCGCATGGGGCCTGTCAAAAAGCGGCGCGTCGGAACTTCTATATGAAATTGATAACGGCATGGGTGCGATTTTGAAAATTTCATATTCGCCCTCTACTCGTTACGGCAACAAGACCGATACAGGTGAAAGCGGCCTTCCTTTTCCTATCCAGACTGTCAGCGAAACAATGCTCTCCGACAGCATGGGTAACGACTACCATACTTATTATTTTTATTCAGGCGGGTTATTTGATACGACTGAGCGCGAATTCAGAGGGTTTAAGTGCACGACCGTTGTAGACGATGAAGGCAACCAGGCCGAAACTTATATGCTCCAGGATGATATTTTCAAAGGCAAGCCATTCTTGAGCCAGATCAAAGATATCGAAGGAAATGTTTTGGCAAAAACAGAGACTATTTGGAAGTCGAAAGAAATTTATCCCGGCGTGACATTTGTTTATTTAACCGAACAGAATACCTTTACGTATGACGGCGAAGAGAAGCAAACCCGGTCGCGTTTTGAATACGATGATTACGGCAACCCCACAAAAGTGATAAGCGAAGGGGATGTAAGTATTTCGGGCGACGAGAAGACTCAGGTGACTGAGTACTTATATAATAGAACTGACTGGATAATGTCTCTTCCGCAGCATGCGTATATGTTGGACGAGAGCGGCAGCGTGGTGAGCGAGAAGTGGTTCTATTACGATGGCGGTAGCCTCGGAAGCGTGCCCACAAAAGGCCTGCTTACCAAAGAAGAAACAGAAATTTATAATCCAATAACTCTCGTGCGTACGAGGGCCGCGGCGCAATACTCTTACGATGCTTATGGCAATCTTATTTCCGCGACAGACCCTTTAAATAGGATAAGTACTGTTGAATATGAAACGGTATCGTATACATATCCCAGGAAAACAACAAACGCCATGGGCCATTCGGTTTATTCCGAATACGATTTAGGCACAGGTGCCGTGATTAAAACCACAGACCCGAACAATATTACCTCCATAAATACGTATGACGATCTCGGCAGGCT